>Ga0134104_1000452_pt1 | contig 49508 bp, 42 predicted proteins | sample 15_3_2metaG_FD_94455 | JGI IMG/M metagenome (GOLD analysis project Ga0134104, IMG submission 94455) | Switchgrass degrading microbial communities from high solid loading bioreactors in New Hampshire, USA - 15_59_3.3_214_A2 metaG | ecosystem: Engineered > Bioreactor > Semi-continuous > Anaerobic...
CAAATGTTCAAATGAGCAATCATCGAATCAAGAGGGTGAACTTATGGCAGCAGATGATGAGAACAGGGGCTCACTGGAACAGTCTGAGGTGGACGAGGATCTTGTGGCGCAGGTAAGGGAGAAAATGCCCGAGGATGAACCGCTGTATGACCTTGCCGAACTGTTCAAGGTCTTTGGCGATTCAACACGCATCAGGATTATCTGGGCGCTCTTTGAGTCGGACATGAGCGTTGGCGACATCGCTACGCTTCTGAATATGACCCAGTCGGCCATATCCCACCAGTTGAGAGTGCTTAAGAACGCCCGCCTGGTGAAGTATAAGAAATCGGGAAAAACCGTTATTTACTCACTCAACGACGATCATATCAAGAAGATATTCGAGCTGGGCATGGAACATATCATGGAGTGACCTGGCCGGATAGCGCAGGAATAGCGGAGGAAACGACATGAAAACGACGAAACATGAGTGGAACCTGAAAGGAGTTTGCTGCGCCAATTGTGCACAGAAAATTGAAACAGCCGTTCAAAACATGGAAGGTGTGGCATCGGCACGCCTTGATTTTGCCAACGCGAAATTCTATGTGGAGATACTCGACGGCCAGGACGCCGGAAGCATCCGGGAACGCGTGAAAACCATCATGGCCGACATAGAGCCCGGCTCTTCCATCGTTGATGACGTACCGGAACAGGAAGAAGATGAGGAAAAGTCTTTCAAAAAACGGATTGCCCTTTACATAGGCGGGCTTCTGCTTTTTATCACAGCCATCATCCTTCCGGAGGATAGCCTGCCCGAGATCCTGCTGTTCATCACAGCCTGGCTCATATTCGGCGGCGAGATTCTGGTAAAATCCATCCGGAATATCCTCAAGGGAAGGGTGTTTGACGAGAACTTTCTCATGACCATCGCCACCATAGGCGCCTTTGTGCTTGGCGAGTACGCGGAAGGCGCGTCGGTTATGCTGTTCTATCAGATCGGCGAACTGTTCCAGGGCTATGCGGTCGACCGTTCGAGAAAATCCATCAGGAAACTCCTGGACATCAAGCCGGAGTTTGCGAACGTCATCGCGGAGAACGGATTGGTCAAGGTACAACCGGCCAATGTCCGGATCGGTGACAGGATAAAGGTTTTCCCTGGGGAAAAGATCCCGCTGGATGGCCGAGTCCTTGAAGGGCATTCTTCCGTTGATACCTCTCCGCTGACCGGCGAATCCCTGCCGAGAGATGTCCAGGAAGGGGACGAGGTTCTCTCCGGAAGCATCAACCAGACAGGGGTATTGACCCTTGAGGTGACCAAGAGCTACGAGAACTCCGCTGCCAGCAGGATTCTGGAGCTGGTCCAGACAGCGGCCGGCAAGAAAGCGGTGACCGAGCGGTTTATCACCCGTTTTGCCGCCAAATACACACCGGCGGTTGTCGGCCTTGCTGCTATATTGGCCATCGTGCCGCCCATATTGACGCAGACACCGTTCAGCCAGTGGGCATACCGGGCTCTTGTATTCCTGGTCATCTCCTGTCCCTGTGCCCTGGTGATCTCCATTCCGCTGGGCTTCTTCGGCGGGATTGGCGCCGCGTCAAGGCGTGGCATACTGGTTAAGGGCGGCAACTATCTGGAGGCGCTGGCCAAGGTGGATACCATCGTGTTTGATAAAACCGGGACACTGACCACCGGCGTCTTTGAGATTACCGGCATAACGCCCCGCGCGGGCTTTACCGAGCAGGAACTGCTTTACTACGCAGCCTGTGCCGAGAGCTATTCCACCCACCCGCTGGCACGTTCGATACTGAACAGATACGGGCAGACCCCGGATCCTGACCGGATGGACAGCCATGAAGAGATCCCCGGCAGGGGTGTGCGCGCCCGGGTTGACGGTAAACAGGTGCTTTGCGGCAACAAAAGGCTGCTCAAGGACCACCAAATCGATGCGGATGATGTGCCTGCTTCGGGAACAGCCCTGTATGTCGCAGTGGATGGTGTTTATGCAGGACGGATTGACCTGGGCGATACGCTTAAGCCGGATGCTCATTCGGCCATCGAAAGGTTGCGCGACCTTGGCATTCACAACACCGTGCTTCTCACCGGCGACATGGAGGGAACAGCCCGCGATGTTGCCGAACGACTCGGGATCGCCAGGGTCCATGCCCAATTGCTTCCCCAGGACAAGGTAACGGTGCTGGAGCGCATCATGGAAGAAAAGCAGGGATCCAAACCGGTGGTATTCGTGGGTGACGGCATCAACGATGCGGCGGTTATTTCCCGGGCCGATATCGGCATCGCCATGGGCGGTATCGGTTCGGATGCGGCCATTGAGGCGGCGGATATCGTGCTCATGAATGATGAGGTCGGAAAAGTGGGAGATGCTGTGGCCATCGCCAGGAAGACCAGGCACATTGTGTATCAGAACATCGTTTTGGCGCTGAGCGTCAAGCTCTTGTTCCTGAGCATGGCCGCAGGCGGACTGGCCACCTTGTGGGAGGCGGTGTTTGCCGACGTAGGTGTGGCACTTCTGGCAGTCCTGAATGCCATGCGCGTCATTAAGGCCGGGGATAGGCTCCGCTGAGTAAACGGAGGAATGTCTTTTACGGTTCAGTCAAATATGGTATAGTAGGTTATTGAAATAGTGTGAAACCGAAAGTTTCACACTATTTCGTGTTCCTATCGGCAGGAGAGGCTGGAAACCGGTCAGCGGGAGAATGGTTCATGTCTGTATATGACAATAAAGTTATGGACCAACCATTGAAATATGTAAAGGGTGTGGGTGAAAACCGGGCAAGGCTGTTCGCGAAGCTTGGGCTTTTTACCCTTGGAGACCTCCTTCATTACTTTCCCAGAGATTATGAAGACCGCTCGGTTTTCAAACCCATTTCCGAGGCGGCTGACGGTGAATCCATAACTGTAAGGATCCGCTTTGTTTCCGATATTACCGAAAGCCGTCCGAGAAGAAATCTGAGCCTTTTGAAAGCCCAGGTGACTGACGGTGTCTCGCTGATGAACGTGACATGGTTCAACCAGAGCTATATTAAACAGAATATAGATATATCCCGTGAATATGTTTTTTTTGGCACGATCAGGCGGACCGGATCCAGGGTGGAAATCCACAACCCGGTTTTTGAGGAACTGGAGCATTCCGGGAACCTCACCGGCCGGATTGTGCCGGTTTATCCCCTAACCAAAGGCATTACTCAGAACATGCTCAGGAGAATCCTTAGGAACGCTCTGGATGCCGTTTCGGACAAGCTTGTGGACATCCTTCCTTCAAGTTTCCGCAGCCAATACCGGCTGGCAGAAACAGCCTTTGCCTTTGAACAGATCCATTTTCCCACCAGCATGGAAAACATGGAGATGGCCAGGAGACGCCTGGTTTTTGAGGAACTGCTGCTCCTTCAGTTGGGGCTTTTCTCCATCAAGGGGAGCAACAGCAGCCAGAACGGTATCCGGTTTTCTCCTGTCGATATGGAGCCTTTTCTAAAAGCCCTGCCCTTCAGGCTGACTTCCGCCCAGGAGCGTGTCCTGGCGGAAATCAAGGCTGATATGGAATCCGATAAGCGCATGAACAGGCTGATACAGGGAGACGTAGGCTCTGGAAAGACCATCATGGCCGTCCTGGCCATCTATATCGCAGCCTCATCAGGGTACCAGAGCGCCTTCATGGCTCCCACAGAGATTTTGGCGGAACAGCATTATCGCAGCGTTGCGCCGCTTTTGGAGAAGTTTGGCATAAAAGTTGGGCTTCTTACAGGAGGCATGAAAAAGAAGGAAAAGGAGACCATCAAGGAAGAGGTGAGGGAAGGGCGGCTGGATGTCCTGATTGGAACCCACGCGGTCCTTGAGGAGAGCACCGTATTCAAAAGGCTTGGCCTGGTGATAACCGATGAGCAGCACCGGTTCGGTGTCCGCCAGCGGGCCAGGCTCTCGCAGAAGGGCGAGAATCCGGATCTGCTCGTCATGACGGCCACGCCCATTCCTCGAACCCTTTCCCTGGTCCTTTACGGGGATTTGGACGTTTCCATCATCGACACCCTTCCTCCCGACAGAAAGCCCGTTAAAACCTATGTGGTGGATGAGCGCATGCGGGAGAGGGTTTACCAATTTATCCGGAAAAACATCGCCGAAGGCCGCCAGGCCTATATCGTCTGTCCCCTTGTGGAAGACTCAGAAGAACTGGAAGTGGAATCGGCCACAGGTCTGGTTGAAAAGATAAGGGATGATGCTCTGAAAGGGCTTCGTGTTGGTCTGATACACGGCAAGATGAAAAGCGCCGAAAAGGATGACGTCATGAGAAGGTTTTCCAGGGGCGAACTTGATGTGCTGGTTTCCACCACGGTTATTGAGGTCGGGGTGAACGTACCCAACGCCAACATCATGGTCATCGAGAACGCGGAACGCTTTGGCCTGGCCCAGTTGCATCAGCTCAGGGGAAGGGTCGGAAGAGGTCCTTACCAGTCCTACTGCATCCTCTTCAACCAGGGCAAAAGCCAGATATCCAGGCAGAGAATGGAGATACTGGCGAAGTCCAATGATGGCTTTGTCATCTCCGAAAAAGACCTTGAACTGAGAGGTCCCGGCGATATCTTCGGCGTCAGGCAGCATGGCCTACCTGAATTCAGGATCGCCAACCTGTACCGCGACATGGAAGTGCTGAAGGACGTTCAGAAAGCGGCCCAGTATATTATGGCGGAGGGATTGCTGGAGAAGGATGAATCATGGCGGCCTCTGGCCAGAAGGGTGGAACTGATGGTGAAGGAAAAGCTTCAGGATTTGTCCATGAATTAGCCTTCGGTATTACGGATGAAAAGGTGACATACAGATGGTACGGATTATATCAGGTATTGCAGGCGGGATACCCATCAAGGTCCCACCCACGGAAAAAACAAAGCCCACGCTGGATCGGGTGAAGGAATCGGTTTTTGCCATATTGCATCCTTATATCCCCGGAACAAAGGTTCTGGATCTCTTTGCCGGCTCCGGGAATCTGGGGCTGGAAGCCCTGAGCCGGGGAGCCGATTCTGCCGTTTTTGTGGATAACAGCAGGTTATGCGCGCAAATTATCAAAGAGAACATCAGAAAGACCCGGATGGACGAAAAGGCGCAGGTTGTGCAATCGGATGTTTTCCGTGCCATCCAGGACTTCGGCCGTCAAGGCATGCAATTCGACATCATTCTGCTGGACCCGCCCTATGCGCAAGATTTTGTCAATAAAACACTGCAAATGATCGAAGAAAATGGTATAATAGTCGAAAATGGTTTGGTTGCCGTGGAGCATATCGAGAGCGAACCGGTGCCCGACAGGATTGGGAGCCTCATGAAGGTTCGTTCAAAGCACTACGGTGACACGGTTTTCAGCTTTTTTGTCCGTGAAGGTATGGATGAGGAGGCATAGCAGTTGAGAGTATTGGTTTACCCTGGAAGTTTTGATCCGGTTACAAACGGACATATGGATATCATCGAGCGGGCAGCCAAGATATGCGACAAGTTGATCGTGGCAGTGCTCGTCAACCACAGCAAGGCGCCTGTGTTCACCATGGAAGAGCGCACCATGTTTCTGAAAATGGCCATCGGCGACAGGGAGAACATCGAAGTGCGCAGCTTCTCCGGGCTTTTGGTGGATTTCATGAAGAGCGTCAATGCCAAAACCATCATCAAGGGCCTGCGGGCGGTTTCGGATTTCGAATACGAAATGCAGATGGCTTTGCTGAACCGCAACATGGACCAGGAGATCGATACCCTGTTCATGATGACCAGCATCAACAACTGTTTTCTGAGCTCCAGCGTGGTCAAGGAGCTTGCGAGGAATGGTGCCAGGATAGAGGATTATGTTCCTCATGCCATTGCTCCTTATATCTATGAGAAATTTAAAAAGGCGGGTGGCTGAATGATGGAGCTTTTGGAGCTATTGGAACAGATTGAGGATATCATTGAAAGCGGGACCACGGTTCCTTTTACCGGGGGAAAGTGCCTGATCAACCGGGATGAGGTGCTTGAAATTATTCAGGAAATCCGTCTTAAGCTTCCCGATGACATGAAACAGGCCAAGCGGATCGCTGAAGAAAAGGCGCGCATTCTCGCCGAAGCCCAGAAGGAAGCTGAGAATATACTGAACAACGCTGAAAACCGCATCGCGGCGCTGGTGGATGAGCATGAGATCACAAAGAAAGCTTACGAACAGGCCGAGGTCATCATCTCCAACGCCAAGAAAAACGCGCGGGAAATTCGCCTTGGCACAAGAGAGTATGCGGACAGCGTCCTGGGCAAGGTGCAAGATATCCTGGAAGAAACATTGAACACGATTAAACTCAACAGGCAGGAACTCAAATAATCGATCGGGTCTTATTGCTTGGCAGAGTTGTTGAAATGGCGGATGGTTCCGCCATTTTTATATGGGTTGATCAGAAGGGCTATGATGAGGGCCGTAATGGTGAAAATTCTGAAATAGGAAGGAATGCCGGCTGACATGGATTTCATGCTGGAAGCCGCCAGGCTGACGGGCAGGCGGCTGAGGACTGTAAAGGTCAGTATGCAGGCAACTATGCCGTGAAGAAGCTTTCCGAGGAAAAACACCCCGTACCGGACTCCCGATCCCTTCATGATGCCCATGACCTGGGTATGCACCGAAAACCCCGCAAACCCGCAGATAAATGAGACCAGGGAGAGCTTGACGATAACCGGCATGTTGACCGTTAAGGCGATGGCGCTGGAGCCGGACGCGATCTCCATGATGCCCCTCAGCAGGCCTGCAAGGCCGCTCTCGGTTACGCTTTCCGGGAGAATAGCCGACACCATGTGGCCCAACAGGCTGAAAAAACCCAACCGGTGCAGCAGTTCGGACAGCACGGCAAAAAGGACGATGTAGCCGGTTACCTTGATGGAAAGAATGGCGGCATCCTCGATGGCACAAGGGATGAGGGATGCGAGACTGCTTTTCCTTTCGGTCTTATCGCTTTCGAACACCATCATGCCGTTCTTCAGGTCAAATTGGCCTTTCCTGAGGAGCTGATTGAGGATAAGCGCAGCCAATAAACCGGAAACCCAATGGATAGCCAGAAGGATGAAGCCGATTCGGATGCTTTTGAATAAACCCGCGCCCACCGTACCGATGAGGAAAAGCGGGCTGCAGTTATTGGCTATGGCTATGAGCCTTGAAGCCTGGTTCGAATCCAGGAGCCTTTCGTCCAGCATATCCCGGGCAAGCTTCGCGCCGGTGGGATAACCGCTGAGATAACCCAGGACGATGGTGGGAAGGACATAGTAGGGAAGACCGATCAGACCTTGCACCAGGCGCCTCAGGAGCTTCGGGCATGAGAAACTCCTGAGATAGGGTACGGTTAGCCGCGACAGGACAAAGAAGGGGAAAAGGGAGGGTATGACCACATCCAGGCACAGGTAAATCGCGTCCCTTGCCGCTTTTGACGTTTCCTGGGCGAACAGCGCCAGCATGAACGCCAGTGCCGGAAAAAGATAAATGACGCATTTTTTGTACAGGCTTGCGGGATTCTTCATGACCACCCTGCCAATCCGAGGCTCGGTTTATAGATATTCCGATGTCAACGCAAACTTGCCTTGACCATGCTATGAAAAAACATTAGTATAGCTTCATAAAGCTGAAATACACCGCAAGGCAGAAGTGATCGATATGGGTATATTCTCTGGACTTCTTCTTGTATCGGACTTTGACGGGACACTGATAGGATCGGACAAAAAAATATCCGGGGAGAACCTGGAGGCCATCAGGTACTTTACGGAAAACGGCGGTCTTTTCAGCGGTGCCACCGGAAGAACGCAGTTTAATCTGAGGATGTACCTGGAGGGCCTTCCGCTGGACACGCCCTATATCCTGTACAACGGTGCATGTCTCTATGATTTTTCCGCAGGGACCATGCTGAGGATGATGCCATTAAAACGTGAGCCCATCATGTCTATTATGAATGCCATCATGGCCCGCTTTCCTTCGGTGTGCATCCATCTGTATACGCCCAGGGACCTTTTTCTTGTCAATCCCCTGGGCAGGGAAGACTGGCATCTGACCGTTGAAAAACAGAGCTTCCAACAGGGAGATGCCGGACAAATAGGCGAGCCATGGATCAAGATGCTTTTCTTTGAGGAAAACGAGTTGCTGCGAAAAATTCAGGCTATCATTGCGGAAGCGGACAAGTCGGGAGATTACCATACCTTTTTTTCAGACGAGACATATCTTGAAGTCACTCGTCGCGGTGTTAATAAGGGCTCTGCCCTGATAGAACTGAAGGAGGAGCTTAAAGGCAAGGTCAGGAAGGTAATTGCCATCGGCGATTACCTCAACGATCTGGAAATGCTGGAACAGGCGGATATCAAAGTTGCTCCCATGAATGCCCACCCCAAAATCAAACGCCTGGCCGATCATATCACGGCGCCCCATGACAGCCATGCCATTGCGGCTTTGATAGCATGGCTGGAGCGTTCTGTCAAACAATCCCGGTAAGCATTCCGGTGTGAGAAATGCACATTCCGGTTGGGAAAGATAAAACCGTCTTTCTTAACGAACAGATATGCCGTCTGCGAGGTCGGATCGGCCCAAAGCCTGTCCTGCCTGGACTTCGGCGGGTTCCAAAGTTGCATTGGAAGATATGAGAAGGTATAATATTATCATGCAAAGTACCGGACAAACCTTCTTGTTTCTTTATGAGAGCAGGGAGCCTCGTAAGAGTGGGAATGGATGGAGGTATCCGTATGGACGAAAATGAACTCAGTTTGAATACTTCCCAGGATATTGGAGAAATCAAGATATCAGCCGATGTCATAATGGTTATCGCTCATACGGTGGCCAGTGAGGTAGAAGGCGTTGCCAGCATGAGTTCCGGTATTGCTGACAATATATCTTCGGTTTTGGGGCGAAAGACATCATCCAAGGGCGTGAAAGTGGACATTTCCGATAAGGGTGTCGTGATCGATTTTTATATCGTGGTGGATTATGGCGCCAGGATCCCGGATGTGGCCTGGAGGATCCAGGAACGTGTCAAATCGGCTGTGGAAAGCATGACCGGGATGCATGTCAATGCCATCAACATTCATGTCCAGGGTGTCAACTTTGACAAGGCAAAAGAGGCTCAGAAAACCGAAACTTCTTCAAACTAGCGGTTTTGAGGTGTTGAATGTTCGGTTATGTTGAGCCCGATAAACCTGAACTGAAAATACGCGAGTTCGAAGTTTTCCGTGGTTATTACTGCAGCGTCTGCAGAAGCATAAGCAAGCGATACGGGCAGGTACCCAGGCTGGCTTTGAGCTATGATCTGGCCTTTCTGGCTGTTCTGCTGGATGCCACCAGCCTGGAAGCGACTCATGGTGACGTAGTGCGCTGCTTTGCCCATCCCGTCAGAAAACGCTTTGTGATCAGACCCAACCGGTTTATCGATTATGCATCAGACATGAACATCATTCTGGCGTATTATAATTTAGAGGATAAGTGGTCTGATGAGAAAAACCTTTTGGGCGGCTGCGGCTGCCTGGTTCTGAAAAACGCATTCAAAAAAGCCTCAAAGCGCTACCAGGAAAAAACGAAAAGAATAGAAAGCCTGCTTGATGAACTGAACAGGCTTGAAAGGGAGAAGTGCGATTCGGTCGACGCGGCGGCTGAACCTTTTGCCAACATCATGCGTGAGGTTTTTGAATGCCCCCACGTGGAGGATGAAAAGAAACGCAAGGTATTGGGTTGGCTCGGTTACAATATCGGAAGATGGATTTACATACTTGACGCATGGGATGATTTGGCCGATGATGTCAAGTCTGGAAGCTACAATGCAATCCTGACGCAATACCGGTACGATGGCGGGGATCTAGATGCATTCAAGGCCGGCATTAAGGATAAACTGGATTTTAGCCTGACTTATTCCCTGAGCGAGTGTGAAAAAGCCTACGCGTTACTGGGAGCGCAGAAGAACACGGGCATTCTTGACAATATTATCTATTCAGGCCTCATTGTGAAGACAGACAAGGTAGTACAGGGGAGATGCGGGAATAATGAAAAAAAATCCATATAAGGTTTTAGGGGTCAAAGAGGGAGCCAGCTACGACGAGATTAAAAAGGCATATAGGGAACTGGTCAAAAAATACCATCCGGATCGCTATCGCGGCAATCCGCTTGCCGATCTTGCCGATGAAAAGATGCGGGAGATCAATGAAGCCTATGAGTTCCTCATGAAGAACGCCGGGGGTGCATACCAGTACCAGTATGATGACGATGACAACAGCACCTCTTCCCAGGGAAGTTCATACCAGTACCAGAGCCAGCAGAGCAGCCAATACCAGCAGAATACCCAGCAGGGTTATGCCGATGATCTGGAATTGGAAAGGCAAGCCAGGGCCTGCCTGAACCGCGGCGATCTCACCGGGGCACAGCGGATACTGGACAGGATGCGTACCCGCAATGCCAACTGGTATTATCTCCAGGGGCTGGTTTTCTTAAGGCGGGGTTGGTATGACAGGGCTTACAGCAACATTCAAAGGGCGGTCAATATGGATCCGACGAATTTTGAATACAGGAATGCCCTCAACAACCTGAACAACCAGACCTACGGCTACAGGAACAATCCCTATTATTATAACACTTACCGCAATAGTCCCGATATGTGCCAGATATGCGGAACCCTATGGTGTGCCGACTCCTGCTGCGAGTGCATGGGCGGCGACCTCATAAGCTGCTGCTGATGGGAATATCCCGCAACAGCAATCCGTTTGATGGAGGAATGGGTTTGTCTACTGAGCGTACGCCAGTAAACCATACAAGGAAACTGACATTGACCGGGATTCTGTCTGCCATAGCGGTATTGGCGCTGATCCTGGAATCCATCGCGCCAACAGGGCGGCTGGGATTCTATGTACTGGCCGCTTTTGTGTTGTCGGTCATATTGCTTGAGTGCGGCATCAGATTTGCATGGGCCGGTTATATTGTCACCAGTGTGGCAGGCTTTATTGTCGTTCCGGAAAAGCTCAATGTCATACCTTATATCGCTTTTTTTGGGATATACACGGTTCTCAAGTACCATATCGAGAGCATTCGGATTGTATGGCTTGAGATCCTGCTAAAGCTGGCTGTTTTCAATCTCTTTCTCTGGCCTGCCTGGAGCCTGACCAAAACCTTTCTGCCGGAAACGTTCACAACGGGCTGGGGCGTTCCGGTGGCCGGAGTTGTTCTGCAAATCCTGTTCCTGTTTTACGATTATCTCTTTACCCTATGGATACGTTATTATTTCGAAAGAATCGCACCGAAGGTAAGAAAGAACTAATCCCTGCTTCTTCATCCGGGCAAGATCAGAACATGCGCATAATAGACAGCCGGCTTATCGCCATCCCGTATGGGCTGGCCCGATTATTATGAAAAGGAGAGGCTTATGGACCAAAAGGCACTTAAAGTGCTTGAGTATGATAAAATCATAAAGATGCTGAATGAACGGACCGCGTCTGAACTGGGCCGATCCCTCACCGAAGCGCTGCTTCCGTCAACCGACATGCATGAGGTGGAATACAGGCTTAAGGAGACCACCGATGCGGCGGCTTACCTGTGGCGGAAGGGCAGCCCCCCCTTTGGCGGAGTACATGATGTCCGTCCTTCCCTGAAACGCATTGAACTGGGTGCTACCCTTGGTATTCCCGAACTTCTGAGAATAGGCGACATGCTCAGATGCTGCCGCATCCTGAAGCATTACCTCACCAACGATGTGCCTTCCGAATGGGAAGACAATCTGGCACTGGAACTGGGCAGGCAGATCACGCCTTCAAAGGACGTGGAGGAGGCCATTTCACAGGCCATCATCAGCGAAGAGGAAATCTCGGATCATGCCAGCCCGGCCCTTGCGGCCATCCGAAGAAGCATCCGGCAAAAGCAGGACAGCATTAAGGACAAGCTCAATGCCATCATCCGTTCGGCGGAGTTAAAGAAATATATGCAGGATGCCGTCGTCACCATGCGCGGCGATCGTTACGTGATTCCGATAAAACAGGAATATAAAGCACTGGTGCCCGGTCTGATCCACGACATGTCGGCCAGCGGCGCCACAGTCTTTATCGAGCCTCTGTCGGTTGTGGAGATCAACAATGAGATCAAGGCGCTGCTTATCCGTGAGCAGCAGGAAATCGAAAGGATCCTGGCAGAACTCACCGGAAAGGTTGCGGAGATCAAGGACCTGCTGAAAGCTAATGTGGATATCGTGGCAAGGCTTGACTTCATGTTCGCAAAGGCTAAGCTTTCAAGGGATCTGGATTGTGTATGCCCCAAACTGTCGGCCTCAAGGGTCATTAAGATCCTCCAGGGAAGGCACCCTCTCCTGGACAGGAAGCGTGTGGTGCCCATTGATGTCGAACTGGGGTACGACTTTTCCACCCTGGTTATTACCGGTCCCAACACGGGGGGAAAAACGGTTACCCTGAAAACGGTAGGCCTTTTCGTGCTGATGCTTCAGGCCGGGCTCCACCTGCCGGTCAGGGAAGGCAGCGAGTTCGGGCTGTTCGGCAGTGTATTTGCCGATATCGGCGACGAACAGAGCATTGAGCAATCCCTGAGTACGTTCTCATCCCATATGAAGAATATTGTCAGGATACTGGCGGAAGCGGATGAGTCCAGTCTGGTTTTGTTTGACGAGCTGGGGGCCGGTACCGATCCCACAGAAGGCGCCGCTCTTGCCATCGCCATTCTGGAAGGCCTGACCCAAAGAGGAATCCGTACTGTGGCCACCACCCATTACAGCGAACTGAAAATCTTTGCCATGACCAGGGAGAGGGTTCAGAATGCCTGCTGCGAGTTTGATGTTGAGACGCTCAGGCCTACCTACAGGTTATTGGTGGGTGTTCCAGGCAAAAGCAACGCTTTTGCCATATCCGAAAAGCTGGGGCTGGGAAAGGACGTCATTGAAAGGGCAAAAGGTTATCTAACCCAGGACAACCTGCGCTTTGAGGATGTTTTGTCCGATATCGAGAAGAACAGGATTGAATCCCGACGGGAAAGGGAGCAGGCTGAAGCCCTCCGGCGCCAGGTGGAAGCGCTCAGGCAGGAGACGGAGAAGGAAAAACAAAAGATAGCCAGGGAGAGGGATCAAATCATCGCCAAGGCGAAGGAGGAAGCCCGTGCCCTGGTACGCGAGGCAAGACGGGAGGCCGAGGAACTTCTGGAACGTTTGAAAACACTTGAGAAGAAGGGCATTGAGCAGAGCATGAAAGAACTCCAGGAAGCCAGGGCGGGCGTGCGCAGGCTTGACCACCTGGAAGCGTCCTATGCGGATGATTTTGGTGTTAGACCGGTTTTTGCTGAACCGCCAAAGGATCTTAAGCCCGGCGAAAGCGTGATGCTGCTTAACCTCAACCAGAAAGCCACCGTGCTGGAAGAGCCCGACGGGGATGGACAAGTGCTTGTCCAGGCAGGGATCATGAAGATTAAAGTCCACGTCTCCCAATTGTCCCGTGTGGATGAGCAAAAGCATACCCTGGAAAAGATGCAGCACGTCAGAATGGCCGGTGTGAAGGCATCACCCATCGGGCTGGAGCTTGATCTGAGGGGACTTAATGTTGAGGAAGCCCTGGACAGGGTTGACAAGTACCTGGACGATGCTGTCATTGCCGGACTCCATGAGGTGACACTGATCCACGGCAAAGGCACAGGTACGCTGAGAAGGGCAATTTCCGAACATCTTCGCCGGCATCAGCATGTGACCTCTTTCAGACTGGGAAAATACGGTGAGGGGGAAACCGGGGTCACCATTGTGAGACTTGGATAAAGTGACGCATGAGTGAATATATCGGAACTGGCAATTACTGCCTTGCTGAAGCATCAGATGTGTTGTGCCGCAAACGACTGAAGGGATGGCTCCCTTAAGGGGAACTGTCCCTTTTGTATTATGGTGCCTTATAACCGACAGATTGAGGCTCTGTTCTATTTACAAAAAGATTATATAAGGTATAATGAGAAAAGTAGGGGTGCGATTCTTACGCATCATGCAGTATGGTGACACGGGCAGTTGGGAAAGCGTATCCCAAAACTCAATTTTGCAGTATGGAAGGATGGTTTGTTATGCCTGTCAAAATTGCTCTTCTTGTGCTCTTCATTTTTGTTACCGTTAGTGTGGGAATCTACAGCAGAAGACGAGTAAACGGTATCAACGATTTCTTTCTGGGCAGCAGAAAGATGGGCGCATGGATAACCGCTTTTGCTTACGGTACCTCGTATTTTTCCGCTGTGGTTTTCGTGGGTTACGCCGGTAAGTTCGGATGGGCCAATGGCTTGTCGGTGGTTTGGATCGGCATCGGGAATGCTGTCATCGGCTGCCTGATCGCATGGATCCTGCTTGCCAGGAAGACACGTGTTATGACCCATAAGCTGAATGTTTCCACGTTGCCGGAGTTTTTCGGAGCCAGGTATGACAGCATGGCCATGAAGATCGTCAGCGCCCTCGTGATCTTTGTATTCCTGGTACCCTATACCGCTTCCATCTACAAAGGCCTGGGCTATATGTTCGAGAGCGCTTTTGGGCTCCCCATGAACACCATCATCCTGATCATGACGGTGCTGACCGGCATATATCTCATTCTCGGCGGATATGTGGCTGCTGCGCTCAATGATATGATCCAGGGGGTGATCATGCTCATTGGATCCGTTCTGATGATATTTTACATATTGAACCATCCGGATGTGGGCGGACTGTCCAGCGGCCTTGCCAAGCTGGCTTCCATCGACAGTAACCTGGCCAGTGCCTTTGGTCCAACCCCGCTCAGGCTGGGTGCGCTGGTGCTGCTGACCAGCCTTGGAACCTGGGGGCTTCCGCAAATGCTGCACAAATTCTACGCGATCAGGGATGAGCAGGCCATCAGGCGGGGAACCGTCATCTCCACGCTTTTTGCACTGGTCATCGGCGGCAGCGCCTACTTCGTGGGCGCTTTTGGACGGGTTATGCTGAATAACGAGGTCCCCGGCGGCGGCAACATGGATATGATCATTCCAGTGATGCTTGAAAAGGCGCTGCCTGATGTGCTGATGGGCATTATCATCGTGTTGATGCTTTCGGCGTCCATGTCGACCTTATCGTCTTTGGTCCTCGTTTCAAGCTCAGTGATATCCATTGACCTGATTAAAGGGTTTATCAGGCCCAATATCGATGAAAAGAAGGATATGTTCTTGATGCGTTTCTTCTGCTTCATCTTTGTTGTTTTATCCTACTTCATGGCCATCTGGGAGAACCCGACCATTGATGCGCTTATGGCCCTGTCCTGGGGTGTTATTTCGGGTATGTTCATCGCTCCGTATCTGTATGGCCTGCTGTGGAAGGGAACCACACGCATCGGCGCCTGGTCGGGCTTTGCCACCGGGTTTTTGGTCATGGCTATCGGCCTTATGATTGAGCTTCCGAAAGCCGGTTATGTCATGGGCAAGGTCTTCGTGCCGGGAATCGGCGCCATAGCCATGCTGGCCTCCCTCACGGTGGTGCCGGTTGTCAGCCTGGTAACCAAAAAATACAGCGAGGCGCATATCAGCAAGGTTTTTGATTCCGAACAGAAAGCAGCCTGATATGCAACGCTTAAGGTAAAAAATGGCGGTTTAAATGGGGATTTGCCTGTTGCCACAGGCAGATCCCCGCTTATTATTGCCGGGCATGGCAATCTGCGCGTTGGAAAGAAGTTGGATTTATTTGAAATGTTTCTCCACGACTTCACATATATCTCAGGCGGGTAATGCAGGAGTTCCCAATCATAGTAACGATCCATGTCCAATTCTTCCGGTGAATTGTTTTCTCCTTCTGCCTTTATCCCATCGTCGGGTACTTCAAATATACCCTGGTAGTCACCAACCATATGATAATCACCGTCGCTTTCTGATATTTCAAAAATAAGGAGATATTCTTTCCCCAAAACTGCAGGCTTTACCAAGGTCATACAGATAAGCTGCTTCTTGCCGTCAGGACAGGTCCATATGTAATATGGTTCCGCAAGGCTCAACTGGCACAAACATTTACGGTTTCTTTATATACACGGATTACTTCAATTTCACGATTTGTATAGCCGAAAGGAAAACCTCTTCCAGCTTCCGGGTAAACAGTGATGTAACCATTAATTCGAAAAAAAATGGTGTTTAATGATTTTTCTTGATTGGACTATCCAGGTATAATATTGCTATAATATAAAATTGTTAAACTATGAAGGCAGTCGGGAAATATCCCGCGCCTGGGAGACACGTGAGGAGAAGAAGAAAAATGAAAAGACTTATGCTTGGCAATGAAGCCATTGCCAGGGGAGTCTATGAAGCCGGCGCAAAAGTGGCTTCTGCCTATCCAGGGACTCCCAGTACCGAAATAACGGAGTACATAGCCAAATATGACGAAATCTATTCCGAATGGGCTCCCAACGAAAAGGTTGCCCTTGAGGTGGCTATCGGCGCTTCGGTGGGCGGGGCCCGTGCAACCTGCGCTATGAAGCATGTCGGCCTCAATGTGGCGGCTGATCCTTTGTTCACCGCTGCCTATACCGGCGTGAACGGCGGACTGGTGATCTTTGTGGCAGACGACCCCGGTATGCACAGCTCGCAGAATGAGCAGGACACCCGCCTCCTCGCACGGGCTGCAAAGGTGCCGGTATTGGAGCCTTCGGACAGCCAGGAATGCAAGGATTTTACCAAGACAGCCTTTGAAATCAGCGAACAGTTTGATACGCCTATCATCGTAAGACTGACCACCCGGGTAGCCCATTCACAGGGACTTGTGGAAATAGGGGAAAGGGCGGATATTCCCCTGAAGTCCTGTGAAAAGAATCCCAGCAAGTATGTCATGATGCCTGCCATGGCCAGAAAACGCCACGTTGTTCTGGAAGAAAGGCTCGCTAAGCTTGCCGAGTTTTCAGATACCACAAGCCTTAACCGGATTGAATGGGGAGACAGGAAGATAGGGGTTATCACCAGCGGCATCTCTTACCAGTACGCCAGGGAAGCATTCGGTGACGTATCCTACCTGAAGCTGGGCATGGTTTATCCGCTGCCTGAAAAGCTTATCAGGGAGTTTGCCGCAGGGGTTGAAACCCTTTATGTCATTGAAGAATTGGAACCCTTTATCGAAGACAGTTGCCTGAAGATGGGCATTCCTGTAAAGGGCAAGGCTTTGCTGCCGTTAATCGGCGAATACAGCGCCGGTCTGATCCGCGAGCGGGTGCTGGGCAAAAAACAGGAAAAGCTCAACAGCATTGAAGAGGGAATACCCGCACGTCCTCCGGTGATGTGTCCCGGGTGTCCACACCGCGGACTGTTTTATGTGCTTAAGAAACTGAAACTTACCGTGACAGGCGATATAGGGTGCTACACCCTGGGCGCAATGCCGCCTCTTGAGACGATAGATACCTGCGTATGCATGGGCGCCAGCATAGGTATGGCCCACGGCATTGAGAAGGCCAGGGGGCAGGAAGCCGCCAGGAAAACTGTTGCGGTTATCGGTGATTCCACATTCATACACTCCGGCATAACCGGCCTGATAGATATAGTCTACAACAAGGGTACGTCCACGGTCATCATACTTGACAATTCCACCACCGGCATGACCGGGCACCAGGATAACCCCGCAACCGGTTTCACCATCAAGGGTGAGCCCACGCGCCAGGTAGATCTGGCAAAGCTGTGCCAGGCAGTGGGGGTTGACAGGGTCCGGGTTTGTGATCCCTTCAACCTGGAGGAGATGGAACGGATCATAAAGGAAGAAGTGGCGGCCGAAGAACCATCGGTCATCATCTCACAGAGACCCTGCGCATTGTTGAAAAACGTTAAGTTCAACGGTTTGTTGATGATCAACACCGATAAATGCACAAGGTGTAGGATGTGCATGCGTCTTGGTTGTCCGGCCATTGTTGACAGGGGCACCCATATTGAAGTTGATCCTGCCCTTTGCGTAGGCTGTGATCTCTGTACAAAGGTGTGCCGCTTTAATGCTTTTGAAAGGGTTGGTGGCGATCATGCGTAGTACATCCATCATGATAGTAGGCGTGGGAGGACAGGGAACCCTCCTGACCAGCAGAATACTTGGAACTGTGGGTATCAGCACCGGCGCCGATGTGAAGGTTTCGGAAGTCCACGGGATGTCCCAGCGGGGCGGGAGCGTGGTGACTTACGTCAAGATGGGAGAAAAGGTTCACTCGCCCATCATCGAGAGGGGTGAGGCCGATATCCTGCTTTGCTTTGAAGAATTGGAAGCCCTGCGCTGGATTGATTATGCCAAGAAGGAAGCCTCCATTATTATCAATACGCAAAAGATTGATCCCATGCCGGTCATCACCGGAAAAGCGAAATATCCGGAGAACATTGTTGAGAAGATCAAGGCGGATTACCCGAACGTGGTGACAGTTCCCGCCCTTGAGCTGGCCGAGGCCTGCGGCAGCATCAAGGCGGTCAACGTGGTCATGATAGGCGTCCTGGCAAAAAGGACGCACATTCCGAAAGAAACCTGGCTGGATGCCATCCGGAAAACGGTGAAGCCACAATTCGTGGACTTGAATATAGAAGCCTTCAAAAAGGGCTACTCTCTCTGAGCAGCGGCGGGTTTATACCCGCCTTATTTGATGCATAATTTGAAAAAAATCCTGTATGGCAAGGCCACCGTTTGTTGCAATGAAAGGGCCAAATGGTGTAAGATAAGCGTAAGCATCAAGGTTTTCCATGACAGATGGATTGAATAATTATTCATCATGAAGATAAAAGGAGCAGTGCCTATGTTTAACCAGAAGATTGTTGCCAGCCTGGGTAAATCATCCATGATCCGTGCCATGTTCGAGGCAGGCGCCAAACTGAAGGCCCAATACGGCGAGGAGAATGTTTTTGATTTCAGCCTGGGCAACCCTGAAATAGAACCCCCTGTGCCGGTACAGGAATCCATTAAAAAATACGTCAACAGCGGGACCCCCGGACTGCACTATTATATGAGCAACGCCGGATACGAGGATGTCAGGGAAAAAGTCGCCGCGCATCTTCAGAAGAAGAGCGGTGTGCCGTTGACCAGGGATCATATCCTGATGGTATGCGGAGCCGCCGCCGGGTTGAACATCGCACTCAAAGCGCTGCTGAACCCCGGCGAGGAAGTCATCGTGCTGGCGCCTTTTTTTGTGGAATACCTGTCCTACATTGAAAATGCCGACGGAAAGCCGGTCATCGTCAATACCGAGGAGGGAACGTTCCAGATCGATGTGGAGGCTGTTAAGAACAGCATTACGCCGAAAACCAAGGCCATTATCCTCAATTCGCCAAACAATCCTACCGGTGTGGTGTACAGCAGGGAATCCCTGGAGAAACTGAGGGCAGCCCTTGAGGAAAAGGAGAAGGAGTTCGGCACCAGCATTTTTATCCTGTCCGACGAGCCTTATGTCAGCATCGTTTATGACGGCGTCGAAGTGCCTAATATGATGTCGGTTTTCAAAAACTGTATCATTATCTACTCCTTCAGCAAATCCCATGCCCTTCCGGGCGAAAGAATCGGCTATGTGGCTGCAAGCAGCCGCATTGAGGATGTGGGCACGCTCATGGGTGCCATGATCACCCTGAACAGGACCCTGGGATTTGTCAATGCGCCCGCGCTGTTCCAGAGGGTTGTGGCCGAAAACCTGGATGTGGCCGTCGATACTGCTTTTTATCAGGAAAACAGGGATATCCTGTACAACCATATCACCTCGGTGGGATTTGAATGCGTTAAGCCGTCCGGGGCTTTCTACCTCTGGCTGAAATCGCCTATTGAGGATGACGTGGCGTTCTGCCAGACCGCGCAGAAGTACAATCTTCTCATCGTTCCCGGCTCCGGTTTCGGTTGTCCGGGATATGCCCGCATCGCCTATTGTTATAGCACGGAGATGATCAAGAGAAGCCTCAAGGCCTTTACGAGCCTGGCCAAGGAATATGGATTGATTTAAACGCATTTACGGTGAAATACATCATGAAGCGCAATAAGGACATGGACTTGCAGGTATCCGCAAAACCATGTCCTTTTATTATTGCAAGAAAAGTCCTGCCGGAAGTGATTGCTACGTCGCTGCGCTCCTCGCAATGACACAAGGATCATAGTCCGGCGGTGTCGTAGCAGGGATGTCATTGCGAGCCACACGGAGGCGCCATGGGGACGGTTCTTCTGGTAAACCCGGAACCATTACGAGCAAGCACGCAATCTCGGAGAATATTGAGTCGGTATTGCCTTTCCAGCAGTGACAGGGGAAAGGCTCGAGTGTCAAACATATAAAGGTAGCCCGTAAAGGTAAGGTCGCATTGCGATAAGGCGCCAAAACACCCTGTGAGAATGGGAAAAGGGCGGCTGCAGTTTTGCAGTCGTGCAGCACAGCGACCGTTCTTTACGGCTCCCGGAGCAATTGAGATTGCTGCGGTACACTCGTAAAAAATACACCGATATGTCTGACTGTTCAACATCGGGGCATAATGCTAAAATAAGGGCTGGGGAATCCCAGCATAAAAATACTTGGGTGAGAAAGGGTGATCACTTTTGAAAATACTGGTGATGATGGCTGACGGATTTGAAGAGATTGAAGCCCTCGCCGTGGTGGATGTGGCCAGACGGGCTGGCATTGAAACATTCATGGTGTCGGTCGGCGACAATGATGAAGTGAGCAGCGCCAGAGGCGTCCGGGTAAAGGCGGACAAGCTCCTGAAAGATATCACAGTTGACAAGGAGGATGTGATTGTCATACCCGGCGGGCAGGGTGTGGCGGTACTGGAAAAAAGCGCCGAACTGGCCGAACTGCTGAAGAAACACCGTTCTTACAACGGCAGGGTGGCTGCCATTTGCGCAGGTCCTACCGTCCCTGGCAAACTGGGGCTGCTGAGCGGACTTAAGGCCACCTGTTATCCCGGTTGTGAAAAGGAGCTCCATGGTGCCCATATCGTGTCGGACGATGTGGCGATTGACAACAACTTTATCACAAGCCGTGGTCCCGGAACCGCCCTGGCCTTTGCCTATGCCATCGTTGGTGAAGTCCTGAGCCAGGATGTGGCTGAGAAGTTGAAAAAAGGGATGTTGTTCAAGGGTTAAACGCTCTTGCTGCTGGTGATAAGTCGTATTTATTGATAATAAGGGGGAAAGCCAACGCCGCCTGGCATCCTGGCTTTACCCCTTGTAGTCTGCCGTTGATTCATGTAAAATTGGGTAGGATTATTCTGGATTGTAGGGACATTGCGGTCCGAAGGAAGGAGAAACCAATGTACAAGCATATTGCAGAAACGAACGCAGCAAACCTGAGAAAAAACACCTATCCGGGCAGAGGCATCGTGCTTGGTGCAACGGAGGATGGCAGGAAACTGGCCCAAATCTACTGGATCATGGGACGCAGCGAAAACAGCCGCAACCGGGTATTCCAGGAGGAATCCGGTTTTGTGCGGACAAAAGCATTTGATGAAAGCAAGCTCACGGATCCTTCGCTTATTATCTATTATCCTGTCAAGCACTACAAGGATACCCATGTTGTATCCAACGGCGATCAGACCGATACGGTCATCGATTACCTCGTGGCAGGGAAATCCTGGCAGGAGGCCCTGATGACCAGAACATTCGAGCCTGATGCCCCCAATTTTACGCCGCGTATTACCGGCATTATGGACCTTAAGGCGCCATGGGCTTATGCCTTGTCCATCCTGAAATCCCTGAATGGAGACGATGGGCATTGCCAGCGTCATTTCTATTTTTATGAGCAACCGCTGTATGGCTTCGGCCACTGCATTCATACCTACCAGGGTGACGGAAACCCGCTGCCCTCTTTCAGTGGCGAGCCCTATATCATGCCCGTACCTGAGAATCCTGAAAAAGCATGCCAGCTTTATTGGTCCCTGCTGAACGAGGAAAACAGGATTTCCCTGCTGGCCAAGTATATCGACATGGAGACCGGAAATTTCGAAATCAGGATGATCAACCGGCACGGCGCCTGACAAGCTGTTCCGGAAAAAACATAACAGGAGGATTAACGTCATGCGTGATTTGAAGATAAAATACGGTTGCAACCCGCACCAGAAACCTGCAAGCATCTATATGAAAGAGGGAGAGCTCCCTGTTACGGTCCTCAACGGGAACCCCAGCGTGATCAATTTTATGGACGCCTTGAACGGCTGGCAATTGGTTAAAGAACTGAAAATGGCCACCGGCCTTCCGGCGGCAGCTTCCTTCAAACATGTGAGCCCGGCTGGGGCGGCGGTGGGCCTGCCGCTCAGCGATACCCTGAAAAAGGCTTACCATATCGAAGCAGAAACGCTTTCGCCGGTGGCATGTGCCTACGCCCGGGCCCGCGGTGCAGACAGGGTTTCATCCTTTGGCGATTTTGCCGCCATCAGCGACAGGGTGGACGTTGATGCGGCAAGGCTGCTCTCCCGCGAAGTGTCCGATGGCATCATTGCCCCGGATTATGACAACGAGGCACTTGAAATACTCAAGGCAAAGAAAAAGGGCAGCTACGTCATCCTGCGTATGGACCCAGATTATGTTCCCTCTGAAATGGAGACACGGGACATTTTCGGTATCACCATTGAGCAGTTGAGGAACAATGCGGTTATCACAAAGGATACCTTCAGCAATATTGTAACCGAGAACAAAGAACTGACAGAGGCGGCTATTCGTGATCTCCTGGTAGCTTACATCACGTTGAAATATACCCAGTCCAACTCCATCTGTTTTGCCTATGACGGACAGGTAATCGGCTGCGGTGCCGGTCAGCAGTCCAGGATACATTGCACAAGGCTTGCCGCGTCTAAAGCCGATATTTGGTTCCTGCGCCAGCATCCCCAGGTTTTATCCATGCGCTTCAGGGAAGGGGTCAGGCGACCGGAAATGGACAACGCCATTGACCTGTATCTGAGGGACGATATTTCCGATATGGAGTACAAGGAATGGAAGAAACTCTTCGAGGTTGTGCCGGAAAAACTGACCCAGAAGGACAAAGAAGCATGGCTCAGCCGGTTCAAAGATGTATCCTATGGATCGGATGCTTTCATCCCCTTTAGGGACAATATCGACCGAGCGGCCAAGAGCGGCGTTAAGTTTGTGGCACAGCCAGGAGGCTCAACCCGTGACGAAGATGTAATCCGCGCATGCAACGAATACGGCATGGTCATGTGCTTCACCGGGTTGAGGCTGTTCCATCATTAATATCCCGGGCATTTATTCCCCATTTATTCCCAGAGAATGTCGATGACAGGGAAGGATCGAATTGTCGCCATTGATTGAAAATATAATTTGGATGGTTCTGCTGGCGGCCCTTGTAGCCTATATCGGGATAGTGGTCCTGCCTGCCCATAAGTACAGGACGGCGTTTGTCGTGGCGGCTGTGGTCAGCATGCTTTGCCGCTATGTCCTGGTCTATTATATGTACAAGGGCGGAACAGAAGCGGCGGGAACCGATGGCCTCATCTACCATGAGGTGGCAAAGAATGTCGCTGAACAGCTCAAATCGGGAACGCCGATATGGGCGGTCCAATACAAATATACCTGGTATACCGTCCTGATGGGGGTTCAATATGCCATTTTTGGCGTCAACCGATACGCGGCTTCCTTTATCAATGCTTTCATCGCCATCGTGACTGGGTATGTGCTTTTCAGGATTGCGTATGGCCTTAAATTCTCCTGGATCAAATCGGCTGTTATCAGCCTGGCCTATATCTTCATGCCCAGCATGACCGTGTGGACAACCGATACCCGGAAGGAATCGGTCACATTTTTCATCGTCCTTCTGACCTGGTACCTGGTTCTGAAAGTATTGCAGGAACGTAACGGCTTTTCGGCCAAGACCGTCCTTTTTATGGTCTTGGTTTGTGTTTTTCTCTGGATCAGCACATTGCTCCGGATCTATATGCTGTACACACTGGGCGGTGGCATTCTGGTCGGGCTTGTTATCCATTATCTAAAAACCAAAAGAAAGATGTCGCTGATTTTTAGTGTCCTTGTCCTCATCACTTGCATCGTGGTGACCCATACCACCATTCTGGTCCAGATGGATGGATACCATGCTCTCCCGCTGGACAGAAGCAAGGGCGGTGACGAGAATATCAGCGATGAGCTCGACTCCATCCTCAAGATAATCATGAGCAAGGATATTCCCGAGGCTATCAATGGGTTCCTGACTCAACCCCATATGGAGAAGGTCAGCAGGATTTCGGATATCAGCGGAAACGCCTTTGCCATAACGGCCGTAAAAATTGAGCAGCTTTTGTGGTATCTCTGCCTGGTGATAGCGATCTTTGGCATTATCCATGCCATATTGGAATGGAATCCCTATTTGCTTGGGCTTCTGGCGTTTATCGTATCCTATAGCCTCATCAATGCCCTGATTTGCGAGGATGTAGGGGAGACATACTACCGCTACCGGGCTGCCATCGTTGCTCCGACCCTGCTGATTGCCGATTACAGGCCGCTTTTTACCTCACTCAGGTCGATAATCAAGGGGCGCACAGGTGCCATCGAATAAATGCATTTGGGGGGGTCACCCGTTGAAGAGAAGCCGGTTGCTCAATTTTACCATAATCCTGATAACGGCGCTGGCCTTACAGATCCCCGCCGGTGTGCCGTCTTCAGCCGCATCCGACGATGAGTATAAAGTTGCGGCCTATGATGTTACTGTGGTCATCAACAGCGATGGTTCCGCGGATATCAGGGAGAAGATCGACTTTACATTTTACGACGGATTCAACAACATCATGATCCCAATCGCCAAAAACGAAGGCGAGGAAATCGAGATCGACCATGTCTACATGCAGCGCAAGGACAAGTTGATTGAATGCAAGCGCCTGCTGGCCGGACAGTGGGACGCGGAGGTGTTTACAGGAACCTATAGCGTCATTGATGAGGCGGACCATGTCAAGCTGAAGATTTATGGCTCATTTTACAGGAGCTTTGGTTCGGTTACGATATATTACAAGGTGAAAAACGCGGTCAAGCGCTACCGGGATGTGGCCGAATACCAGCGTACCCATATTCCCAGACTTTGGGAAACCCGGGTTTCCAGCATCAATATCGCTGTGAAGCTTCCGGAACCCGCCAAATCCAAAGAGGTCGATTACTGGCTTCACGGTGTTATTGTCGGCGCAAAGGAACTTATCAACAACCAGATCGTCAATTTTGACGTACCGGATACAGTCCCCGGCGAGTACGTGGAGACCCGCATCATTTTCCCTCAGAAACTGGTTCCGGACTGTCCTGTAACCGATAATTCACCCAACCGTCGCAGGATCATCGCCGAAGAGATGGAGTACCAGGCCAGCGACAAGAAGGAGTTGCTGGAAGCCCGGGAGAACGCGGCCAGAAAAGCCGGCCAGAAAGCCTTTTATGAACGCATGAGGCAGCGGATAAGAACTGGCCTCGGTGTCTTGTCCCTGCTGCTGACCCTGGCTGCCGTATACTATATCCTGTTCATGCAGAAAAAGCTGCTGTATCATAAAAAGAAACCTTTGCCGGATGTATTCTGGAATATTGACAGGCTTGATCCGGCAGAGGTCAGGATGCTGATTGCCAATGGAAGGACAGGCGCCCGGGCTATGCTGGGAAAGCTGATGGAGCTTGTTGCAAGAAGGATTGTCAGCCTCGGTACCAGACGGAGCCTGGACAACAAAATACGATTTACCTTCGTATTGCCGGCCAAACCGGACAGCACCGCGCTAAGCCAGGCTGAAAGCTATTTTGTGGACTGGCTGGCCGGATTGTCCCCGTCCAACCATGAGTTCGATCCCATCCAGCTTCTCGGCTTCATGGATTCCGGGGAAAAGGCCGCGAAACTGAAGGCCGCATTCGACGGATGGGTCCTCAAGGTAAAGGAAGCTTACCATGGCAAGAACATTCTGGACAACAGCATTGTAAAATACAGGAACTTTGGTATCGTTTCCGGCGTCTTGCTGATGTTTCTGGGACTTTTCATACCCATAACCTTTTCGGTGGCCATAGGCTATCTGATCTTGCCTGCAGGTTTCCTGCTGCTGACCTATTCCCTCAGGATCAGAAAGCATACGGAATATGGCACGGAACAGCACAGAATATGGAAAACCATACGGCTTCGGATCAGGAAAAGGACACTGGCGTGGGATGCGCTCCCCGAGTGGATGCGCGCCTGCCCGGCGCTCCTGGGCTATGGGGTGGCTCTGGGCATTGAGAATGAAATAGCCCACTGGATTGTAATGTCCGGCCGGATCCATCACGGCAATGTCGATTGTCCGTTATGTACCCTTTTCCAGACCGAAGAAATGAAGGATTACGGGCTGGATAAGGCTGTTAAAAACACGCTGTCCATCATGGATGAGGCTATCTCATCGGTACAGGACGCATGACCAGGATTGGAATCTGGCCGGCGGCACGATGAAAGGAATGCAAACATGGCGGAAATAGTCTTAAGGGATGTTCATAAATATTACGGCACACAGCATGTTTTACGCGGTGTCTCCCTGGAAATATACCCTGGCACGAAAGTCGGGCTTATCGGAAAAAACGGTGCGGGGAAGACCACGCTGTTCAAAATACTCTCCGGTGAAGAGACTTATGATAAGGGCGAAATGCAGATAGCGAAAGGTCTGAGAATCGGGGTGCTCGATCAGATCCCTGAGTACCCCCCTGATGCGACGGTATACCAGGTCATCGATTCAGCCTTTGAGAGTTTAAGAGAGCTCAAAAGAAGCATTGAGGCCTTTCAGGCCCAACTGGCAGAAAACCCGGAAGCGGCCGTTATGGGTAGGTACGGTGCCTTGCTGTCGGAATTTGAGTCCCGGGGAGGCTATGAGGTAGAAACACGCATCAAAAAAGTATGTACCGGCCTGGATATTGGCCCGGAAATGCAGAACAAACTGTTTTCCAGGCTGAGCGGCGGCGAAAAAACACGGGTCAACCTGGCCCGTATTATTCTGATGGATCCCCATGTCCTGCTCCTGGATGAGCCGACAAACCACCTGGACATCCGGTCTGTGGAATGGCTGGAGGAATATCTCCAGTCCTTCAAAGGGACAGTTGTGGTGATCTCCCATGACCGGTATTTTCTGGACCGGGTGGTGAAACGGATCATCGAGCTGGAGGACGGCGTGGCAATAAGCTATGACGGCAATTACAGCAAATATGCATTGTTGAAGGAGCAAAGAAGGCTTGAGCAGCTCAGGCATTACGAACAGGAGCAAAAGAAGATCCGCCAGTTGGAAGCCGCAGTGAAACGCATGCATGAATGGGCCAATCGTTCCGATTCAGCAAAGATACACCGCAGGGCCTTCAGCATGGAAAAACGCATTGAAAGGATGAAACGTGATAGCACGCCCAGGCCAAAGGCTGAGCAAAGGATTACGAAGAGTTTCAAAACCGAGGATTTCTCCGGTAAGGATATGGTATTGCTCAGGAGTGTTAGGTTCAGCTTTGGCAACACCCCCATCCTGAACGGGATCGATCTTCTGGTAAAGCGGAATGACAGGCTGGCGCTGATTGGGAACAACGGCAGCGGCAAGACCACCCTGCTCAGGCTCATCAACGGAGAGCTGAAACCTGACGAGGGAATTGTCAGGATCGGGGCGAGTGTGAAGGTGGGCTACCTTCCCCAACACGTTGTGTTTGACAATCCGGAGTTGACTGTCCTGGATACGGTGCGCCATGAACTCATTACCGACGAAGGAACTGCCAGAAACATCCTTGCCGGTTTTATGTTCAGGGGCGAGGATGTATTCAAGACGGTGGACAATTTGTCAGGCGGGGAACGGAGCCGGCTGAAGCTGTGCCTGCTCATGCAGCAGCAAGTGAACCTTCTGATCCTTGACGAGCCCACAAATCATTTGGACATCCAGTCCAGGGAGTGGATAGAAGAAGCGTTGGACGATTTTGAGGGGACCATCCTTTTTGTGTCCCACGACCGTTATTTCATCCGCAAATTCGCTTCCTCGATCTGTGAACTGGAGGACGGGAAACTTCTCTTTTTTGATGGGGATTACGAATCTTTCAGGGAATATAAAAGAGCGTTGGGGGAGGAAAAAAAGCGGGTTGCCGCCGAGAGCAGGAAAGAGGAAAAACCCAGGCAGGAAAGGATCAAAAGGCCTTCCCCAAAGGCTTTGGAAAAAAAGCTGGCTGCCATCGAGGCTGAGATATCGGAAACGGAGACGTGTTTACTGGAGATCGAACAGGAAATGCAGCAATATGCCGCGGATTATGTGAAGCTGGAAGAATTGCTGGGCGAGAAGGATGACCTGTCCGGAAAACTGGAATCGCTGTATGAACAGTGGATGGAACTCCAGCAACAGATGGCTGAGGTTATGGCATAAACTTGTGCAGGACGGCTGTTTTCATCCGAGAGCCCCGAAAACGGTAGCCGATTCGATGCCTGGAGCGCGCGCTATATCATAGGCCATGCAGATTAACGGAACTCCTTTATTATCGCGGCGATAGCTTCTTTATCAGGAATCCAGTATGAAAGACCGTCCATGGTACCAAGACGGCCGGGAAGCGTGTAGAAGCGAACGTCCTCAAAGGATGTGGCTTTTAGCGTTTCCACAAGCCACAGCATTTCTCCCATGGTCAGGTCGGTTTCAATATGTTCCAGGGCGAGACCGGCCAGTTCCGCCAGCTTTGCCATATCGGTTGAGCGCAGTGCCTGTTCGGCAATGGCCATAATAAGCTCCTGCTGCATGGCGATATACCCTGGGTCCCCGTCACGATTACCGCTCCTGTACGGGGCAAGCTGGACCACCTGATGGTCGGTCAGGGGGTGCTGGCCGCTACTGAGATGGATGTGAAGATCCTGTCCCGAAATGCCGCCCAATGCGTTGCTCATTTCCTGCATGCCTTCGAGAGTGGTCAGGATGTATCGGTTGACCATAATCCCGGTCAGATCGGCAACCTCTTTTTCAAGCTGGACGATGCCTCCTTGTTCCCAAGCAGCGTTGATTTTCTTATTGAGTCTGCCGGAACCGCTCATGGTATCACGGGGGATGCTCAGAACACGGAGCGTTTTGTCGGTGATGTTCAGGCCGGCCAGCAGGATGGCCTCCGCATTGGTATACGCGACATCAAATCCTGCCACAAGAAAATAGTAGATTTCGTCGGAAGCAGGTCCGGGCTCCGCTGAAGGGGCGGAATCGGATACAGCCTGCTCATCGGATACGGATTCCGTTACAGGCGGTTCCGGCGCCCATGGTATGGGTGTGAAGCCGCCTTTCATCCCATTGGCGGAAGCGGTGGCTTGGCGGTTTTCTCCGGGATTGGCTTCAATGTTTTCCAGAGAGGGATTACCTATGGGTGGCCTGATCGAAAGAATGAGCCTGCCCGATTGGGCGACTAGGATACCAAGCAGGATGAACAGGGATAAAAACACGAGTTTCAGCGCAAAACGCCTTCTTTTTCTCTTCATCGCTTACCTCCGGCAAAAGCCGTCGCTGTCGACGGAAACATAAACCTTTGTAGCTCACGTTTAGCATGGCCGGAATAGTTGTTTTTATACGGTAAGGAACTCGTGGTGTGGGTTACCCAGTCCAATCCTCTTGTGTCAGACTTTTTTCTTGACATGATGTATTATAGAGCAGGAGCAAAAATGACCACCGAAGGCTATTTAACCGACGGCCCCGGCATGAAGCCGGTCAGTTTTGTTACCCAGTATGGACAGGCTATGCCGGGGGATTGCCGGCAACAGGATTGATGCATACAGGATGACAGGAGGATTTCGTCATGAAGAAAATACTCATGGTTCTTATGGTTGTATCGCTTATAGCCGCCGGGCTGCCCACAGCTTTCCCGGTTGCCGCGGCAACCGCGTCTGAACCTGATTATGCCCAGAGCATGCAACGTATGATGGATTTGGGAATCTTCTCCCGGACTGAGCCGGACAAGATGGCTCTGGACCAAGCCATTACCCGGGAGCAGTTGGCGACGGTCATTATCCTGCTGAACGGCCAGGAGGATAAAATATCCCTGTACAAGAATGCAAACCTCTTTTCCGATGTGCCCGCAACCAGGTGGTCTGCCGGATACATCGGTGCGGCGGTGAAACTGGGTTATATGCGCGCCAGGCCGGATGGACGGTTTCACCCTGAAGCGGCCGTAACCTTTGGTGAAATATCGGAAATTTTCGGAAAACTTCTGCGCTACAAGGACTACAATCTTTCAGGCAGCTATCCTGACAACTATGTCAACCTGATGGCCAGCCTGGGTTTATTGGATGGCATGACCTATTCGGCCGACAAACCCGTGACCCGTGGCCATGCTGCTCTCATGATTGACAGGCTACTTTCCACGAAGGTATTCGGCGATTCACGTGACTTCATCGACACCGTCAGCGCCTATAAGCGCATGATCATCCTTGAAAACAGCATTGTCAATAAAAACGCCGATGAGAGAAGAATTGTAACCGATATCGGCGTCTACTACCTGGATCCTTCCCTGGATATACCCCAGGCGGGTAAGCAATATATCGCGCGGTTCAAAGACGGCGAAATCATGCAATTGGCCCAGGCTGGCCTTGACTACAGGGAGTTTTCGGTAAAATACGCCACATCCGGGAAGATCATGACCAATGACGGTAAAACCGAATACCTCCCGTCCAATGTAACTTGGTACTATCAGGGTACCCCGTCAAGTCTTGACACGATCATGACCAGTCTGAAAACCAACTCGTCGCTGGTTATCGGGACCAAACGTGACGGAACCGGTTACGGCGTCCTGTTTGATCCTGTCTATTCGAAACCAAGGGTGATCACCCCGGGTACAACCCCCGCCATGCTTGAAAGCCTGTATGGAGGAAAGACCATTGACAGGGATGGAAAATACATTACACCCGCTCAGATCGAGGTTGAGGATGTGGTATATGAGGTGACCGACATTTGGGGCGACCATACCTATGTGGTCATCCATGCCAACAGCGTATCCGGGGAAATCACGGCCATACTGCCCAGCAAGATTTCTCCGAAGTCCATCGCCATCAATGGTGTAAGCTATTCTTTGTCCGATGATTTTCCCATTGAAAAGATAATCGGGCAGGGCGGTCTGCAGGTTGATCAGAGGGCCAAGCTGCTGCTGGACAGCAACGGACAGGCGGTCGACATCATCCTGGAGGGCGATTCCGACAACAGGGATTTCGTATTGGTCCTCAACGCCTTCAGCAAGCCTTCCACAGAGAGGGAAGACTACGGGAGCACGCGTTACTATGTCACCCTGCTCCATGCCGACGGTACAAAGAAGACCTATCTTACCGAGCAGGACGAGAGCGATCAGAAGGGAAGAATTGCGCGCTATGAGGTCATCAAGAAAGGCAAGAAACAGGATGATTACGATACGGTCAAGCTGACGAGGCTTGAATACAGCAGTTACGGCACCGTCCGCATCGACAAGGACAACCGCATGCTGGACAATTCTACCGTTACCAATGATGTGGTCATTTTCAACATGATTGACAATATTTACGGCACCGACAGCGTGGCTTCAGTGCTCAAGTGGTCCGATTTGCCCGGCGGAAATATACAGGCCGGTAAAGTACTGTATCTGCGAAAGACCGGTGATTTTCAGGATATTGACGTGATCTATCTTGATAATATCCTGGACCAGGGGGTGGCCTACGGCCTGGTGACTGAAATCACTTCAACCTATAACCCCATGACCGGCAAGGCTATCCATGCAGCGACCATCATGATCCAGGGCAAGAGTTACATCTATACCTATGCGGATGACAACTACTATGTCGGGCAGGTTTTACGGGTCAAGTTCAACGGCCAGGAGATCACAGGGATTGATAAAGCTATATCGGCGGCCGTGGTAAGCACCATGGTGGATGCCGTGGATTCTACGCGAATCAGGATGAGAGGCATTACCTATAACTTCCGAAGTGATGTTACCATCCTGGAATATGATGGACTGAGATGGAAGACAACCGGCATATCCGATATCGTCAAGGGAGATAATCAGCGATATGTTTCCGTTTACCTTGACAAACCCGTAAACTTTGGCGGTAAAGTTGTCCTTATTACGCTGAGATAGGGTTTCAGGAAAACATGTACAATCCATCGGGCAGTAGCTCAGGGAAAAAGGCCTTCTTCCGAATTGCGGAGGGAGGCCTTTTTTTGCCATTCTTTTATGACCTGATACGCATATGAATATGGGGGAGGGGATATGCGTTGACAGGATACCAGATTCAAAGGTTCAAAGGTAATGGCTGTGAAATAGGTCTTCACATCGGCTTCCAACTGAAAGGGCGGCTGAAAGGCATCATCGATCATTTCATCAGAGCCGTGGATAAAGCATGCCGTTTGGACTTTAACAGGCTGAAGAAAGAGGCCTCAACATGGCTGGAAAAATTGCCGGAGGAATATCTTGTTGAAGTGGAAAGCCTGGCATATGGCTCTGGCGTCAAGCTTGAACCGATCGCCCAGTGGCTTTATTGCGAAAGGTTCATAACCGGCGCCTGCACCGGCTTTATCGTCTGCCTGGAGGATGCTGTCTGGGTGGGAAGAAACTATGACCATGTCGGACCGGGCTTATGGCGTCATATCAATGTCATTGAGAAGGAGGCCCGGATTCCTGTGGTGCTTTTCGGTCAGCAAGGCGCATTGTTTTCATTTACAGGCTATAACAGCCATAAACTCTGGCTGCATTGCAACCGTCTTCCGGCTTGGGATACCCCGGCGCCGGAAGAAAAAGCCATACCGCCGTTTGTTTTTATTCGTATGGCTCTTGAGCACTGCAATGATCTCGGCGAGGTTGAGAAACTCCTGCAGGTTTTTCAAAGGGACAGCGGCATGAACTTGTTCGCGGTAGACGGTAAAAGCAATACCTATGCGATCTATGAATGTACCTGTAAAGGCTATATCAAAAGGCAGAGCGGTAAAAACTTCATCGCCGGTACCAACCATTATGTGTCTACGACGGTGCCGGGGGAATTCAGAAATGGCGATCCTATGTCAATAAGCCGCCTCAATAGAATGGAGTATCTTCTGGAAACCATGAAAATGAACGAACCCTGCCGTGACTTGGTTCATGTTCTGTCCGATCCTCAAATAGAGCAGAATCTGGGAGAATCGGGAACGGTTTATGCCAATCTGGCCTGTCCTTCGAAGGGATTGTATTATTTTGCCTGTAACGGTTTTCCGGCCGCCAGCAGGGCGGCTTTCGAGGAAGTGGTCCTGCCGTGAGGCGTTGCCGGAAGCGGAAAAAGCGGCCGCTGATGGCATACGCTGCGTGTCGTTACGAGCAGCAATTCAGCAGAGCGTGGTATTTTTCGGGAGCCCGTAAAGCCCGGTCGCTGTGCTGCGGGGCTTGCAAAACAGCAGTTGCTCGAACGAGGGTCGGCTGAACGCGCTGCGCTTAAATCAGGCTACCCTCATCCCCATCTCGCAGGCTGTTTTGGTGCCTTATCCCAATGCGGCCTTAACCTTTACGGGCTCCGCTCCGTTGCAGAGATCATTCGGGTGTCATTGCGAGCGGAGCGCCAGCGCAGCGCGGTAATCTTTAACATTCTGAGAGCAGCCCATCAAGCGACTGAGATTGCTTCGTCGGCTATGCCTCCTCGCAATGACACAAGGGGCCATAGCCCAGCGAAGCTATACCCGAGGTGTCATTGCGGGCGGATCGAAATGGAACACGGCAATCGCACAAGATAGAGGTGAGAGGCGGGAGGTTGGAGGTAAATGATGAGCGCTTATGTGTACCTCTGTCAGCTAAACGCTTACCTCCAATTCCCTACATCTGGCCTTCAGAAATGCCAGAATACAGCGTTATTTTTGTACCACCTTGTAACCTCTTTCCCTGAGGAGATTGACAATACCGGTCTCGCCAACCATGTGAGCGGAACCGACCACAAAGAAAGTGGTTTTTCCCGTCTTCAGGTATTCTTCCGCTTTATCCGCCATGTGATAATTCCGCTCATCAAGCATCTTTTTGTTATATTCCTGAGCCAGTTCCTCCTCCTCGGGTGTCAATGAGTCATCTTCCTGGAGACATAATTCCTCGAAGCTTTCAACATCGCCCGCAGTCCAGTATGCGAACATGCTGTCCAATTCGTCTTTGTATGTGTTGAGTCCATCCAGTGTCATCTTTAAGTCGAGGATTTGGATTTCATCAGAAAACCCGCCCAGCAAATCATACTGAAATTCAATCGATTCGATTTCGGCGATTTCCATCCCCTTTTTCTTTGCCAGTTCCAGGAAATATATATCAATACCCTTGTCGGTGAGATAACCCCATTCTTCCATGTAGAGGTCAAGGATGATTTGAGACAGGGCTATGGGTTTTGTTGTATTGAATAACTTGATGGGGATACCTTTCTCCTTTAATGCGGCTTCCGCCTTTGCATAGAGATCAGCGGGTATGTGGTCCTCGAGGGTGGTTCCGTCGGTATACATGAATTTTTCTGCGTACATCATAGCGTCCGGACTCTGGAGTGCCGCAACAACATCGCATTCGACGGCAAGGATATCCGATTCTTCAAAAGCATTCATGATGGTGGGATTGAGTGGGTAAAGCCCATCATACCCCACATGGACGGAACCGAGCAGGTAGAGTTTCCCATCACCCTCCCTGGCGCCCACCTCCCACATGAAAACCGTACCCTTTTCAGGCACATTTTCAGGCAAATTCCGATGCACTGTAACCGTGCATGCGCCAAAGGTCAGGGACAAAATGGCAATAATCAGCACAAAAAGAAAGAGCTTACGTTTCATGAAAACCTCCTGAACAAAACATGATACCCGCAAATATATACCGGGAACATTTGTAAAAGTCTGTCACCATTATATCAGTTCGGCGGGAAAGTGGCTATGGGACCTGGCGCCATGACAATTTACTTACAGGACTTATCGAATCTGCCGGTATTGTTGTATAATTAGGAGAAAGCGGGCGAAACACGAAGATACCCGGAATGCAGAGGGGATAGGATGAGAGAGATATACATAATGCTTTCCCAACTTGGCACACTGGTTTCCAAGTCCATCAGACTATACACCAAAGCCAAATACAATCATGCATCCATCAGCGTTGATCCCCAGGTAAAAGAATTTTACAGTTTTGCCAGACGTGTAAGGTACTTCCCGCTGATTGCGGGATTTATCAGGGAAGTGCTCAACGAGGGCATGTTTAAATATTACCCCGAAACCGAATGTGTCATCTATGCCTTGCCTGTGGAAGATGAAACCTACCAGAAAACTGTCAGACTGCTGGACAGATACAGAACGGATGCCATGAAATTTAAGTAAAATTTCCTGGGCTTTTTCGGCGTTGTTTTGAATAAGGCATTCGAGGTTGAAAACCGCCACACGTGCTCCGAATTCGTCGCCAATGTCCTGCATGAGGCTGGAATCTATACTTTCCCAAAGCCGTTGCCGTTGGTCAGACCTGACGATATCCCTGTTATACTTGGGCTTAGAAAACTATTTGAAGGGAAAATGGCCGATTTCAGACCGGAATACTTCCCATCCGGTGTGACCTGTCAGGAATAAACGGCATCATGCATCTGAACGCGCTTTCATGTTGACACTGTGTGGGGATGACGATATAATCAGTGCTAATGAGGAAATTTTTGCATATTGATAGTCAGTGTAAGATGAGGAGGTTTTTCGAATGTTCTGTACCAATTGTGGGAAAGAAGTTGCCGATGGCGCATCCTTTTGCACGGCATGCGGTGCGAAAATCGTCCGCGAAAACGTCGCTCAGCCTACCAATGAACAGCAGGCTGTAACAAGCGCTCCATCGCCAGCAGCCACACCTTCCCCCAATGCCCAGCAACCTGCTGCGGCGGCTGCTCCTGTTTCTGCATCTGGAACACCCAAGAATACGAACGTTAAAATTATCATTGCCATTGCCGCTGTTGCCGTTGTCGTCATTCTCGCTTTGCTTCTGTTCGGCAGAGGAGGCGGATACAAGGATTACAAGGAATTGGCCCGCGCTTATTACCAGGCTGTTTATAATGAAGATGTCGATGCCATGATTAAACTGTTCGACAAGGAAGCACAGAAGGATCTGAAACAGGACAAGGACTACATCAAGGAAAGGCTTGAAGAAATGAAGCAGGACATGAACGATTGGTACGGCAGAGGCTGGAATAAGCATGTTGAACCCGGTAGCAGGGAACGTGCTTCAGAGAGAGGTACATATAAGGTCGAAATAGAGATCGACGGAGATTTCCATGAATACCTCTACATCAAGAAGGATGACAAAGACAGGTACTACATCCATGAAGACTATACGGATTTTTGATCTTTGACTGCTCATGCCCCACATGGGTGGGGCTTTTTTGTGGCAATAGTTCCAGAATGAACATGCAAGGTATTTTTACGATTGACTTTACAGAATCAGGAAGTTACAATTTTATTGATATGCCCGCTAACGGGCGCTTGGATTAATTCAGATTTTAAGGAGGATAAAACATGAGGACAAACAGGAAAAGACTGGCCGCTGTATTCGCTGTCATCATGATACTGGCTGTTGCCATCACAATGACAGGGTGTGGCGGCGGAAACGCCAGCGGTGTTGTCAACGCATTCTTCGATTCCATTGACAAGCATGATGTGGATAAGTTTTTCAGCTGTTTTGAGGACGACATGGTTGATCAGATGAAGGCTTATGTAAGCGAAGAGATGCTTGAAATGATGGATGAAATGCTTTCCGACGAGTTCGGCAACAACTGGAGAAAAAAGGTGAAGGTCGGCAAGGCTGAAGTGGTGGACAAGGATGACGACGCTACATATTATGAAGTGAAAGTCACTTTGGAAGGAGAGGACGATTACATCCCTGTCGTAAAGGTCAATGGAAAGTTCTACCTGGATCAGGATGCCATGGGTAGCTGGTTTTAATTGATGAAAACCTCCCGTTTGGGAGGTTTATTTACTGTTTGCCATACAACTTCGCCGCCAAATTATTGCCAGTGTAGGTATTGACACTTCCTTTTGTTGATGATAGAATTATCCCCAAAAATAGCTAAGCGATGACGGAGAAAAGTAGGTATGTGATACCTGGCGTGTCCAGGGAGGGGTTGCCCAGACTGAAAGCGCCCTCACGCGGGGCATATCGAAGTTCGCTCCCGAGCTCATCAGCTGAAGCGGCAGTGGTAGGCTGATGCGTCTCTCCGCGTTATTGGAGAAAGGTATCGGACCTTTGGTCCCGTACCGGATTGAGTGTACTGTCTTATGCAGTAAATTTGGGTGGTACCGCGGAAAGCTCAAAGCCTTTCGTCCCATAAGTGGACGAAAGGCTTTTTTGATAATCCTTAAGCTATGAACGGTTGCCGAACCTGAAATCGGCGTGGTATGCGGAAAGAAACTTGATGAGTGGAGGGGTATGAGATGGCAGGCTATTGGAACGCCGAAATTGAGACCATGGACCTGGAAGCGTTGAGGAAACTTCAGGGAGAAAGGCTTAAAGCAACGATAGAAAGGGTTTACAGGAACGTGCCTTACTATGCCGAGAAAATGAAACGCGCAGGAGTCACGCCCGATGACATTAACGGGATTGAGGATTTGAAGAAACTTCCGTTTACATACAAATCCGATCTGCGTGACAACTATCCGTTCGGAACTTTTGCGGTTCCCATGAATCAGGTGGTCAGGGTGCACGCCTCATCAGGAACCACAGGAAAGATGACTGTGGTAGGATATACGGAAAATGATATCGGCACCTGGTCCGAGTGCATAGCGCGTTCGCTTACCAATGTGGGCGTGACCAGCAAGGATATCGTGCATATCGCATACGGCTATGGCCTTTTCACCGGCGGCCTGGGGCTTCATTACGGGGCGGAAAGGGTTGGAGCAACAGTTGTTCCCGTATCGGGTGGGAATACCAGGCGCCAGGTAGAGCTTCTGAGGGATTTCAAATCAACCGTTCTTTGCTGCACACCGTCGTATGCGCTCTATATTGCCGACGAGATGGCCGAAATGGGCGTGAAAAAAGAGGAACTCAGCCTCCGGCTTGGCATATTCGGTGCCGAGCCCTGGTCGGAGGAAATGCGCCAGCAAATTGAGGAACGATTGGGTCTCAAGGCATATGATATCTATGGCCTGAGCGAAATCATCGGTCCGGGAGTGGCCATGGAATGTGAAGAAAAGAACGGCTTACACATCCAGGCGGATCATTTCATCCCCGAAATCATAGACCCTGTCACCGAAGAGGTCCTTCCTCCCGGCTCGAAAGGGGAACTGGTCTTCACCTGCATCACGAAGGAAGCTCTTCCGCTGATCCGTTACAGGACCAGGGATCTGACCATACTGGATTGGCATAAATGTGCTTGCGGAAGAACCAGCCCAAGGATGTTCAAGGTAACGGGCCGCTCCGATGACATGCTGATCATCAGAGGCGTAAATGTATTTCCTTCGCAGGTTGAGTCTGTCCTGCTGAAATATTCCGAGGTTGAGCCCCATTACCAGATCATTGTGGACCGCAAGGACAACCTGGATGTGATGGAGATTCAGATCGAAGTAACCAATGGCCTCTTCTCGGACGAGGTCAGGAAGTTGGAAGCCCTGGAAAGACGCATCAGGGAAGATATCGAATCCACCCTCGGCATCAGCGCCAAGGTGCGCCTTGTGGAGCACAAGACCATCCAGAGAAGCGAAGGCAAGGCAAAACGCGTCATCGACAAGCGCCAGATCTTCAAGTAAGCCGCTGATACTGCAAGTTTACGGTATATACGGCTCCTGTTCCAGGAAGGCGTTGAAGTCTTCGGGAACAGGAGCTGTTATTTCTGTCAGCTTTCCCGTGGCAGGATGCTCAAAGCGCAGGACGCGGGAATGGAGGGCATGCCTGTCCGTGCGGGGAGCGGGCTTGTCCGAATACAACCAGTCCCCCAGAATGGGATGCCCGCATGCCTTGCAGTGGACTCGGATCTGATGGGTGCGGCCTGTTTCAAGGATAAACTGGACCAGGCTCCGGTCTTTGAAAATCCTGAGGGTCCTGTAGTGGGTCACGCTTCTCTCGCCAAGGGGATGTACCCAGCGCTCCATGACGCTCCCGGGTTTGCGCTGGATGGGAAGGTCAATGGTGCCGCAGTCCGGAGAAAAGCATCCTTCCACCACACCCCAGTATTCTTTGTAAACCTGATTCTGTTTCATGAGGGCTATCATCCGGTCCTGGGCATGGGTATGCTTCGCGAAAAGGGTAACGCCTGAGGTTCCCTTGTCAAGGCGGTTCACAGGCCTGACCTTGATGTCGAGGCTGTTCTTCAGATAGTAGAACTGCACCGCGTTTGCCAGCGTGCCGGTAGGATGGTTCCAGGTGGGGTGAATGGCGATGCCTGCAGGCTTGTTGACGGCCAGAAACCAGTCGTCTTCATAGAGAATGTCCAGACGGCGTTCTTCCGGCATAAGCCTTTCGCCGGCCGGTTCCGACCATACGATGCTGATCCTGTCGCCCGGTTTGACCGGGTCGATGGTTCTGTAAGGGATGCCGTTGACAAGGATGCTCGACTGCTGTTTCAACCGCCTGATCAGGCGTGATGAAAGCTTGAGATCCTGTTCGAGTATCTTGAGCAGTTTCACCTGCCCGGTACCGTCAGGAACGATATATTCCAACATCATGACGTGTGTTATGCCTCCATAACCGGGAGCCTGATAAAGAAGGTGCTTCCCCTGTCGATCTCTGTTACCAGACTGATGTCGCCCCCGTATTCCTTGATGATGCCATAGGAGATGGAAAGGCCAAGGCCCGTTCCCTTGTTGACTTCCTTGGTGGTGAAAAAGGGTTCGAAAATTTTCTCCCTGATCGCTTCAGGGATACCGCCTCCGGTATCCCCAATGGCGATGACCACATAATCTGAGTCCCGATAAGTGCGAATGAACAGCTTTTTTTCCCAATTGACAGCCCATTGCGGGGGATGGCGTGTGGCAAGAAGGCGCTGGACACGTTTTTCCTGCTCATCCATGGCGTCCCTGGCATTGGTAATCATGTTCAGCAGGACCTGCTCGAGCCGGTTGCTGTCGGCCAGGACATAAGAAGGCTTTTCATCCAGATCGATATCCAGGGCGATGTTATGGTTCTTAAGCTGTTGTCCGACGAAGTCAAAGACATCCAGGACAGAACGGTTCACATGGACTTTTGTGCGGGATTCCGGCGTTTGCCTGCCGAAGATGCGAAGGTGGGTGATGATTTTGCTGATACGCTCGATCTGATCGTTTATCGCATTCAGACGTTCCTCAAGCATGGCGTTTGTCAGTTTTCCCTTATGAAGAGCCCGTAATAGTCCCTGTGTGATAAGGCTGATACCGCCAAGGGGCTGATTGATCTCATGGGCGATACCTGTGGCCATTTCTCCCAGAGTGGCCATTTTGGCCGACTGGATGATTTGGGCATCCTTCTCCCTCAGTTCATCCGCTCTTTTCTGGACGATACGTTCCAGCTCATCGGCATAAGCCAACCGCAGCCTTTCCTGGATCTTTTCGTCGGAGAGGTTCTCGATGACATAAAGGTAGCCAAGCAGCCTGCCGGTGTTCCGGAGCCGCGAAGCGCTGATGTGCACCATAGGCCTTTTGCCGTCCCGTGTTGTTATGTTTGTGCGGCAGGCATAGCTGTCTGCCCCGGCATCCTGGGATTTGCCGTCACCGGGGTTATGGCCCGGTTCGATGGGGCTGAAGGCCACCGGGCATTCCCGACCGAGCATCTCTTCGGAACGGAAGCCAAAGAGCTTTTCGGCACCGTAGCTCCAGAGGATGACACGGTTATCCCTGTCAGCCAATATGATCGCGCTTGAGTTTGGCGCGTTCCGTACCAGACGGGCGATATTTCTTAGGTGTGCAACACTGTTTCTTCTCAAGGCTTGCCCTCCGTTACAAGGTAAACTCGATGCCCAGCATGGTGATATCGTCATCAGGCTTTTTGTCTTTATAAAGTATGAACAGGTTGTCATGGACCATGCGTATATTCTCCTCGAGGCTTTTTTCCCTGTTGCAGGACAGGATCCGTGTGATCTCGTCGGCGGCCAGAAACACGTCGTCGTTCCATATTTCGATGATGCCGTCTGTGAACAGGTAAAGCCTGTCTCCCGGATGAATGGCAATCCTGGATGTGGTGTAACAGGCATCTTCAAACATGCCGATGACGGTTCCGGTTGAACAAAGGGTTTTTATGCCGTCTTCCGAAACGAGGTACTGATCCACATGCCCGGCGGATATGTAGTCCATCGCATGCGTTGCTTTGTCGTAAATGCCTAGAAAAAGCGTGGCAAAAAGATTAGGAGCTGTATTGGCATACATTTCGCTGTTGGCGTTGGCAACAATTTCCGAGAGCTCCGGGACTATTCCGGCTTTGCGGTAAAGGTATTTGAAGTTGTTGATGGCTGATTTCAGGATCATGGTGGTAACGGCTGAAAGCAGCCCGTGACCGCAGACATCAAAAACATAGAATAAGATTTTATCCCCGATTTCGAAGACGTCGTACATATCTCCGCCCACATTGTCGCAGTAGTGATAGAGGCAGGAAAGTTTAATCCCGTTAAGATTGGGCACTTCCTTGGGGATCATGTTCATCAGGATCTGGCGGGCAGTTTCGTTTATATTCTGGAAGAAGAGATTCTTCCGGATAATATCCTGATGGAGCCGACGGTTTTCGCGGATGAGGGCGGTCTTACGGATTGCCCTTTCAAGACACAGGATCAGCTTGTCGGCATTCACGGGCTTGTTCAGATAATCAAAGGCACCTTCCTTCATGGCCTGGATGGCGTTATCCATATCGCCGTGGCCGGTGAGGATGATGATGCCCAGGTCGGGATCGATTTCCTTGACCGAACGGATGACATCCAACCCGGAAAGGCCGGGCATCTTCATATCCGAGATGACCGTATCAAAATCGCGGTTTTCGGATAATATCCGGATGCCATCCCTGCCGTTGCCGGCCGTTACGACTTCGTAGCCCTCAAGCTCCAATATGAATTTCAGGTTCTCAAGTATGGTCTCTTCGTCATCAATGAGCAGGATTTTTGGCAAACTAATAACCCCCGTAGGATGTTTACTTTTTTTCTATATATTCATTATAATCAATACATACCCATTTTGAATGGCATTTTATGATGATGACGGGATGTAGAGGAGCATAAGCATGGTTATCGGTATTATGAAAGTCCGTCTGTTCTCCGGCGATCCCCAGTCCCTTAAGGACAAGCGCCGGTTGGTTAAAAGTCTGGTGGAACGGCTGAAGAATAAATTCAATATCTCGGTTGCCGAAACCGGCGACCTTGATTCCTGGAACCGCTGTGAATTAGGGATTGCATGCGTATCCAATGAAGCGGCCCATGCCGACAGCATGCTTGCCACGGTCATACGGTATATTGAGAACGACGGCTGGCTGGAAGTGACGGATTATTCCACGGAACTTATCTACATGAACGAATGAGCTTTATGGGCAGAAAATCGGGACCGGTTTTGGGTGGGGGCATTTTTGGCAACCAGTGTCACAGTGGAACAACTGCCGGAAAAGACATAAAACCGATGCAAAAACGCAGGGCTGCCTGTAGGCAAAAAGGCCAGGCGTTCAAAACCGATGACTTAGTGATTGAGCTCAATTTATGGGAACAACCAGGGGGAGCATAAATGAAAAATTACCTTGCCAAGACCTTGATCATAAGCCTCGCTTTTTTTACCATCAGCCTGGCCTGGAGCATTTACAACAGCTATGTGCCTGTTTTCCTGAGCGGCTTAATTAAGAGCTCGACGGTTGTCGGAACCATCATGACCATTGATAACCTGTTTGGCGTGCTCTTCCAGCCTTTATTCGGGAGGCTCAGTGACAGGACCCAAAACCGTTTTGGCCGCAGGATGCCATACCTGCTTGTGGGTATTACGCTTTCAGCATTATTCTTTTTCTTCATCCCATGGTATGACAGGCTGGATGCCCTGTTTCCCAGTCAGAACCTTAGCTTGGTGTTCATCATGGCCTCGGTCATCCTGATGAATTTCTTCATGAGTGTTTACCGGGCACCTGCTGTGGCACTTATGCCCGATGCCATTCCGTCCAGCCTGAGAAGCCGGGCCAACGGCATCATCGTTGCCATTGGGGGAGTTGGCACGATTATTGCTCTGACCTTCGGCGGATTCCTGTATAAACTGGGTAAGATCTATCCCTTTATGCTGGGTTCCGGACTTATGGTGTTTGCCCTGCTGGTTCTGGTACTGTTCTACCGGGAGCCGGAAACCCCTTACTCTGCCGATTCTGATAGTGAAGAAAAAGGGGAAGACCGGGAGAAAAAAGGAAAGAAGGGCTTGCTCAGACCATCCCTGCTCTTCATGCTGCTCACCGTGTTTTTCTGGTTTTGCGGTTTTGAAGCCATCAATTCTTTCTTTACCCTGTTCTGCAGGGAACGGTTCGGTATGGATCCGGGCGATGCCACCCAGATGATGGCACCCATGGTGCTGATGTTCATGGTGTGTTGTTATCCCGGCGGCGTATTGGGTGGCAAGATGGGCCGAAAACGTACCCTGCTTCTCGGAAATGCCCTGATCGTGGCGGCTTTTCTGGGCATCGTCCTGATACCCGATTATACCTGGACTTCCGTTTCCCTTCTGATATGCGGTGTTGGCTGGGCGCTTATCAACGCAAACGCTTATCCCGCCGTGACCCAGATGGCGCCTGCAGGACAGACCGGGCGGTATACCGGATATTATTATGCCTTTACCTTTGCGGCCAGCATAGCCAGCCCCATATTATACGGGCTGGTGGCTGATCTGACAAAGAGCCAGGGTTGGCTGTTCCTCTATGGTGGGGTCATGTTTATCTTAGGGCTTCTGTCCATGCTTATGGTAAAGGGGAAAGCGATTTCCGAATGATGATGCGGTCAGTTCCGTATCATTCCATGTTTCGGTTTGGGAAAAATTCTGCGTTTTAGGTACGATGTGATCGGGGTATACTAATGAATTGAGGAGTGTGATGATCATGAAAGCATGGGTAGACAAAGACGGCTGCATTTCCTGTGGCTTGTGTCCCACTATATGCCCTGATGTCTTCAGAATGGGTGATGACGACAAGGCGGAGGCTTATGTGGATCCGGTGCCCCCTGAGGCGGAGGATTCTGCCAGAGAAGCGGCGGATAGCTGTCCCGTCAGTGTCATTCATATCGAGTAGCAATAAAGTGGCGTTGAATAACGCCGCTTTTGCTTTGGGAAAATAACAAAAGGCGCCGTTTAGGCGCCTTTTGGGTAACCGGTTCAGGCATCCAGAAGGTAACCCACATTATGCCAGTCAACAACATCAAAGCGTGTTGGAATATGGTCGCTGGGCGGTTTCTCCCCTGCCACCAGATAGTTGTACAGGTAAACGATAGGATCATGACCCTGTCCAAAGGGATCCTGACCGATAGCCGCATAGATGAGGCCTTCCCGGATGGCCTTGAAGATATCCTTGTCATGATCGAAACATATGATTTTTGTTTTTCCTTTCAGGCCTGCCTCGGCAATAGCCTGTGCCGCGCCGGTAGGCCCGCCGCCTGCGACAAAGATACCGTCCACATTCTTGTTGTTGGCCAGGAAGTTTTTAACTTGTGTATAAACAGTATCATAACTGTCTTCCACATTCACGTATCCAACGATCTTCAGCTTCTTGAAGTTTTTAAGTTGGTCTTCAAAGCCGCGCGTGCGTATTTTGTGGAGGCCTTCATCATATTCGTTACCCCTGTATGCGACAAGAATGTTGCCCTTTCCGTTGAGAGCCTTATTCATCAACTTCGCAGCATCAACGCCCTGCTGGTAGTTATCGGGACCGTAGTATGCCAAACGCCTCATCCCGCCGGGGAAATCATGGTTGAAGCTGATTACCGGTACTCCCTTTGCGTATAGCCTGTCAAAGACAGGCAATAAACTAAAAAAGAAGCCGGGGGCCACATAGGCGTCATAACCCTGGTCAATAAATCTGTTGAGCGCATTCACCAGATCATCATTGGTATAACCCGCAGGAAAACCGCAGTATTCCACATGGACATTCTTATCCTTAAGCTCTTTCTGGGCATACAGGACACCCTGACGGACCGAAAGCCAGAAGGTGTGATCCATCGGAGCCATAAAAGCGATCTTGAGTTTTCTTGGACTGCTTTTGGCGACCGGCATGATGGATGTCCTGAACCGCTTGTTGAGGTTCTGTATAGTGGAAAGCATATTGTTGAGCTGCAGCGTATTCTGCTTGATCTCTTCCAATTCGGCCAACTCTTCTTCCGTAACTGCAGCGATCTCCTGCGTCTTTTCGGAGATCTCAATGGATGCCGAATGCAGCGCTTCTCCCATCGAGTTGGTTTCCTTGGTAAAGTTGTTGATCTGGTTGATCTGTGTATAGATATCCCTCATGCCGTCGTTCAGCAGGCTGCTCTGATTATTGATGGTATGGAAGAACTCCTTCACGGTGTCGAAGGTTTCCTTGCTGTTGTTGAAGCTGGTTACGCAATTATTGATACTTTCACTGACGATGCCGCTGCTCTTGATGATGCTCTCAACAATGGACTGGATCCTGGCAATGCCATCCTTGGTTTTGGCGGCAAGCTGGTTGATCTCGTTGGCCACCACGGTGAACCCCTTGCTATATTCACCGGCTTTTGAAGCCTCAACCGACGCGTTGATTCCCAAAAGCTTCAGCTGTTCGCTGATTCGGATGATGAACTCGCTGACCTCAGTGATTTCCTTTATCTCAGCATTGAGTCTTTCAAAGAACTCATAGGTATTGTTCAGGTTATCCGAAATGATATTAAGCTGGGTGTAAAACTGGTCCATGTGATCTGTGCCGGACTTGGTGATCTTAACGTTTTCTTCAACATATTTTTCTATATTGGTGATATTGGCAATAATTGAATCGACTCGTTTGCTGATCCCTTCGATGCCCTCGATGGTTTTATTGACGATTCGCAGTTGCTCCTGTGCTTTTTCAGCCACATGGTTGATATTGACCGCGATATTCTCATTGCCCTTGTAGCTCATCTCGATGCTCTTGGAAACATTGGCAATAGCGTCCGACAGCACGATAACATTGCCTTTGGTCAACTCGATGAAGCTCAGAAGGTTGGATTTCATGTCATTGAACGCCCTGGCCAATACAATGAGACCGCCTGCCTGATCCATCGGTATATCGCTGATGTTCAGTTCCCCGGTGGCAAGCCGTACGGCGTGACTGTTAATGGTATCCAGCGACGAGAAGAACCTCGAGGTGTTTATCAGCAAAAAGGCGGCAGCTAAAAGAGCGAGAATAACAAGAATCCGCGAATAGCTGAAAAGGTTTACTGAAGCTGCATCGCCGGAAATTATCGGGATGATGAGCTGAGCGAGAAGCAGGATGCATATGATTGACGTGGTGATAAGCGATGAAACTTTCGCGACAACAACCGATGTTTTCCTCTCAGATTCTCCCCCTACCATAAAATCCTCCTTAGACCCCAAGTATGTTTTTCGGTACAAGCAAAAAGGCTGAACCCTTTTTAATCGTATCTTATTAATCTATACCCAATTTGTGGGCATCAGTCACAAGATTCTACAAAAAAGCCTGTATAGGGTTTTATTACCCCTTTGAGCCATACCGATAACCTGGAAAAAAAGAACAATGTTATGGATGGGTCCTTCGACGGCTGTGCATATCGGAAATGCATCAAGCGGTAATCAGAAAATACTGTCCTTGCTATCGCCTGTTTCTGTTTTCCGCATCGTAGGTTCCCCGGGTATGCAGATTGCACCGTGAAATGGGTATAGTCATAGCATGGATATTTATTAGGAGGTAAGGGATACCATGAAATTCTTGTTCGCGCCGGATTCCTTCAAAGGAACATTATCATCCCTCCAGGTGATACAAATCCTTGAACGGGCTGCCAGATCCCACTTTCATGACCTGCACGTAATCAAGGTACCCATTGCCGATGGCGGTGAAGGCACGGTGGAGGCCTTGATTACTGCCATGGGAGGGGAATATCGGTATGCGGAGGTAACCGGTCCCCTGGAAGGGATGAAGGTCAAGGCCAGATACGGTGTTTCCGGCAATACGGCTGTTATCGAGATGGCCCAGGCTTCAGGTCTTCCGCTTTTGGACAGGGAAAAAAGAAATCCCCTGCTTACGACGACCTATGGAACGGGAGAACTGATTCGGGCGGCGTTGGATGAAGGGATCAGGGAATATATCATAGGTATTGGCGGCAGCGCCACCAATGACGGCGGCATGGGAATGGCCCAGGCCCTCGGTATAGCATTTCTTGACGACGAAGGCAGAAACGTTGGGCTCGGCGGCCGTTATCTCTCAGAAGTCAGGCGAATCGTCCCGGATGGACTGGATCCAAGGATCAGGGAATGCAAAATGACGGTTATCTGCGATGTCAGCAATCCGCTGACCGGCCCGCAGGGCGCGACCTATGTGTATGGACCGCAAAAGGGCGCGACAAAGGAGATGCTCTTGATCCTGGAAGAAGGCATGAAAAACTATGCGGAGGTTATCCGACACCAACTGGGAATAGACGTGGACAGGATACCTGGAGCCGGGGCTGCCGGAGGATTGGGCGCAGCCCTGACAGGCTTTCTTGGTGCCGTTTTGAAGCCTGGAATTGATGCCGTCATGGATTTTATTCATTTTGACCGCCTTTTGGAGGATGTGGATCTTGTGGTTACCGGTGAAGGCCGGATTGACGGGCAATCAGTGTTCGGCAAGGTGCCGGTGGGTGTGGCCAGACGCTGCAAGGAGAAAAACGTACCCGTTGTTGCCATATCGGGGATCATGGGGGAAAATGCCCAGGCAGTCTATGATTACGGGATCAACAGCATTATGACAACAATTAACAGGGATATGCCCCTGGAAGAAGCATTGTCTCGCGCGGAAGAGCTGCTTTTTGATGCCGCAGACAGGATGTTTCGCCTTATAAAGGCGGGAATAGCCATTGAAAATAAAAGGCTTAGAATATGAAATGCGTATTGGAAAAGTGTGCATCGTTTTTTCGCGGATGCGATGGGAAAGATAAGAAACAGGCAAATACATTCCATCCAACAGGAGGCGTTGATTATGACACATCACCAGGAAACAGTTGAATCGCTTAATCAGCTTCTGCAAGGGGAATACATGGCGGTTGAGAGCTTCAACAACTTCATATCCAGGCTGAAGGATGAAAAGGTCAGGCAAGTATTTATGGATATCCAGAAACAGCATCGGGAAAATATCGACAAGCTGGCAGGCTATATCCAGGAGATCGGCGGGAAACCGGAAGAGAACCTTGGGCTTAAGGGAACCATGGGAGAAATCAAGGTGAACCTGGATCTTGGGCCTGATGCCGGCACCGAAGAAATTATCAAAAAAGCGATTGAAGGGGAGACCAAAGGCGTCAACATGGCCGAAGAAGTATTGAGAGGGGATCTGGACGAGCGCTCGAGGGATATTGCCGGCGAGATCCTGCATGAAGACAGAAAGTCCATCAGGAAATTGGAAAGATTGCAATAATGCTTCAGCATGCGGCGGGCTAAAAGTGCCCGCTCATTTATTTGAGTGAGATAAATGAGAAACCTCGCATATAAATCCGTATTCTTTCAAACAACCGGGATTCTTATTCGTATAATCAGTTATAAGAATAACTGGATTGGCGGGGCTTTTTATGAAGAGAAAGCAAGTCTTGATATCGGTTCTGGTGGCCGCCGTGATCGCCGGAGGCCTTTTCGGCCTCAAAACCATTATGGATTTGAAAACCTATAAAGCGCAGATTAATGCCATTTCTATGACCGATGTGAATTTGGAACGGATAAAGGATGGGGTTTACACCGGACGCCATGAAGTATTATGGATTTCAGCCGAAGTCCGCGTAACCGTAAAAAACCACACGATAGAAGATATTGAACTCATCGAACACAAAAATGAAAGAGGAAAGCCGGCGGAAACAATTCTGGACAAGGTAATGGCGGCCCAGTCCCTGGATGTGGATGCGATCTCCGGCGCAACAATCGTACAATGCAGAATTTCAGAATAGCGGATTCGTCAGAAAGGAAGATGAGAATGGTGGCGATTCCGGCCGTAATCCAGTAAAAAATACAAGGCAATCCACTGATTTTCCGAAATATAGTAATGAAACTAACTGTTAGGATATGCTTCGCCATTACGGCGGATGGAAGTGAAAAAGTGAAAGTCGATATGTTTAATGCAAACCGCGCTCAATATGATTTGCCAACGAACTGGCTATGGTTCTATGTTAAGGAGAGGTTGTCATTAAGTATTGCGGTCTCTTTATTCGGGTTGATAAAATCACTCATTGAAAGCGATTTTTCGCAATTTGACGGCTTTTATATAATTCTGGTTATGTCTTTTCTCATAGTCAGGACAGAAGATTTCGTAGGCTGGACTTTTGGTGCGACAATTTGGATGGTTTTGAACCTCATCTATTTCCGTAAACGCAAAAGTTTATTCAATAACAGTCCAGTCTTTCCCTGACGAATTGTGGCATTCGTTTGAAAAAGCACCGATATGTTTCCCTGTTGGATTGAGGACTTAAAATGGAAATCCTTTTTGGGGTCCACTGATTTACGGTCATTTTTTGTGCATCATAGTGTAAAGTTTATGTAGGAATAAAAAAGCAAGTTACCTTCTCGATGTGGTATAGTTTTCAAGTAACCCACACAATAAAACATAACCAACAGAAGAGAGGTAACCTGCAATTATGATTG
>Ga0134104_1000457_pt1 | contig 49251 bp, 42 predicted proteins | sample 15_3_2metaG_FD_94455 | JGI IMG/M metagenome (GOLD analysis project Ga0134104, IMG submission 94455) | Switchgrass degrading microbial communities from high solid loading bioreactors in New Hampshire, USA - 15_59_3.3_214_A2 metaG | ecosystem: Engineered > Bioreactor > Semi-continuous > Anaerobic...
CTTGCAGTAGGAAAGATGATGAAAAAACCGGTGGCAGCGGAAAACGATGAAATTGTCGTAAAACCCATGATGAACCTGACGCTTTCCTGTGATCATCGAGCGATAGACGGCGCAGCAGGAGCAAAATTCCTTCAGAACCTAAAGCAAATTCTTGAGGAACCTATTAATATGATACTTTAAAATTTAATTCTAATATTTAAAACTCACAGGTTAAATAATGAAACGCTTACCCAATCCCAATAAGGCAAATCTTTCTAAAGAGAGATGCTGCAGGGATTGGGTTTTTATTTGCAAGAGTTATTGTGCATAAAACTTAAGTATGATAAAATATGTATACAATACACAGAATACAACTTTAAGATCTTTTAAAGATTTTAAAAAGGAGAAGGATAATAAATGAGCGGATTTAGGATTGAGCATGATTTATTGGGAGACAAAGAAGTTCCAAAGGATGCTTATTACGGAATACAAACCCTGCGGGCCGTAGAAAACTTCAATATAACGGGGCATAAGCCTCATCCGGAACTGTTTTTAGCAGTTGCCATGGTTAAAAAAGCGGCGGCAATGGCGAATATGGAACTTGACCTTTTAGATGAAAGAAAAGGCAAGGCTATTATTTACGCTGCTGACGAAATACTAGCCGGAAAACTTGCCGACCAATTTGTGGTTGATGCAATTCAAGGCGGGGCAGGCACCTCTATAAACATGAATGTAAATGAAGTCATAGCTAACCGGGCAATCGAAATTTTAGGCGGCGAAAAAGGGGATTACACGATAATTTCACCAAATACAGATGTAAATATGTCGCAGTCGACAAATGATGTGTTTCCCACAGCTATACGCATTGCAACGATAAAACTTACAAAAAATCTTCTTGATGAAATAAAATTACTACAAAATGCCTTACTAAAAAAGGCTAAAGAATTAGATGATGTAGTAAAAATAGGCCGCACCCATCTGCAGGATGCTGTTCCTATTAGAATGGGGCAAGAATTCGAGGCATATTCAAGAGCAATCGGACGAGATGTAAATAGAATAAAAACTTCACTTAAAGCTCTTCATGAGATAAATTTAGGAGCAACTGCCGTAGGCACAGGTCTTAACGCAAAGGTGGAGTATATAGAGCTTGCTGTAAAATATCTTAAAGACATCTCAGGCCTTCCCTTAAAAAAGACAGAAAGCTTAGTTGACGCTACTCAAAATACAGATGCTCTGGCAGACTTTTCGTCGACGCTGAAGATATTAGCTTTGAATTTATCAAAAATCGCTAATGATTTACGCCTAATGGCTTCAGGGCCAAGAGCCGGTATTGCGGAAATCAAGCTTCCTCCGATGCAGCCGGGTTCTTCCATAATGCCAGGCAAAGTAAATCCCGTAATCCCTGAGGTTGTAAACCAAGTCGCATTTCAGGTAATGGGCAATGATCATACAATAAGCCTTGCAGCCGGTGCAGGCCAACTGGAGTTAAATGTAATGGAACCTGTCATCGTTTATAATCTGCTTCAATCTGTAGAGATTTTAACAAATGCTATAAGGACATTTAGAGAAAAATGTATAGTTGGAATAACAGCCAACAAGGAACACTGCAGGGAAATGGTAGAAAAAAGCATCGGCATAATAACAGCTTTACTTCCTCATATCGGATATGAAAAAGCATCGCAAATTGCAAAAGAGCTATCAGAAAGCGATGAAACAGTTCAGGAAATACTTTTGAGAAAAAAGATTTTACCCGAAGACATAATAGAAGAAATTCTCTCACCAAAGGCCATGACAGAACCCGGCATTTTATGTGAATAAAGAGTCTTGACTTGGCATAAACAATAGTATATATTTTATCTAAGCGTCTGGTGACCTTTTTCAATGCCTTAAAGCGAGCAGAGGATGGTGCAAGCTCTGCGGTATAAAAGGGTCTGGCAACAGAATGCTGTAGTTTAAAAACTTATAGTAAGTTCCAAAAAGTGGCAGGAGATTCCTGCAACTAGGGTGGAACCGTCCGGAAACAAAGGACCCCTAGACCATTAAAGTGGTTTAGGGGTTTTAGTATTTTAACTATTATTTAACGGGAGGAAATTTGTAATGATTAAGGATACTGAAAAAAATATGAACAAGATAGTTTCACTTTGTAAGAAGAGAGGATTCATTTTCCAAAGTTCGGCTATATACGGAGGGCTTGCCAATACTTGGGATTATGGACCACTAGGAACAGAACTTAAAAGAAATGTGAAGGATTTTTGGTGGAAAAAAGTAGTTCATGAAAGAGATGACGTAGTAGGTCTGGATAGTGCAATTTTGATGCACCCTAAGGTTTGGGAGGCCTCCGGCCATGTGGCAGGCTTTAATGATGCTTTAATAGATTGCAAGCAGTGCAAATCCAGATTTCGAGCGGATCATCTTATAGAAGATGCACTTGATATGCATGTTGAGGGTAAAAAAGTTGACGAACTTACAAAAATAATTCATGAAAACAACATAAAATGCCCAGTATGCGGCAGCGTAGCATGGACAGAAGCCAGGGTATTCAACTTAATGTTTAAAACATATCAAGGGGTTACAGAGGATTCAAGCTCGGTAGTTTACCTTCGTCCCGAAACAGCCCAAGGCATATTTGTAAACTTCAAAAATGTTTTGGACTCTTGCCGCATGAAACTGCCATTTGGCATTGCTCAGATAGGAAAATCATTTAGAAATGAAATAACACCGGGTAATTTTATCTTTAGAACAAGGGAATTTGAGCAGATGGAGTTGGAGTTTTTCGTAAAACCCGGAGATGACCAAGAATGGTTCGAATACTGGCGCAAGTTTACAATGGAATTTTTTACATTGCTCGGAGTGAGGAAGGAAAATCTGAGACTAAGAGATCACTCTCCTGAAGAACTTTCACATTATTCTAAAGCCACAACCGATCTTGAATATAAATTCCCCTTTGGTTGGGGTGAATTGTGGGGCGTTGCAAACAGAACCGATTATGACTTAACACGCCATATGGAATATTCAGGTAAATCTCTAACATATTTTGATCCTGTAGAAAATAAACAAATAGTTCCATATGTAATTGAGCCTTCAGTTGGAGTAGACAGAACAATTTTAGCTGTTTTGTGCGATGCATATGACGAAGAAGAAGTAGAAGGTGAAACTCGGGTAGTGCTTCACCTAAAGCCAAGTCTTGCACCTATCAAGTGCGCCGTGCTTCCGCTTTTAAGGAAAGAACCTTTAGAAGAACTCGCCTTGAAAATTTATCATGACCTAAAAAAACATTACAATGTTGAGTATGATAACACAGGCAGTATAGGTAAACGCTACCGCAGACAGGATGAAATCGGGACCCCCTTTGCTATTACCATAGACTTTGACAGCTTGGAAGATAATAAAGTTACAATAAGAGACAGAGATACCATGCAGCAGGACAGGGTAGAAATAGAAAAAGTGAAGGATTACTTAAAAGAAAAACTAAATCTTGAGCGGTGACCATAAATGAAACTCAGTATTACAATAGCAGAGTCAGCAGCTGAAAATGCGCCGATTGTTTTAAGAGGAAGCTATACCGAAAATATCCAAAAAGCGGCACAGATGGGATATGATGCGGTAGAAATCCATGTAAAAGACCCAAATACGTTAGATATCAAGGAGATACAAAAGACATGTGATAAAAACAATATTGCAGTTTCTACTATCGGAACAGGTATGGGTTATGGGATCGATGGATTAAGTTTTACAGATCCGGATGATGACATTAGAGATAAAGCTATAAGAAGGATATTTGATCATATTTGTGCTGCAAAAAAGCTTAACGCAAAGGTAATAATAGGTTCAATGAGAGGTACTATTATAGATACAAATGACCGCAAAAAATACAAAAATTATGCTTTTGAATGTTTCGATAAGGTAATTAATTTTGCAGAAAAAAACAATGTCACTATCTTAAATGAGGCAATAAATAGGTACGAAACAAATTTCATTAACAATGTTGAAGAAAGCCTGGAGTTTATCAAAAAAATAAATTCACCGCATCTTAAAATACATCTAGACACGTTTCATATGAATATAGAAGAACCCGATATGGGAAAAAGCATACTTAAAGCAAGAGAATTCTTAGGACATTTTCATTTTGCCGACAGCGATAGATGGTATCCCGGCCATGGCCATATTGACTTTAGAAGTATCATCAGAGCATTAAAAGATATAAAGTATGATGGTTTCATAGCTTTTGAATGTCTGCCATTTCCTACGCCTGATGTGGCTGCAGAAAAATCAATAAAAAACATCAAACCTTTATTATAAGCAAATTTAAAGCTTATTTTGTATGTCTGGAATGGGCGTCATTCTAAGCGGGAACAGCAGAAAAAGTGCGATTAGAATTAGATTTATTGCGAAAAATTAGTAGAGAAATACGATAGAAGGCTACTTATAGTTAAGTAGCCTTCTATACATATAGAAACCCACTAATCACTCAAATACTTTTAAAGGTGCCAGGGCTTCCTGGATTTCCTTTTTGATTTTCTCCAAACCCTCAGGTGTTTTTGATTCACATCTTACTATAAGCTCGGGGCCGGTGTTTGAACTTCTAACAAGTCCCCAGCCGTCAGGAAAAACTATTCTTGCTCCGTCTACATCGATTATGGGGTATTTGTCTTTGAAGAAGTTTTTTACGGCCTCCACTTTACCCAACTTTTCTTCATCAGGACACGGGACCCGAATTTCCGGTGTGGAATAGTATTTAGGAACATCAGCCAGCAGCTCAGAAAGTTTTTTGTCGGTGTTGGATAAAATCCTCAGCAGTCTTGCTGCGGCATAAAATGCATCGTCAAAACCATAGTATTCATCTGCAAAAAACATATGCCCGGACATTTCGCCGGTAAATATAGCTCCAACTTCCCGCATTTTTGCCTTTATCAGTGAATGACCTGTTTTATAGAACATAGGCTTGCCGCCTAGTTTTTTTATTTCATCTACCAAAGCTTGAGAACATTTTACCTCTACAATTGCTATGGCACCGGGGTATTTTGGCATTATCTCCCGCCAAAATAATATCATCAGCATATCGCCGTAAATTATATTTCCTTTATCATCTACAACGCCGATTCTGTCACCGTCACCGTCGAATCCAATACCTACATCCAGTTTTTCTTTCAAAACTAATTCTTTAAGATCTGCTAAATTTTCGGGTTTAACCGGATCGGGAAAGTGATTTGGAAAAGTAGGATCAGATTCGCAGTATAAAGGATATACATCGACACCTAAACGAGTAAAAAGCTTTTCAGCAAAAAGAGATGCAGTGCCGTTTCCACAATCTATGCCGACCCTTAGACTTTTTGAAAGCTTTACTTTTTCACAAATCATATTTATGTAATCTTCGCAAGGATCTTTGCAGCTCAAAGAGCCGTTTCCTGAAATAAAGTCATCCTTTTCCATCATTACCCTAAGCCTTTGAATATCATCTCCATAAAGCGTCGCCGGGCCGTATGCCACCTTAAAGCCATTAAACTCCGGAGGGTTATGACTTGCAGTTACCATAATACCCGGATTTATATCATAATGCACACGCGCAAAATAAAATATTGGAGTCGTAACCGTCCCTATGTCTACCACATCGCATCCTGAAGAAAGCAGCCCTTCAATGACAGCTTTTTTGAGTGCCGGCGAAGATTCTCGGTTATCACATCCCACAATTGCGCAGTGATGGCCTCCTCTTTGCGCAAATGTTCCAAAGGCCCGGCCCAGCCCCCTTGCAAATTCTTCGTCCAGTTCCTTTCCTACAATACCTCTGATATCGTACTGCCGGAATACATATGGATTCAGCTTCATAATATTGCCCCCTTAACCCTAAACCGTAGTTGCGTCTAAAGTTGTTATAATCTTTTTGTAATATAAATTATAACATATTCCTATTGATTATTCCAAATTGTTATGTTAATATTCCTTTAACGATTTAATACACTAAAGGATGTGCAGCAATGCCAAGATATTTCAGAAAACCGGCAGGGGTAAAAGATTACTTGCCTCCCCAAGTCCGCAAAAAAAATCGCATCGAAAGCGCAGCTGCTGAAATTTTAAACAGTTGGGGTTATGAAGAGATAACAGCACCTTCTTTTGAATACTTAGAGACATTTGCGCGGAGCGGTCAGCATGGCTTTGCCGAAAAGGTGTTTAAATTTTTTGACAGACAAGGCAGCGTTATGGCGCTAAGACCGGATATTACCACATCTATTGCAAGAATGGTGGCAACTCATTACAGCGATCACAACTTGCCTTTAAGATTTTGCTATATGTCTAATGTTTTTAGATTCCAGGAGATGCAAAAAGGAAAAGACCAGGAGTTCTATCAAATAGGCGCTGAGCTGATAGGTATCCCGGGTATTGAGGCTGATATTGAAATTATACTTCTTGCATCTTCAATCTTAGAGAAAGCCGGAATAAGTGACTTTATAATAAATGTTGGGCACACGAAGTTTTTGGAAGGTCTTTTAGATGAAGTAGAAGGAGACTCTTCTTTAAAAGATAATATAGCATGGGCGATTAAAAATAAAAATTTTGTTCTGTTAAAAGAACTAGTTGAATCTAATGAGCTCGAGACCTCGGCGAAGGAAATATTTTTATCTCTTCCGTATTTCTATGGAGGCCCAAAAATATTGCAGGAGATTAGAAAGTTTTCTCTTAATGATAAATGTAAAATGGCAATATATGAGCTTGAGGAGCTTTGGAAGATAGTAAGAAAATTTGATAACATAAGCATAACCTTTGACCCGGGGCTTGCCCGAGGGATGGATTACTATACCGGAATAGTGTTTGAAATATATTCACCGGAAGCCGGATTTCCATTAGGGGGAGGCGGCAGGTACGATAATCTTTTGGACAAGTTTAACGGCTCAAGGCCTGCTACCGGTTTTGCCCTTTCAGAAAACAGTATTCTTACTATAATTGACAAAAAAGTTGAAGATGATTATAAACCTTTCTATCTTTTCTATATGCCGGAAAAATTTGCCGATGCCCTAAATAAAGCAGAAGAAATGAGAAATCAGGGCTTGATAGTTAAAATGGTCTCTGTAGAAAAAGATCACTGAAATATTAATTTAGCAAGGAGAGTTTTCTTTGGAACTACTTAAAATCGCATTTTCAAAAGGGAGAATTTTAGAAGAAAGCCTGGAGCTTTTTCAAAAGATACAAATGAACTTAGAGGAGATTAGCGAGAGCTCGCGGCGGCTGTTTTTTGATTTTGAAGATTATGGGTTAAGGATAATCTTAGCAAAACCGTCAGATGTTTCTACGTATGTAGAACACGGCGTAGCCGACGTGGGAATTGCCGGCAAAGACATACTATTGGAAAACAAAAATGAGGTATTTGAGCTCCTGGATTTAAATATAGGAAAGTGCCGGATGGTAGTGGCAGCTCCGTCCGATATGCCAGAAGGTGCGCCGATTTACCGAGTTGCCACAAGCTACCCGAACATAGCAGAAGAACATTTTATAAAGCAAGGATTTCCGGTAGAAATAATAAAGCTTCACGGTTCTGTTGAGCTTGGACCGATATTGGGACTTTCTGACGCTATTGTGGATATTGTTTCAACAGGGATGACACTTAAAAAAAATAATTTGAAAATAGTTGAAGAAATATGTCCGATAAGCAGCAGACTTATTGCAAATCAGGTTAGCTTTAGGATAAAATCTGATATGATATTGAGCTTAATGGAGAAATTGAACAAGATTGCATGATTTTACAGTAGAATATTAGCCTTCAAAGGTGTATAATTATGCAATATGGAAACTGTTAAGGAGGAGATTACTATTACAGCACAAATTACGCGTTTTGTGCGCGAAGATATATTAAATCTTGTTCCGTATATGCCGTCAAATGAACCCTGCAAGATAAAACTTGACGCAAATGAAAGTCCATATGACGTGCCTCTTGAAATAAAAGAACGGATATGGAAAAGGCTTATGGATGAGCACTTTAATTACTATTATGATCCCACCTGTGACGAAGTCAGAGAAAACCTTTCAAAATATACAGGTGCAAAGTTTGACCAAATATTTGTAGGCAGTGGTGGCGACGAGGTAATCTATGACATAATTATGGCCTTTGCAGGCCCCGGTCGCGATGTTATAATTCCATTTCCTACATTTTCAAGCTATGAAATCTTTTCAACAATTGCCGGATCCAATGTCATCAAAGTTCCCCTATTAAAAAAACAAGAAAAGGGTAAATGCTTTTGGGATATCCCAATTGATGATATAAAACAGCATTTCACAAAAGATAAACCTCAATTGATGTTTTTGTGTCATCCCAACAACCCGACCGGTGATTATTTCGATGACGACAAATTAGAAGACCTGATAAGAAATTTTAACGGAATCGTGGCAATAGACGAAGCCTATTTTGAATTTGGGGGCAAGACATTTGCCGACAGTATTTCAAAATATCCAAACACCATAGTCATTCGCACGTTCTCCAAGATATTTTCCTTGGCAGGGCTGCGAGTAGGATACGCTATAGGCCATGAGGATGCGATAGCTCAGCTGTTTAAGGTAAAAATGCCTTACAATGTCAGTCTTTTTTCGCAAATTGCAGCAGTAGAAATGTTAAGGCAAACCGATTGGCTTAAAAAAGTGCAGCAAGAATTTATAAAAGAAAGAGAGCGGCTGCAAAATGGCTTAGAAAAGATTGACGGTGTAACGGTATATCCGAGTTCTGCAAACTTTTTCTTATGCGAGCTTAAAAAACCGAAAGATGTGGTATATGAGGAACTACTAAAGAAAGGCATACTTACTCGCCGCTTTGGCGATGATGTGCTTAAAGATTGTTTGCGCTTTTGCATAGGCACCCCTGAGCAAAATGATTTGCTTTTAGCATCCTTGAAAGAAATAATGAGCTCTAAGTAAGAAGGTGGGTTTTAGATGCGAATTGCTGAAGGTATAAGAAATACAAAGGAAACACAAATAAAACTTAAGATAAACTTAGACGGAGAAGGAAAAAGCTCTATTCAAACACCAGCCTTTTTTCTAAATCACATGCTGACGCTTTTTTCACGTCATTCTCTTTTTGATTTGGATATTGAAGCTAAAGGCGATGTGGAAGTAGATTTTCATCACATAACAGAAGATATTGGAATAGTGTTGGGAGAGACTTTTGCTAAAGCATTAGGTAAAAAAGAAGGCATTGGCCGATATGGAAGCTTTTATGTGCCCATGGATGAAGCCCTGGCTTTTTGTGCTGTGGATATTAGCGGCAGGCCGTTTTTATTTTTTAATGCAGATTTTAGCAAAGATAAAGTAGGAGATTTTGATGTGGAGCTTGTAGAGGAGTTTTTCAGAGCTTTTGCAAGTAGTGCCTGTGTCACCCTTCATCTAGATGCGATAAGAGGCCAAAACACCCATCATATAATCGAAGCCCTTTTTAAGGCATTTGGCAGAGCATTAAAAGATGCAGTGCGTGTCGATCCAAGAGAAAAGGGAGTTCCGTCTACTAAAGGCGTCCTTTAAAAAATCGTGAATTTTGTGAGGTGAACCGATGAATATATACCCGGCCGTAGATATTATGGGAGGCAAGTGCGTAAGACTTGCCCAAGGTGATTTTTCAAAGGAAACCGTTTATTTTGAGAATCCCGTTGATGCTGCAAAGCACTGGCAAAGCCAGGGAGCGCAGTGGATTCATATAGTAGACTTAGATGGTGCAAAAACCGCCTGTCCTGTTAATTTTGACATAATAGAAAAAATACGCAAAGATGTTTGCATAAATATTCAACTTGGCGGCGGCATAAGACATAAAGAAACAGTTGAAAGATATTTAAACCTCGGAATAAACCGCCTGGTTTTCGGGACCTCAGCCGTTAATAATCTAAAGCTTATAGAAGAAACTATATCAGAATCTGGGCCTGATAAAGTGGCAGTTGGCATAGATGCGCGAGGCGATGAAGTAGCTGTTGAGGGCTGGATAAAGGATTCCGGCATAAAGGTGGAAGAATTACTTAAAACCCTTAAAAATATTGGTGTAAAAACCATTATTTATACTGATATTTCCAGAGATGGCATGATGCGGGGGCCAAATATTGCGGCCATCGAAAAAATTTTGGACTTTGGTGGTTTTTCTGTAATTGCCTCCGGAGGCATTTCCTCTATAAAAGATTTAGAAAAGCTTGCAAAATTAGAAGGGCATGGCCTGGATGGGGCGATTATAGGAAGAGCCCTGTATGATGGCACCCTGGATTTAAAGTCAGTATTAAAGAAGTTTTATTTTAAAAAGGGAGTGTGCCAAAATGAGTAAGAAAAAAATCATTGCCTGCCTTGACATGAAAGATGGAAGAGTAGTAAAAGGTATCAATTTTGAAAATGTGGAGGATATGGGAGACCCTGTAGAAATGGCAGCCTTTTATGATAAAGAAGGTGCCGATGAAATAGTATTTTTGGATATATCGGCAACAGTGGAAGGCAGAAAAACCATGGTTGATTTGGCAAGGAAAGTTGCAGAGAAAGTAAATGTGCCCTTTACAGTAGGCGGTGGGATATCTACACTAGAAGATATTGAAAAATTACTGGAAGCAGGAGTTACAAAGGTTTCTATAGGAACTGCAGCAGTTAGGAATCCTCAACTTATAAGTGAAAGCGCTAAGAAATTTGGAAGTGAACATATCGTTTTGGCATGTGACGCAAAAAAGAATAATGGAGGCTGGGAAGTTTACATATATGGAGGAAAAGAGCCAACAGGGCTTGATGCAGTCGAGTGGTGCAAAAAAGCTGCAGAACTTGGAGCAGGAGAAATTCTTCTTACAAGCATAGATGCAGACGGTGCTCAAAATGGTTATGACATACCACTGACTCGGGCAGTAGCAGAGGCGGTAAACGTGCCGGTCGTAGCTTCCGGAGGGGCCGGGAAGCTGGAGCATTTTAAAGATGTGTTAGTAGAGGGTAAAGCGGCAGGAGCTTTAGGGGCATCAGTTTTTCATAAGGGAATCCTAAAGATTAGCGAAATCAAAGAATATTTAAGGTCTCAAGGAGTAGATGTGTAGAAATGATCGATATAAAGTACGGCGAGAATGGTCTTGTGCCTGCGATAGTCCAGGATTACAAAACAAAAGAAGTGCTGATGCTGGCATACATGAATGAGGAATCGCTGATGAAGACTTTAGAAACAGGAACGGCTTGGTTTTACAGCCGCAAGAGAAAAAGCCTTTGGCAAAAAGGCGAGACCAGCGGTAATTTTCTCTATGTAAAAAGTATTTTTTATGACTGCGACGAGGATGCTCTTCTTCTAAAAGTAGATGCAGCCGGACCAGCCTGTCATACAGGAAATGTTTCTTGCTTTTACCGGAGCTTAAAGGATGCAAAAGAAGCTGAAGAAACTGAAGAAGAAAACTCTTCCGGCACGCTGGAATTCTTAGATGAGCTTGCCGAAATAATAGACTCGAGATTTTCCGAAAAGCCTGAGGCATCTTATGTAGCGAAGCTTTACAAAGGCGGCAGAGAGAGAATATTAAAAAAGGTAGGGGAAGAGGCAGCGGAGGTAATTATAGCTTCTATGAGTCAAAAGAAAGATGATATAGTATATGAATCAGCCGACTTAATTTTTCACTTGCTTGTTGCACTGCGCTATGACGGGATATCATTAGAAGAAATTGCAGATGAGCTTGAGAAGCGGCACAAGCAGCGTTCTTGACAAAAAGCCTAAAAATTTGTATAATAAAAACAGTCGACGAAGCTTACAAGGCTGATGGTTTCAGAAATACAGGAGATATAGTAGATAAACATAGCAAGCGAGAGATACAACTCGTAAGAAAGAAAAAACATTTAATAATCACTGTTCCTGGTTTTTGACACCAAATTGATTCTCAGGTATACTAAATATTGTCTTTAGGGCGGATAGCTCAGCTGGGAGAGCACGTGCCTTACACGCACGGGGTCACAGGTTCGAGCCCTGTTTCGCCCACCAAATATGCGGCCCAGTAGTTCAGTTGGTTTAGAACGCCAGCCTGTCACGTTGGAGGTCGTGGGTTCGAATCCCATCTGGGTCGCCATTATATTAGCCTTGGTAGCTCAGTCGGTAGAGCAGAGGACTGAAAATCCTCGTGTCGGTGGTTCGATTCCGCCCCAAGGCACCATAGATGTGCGGAAGTGGCTCAGTGGTAGAGCATCGCCTTGCCAAGGCGAGGGTCGCGGGTTCAAATCCCGTCTTCCGCTCCATTTTTCTATTATAATTGTATAATTGTTTTAAGGATTTACTTTGGCGGCATAGCCAAGTGGTAAGGCAGAGGTCTGCAAAACCTTTACCCCCAGTTCGAATCTGGGTGCCGCCTCCAAAAATAGATTACGCCGGGATGGCGGAACAGGCAGACGCACAGGACTTAAAATCCTGCGGGAGTTAAATCCCGTACCGGTTCGATTCCGGTTCCCGGCACCATTCGAAATCATAATATTATCAGATAATTTGGGCGCTTAGCTCAGTGGGAGAGCACTTCCTTGACGCGGAAGGGGTCGTAAGTTCAATCCTTACAGCGCCCACCATTGATTTAAATAATTTCATATAAGTTTTGACAGATATCGGCGCAAAGTATTTTGGTTCTTCTGCGGCGGTTTTTTTTATTCTACAATAAGCCTTCTCTCTTGAAGGAAAGGTGTATATATGCTATTATATTAGCGATGGATTAAATTTATATATAAATGAGCTTAATTACACAAATTTAACAAAAAAGGAGAAACGGTGATAAGTTCTATGAGCCAATATGTTCAACTGGCATTAATGCCTTTAATCGGAGCGCTTATAGGATGGGGCACTAATCTTTTTGCCGTAAAGCTTATTTTTAGGCCGCTAAACCCTATCAAAGTTCCCGTTTTTGGTATCGAGATTCAGGGCTTGATTCCAAAACGCAGGCTCGATATATCAAAAAGCATTGGTGAAGCCCTGGAAAAAGAAATCATATCCACAGAAGAAATTATAGAAAATCTTGCCTCTGAAAAAAACAAAACTGAGTTTATGGAGTATATTAAAAATCTGATAGCAGCAAAAATCACAGCTAAACTTCCGGCTATTATACCTACAGGGTTGCGAAATTCCATAGCAACACATATAAGTAGTGTCATAGGGCAAAATGGGAATGATATTTTCGAGGAAATAAAATCTAATCTTGTTACTAAAGCAAAAGAAGAACTAAATTTGAAAGAAATGGTAGAAGAGAAGATTAACTCTTTTGATTTAAAGGAATTAGAAGATCTTATTATCCAACTTGCAAACAGAGAACTAAGGCAGATTGAAGTCCTTGGCGGAGTGATGGGGTTTTTAGTAGGCATTTTTCAAGCAGGTATTACCTATGTCCTGATGTAAGAATAATGCTTTATACCTTGACAATATAAGCTTTTAAGATTTATAATTATGAAAATCACTAGACAAGCAAACCAAATAATTGATTGTGAAGCAATGACGAGAAGAGTAAGTTTGCAAAGTTCCAAAGAGAGGGGCCGGCAGCTGGAAAGGTCCTGGAAAAAGCAAGCTGAAAACCAACTCTGAGCCTTTCACGGCACAGGCCTTATAAAAATGAGTTTAAATTAGGGTGGAACCGCGGGAAAACCTCTCGTCCTTAAACGGATTGAGAGGTTTTTATTTTTCACTGCTCAAAAGATAAAAGAAAGGACAGTTGTGTAATGGATGAAATTAAAGTAACTTTAAAAGGCGGAGTTGAAAAACTCTACAAAAAAGGCATTTCGCTTTTGGAAATTGCCCAGGATATAAGCCCGAGACTTGCTAAAGAGGCCCTGATAGCAAAAGTCGACGGCAAAGCAAAGGATCTTAGCGTAAAAGTAGACGAAGATTGTAATGTCGAGATACTGACATTTGAAGATGAGGAGGGCCGAAAGGCTTTCTGGCACAGCACTTCACATGTTATGGCACAAGCCGTAAAAAGGCTTTTCCCCGAAACTAAGCTTGCTATAGGTCCGGCCATCGATGAGGGATTTTACTATGATTTTGATAGAGATGAAAGCTTTACACCTTCGGATCTTGAAAAAATAGAAAACGAGATGGCGAAAATAGTCGCTGAAGATTACCCCTTTTGCCGCATAGATGTTACAAAAGAAGAAGCTTTATCGGAATTTAAAAAGATGGGTGAGCCTTATAAGGTAGAACTCATTGAGGCACTGCCTGAAGATGCGCCGATAAGCTTTTATCAGCAGGGAGAGTTTAAGGATTTATGCGCAGGTCCCCATATTCCATCTACCGGCAAGATAAAGGCATTTAAGCTTACAAGTCTTGCAGGGGCATACTGGAGAGGCGATGAGCGCAATAAAATGCTTCAGCGTATTTATGGCATTTCTTTCCCCAAAAAATCCATGCTGGATGAATACCTTAAAAGAATAGAAGAGGCAAAAAAGCGAGACCACAGAAAACTAGGAAGAGAATTAGACATTTTTAGTCTTCATGAAGAAGGTCCGGGGTTTCCCTTCTTTCATCCAAACGGAATGGTTATATGGAACCTGCTTACGGATTTTTGGCGCAAAGAGCATACAAAAAGAGGCTATAAAGAGATAAAAACGCCTATAATATTAAACGAAGAGCTTTGGAGGAGATCCGGCCACTGGGATCACTACAAGGAAAATATGTATTTTACTCAAATAGATGGAGAAAATTATGCCGTAAAGCCTATGAATTGCCCGGGAGGCATTCTTATGTACAAGACAGATTCTCACAGCTACAGAGACCTGCCGATAAGGCTGGGCGAGCTGGGGTTAGTGCATAGACATGAACTGTCAGGGGTGCTCCATGGCCTTATGAGGGTCAGATGTTTTACCCAGGATGATGCTCATATATTCATGACGCCTTCCCAGATTGAAGATGAAATAATCGGTGTTATAGATTTGGTAGACTATTTCTATCAAATATTCGGTTTTGAATATAATGTAGAACTTTCCACAAGACCGGAAAATTCCATGGGGTCAGATGAACTGTGGGAGCAGGCCACCTCAGCGCTGCAAGGAGCTCTTGAGAAAAAAGGGATGCCTCATAAGATTAACGAAGGGGACGGAGCATTTTACGGCCCAAAAATCGATTTTCACTTAAAAGACAGCTTAGGCAGGACATGGCAGTGTGGCACTATTCAATTAGATTTTCAAATGCCGGAGCGTTTTGATTTGACATATATCGGACAAGATGGCGAAAAACATAGACCGGTTATGATTCACCGTGTGATATTCGGAAGCATTGAGCGTTTTATAGGAATTTTAATCGAGCACTATGGAGGGGCTTTCCCTGTTTGGCTTGCTCCCGTTCAGGCAAAAATTCTTCCTATAAGTGAAAAACATTTAGATTACGCCAATAAAGTGAAAAAGCAACTGGATGCAGCCGGCATTCGAGCCGAAGTTGATGAGAGAAATGAAAAGATAGGCTATAAGGTAAGAGATGCCCAGATGAAAAGGATTCCTTTTATGCTGGTTACAGGTGATAAAGAAGCCAGTGAAAATACAGTTTCCGTCAGAACCAGAGAAAAAGGGGATACAGGCTCAAAGCCTATTGAAGAATTTATAAATGAAGTTAATGAACTTGTTTCAAAATTTAATTGACTATAAATGTAACATGTGATATATTTACGAAGGTAACAAAATAAAAACTTTTGCAAAGTAGAAGAGACTTCTCACCTTGTGGCGAAAGCTTACAAGGTTGCTATCCGTAAGATTATTATTTCTTGGGGCGAGAAGATTCTTCTTGCCCTTTAGTTTTTAAAAATTTTTGGAGGTGAATAGTATTAGCAAAGACAAAGAAATTCAGGTGAACCACGATATAAGAGATCGAGAAGTGAGAGTGATTGCGCCTGATGGCAAGCAGCTTGGAGTCATGTCAACAAAAGATGCGTTGCGCTATGCTCAGGAAGCACAGTTGGATTTAGTAAAAATTGCGCCGGATGCGAAACCGCCCGTGTGCAAGATTATGGACTTTGGTAAGTATAAATATGAGCAGAGTAAGCGGGATAAAGAGGCCCGTAAGAAACAAAAAATAATAAACATAAAAGAAATCAGAATGAATCCAACCATAGATGAACATGATTTTCAAGTCAGACTAAAAAACGCTATTAAGTTTTTACAAGATGGTGACAAAGTAAAAGTAAGCATCAAATTCCGCGGCAGACAGATGACTCACACAAAATTAGGTGAAGAAGTTTTGAATAAGTTTGTCGAAGGAGTAAAAGATTATGGTTTTACCGAAAAAGAACCAAAAATGGAAGGCCGAAATATGGTGGTTGTAATTTCGCCTAAGGAAACAACTGAAAAGGAGTGATTTTGGTGCCAAAGGTTAAAACACACAGAGGCGCGGCTAAGAGATTTAAAGTTACAAAGACAGGGAAAATAAAAAGATTTAAGGCTTACAAAAGCCATATACTTACCAAAAAAAGCTCAAAGAGAAAGAGACATTTGAGAAAGTCTGCTATTTTGACAAAAGCTGATCACAAGAGAATAAAACAGGTAATACCATACATGTAATACCATCAGAGGAGGATGATTATGGCACGAGTGAAAAGAGGAGTTACAGCTCGCCACAGACATAAAAAAATTATTAAATTAGCAAAGGGTTATAAAGGATCTTTGAGCAGACTTTACAGACCTGCAAATCAAGCAGTTTTAAAAGCCCAGGCCCATGCTTATACAGGAAGAAAGCTCAAAAAGAGAGATTTTAGGAAACTTTGGATTGCAAGAATCAATGCGGCAGCAAGGGCAAATGGTCTTTCTTACAGCAAACTTATATACGGTCTGAAAAAAGCAGGCGTGCAAATTAACCGTAAAATGCTGTCGGAAATGGCGATAAATGATGGAAACGGTTTTGCACAATTAGTTGACATTGCTAAAGCGAACGTGAAATAAAAGCGGCATATACAGTCGCTTTTTTAGACTTTTCGGGGGCGGTTAAAATTAAGATACTTGACGTAGGACTTAGGAGGTTAAAGCCGACCCAAATTTTGGCTGTCGGCTTTGCTTTGCTAATACTTACAGGTGCGGTTTTATTGACATTGCCAATATCGGCAAGTGATGGTAAAAGCGTAGGTTTTTTAGATGCTTTATTTACCTCCACATCTGCTGTGTGCGTGACAGGACTTGTGGTTGTAGATACCGGAACACGATATTCGCTTTTCGGACAAATAGTAGTTATGTGTCTGATCCAAATGGGCGGCCTAGGCATAATGACAATGGCTACAACGGTCTTTTTACTGCTGGGGAAAAAGATAACACTTAGAGAGCGCATGGTGATGCAAGAGGCCCTTAATCAATCGACACTGTCCGGACTTGTAAAACTTTCACGCAACATTTTAATTACAACTTTAATATTTGAAGGAACAGGCGCAGCTCTTTTGGCTCTTCGATTTTCTCAGATATATGGTCCGACAAGGGGAATATATTACGGCGTATTTCATGCTGTTTCAGCATTTAACAATGCCGGATTCGATGTTATTGGAAACTTTAAAAATTTAACGCCCTTTGTTGAAGATCCTTTAATAAACTGCGTTATAATGGGATTAATAATATTTGGCGGATTAGGATTTTCTGTAATTCAGGATATTATCACAAAGAAAAACTTTAAACATCTTTGCCTGCATTCAAAGATTGTTATCGTTACTACACTGCTGCTTTTGACCTGCGGGTTTGTGGCATTTTACGCTATTGAAAGTTCAAATCCTTATACACTAGGCGGTCTTTCGACAAAAGGGAAAATCTTAGCAGCAGCTTTTCAATCTGTTACCCCGAGAACAGCAGGATTTAATACAATCAATCTTGCAGATTTAAAAATGCCGTCAAAATATCTAACAATTCTTTTGATGTATATTGGCGCATCACCGGGCTCTACCGGAGGCGGTATCAAGACATCCACTTTTGCTGTAATTATTATGATGATATATACAATACTTGCTTCAAAGGAAGATGTGGAAATTTCCGGAAGAAGAATTCCATATGACAACATATTTAAAGCGGCAGTTATTGGAGTTATAGCTTTACTATTGATTTTTACAAGTTCCTTTATTTTAACCATGACAGAAAATACGGATTTCATGTCTATTCTATTTGAAACCACATCGGCCTTTGGCACTGTGGGTTTAAGCTTGGGACTGACGCCAAATCTTACGGATATTGGCAAAGTAGTGATAATATTAACCATGTTTGCCGGCCGAGTAGGGCCTTTGACCCTTGCAATGGCGCTTGGAGGACGGACAAACAAAGCAATGATTAGATTTCCAGAAGAAAGAGTTCTTGTCGGATAATATCGGAGGCGATTTTGATGAAACAATTTGTTGTAATAGGCCTTGGCCGTTTTGGATTTAGTCTGGCTAAGACATTGTATGAATTAGGTCATGATGTACTAGGGATTGATAACGATGAGGAAATTGTTCAAAGCGTAGCTGAAAGTATAACACACGCGGTCAAGGCAGATGCAACAGATGAAAACGCCCTCAAAGCGTTAGGTGTTAGAAACTTTGATGTGGCGGTAGTCAGTATAGGAAATGATATTCAATCTAGTATACTGGTAACCCTTATACTCAAAGAAATGGGTATAAAATATGTAGTTGCAAAAGCAAACAGTGAACTGCACGGCAGAGTACTGAAAAAGATAGGCGCAGATAGAATAGTTTTTCCTGAACGAGATATGGGAATCAGAGTTGCGCATAACCTGACACTATCCAATATACTAGACTATATTGAACTTTCACCTGAATACTCTATCATAGAAATAAGTGCACTGCCGGCTTGGTATGATAAGAGCTTAAGACAGCTCAATATGCGCACTAAATACGGGCTAAATGTCATTGCGATAAAGCGCAACGGCAATATTATAATATCCCCTAACGGCGATGATATGATTTTAAGAGGAGACATATTAGCTGTGGTGGGTCATAAGGACGATATTGAAAATATAGAAAAGCACTTTTAGAAACGGATGAATACTGATATGCCGGATGAACTTTCCAAAAACCAGCAGCGGCTAATTAAAAACCTTATTCAATCCAAGAAGGCAAGGATAAAAAATCGCTGTTTTATTGTAGAAGGCACAAGAAATGTTGGTGAACTTTTAAATTCAGATTATACAATAAAGCTTGTAGCAATTACAGAAGAGTTTTTAGTAGCAAATCCCGATTTTATAAAGCTACTTTATAAAAAGGTTCCACAGCGCAGTATTTACCAACTCAAAACCGATGAGCTTGATAAACTAACTGATACTGTTACACCTCAGGGCATATTGGCAGTAGCAGAGTTTAAAAAAACTGATTTAAAAGATGTAATCCATGGTGATTTTTTAGTAATTGCACTAGATAAAGTTAAAGATCCGGGCAATACAGGTACAATTATAAGGATAGCTGATGCAGCGGCTGCAGATGCAGTGATAGCCGGCAAGGGATGTGTTGACATTTATAACCCAAAGGTTGTGCGGGCTGCTATGGGATCCATTTTTCATGTGCCGGTAATAGAAAGCGAAGATCTTGCCAAGACACTGAAAGATTTACAGGCGGCAGGAGCTGCTATAGTAACAACTCATCTTGGGGCAACAAGATTTTATTTTGATGTAAATTATAAAAGAGCGTCAGTGATTATAATGGGCTCAGAAGACGAAGGAGTCTCAAAGGATATAGTTGGGATTTCAGACGAAATAGTCAAAATCCCAATGCCGGGTAAAGCCGAGTCCTTGAATGTAGCTGTTTCCTGCGGAGTAATAGTTTTCGAAGCAGTAAAACAGCGGATCAACTCGTGACAAGTCAGTTGTAAAAAGCCCTAGGCTGTGCTATAATATTGGTGTGTAAACCTTAGGAAAGGGTGGAGCACGATGCCTGAGGCGGAACTTTTTTGGAACATTTTTGAGACTACCGGTTCTATTGTAGCTTATCTTATTTATAGACAATTTTTAACTTCGTAAAATGCTATGAAAGAGAGAGTAGACGGATGTACCTTTTCAGGGAACACAGGCCACGGACTGCAAGCCTTTGTATGGGAAGCCGTTGAAGTTCACTCTGAAGCTGAGAGGTTGAAATTGAAGTAGGCCTCCCCGGTTTTTGCCGTTATAAATTTCGAGGGTTTGTGAAACTAAAAAAGGGTGGTACCACGGAAGAAGGCTTTCGTCCCTAGTGTATAGGACGGAAGCTTTTTATTATCTAATGACAGGAGGCAAGTTAAGTTGAAAGACGATTTGATAAACTTAAGAGAAAGAGCTTTAAAAGCCTTATCTGAAGCTGATAGTATCGACAAATTAAATGACTTGAGAATTAAAATTTTAGGTAAAAAAGGAGAGCTAACCCAGATTTTAAAAGGAATGGGCAAGCTTTCCGATAAGGAACGACCCGAGATAGGAAAACTCGCAAACGAAATAAAAACAGAGCTTGAACAGAAGATTGCCGAAAAAGAGCTCGAATTAAAGAAGACGTTAAAAGAAGAAAGAATGCGCCGGGAATTTATAGATGTTACAATTCCTACTAAGGTTTTACTGGGAGCAAAACATCCCCTCACCCTTGTTATGGACGAAATAAGGGATATATTTATAGGTCTTGGATACAAAGTAGTGGAAGGACCTGAGATAGAGCTTGAATATTATAACTTTGAGGCATTAAATACTCCGGCGGATCATCCGGCACGGGACATGCAGGACACCTTTTACATAAGCGACGAAATACTTCTTCGGACTCAGACCTCGCCGGTTCAAATACGGACAATGGAAAAAGAGCAGCCGCCCCTTAAAATAATTGCACCGGGCAGGGTTTTTAGATCTGACACCGTAGACGCCACACACTCACCGATGTTTCATCAGGTAGAAGGACTTGCAGTAGGTGAGGGTTTTACAATGGGAGATTTAAAGGGAACCCTTGTTACTTTCGTGCATGAAATGTTCGGCCGGGACAGAAAATCGCGATTTCGCCCTCACTTTTTCCCTTTTACAGAGCCTAGTGCCGAAATGGATATTTCCTGCATAGCCTGTCACGGCAAAGGCTGCCGAGTTTGTTCATATACCGGTTGGCTGGAAATATTAGGCTGCGGCATGGTACACCCTAATGTGCTTCGAAATGTAGGTCACGATCCTGAGAAAATTAATGGTTTTGCATTCGGCATGGGAGTCGAGCGGATAGCAATGCTAAAATATGGGATTAATGATTTAAGACTTTTTTACGAAAATGATCTGCGCTTTTTAAAACAGTTTTGAGAGGAGGATTTTTAAGTGCTGGTACCTATGAGATGGTTAAAAGAATTTGTTAAAATAAATGAAGAGCCTGAAGAGCTTGCCCAAAAACTTACAATGTCAGGCTCAAATGTTGAGGGCATAGAGTATTGGGGAAAAGATATTAAAGGCATAATAATAGGCGAGATTGAAAAAATAGAAAAACACCCTGATGCCGACAAATTGTTAATTGTATATGTAAATACAGGGAATGAAACTATACAGATAGTAACAGGAGCTACAAATGTTAGAGAAAAAAACAAAGTGCCTGTAGCCTTAAATGGTTCAATAATTGCCGGTGGCAAGAAAATCAGAAAATCCAAGTTCCGCGGAGTAGATTCATGGGGAATGCTTTGTTCTGCAGAAGAACTGGGGCTAGATGACCACGGTTTACCCCCCGAGATGCGGGAAGGTATATTGATACTTCCTGAGGATGCGCCGGTTGGCACGGATATAAAAGATTATCTTCCCTTAGAAGATGCGGTTATCGATTTTGAGATAACACCCAACAGACCGGATTGTCTGAGCATTATCGGAATGGCTAGAGAAACGGCGGCTACATTGAAATCAGAGCTTACTATTCCCAAGATAGCTTTAAATGAAGAAGGAGAAGAATTTGTAAAAGACAAGGTTACAATTAAAATCGAAGCAGAAGATTTGTGCAAAAGATATACGGCGCGAATCATAAAAGATATAAAAATAGAGCCATCGCCTTTATGGATGCAGCGCAGATTACAGACCTGCGGAATCCGTTCCATAAACAACATCGTGGATATTACAAACTATGTAATGCTAGAGACAGGCCAGCCTTTGCACGCATTTGATTATGACAAGATTAGAGGAAATTCGATTATCGTAAGACGGGCAAGACCCTCGGAGGAACTTGAAACACTTGATGGAAATATAAGAGAGCTAAATGAAGATATGTTGGTAATTGCAGATAAATCAAGGGCATTAGGCCTTGCAGGAGTTATGGGCGGAGCAGATTCCGAGATAACATCTTCTACCAGAAACGTGTTAATAGAATCTGCTAACTTTTTTGGTCCAAATATCCGCAGGACTTCAAGACAGCTTGGTCTAAGATCAGAGTCGTCCATGAGATTTGAAAAGGGCCTTGACCCCAATATTTGTCTTATGGCTGCAGATAGAGCCTGCCAGCTTATTGAACAATTAGGAGCGGGGAAAGTCTTAAAAGGGTGTGTAGATGTATTTCCCGCAAAACCTGCGCCAAGAGAGATTGCATTCAGTCCCGATAGAATAAACAAAGTTTTAGGCACTTCTATACCCCAAGATGAAATGATAGATATATTAAGGAGACTTGAAATCGATGTAAGGCATGACTCAGGTATACTAAAGGCCATCGTTCCTACTTTCAGGCAGGATTTAGTAGAAGAAGCTGACCTTGTAGAAGAAATCGGCAGAATGTATGGCTATGACAAGCTACCAACAACTTTGCCCTATGGCAATGTAACCCAAGGCAAACTTGATGATTATCAAAAATATATAGATGATATAAAGGATGTACTGGTTTATAACGGTTATTTTGAAACATATACGTATTCCTTTGTAAGTCCCAAAGTATTTGACATCATAAAGACTCCTAATGACAGTCCGCTTAGAAAAGCCATCGAACTCCTAAATCCTTTAGGGGAAGAAAGAAGTATTATGAGGACTACGCTTTTGCCAAATATGCTTGACACCATAAGTTTTAATTTGAATCATAAGGCGGAAGAACTCAGGTTTTTTGAAATAAGTTCCGTATATCTGCCCAAACAGCTTCCGCTTAAAGAGTTACCCGTGGAAAATAAGCGAATTGTTATGGGGCTTTGCGGCGAATCAATGAACTATTATGATTTAAAGAAAGCAATAGAGACAATCTTTACAAAACTGCGCATAAAAAACTGGGATTTTATTCCAGCCAGTCATTTTGCTTTTCATACAAGTCGCTGCGCTAAGATTTTAACCGGAGATAAGGAAATCGGGTTTGTAGGCGAAGTGCATCCTGATGTCTTAGAAAACTATGAAATTAATAAAAAAGTCTATGCTGCGGAGCTAGACCTGGATACTATACTTGAAAATGCATCAAATAAGGTAATATTTAAACCGCTGCCTAAATTTCCGGCTTCAGAGCGGGATCTTGCAATTGTTGTCGATGAAAGAGTGCTTGCGCGGGATATTATAAAGGAAATTTGCGAAAGCGGAAAGCCGCTGTTGGAAAGCGTTGAGCTTTTTGATGTGTATCAAGGAGGCCAAATAGCAAAAGGCTATAAGAGCATGGCATTTTCACTGGTTTTTAGAGCGCCTGATAGGACACTTACAGATATTGAGGTAAATGAAGTCTTTGAAAAAATAGAAAAAAGTCTTAAAGATAAATTTAATGCTTCCCTGAGAGAATAAAGGATTTTTTAAAAAATTAGAGAATAAATAATATATAAGATGAAGCGGTGCCAGCGGCGCAAATAAAGATTGAGGGTGATGGATATGCCTAATGAAAATAGGCCGATAAGCAAAGTCAAAGTCAATATAAGCGGCGAAGACTATTGCATAAAGGGAGCAGCATCCCAAGAATACATTAAAAAAGTTGCAAAACATGTGGACGATGAAATGTATAAGCTCTCCCAAACCTACCCGAACCTTAGCCGAACGCGAATCGCAGTATTGGCAGCTCTTAATATTACCGATGAACTTTTTAGGCTCAGGGAAGAATATGAGGAGTTCTTGTCGACATTTGATTCAGATGATACGAAGGATTGACGAGAGATGAGAAATTTTGAAGTAGCCTTTATTTTTAATGATATAGCAGATATGCTGGAAATCAAAGGCGAGAATTTTTTTAAAATAAGGGCATACAGAAAAGCAGCTCGCACAATTGAAAATCTCCCGGTAGAGATTGAAGAAATGGCAAAAGAAGGACGCTTACAAGAAATTGAAGGTATAGGAAAAGCCTTATCTGATAAAATTTATGAGATTTTAGAAACCGGCACCTGTCATTACTATGAAAATCTTAAAAAAGAAATTCCACCGGGTCTTGTAGAGATGCTTAAAATACCAGGTTTAGGTGCAAAAAAGATAAAAGTTATCCATGATACTTTAGGAATTTCATCTATTGAAGAACTGGAAAAGGCAGCTCGTACTAAAAAACTTAGAACGGTCCCGGGCATAGGCACAAAAACTGAGCTTTCTATATTAAAAGGCGTTGAAGCTCTGAAAAACCGAGCAGGGAGGGTTTTGCTTGCAACTGCTCTCTTAGTGGCCGATCAGGTAGTATCTTCTCTGTCGAGCATGAAAGAAGTTACTGATGCAGAGGTAGTAGGCAGCCTGCGGCGAAAAAAAGAGATGGTGGGAGACATAGATATAATTGCAGCGACAGCGACTCCGGAGACGGTTTTAAACGATTTTTCAAAAATACCTCATATAAGCGAAATTACAGAGCGCGGCGCTACAACTGTTAGCGCAATACATGACATGGGAGCTAAAATAGATTTAATACTTGTAACTCCACAAGAGTTCTATCCTGCACTAAGGTTTTTTACAGGAAGCGTAGATCATAATACTGAGCTGCAAAGTTTAGCCCAAACTATGGGATATGATTTAGATGAAACAAAAATTTTAAATAAAAATAGCAACGAAATATTTTATCCGGAAAGCGAAATACAAATTTATGAAAAACTCGGCCTTCCCTATATAATACCGGAATTGAGAGAGGGCAGGGGAGAAATCAAAGCCGCAAGATGCGGCAAATTGCCTGAAGTAGTGGAACTCGAAGATATTAAAGGAGATCTCCACATTCACAGCAATTTCAGCGATGGTATAAGCTCCATAAAAGAAATTGCCAAAAAGGCTAAATCATTAGGATATGAGTATATTGCAATAACAGATCATTCAAAGTCATTAAAAATAGCAGGCGGAATAGATGAAGAAAAACTAAAAGAACAGATTGCCGCAATCAAAGAAATAAACAAAAAAAGCGATGAAGTTTATATTTTGACAGGTATAGAGGTAGATATACTAAGCGATGGGACATTAGATTTCAGCGATGATGTCTTAAGCAAGCTTGATATTGTCATAGCTTCTATTCACAGCGGATTTAAACAGGATACCGATACCATTACAAATAGAATAATTACCGCTTGCCAAAATCCTCATGTGGATATAATTGCCCACCCTACAGGCAGGATTTTGGGAAGACGCGATCCGTATGCAGCAGATATGGACAAAATCCTTGAAGCGGCAGCTGCAACCAATACAGTGCTTGAAATAAATTCATCACCGGACAGGCTTGATTTAAATGATTTGATGGCGCAAAAGGCAAAAGAGATGGGGATAAAAATGGTTATAGATACTGACGCTCACGACAAGGAAGCATTGGAGGATATAAAATACGGAGTTTGGACGGCAAGACGCGGCTGGCTTGAAGAAAAGGATATTGCAAATACCATGCCTCTTGATGAGCTTTTAAAATTTTTTAAGGTGAAGAAATGAATAAAAAAGTTGAAACAATACTAGAGTATGATAAAATCAAAAAAATATTGAGCGAATATGCTATTTCAGATATTGCAAAGGAAGAAATAGAAAAACTTGCTCCCTATTCAGATGAACAAGTCGTAAAAAGACTCCAACAAGAGACAAGCGAAGGGTCGGCGGTTACAAGGTCCGGCACTGATTTGCCTTTGGATGGTATAAGAGATATACGCGGAAGCCTTAACCTTGCAAAGGTCGGTGGGATGCTTTCACCAAAAGAGCTCCTTGATATAGCATCAGTCATGGAAACATCTAGACTGGTAAAATCTATTTGGAACAAGAAAAAATTAGAAGATACCCCTATTATCGATGAGATAGTAAACTCGCTTCATACATTTTTGTCATTGGAAGAAAAAATAAAACGAGCGATAATCAGTGAAGATGAAATAGCTGACGATGCAAGCCCGAAGTTAAATTCAATCAGGAGACAGAAAAAGAATCTTTCACAAAACATCCGGAACAAGTTAAACGAGATTATCTCGTCTCCTTACTATCAAAAAGCACTGCAGGATTCTATTGTTACAGTAAGACAGGACAGATATGTGGTTCCGGTAAAACAAGAATTCCGAAGCAGTATTCCCGGCGTCATTCACGACCAATCTGCCAGCGGCGCTACTTTATATATAGAGCCTATGGCGGTAATGAAGATGAACAATGAACTTAGACAGCTTGAAGCAGAAGAAAAAAATGAAATAGAACGAATCTTGATGGATTTTTCTGAAAAAATACAGGAAAATGCCGATTTTCTCTATGATACCTTATATGCTCTTGCCCACCTTGATTTTATTATGGCAAAAGCAAGATACAGCTTAGCCCTAAAAGGCGTAGAGCCCATATTTAACAATAGAGGCTATATAAATATATTGCAGGGTAGACATCCTTTGCTAAAAGGCGATCCGGTTCCCCTTGACATATTTTTAGGGGATAAGTTCAATATATTAATTATAACGGGCCCTAATACAGGCGGAAAAACGGTTGCACTTAAAACTGTAGGACTTTTCGTCTTAATGGCCCAATCGGGACTTCATTTGCCTGCCAAAGAAGGCACCGAGATTTCTATATTTGAAGAGGTTTTCGCGGATATAGGCGACGAACAGAGCATTGAGCAAAGCCTCAGCACCTTTTCCTCACATATGAAAAACATAAAGGAAATTATTGATTTGGCAAACGATAAAAGCCTTGTTATTCTTGATGAACTGGGAGCCGGAACTGATCCCACAGAAGGGGCTGCCCTTGCCATGGCTATTTTAAACTACCTTTATAAAAAGGGAAGTAAAGTGCTGGCGACCACCCATTACAGCGAACTTAAAGCCTTTGCATTTTCAACAGAAGGCGTAGAAAATGCCAGTATGGAGTTTGACCTTGCCACGCTCAGCCCTACTTATAAAATGACTATTGGGATTCCGGGTAAAAGCAATGCCTTCGAGATAGCAAAACGCTTGGGTTTAAAGGAAGAAGTTGTTAACCTTGCAAAGGGCCTGGTGGCTGAAGAAAATCTTAAGCTGGAAGATTTGCTTACACACATAGAACAAGAAAAAAGCAGGGCTGAATTAGAAACAGAAGAACTTAAGGCATTAAAAGCGGAATACGCTAGAAAACTCGAAAAGCTTGAAGAAGAACAGCAAAAACTTAAGATACAAGAAGAAAAAATACTTGAGAGCGCCAGAAAAAAAGCCCGCCTGATGCTTGATAAGACCGAGAGAGAAGCTGAGCAGATTATCAGGAGCCTAAAAGAGGCCGAAGCCGAAAGGCAACTCCACATCAAAAGCCAAGCAGCTGAAGAAGCTCGGACATGGCTTAGGGAAATGGGCGAAGAATTACAAGATTCAAAGATCGAGGTTATAGAAAACAACGGCAAAAACTACAGAAAATTATTAAAACCGGGTCAAAAAGTGAGGATATCAAATTTAGGGCAAGAAGGTTATATATTATCTCTTGATGAGTCATCAAAATCTGCTATGGTGCAGGTAGGAGTTATGAAGGTAAGTGTCCCGACGGCAAGCCTTATCCCTGTTAAAGAACGAGAAATGGAAGAAGAAAAATCCCGCTATTCGTCAATTGCAATGGATAAAGCTCGCCAAATTTCAACCGAAATAGATCTAAGGGGCTTAACTTTGGACGAAGCGCTTATAAAAGTGGACCGTTATCTTGATGATGCAAAAATTGCCGGAATTCCAAGAGTAACCTTGATACACGGAAAAGGAACCGGCGCACTTCGCAAAGGAATAACAGAGATGCTGAGAAATCGGCGGGATATAAAATCATTTAGACTAGGAAATATTGATGAGGGCGGCTCCGGAGTAACGGTGGTGGAGTTGTGAAGATGATTCTTGTAAGCGCATGTCTAATAGGACTAAATACTCGATATGATGGAAAGAATAATTTTCATCAGGTTTTCTGTGATATGGTAAAAAATAAAATTGCAGTTCCTTTTTGTCCCGAACAGGCAGGAGGTCTTGCAACACCGCGCCGCCCATCAGAAATATTGGGCGGAGACGGCACAGATGTTTTAGATGGGAATACAAAAGTTATTACAAGGGAAGGCTTAGATGTAACAGAAAATTTTTTAAAAGGTGCTTTCGAAACTCTAAAACTTGCGGAAATTATAGGGGCAAAAGAAGCCATACTAAAATCCAAGAGTCCATCATGCGGCTCAAAATGTATATATGATGGGACTTTTAGCAAAAAACTTATAAATGGAATGGGAGTTACTGCAGCATATCTTTATCAACATAATATATCTGTAATAGACTCAGATGAATACCTTAAGCAAAGGCAGCGCAGCTGACAATGTCTGAAGTAAACCTTTAAAAGGCTTACTGCCGATAACCGTTTTACGCTCAGAAAAATTGCCAACCGCAAAACTTTTTGGCGGCCACCATCGCGGGTGGCTTATTTTTTTGCCATTCTTTACAAACTTATCGGTAAACGGGTACTGAAGTTATTTTTTATCCATCAGCTATGCGGGTAGATAGCGATAAAAATAAAGAGCCCAAACATTTCAAATGATATGCTTGGGCTCTTTAGAAAATCTAAACAAATTTAGTTTTTCTTTTCAGGTGACTGGACTGTATCTTCTGTTTCGTTTTTGTTATTTCCATTCTTGCCTCCACTGCCATTTTTGTCAGTGGGCCTTGAGGGCAGTATCCCCTCCAAACCTCCTCCTGAGCTGTTATTATCTTCGGAATCCGGTGGCGTCTCCTCTGAGCCATTTTCTTCAGGCGGTACAGGCGCCGATGTGTGCACATTGCAGGACTCAGTTGGCGGCTGATATTTTGCGTCAAGAGGAATTTGCCCTGTTGGAGATGCTGAATATGGCGGCCTTTTTATAAATACCTTCCGCACAACCAATTCTTCAGGGCAAAACTGTGTTGCTAAAAGGCCGGTAGAGCTATCAACAAATTCTTCCACATGAACATCACAAGTCTGCGTTGGTTCGGTGCCTTTTATAAAATATTCATTGCGTATCCTGCTTCCTCGCGGATCTTTTGCACAAAATTCACCGGGCAATTTGCCTGAATCTACACATACAGCTATGGGCCCCACGATACCTGACGGCTTTGTAAACTGGGTTTTTGCAAGGCCTTCGTGAGCAACTGCCATTATTTGTTTCCACATAAGAGCCGGCTGATAACCACCTGCCACATTAGACATAGTTGTAGGCTGATCATGGCCCATCCATACTACACCTGCAAGATGCGGTGTGTAGCCTACCCACCATACATCCTTATCATCGGAGGTAGTGCCGGTTTTTCCGGCTACCGGGTAAGGAAAGTTTGCAAGACGCGTTCCTGTGCCTTCCTTTACAACGCTTCGAAGCATATCAGTCATAATAAAAGCTGTCTGCTCGCTTACCGCTACTTCTTGCTTAGGTTTATTTTCATATATAACTCGGCCGGTTTTGTCTGTTACTTTTAAGATTGCAACAGGTTCTACGTGAATACCCCCGTTTGCAAGAGTTCCAAAAGCAGAAACAAGCTCCAGTGGTGTTACACCCTTCGTTATACCGCCAAGAGCTGAAGAAAGCTGTCTGTCATTTTTGCTGCCGGTTAAGACAAGGCTTTTTATACCAAGCTTCTGAGCATATTCGATACCCTTATCAACACCTATTTGATTAAAAACTTTTACTGCGACAACGTTTACCGAATCTGCTATGGCTTTTCTTATAGTTGTAAGACCTCTAAAAGTATTTGTGTAGTTTTTAGGAGACCATATTCCCCCTGAACCTGACGAAAAAGATACAGGCGAATCATCGATTACAGTTGCCGGCGTATAACCCATGTCTATGGCAGCGGTATAAACCATAATTGGTTTAAAAGTTGAACCGGGCTGCCTATATGCTTGCGAGGCCCTGTTAAAGCCTAATTTTTTCTCATGCTCTCGCCCGCCTACCAGCGCCCTTATATATCCTGTATGAGGATCTATTATCACCGCTGCAGCCTGGGGCTGAACTACACCATTTGAATCTTCTTTAGAATAGGGGTAGTTCTTGGGGTTTGCCAACACCTTTTCAGCTGCTTCCTGAACCTTCATATCCACAGTTGTATAAATTTGCAGGCCTCCCGTATAAATTTTGTTATAAGCATCTGCTTCGGAAAGCCCTTCTTCTTCCTCTAAGTATGAAGCAAGCTGCTGTATTACATAATCGGTGAAATACGGCGCCTTGTAATCTGCCTCTGATTCCTTAATACCCGCAAGCTTTATATCTTCATTTTTTGCTGCTTCGGCTTCTTCCTGTGTTATAAATCCCAATTCGGCCATTTTGTTTAGTATAATTTCCTGACGCTCTTTAGCCCTTTCAAAATTAAGATAGGGGGAATAATAAGAAGGTCCCTTAGGTATGCCGGCAAGCATGGCTGCCTCCGCCAAATCTATATCCTCCACGCTTTTCCCGAAATAAACCTCAGCTGCTGACTCAACACCGTAAGCTGAGTGACCGAAATAGATTTGATTTAAATAAAATTCCATAATTTCATCTTTGGTAAAACGCCGTTCCAGTTGAATAGCAAGCCACGCTTCTTGAGCTTTGCGCTTAAGAGATTGTTCCGGAGACAAGAAAGCGCTTTTTACCAGCTGCTGAGTTATAGTGCTGGCGCCTCGCTTGATAGTTCCGTGGGTTAAATTTGTAAAAAGAGAACCTATAATTGAACGGATATTTATGCCTTTGTGTGAATAAAAATACTGGTCTTCAATTGCTATAAAAGCGTTTACAAGATCCTTTGGTATTTTTTCAAGCGGCACCTGTATTCGATTTTGCTCCCCGTGCAGCTCTGCTATTACATTGTTATCTTTGTCATATACCAGCGATGTTTCACTGGGTTTTAATTTACTGGGGTCAAATTCAGGAGCATCTTTTACATATGCGGCAAAAACCCCCACACCTGTTCCAAATACTGCAATAAGCAGGACCAGAAAAAAAATAAACAGGTTGCGCAGAGTAAGAACCTTCCGCTTTTTTGCCCTTTTCTTGTTTGACATAGCAACCTCCCTTTGCTTTCTGCCTTAAATAAATCAGTTATAAATGTCTGATTTAAGGCTGTGAATGGTAGGTCAAATTTATATTTGTTTGTAAAATAGATAAAAATATTATACCACACAAAAAACTATAAAGAAACTTTTCCATGGAATCCAGCCCAATCCTTTCATCGAGCAGGCGAGAATACAAGGATTATTGACATTGTATATAAAATATTATATCATAAAAAACAAGTGAATATGCAATTAAAGCAAGGTAAAGCGATGAAGGGGACAGTAAGCGCCGAAAAGCCTTTTAGCGAGCCGGAGAGGGTGGAAGTCCGGCAGGCTCAAGCGTCCGAACATCACCCCTGAGTGCAGTTGTGAAACGATAAGGAGTAATAACTGCCGGCATATGTGCCGTTATTTAAAATAAGAGGAAAAGAGGAAAAGCCTTTTTTCTAGTTGGGTGGTAACGCGGGAGAAATCTCGTCCCTTTGCGGACGGGGTTTCTTTTTTGATATTGAAGCACACAAAATCTAATAGCTAAGACAGGAGGATATGAATGTTTAAAAAAGTAGAACCTACAATGAATTTTGTTCCAATCGAAGAAAAGGTTCTTGATTTTTGGAATAAAGAAGAGATATTCAAAAAGAGCATCGAAAATAGAAAAGATGCTCCTAACTATGTGTTTTATGAGGGACCGCCTACTGCAAACGGTATGCCTCATGCAGGCCACGTGCTTACGCGAGTTATAAAAGACCTGATACCGCGCTACAAGACAATGACCGGTTACAGAGTAGATAGAAAAGCCGGCTGGGATACCCATGGATTGCCGGTGGAACTGGAAGTCGAGAAACAATTGGGCATAAGCGGCAAACCGCAAATTGAAAGCTATGGCGTAGAAAATTTCATAAAAAAATGCAAAGAAAGCGTCTTTACTTATGAAAATGAATGGCGCAAAATGACAGAACGGGTAGGCTTTTGGATAGACATGGACAACCCTTATGTTACCTATCACAATACCTATATTGAGTCTGTGTGGTGGGCGCTTAAGGAAATTTGGAAAAAAGGCCTCCTATATAAAGGAAATAAAGTGGTTCCTTATTGTCCGAGATGCGGAACTTCGCTTTCAAGCCATGAAGTAGCCCAAGGCTACAAAGAAGTGGAAGACCCATCGGTTTTTGTCAAATTTCCCGTAGCCGGCAAAGAAGACACCTATTTTCTTGTTTGGACTACTACACCCTGGACACTGCCATCTAATGCGGCACTTGCCGTAAAAGATAATTACACATATGTTTTAGTAGAACAAAACGGTGAAAAATATATTCTGGCAGAAGGCAGACTAGAAGTTTTAGATGGCGAATACAAGATTTTAGACAGATTTGCCGGAAAAGAACTGGCATCACTTAAATACGAACCAATATTTCCGTTTTTCGAAAAAGAAAAAGAGCGGGCTTTTTATGTTGTAACGGCAGACTTCGTAACCTTAGAGGATGGCACCGGCATAGTCCACATAGCCCCGGCTTTTGGTGAAGATGACTCGAGAATCGGACATGAATATGGATTGCCTACTCTGCAGCCGGTAGATACCCAGGGAAGGTTTACTGAGGAAGTAGTGCCGTGGGCAGGCATATTTGTAAAAGATGCAGATAAGGGCATTATCAAAGACCTAAAAAATCGCAACATATTATATAAAGCAGAAAAATACAAGCACAGCTATCCCTTTTGCTGGCGGTGTGATACCCCGCTTTTGTATTATGGCCGCAGCAGCTGGTTTATCGAGACTACAGCAATAAAGGAACGACTTATTGAAATTAATAAGGAAATAAATTGGCATCCGGAACACATCCGAGACGGCAGATTTGGCAATTTCCTTGAAAATGTCATCGACTGGTGTCTCAGCCGGGAAAGGTATTGGGGCACCCCGCTAAATATTTGGATTTGTGATGAATGCGGCTCTCAGCACGCAGTTGGAGGCATACAAGAACTCAAAGAAATGAGCAAAACACCTATCGGGGATATCGAACTTCACAAGCCCTATGTGGATGAAGTTATTTTAAAATGCCCCAAATGCGGCGGTGATATGAAGCGTGTGCCTGAAGTAATCGACTGCTGGTTTGATTCAGGGTCAATGCCCTTTGCCCAATTTCATTATCCATTTGAAAATCAAGACTATTTTAAAACACATTTTCCGGCAGACTTTATATCAGAAGCCATTGACCAAACTCGCGGTTGGTTTTACAGTCTTTTAGTAATTTCTACCCTGCTTTTTGATAAATCCCCCTATAAAAATGTTCTTGTAATGGGTCATATTTTAGATGAACAGGGCATAAAAATGAGCAAACATAAGGGGAATATATTAGATCCTTGGAAAGTGCTCAATGAGCAGGGCGCAGATGCAATGCGCTGGTATCTGTACGTAGCAAGTCCACCCTGGAGCCCCAGCAGATTTTATCAAGATGCCGTAAGCGAAGCCCAACGGCGCTTTTTAGGCACCCTTTGGAATGTATATTCGTTCTTTGTGCTTTATGCTAATATAGACGAGTTTGATCCTACAAAGTATTCTTCTTGCCCCGAAAACAGAGCAGAAATTGATCGCTGGCTGCTATCAAGAATTAATACGGTAAATAAACAGGTGCGCCAGAACTTAGATGATTTGTACATAACCGATGCGGCAAGAACATTAGAAGCTCTTGTGGATGATATCAGCAACTGGTATGTGCGGCGCTGCCGGGAACGCTACTGGAAGTCTGGTATGGACGATGATAAAATAGCTGCATATATGACGCTTTATGAGGCACTGGTAACGTTTATAAAGATTGCAGCACCCTTTGTGCCGTTCATGACTGAGGAAATTTATCAAAATCTGGTGTTGACGCCGTATCCCGACGAACCGATAAGCATTCATCTTTGCGATTTTCCACAAGTTAAAGAAGAGCTTATAGATGAAGCTCTTGAACACAAGATGGAACTTGCGCGAAAGATTGTGGAATTAGGCAGGGCTGCGCGAAATAAAGGGAAAATAAAGAACCGACAGCCCCTGCAAAAGATGATGGTTCAGCTGAGAAATCCGGCTGATAAAACGCTAATTGAAGATTTATCGGATATCATCAAGGATGAGCTGAATATCAAAGAGATAGAATATATTGATGTAGCAGAAGAATACTTTACCTATACTGTAAAGCCGCGCTTTGATTTGTTAGGACCCAAATATGGAAAACTCATGTCTAAAATATCAAAAGAACTTTCAACTGCCGAGCCCTTAGAGCTTATAAGGAAGGCTAGGGCGGAGGGCCAAGTAGTGCTAAATATAGACGGCCAGGATATAACCATCCTAGAAAACGAACTTGATGTACGAGCCCAGGACAAAGAAGGTTTCTGTGCGGAAGGCGAAGGCGGTTATTATGTAGTCTTAGATACAACCATAACGCCGGAATTAATGCTGGAAGGTATCGCCCGGGAACTTGTAAGCAAGGTACAAAATATGAGAAAAGAAGCGGGTTTTGCAGTAGAGGACAAGATTTGCCTATATTGCGTTGGGGATGATATAATAAATAAGGCAATTGAAGTACATGGAGAAGAAATAAAAAGCGATACACTCTCAGTTGCTATTGAAAAAATAGTACCGCCGGCAGATAGTTTTGCAAAAGAGCAGGATATCAATGGCCATAAGGCTAATATCGGTGTTAAAAAAATTTAGCAAAGGGTGTGATATCTTTGACGAATGAAGCGATTCGCGTAATAAAAGAGCGAAGGAGTGTTCGCGAGTATCTTCCTAAACCTATACCTAAGGAGATATTAGAGGATATAGTAGACTGCGGTCGACTTGCCCCTAGTGCAAATAATATCCAGCCATGGCTTTTTGTGGTAACTACTGAAAAGCCAATAAAAGAAAAAATAGCTAGCCTTGCCACATATGGCAAATTTATTGCAAATGCCGGTGCCTGTATCAGTGTTTTTTGCAGGAAGGATGCTTATCATGCAATAGAAGACGGCTGCGCCGCAACCGAAAATATTTTGCTTGCCGCAAAGGCTTATGATATAGCTTCTTGCTGGGTGGCAGGATACAATAGACCATACAGCGAAGCTATCAGAGAGCTTTTAAATGTGCCGGAGGATTACATGCTTATATCCCTTTTATCTCTCGGGTATTCCGATAAAGTTGTTACAAGGAACAAAAAACCGTTAAAGGAAGTAATACGGTGGGAGAAATACTAGATAGAAGCGAACTTACGATAGAAAACATTATGCCATTTAATATCAAAATAATCGCGGAAGGCGGCCAGGCCTTCCGCTGGAATTATATTAAAGATTGTAATTACATCGGTGTAGTGGGAGACCGAGTTCTGCAAGTTTGTCAGGATGGAGATAAACTCATAGTAAGATCAAACAAAAACGAAGAAGTAGAAGATTTTCTTATTGATTACTTTGATCTTGCGCGAGATTATAAAAAAATAGAAAATGAGCTTTTAAAATACAAAGAAATAGCCGATGCGGTCTTATACTGCAGCGGCTATAGAATTTTATTCCAAGACCCTTGGGAGACCACCATCTCTTTTATAATTTCTGCCAATAATCAAATAAGAAATATAAAAAATACTATAGAAAATATATGTCAAAAATATGGAAATCCTTTAGAATTTCAGGGAAAAACCTATTATTCTTTTCCCGGACCCGAAATATTGGCGAGCCTTTCTTGCGATGAGCTTAAGGAAACCAAATGCGGCTATAGGGCAAAATACATTATAGAGACTGCAAAAATGGTAACAAATAAAGAAGTTGATATATATAGTTTAGGTAAACTTTCCACAGATGAGGCAAGAAAAGAGCTTTTACGGTTTCCGGGTGTCGGCAGAAAAGTAGCCGATTGTATATTGCTATATTCCATGAGAAAATTTGATGCCTTCCCCATAGATGTATGGATAAAAAGAGTGCTGGAACATATATATTTTAATGGCAAAGAAGTGCCTATAAGGAAACTTCAAAATTTCGCTGAGTCAAAGTTTGGCAATTTAGCAGGATTTGCGCAACAATATTTGTTTTATTACGCTAGAAATCACCTTAGATCCTTTGCTAATGCTCAGGATGACAGGCAAGAGACACAAGATAGTTTAAAATGATGGCAAAGATGGTTTACTAGAAAAAGTGTTATATTATTATAATGAATGTGCTATAATAATAGTATCAAAAACCTAACGGAGGAGATACTCATGAGTCCTGAACAAACTATTATTATAGCAAATATGTGTAAAGACTATCAGGAAGGTAACACATTTAAGTACCCTCCTGAATATATTATGCAGTATAAATCATGCAAAAGTTGTTCGAATTGGAAAGTCGGAAAATGCGAAAGAGCGTATAATATCTTAAAAGCCATTGACTAAACGATACTGCCAAATCTACATAAACAAAAGCGCCGGTTCAAAAAAGTATGAGCGGCGCTTATTTTTTTAAGCCCTTTTCTTTTTAAATAAACTAACTTGTGCTATAATCTTATTGTATCAAGCGGCACATTTCTTATGTGCCTTCGGAGGTTGAAATGGAAAAACAGTTCATAAAAGATCTAAAGGTTGGAGATAAAGTAAAAGATTTGTTCGGTGTGGTAAAGAAAAGTTTAGCAAATTACTCTCCTTCAAGTTCAAAAGCCCCTGGCCAGTTTATGAAATTAGTTTTAGGTGACTGCACAGGTACTATTGAAGCAAGACTTTGGGAAGGCGTCGAGGATGTAATTGATTTATTTAATGAAGGGGATGTAGTGCTGGTCGAGGGTAATATAACAGAATATAACGGTCTGCAAATAAACATAACAAGCATAGAAAAATACGAAGGAGCTATAGACCTTGCTCTGTTTCAACAAACAACTGAGAAAGACCGCAGGGAAATGGCAAAGAGGCTTAACACAATTGTCCAATCTATTGGAAATTCATATCTTAAAAAACTTCTGATAGCAATTTTTAGCGACAGAAAAATATACTCTGCTTTTATAAATTGCCCAGCGGCACAAACAATTCATCATGCCTATATTGGCGGCCTTTTAGAACATAGTCTGGAAGTCGTTCAAATTTGCGAGCTTATCGCATCGAATTATAAGGGTACAATAAACAGAGATCTTTTAATTACAGGCGCCCTGCTTCATGATATCGGCAAAATTAAAGAGTATAACTTCTCCGGCATTTCTTTTAATATGACAGATATTGGCAAACTTATCGGCCATTTGGTTATTGGAAAAGAAATGATAGATGAAAAAATTCGCGAAATACCTAACTTCCCGCCGGAGCTTCAACTGGCACTAAATCATATGATAATTTCTCATCATGGTGAAAGAGAATGGGGAAGCCCTGAAGTTCCAAAGACGATAGAAGCTTTTGCACTCTTTTATGGGGATCTGGTGAGCGCTAAGTTAAACCAATTTTACAACCTCCTTAACAAAGGAGTTGATTCAGAATCCGGTTGGACCCCGTGGGATAAATTTTTGGAACGCAGTGCCTACCTTATAAACTACAGCGAAAATGGTGAGTAGATATATAATAGTATTTAAAAATTTGTAAATCAGGAGCAAAACAGTGGACGACACAAGACAAAAGATAAACCTGAAAAACATTATAGAAAAATTAAAACTGGATATTATTGTAAATACGACAAAAATGCCCGATATTACAGTAGCAGACTTAAACCGACCGGGTTTAGAGCTTACCGGCTATTTCGATTATTTTGCTTATGACAGGGTGCAGATTTTGGGCAGAACTGAGATATCCTATCTTGAAGGCTTGCCTGAGGATGTTCGAAAAAGTCGTTTAGAGAAATTTTTTTCATATGATATACCTTGCGTTATAATAACACGCAGTCTTGTTCCACCTCCTGAGCTTACTGCAATTGCTGAAAAAAGTAATAAGCCGGTACTCGGAACCCGCACTGCCACCACTTTATTTATGAGTAGGCTGACAGATTTTCTTGAAAGCGAACTTGCGCCGCGCACTACTATGCACGGGGTACTGGTCGACATATATGGAATTGGCATATTAATTATTGGCGAAAGCGGCATAGGTAAAAGCGAGACGGCTGTAGAACTTATAAAACGAGGACATCGTTTGGTAGCAGATGATGCCGTAGAAATAAAACAATCAACTGAAGGAGTTTTAATAGGTACGGCGCCAAAACTTATAAGACACTTCTTGGAAGTGCGGGGACTTGGAGTTATTGATGTAAGAACTATTTTTGGAGCAGGCAGCATACGAAACGATATAAAAATTGAAATGGTAATCGAATTAGTGGAGTGGGAGAAATATCAAGAAGGAGATAGACTGGGACTTGAAGAAGAAAAAACAAAGATTTTAGATTCATACATAACAAAGAAAACAATTCCAATCAGGCCGGGAAGAAATCTTGCCGCTATTTTGGAAGTAGCCGCAATGGACTTTCGTTTAAAGGCACTGGGATACAACGCCGCTTTGGAATTTAGCAAGCGGCTTATAGAAGAAATCAGCAAGAATAAACAAGAAGATTAAGAACCAAAGGAGGTACAAAGTTATGTTGGATGATTTAAAACTTATAGGCGAATTAGATAAAGGCGGGATGTTTGACCTTATATACAAATTTCCTGATCATTGTCTGGAAGCTGTAAATATTGCAAAGGATGTTACTTCCAAGATTCAGTTTGAGAATGTTTTAAATATAGTCATAACGGGAATGGGAGGTTCTGCCATTGGCGGAGATTTGGTAAGGATGCTTGCTTTTAAAAAATCTTCTATTCCTATAATCGTAAACAGAGATTATAGGATGCCAAGTTTCGTAGGAAATAAGACTTTTGTTATTGCATCGAGTTATTCGGGCAACACCGAAGAAACGCTGGCTGCATATGATGAGGCAAAAGCAAAAGGAGCTCAAATTGCAGTAATTACAACAGGCGGAAAACTAAAGGAAAAGGCTGATGCAGACAACATCCCTGCAATTGTAGTCCCGGCAGGCCTTCCTCCAAGAGCCGCTTTAGGATTTTCTCTCTTTCCAATTTTAATGTTGTTTCAAGCTATGGGTGTAGAAATTGACGGGGCTGCGAATGTTGAAAAGCCAATAAGTCTTTTGAAAAAAATACGAGACGATTATTCCCCAAAAACGCCAGAAAAAAATAATCCTGCAAAACAATTGGCAAGAAAATTATTTGGCAAGATTCCTGTGATCTATGGCACCGCAAATTTGACAGATGTCGTTGCGGCAAGATGGAAAGGGCAAATGAATGAAAACGCAAAACATCCAGCCTTCTTCAATGCGTTTCCCGAGCTGGATCACAATGAAATTATGGGATACGAAGGCGATATGGATCTTTTAAAGATGCTTGAAATAATAATATTAAGGTCTCCTAATGAAAGCGAGCGCATGAAAAAGCGTATAAGAATAACTGCGGATATCCTTAAAGAAAAGGTTGCGGAAGTAGTAGAAATTTGGCCACAAGGCAATTCGTTCCTTGAGCATACACTTTCGCATATAATGCTGGGAGATTATGCAAGCGCTTATCTTGCGATCCTTAACAACAAAGATCCAAAGGAAATAGATTTTATCGATAAATTAAAAGAACAAATGGGCGACTGAAGCCCATTGTATGAGGTGATTTATTTGAAATGGGAAGTTGATACCCACTGCCACACCATAGCTAGTGGCCATGCTTACAGCACAATAGCCGAAAATGCGGAGGCTGCCTCAAAAAAAGGCGTTAGAATGATTGCAATAACGGACCACGGGCCGGCTATGGGAGAAGGTGGAATTAATAAATATTATTTTTGGAATATGAGAGTAATTCCGCGGACAATAAACGGAGTTTATATACTTAGAGGAGTAGAGGCAAATATTTTAGATACAAGAGGAACCTTGGATCTTCCTGAGGAATTCCTTCAAAGATTAGATATAGTTTTAGCAGGTCTTCATACCGGATGTTTTCCCCAGGGACTTAGCGCAGAGGAAAATACGCAGGCAATTATTGAGGCGATAAAAAATCCATATGTGGATATTATTGTCCATCCGGGAAACCCCGAATTTCCGATAAATATTGATAGATTTGTAGAAGCTGCCCATGCGTACAATGTATCCATAGAAATAAATAACAGCTCTTTTATAAGCCGACAAGGCAGCGAGAAAAATTGTTCTCTGATTGCAAAAAAAGCAGCAGAGTTAGGAGCGACAGTTTCTTTAGGAAGCGATGCGCATATCTGTTTTGACATAGCAAATTTTGCAAAGGCCGAAAAATTAATAGAAGATGCAAAGGTTCCACAAGAAAATATATTGAATACTTCCGCAGAAAAGGTTATAGATTTCTTAAAGTTAAAAGGCAAAGAGATCACTTTATAACCCTGGACAATATATAAATTTTTAATTATCAAAAAGGGAGGCATCATCAATATGTCATCAACAATAGTTTATTTAAACGGCCAGAAGGTTGATTACGAAAATGCAAAAATTCCGGTAGAAGACAGAGGGTTTCTCTTTGGCGATGGTCTATATGAGGTAATTCATGCTTATGACGGCAGATTCTTTTATATGGACCGCCACTTGGCCAGGCTTCAAGACGGAGCAAAAGAAATATACCTGAATCTCGATTTTGGTATTGACAACCTTGAGAAAATTTGCCGACAAGCTGTAGATGAGTGTGGTTTTGCCGATACATCGGTATATATCCAGGTGACACGCGGAGCAGCTGAAAGGCAGCATGTCTTCCCTGAAAACATTCCCTGCACTTGGGTTGTTATAGCAAGAGAGTCCAAAGGAAATCCGGAGGAATTTTATGAAACCGGCATAACTTGCATAACAGTGCCTGATGAACGCTGGAATCGATGCAATATAAAGACAGTTCAGCTCCTGGCAAATTGTATCGCAAAGGAAAAAGCAAAACGAGCCGGTTCTTATGAAGCAATTTTTCACAGAGGTGGAACAGTAAACGAAGGAGCAAGCAGCAATGTATTTATTGTAAAAGACGGCAAGCTTTTTACCCATCCTGCCGACAACAGGATATTAAATGGCATAACCCGAGGAATTGTTCTGGAAATTGCAGATGCAAATAACATACCATATTCTGAAGAAGTATTTAATATTAACCAGCTTCTTGATGCCGACGAGGTTTTTCTTACGGGAACTACCACGGAAATAATGCCTGTTGTAAAAGTGGACGGAAAGATTATAGGTGACGGTATACCGGGCAAGATAACCAGGATGCTGCAAGAGAAGTATAATAACTTGAAACAAACTGTTAATCGCTGACATAACATGCACTTTTTACCAGGATAAAGGATGATGGATTCCTTTATCCTATTTTTGTGATGGCGCAATGCTTTTAAGATTTTTCAAAATTACTGATAAAGCGATAAAAAAATTTGACTTTATTTGCAAAGAAGGAATTAACAGGACAATTATAGAAGTAATCATTAATAACTACTTTACCTTAGACAATATCAAGGCGAGGAGTAAAGATATGGATTCCATTAAAATAGTAGAAATTTTAAACAAGATATTAAAGCCTGATCAAATAAAGATAAATGAACCGATGAAATATCATACATCTTTTCGTATCGGGGGACCTTGCGATATTATGGTACTTCCGGAGGATGAAGAAGACGTATTAGAAGTCATCAAAATATGCGCTCAAAACAGTATCCCCTTTTTTATAATGGGAAATGGCACTAATTTATTGGTAAAAGACGGCGGTATAAGAGGGGTAGTTATTAAGCTTGCTCAAAACTTTAGTGAAGCTGTTGTAGATAAAGATGTTATAAGATGCAAGGCAGGGCTGCCTCTATCAAATCTTTCAAAATTAGCCCTTGAAAACAGTTTAAAAGGCCTGGAATTTGCCGGAGGCATCCCTGGTACAGTAGGTGGGGCCGTTGTAATGAATGCAGGAGCCTATGACGGCCAAATGGCAGAAATTGTCGAAAGCGTAAAAGTTATGGAACAAGATGGCGATATATATGAAATAAAAAATAAGGAGTTAGGCTATTCATACCGCACCTCTGTTCTTCAAAACAGCGGCAAAATCGTTTTGGAAGCTTTGATAAAACTAGAGCCCGGAAGCTACGGTGAAATAAAAAGTAGAATGGAAAAATATTCAGTCCTTCGCAGACAAAAACAGCCCCTTAATCTTCCCAGCGCAGGCAGCGTATTTAAAAGACCGCCGGGGAATTTTGCCGGTGCCCTTATAGAAAAAGCAGGGCTTAAAGGCTATAAAATAGGCGGAGCCATGGTATCTGAAAAGCACGCCGGCTTTATAGTGAATACCGGCGGCGCGACTGCAAGAGATGTAATTGAGCTAATAGAATATATACAGCAGGAAGTACAAAGAAAATTTGATGTATTGCTGGAACCTGAAATAAAAATTATTGGCGAAGATGAACTCGAATAAAGGGGGAAATAAAAGTGATTATAGGGCTTGACATGGGAGGGACGCACGTTGATGCGGTTCTCATTGACCATGGCAAGATTATAAAAACGTCAAAGATACCAACTGAACCGAATAATCTTTTAGAATCTGTGTGGAAAACACTAAAGCCTCTAATTGCCGGAGTAAAGCCTGATGAAATAGAACGAGTCATTTTAAGCACTACTATCTGTACCAATGCTATTGTGGAAGAAAAGACAGCCCCTGTAGGCATGATAATCGAAAGCGGTCCGGGCCTTCCTTGTGATTTTTTGGCTTGTGGGCAGGAAAACATTTTCACAGAAGGTTATATAGACCATAGAGGCCGAGAGGTAAGCCCAATTAACCCTGCTGAGATAAATCGCGCGTCAAATGCATTTAAAAACAAAAATATTTCAGCCTGTGCCGTTGTTGGAAAGTTCTCAGTTAGAAATCCTGACCACGAAATAAAAATTTATGATATGTTAAAAAATGATTTTTCACCTGTAACATTAGGGCATACTGTTTCGGGAAAGCTAAATTTTCCCCGCAGAGTTTTTACATCTTATTTCAACTCGGCGGTGTATTCTACATTTTCTAGATTTAGCAACAGCATAGTTGATGCCCTTAAACGCGAAAAAATTAATGCAAAGCTTTATGTCCTAAAAGCTGACGGCGGTACAATGGGTCTTGAAAGCGCAGAAAAATTTCCGGTAAATACGATATTATCCGGCCCTGCAGCAAGTATAATGGGCGGTCAAGCGTTTTTTAATACATCAAAAGACGGGGTATTTTTGGATATAGGAGGAACAACTACAGATATCGCATTTCTGGCAGATGGTGTGCCGCTGTTTGAACCCCTTGGAATAAAAATTGGCGAGTACCCTACTTTGGTAAGGGCGCTTTACAGCGTTTCCATGGGATTAGGCGGAGACAGCGAGGTTAGAGTAGAAAATGGTGTACTGCATATCGGGCCTTATAGAAAGGGGAGCCCGATGGCTTTAGGCGGTCCCTGTCCTACTCCTACAGATGCCATGATTGCCCAAGGGCTTCTTGATATAGGAAGCAAGGAAAAGGCTGTAGATGCTATGAAAGATATAGCTGGGCCTCTGGATTTAAATATACAAGAAGCGGCATCACTGGTTCTACAAACAATGGCGAATATGATAAAAGAAAAAGTGGATAAGTTGCTTTTTGAGATAAATTCCCATCCGGTGTATACAGTAAAAGAACTGCTGTACGGCAAGAAAATCAATCCGGAATTTGTCCAGGTAATTGGCGGACCGGCGAAGATACTCGCCCCTATTTTGGAAAAGAGCTTTAAAATTCCCTGCTTTTATCCTAAATTTTACGAAGCTGCAAATGCTGTAGGAGCCGCTCTTGCTAAAACTACTGCAGAGATTACTGTGTTTGTTGATACTGCCCAAGGAACCCTTTTAGTGCCTGAAATCGGTCTATACAAAAAAATAGAACGAAATTATACTTTAGAAGATGCAAAACTTTTGGCTGTTGAGCTTTTAAGTAAACAATTGTCTATTTTAGGGGCTGAGGCCGGCGAAATACAGCCTGAAATAGTAGAAGAAAATGTTTTTAATATAGTCAGGGGTTTTTATACAAGCGGTAAAAATATGAGGATAAGAGTGCAAGCAAAACCCGGACTACTTTATGAAATGTGGGGCGATAAAGATGCTTAAAGCGAAAAACCGGCTTGGCCTTGTGTTCTTTCCTGCTTTTGACTGGGCAATAAGCCCAACACATCCGGAAAGGGAAGAACGGCTTCTATATACGCAAGATCAGATATTTGAAGAAGGCATAAATGATATCGAAGGTATAAAGTTTTATAATCCTAACATAGCGTCAAATAAAGACATAGAGCGAGTGCATTTTTGTGTTCCGAGCGTAGAAGACAGAGCAACGACTTCCCACATGATTTCAGCAGGAGGAGCAATCAAGGCTGCAGAGGCGGTAATGGAAGGTGAAGCGGATAAAGCTTTTGCTCTTGTGCGTCCGCCGGGACATCACGCCCAGCGCGTCGTTTATGGCGACAGAGGTTTTTGTATAATAAATATTGAAGCCATAATGTTGGAAAATCTCAGGGCCCGATATGGCCACCGGCGGGTCGCTATAATAGATACTGACTGCCATCACGGCGACGGGACCCAGGACATTTACTGGAATGACAGTGATACACTGTTTATTTCTTTTCATCAGGACGGAAGAACACTTTACCCCGGCACCGGTTTTATCGATGAGTTTGGCGGTCCCGGAGCAATTGGATATAACATAAATGTGCCCCTGCCTCCGGGAACCGGCCAGGAAGGTTTTCTGTATGTGCTTGACAATCTTGTTTTACCGATTCTTGATGAATATAAGCCGGAACTTATAGTAAATTCTGCCGGACAGGACAACCACTATACCGACCCCCTTACGAATATGAATTTTACAGCATGGGGTTATGCCGAGCTAAATCACAGATTAAATCCTGATATTGCAGTCCTGGAAGGCGGATACTCAATAGAAGGCGCACTTCCCTATGTTAATCTTGGGATAATTTTGGCAATGGCAGGACTGGATTATTCCCATGTAAGAGAGCCGGATTATGATCCTGCAAAACTTAAACAGCCGCAAAAAATAACAGAGTATATCAAAGAACTGTGTGAGACAATTTATAAACGCTGGCGCAATAAAGAGTCAATTGCTCAAGAAATAATAAAAGGTAAAGAAGAAATTATAAGAAAACGGAATGTCTACTATGACACTGACGGCATAATGGAATATCAGACCCAAAGATTTAAGGTCTGCAATAAGTGTTCAGGTGTAAATATGATAGAATCTACCAGTGATAGAGGTATGCCTATTTTTGCGGTAACGATACCGCAAGATGCCTGTCCTTCCTGCATAGATGAAGGATACAAAATGTATAAAGAAGCCGATGCGCAAAATTACTTCAGAATTTACCTTCAAGACCGAAAAAATGATATTTTCTTCAAAAGACACCTTTAATTATAACTTTTCCTTGACATCTCGCCTGTAAAGATATTAAAATAAGGTGGATGCAAAATTAAAATTCATCTAACTTCCCGTTAGGTGAGGCTCCTGTGCGAATACAGGCCACTGCCCGGAAATGTCGAGAGACACCAATGGGTTAGCAGGTTTTGCCGGATTAAGGTAAAATCTAATGTGGCTGGAACAAGATTCCAAAGTCGCACAGTGCTAAAACCGATGACGAGGGGAAAGTATTTTGTTGTACCCTTTCGTCCGGAAGGGTTTTTGTTTTTATATATAAAAAATTAAGGGGGCGGTAAGGTGGACCCGGATCCTAGCCATAGTCCGAAAAACAAAATAATATCATGGGAGGTGTGCCCTACCGCCCTTAAGGCCGGGCAGACCTCCTAGAAAAGGAGGAAATGCGATGCTGCCAAAAAAAGATATAGTGCTTTTAAAACATTTGGTGCTTAACAAAAGCGAAGAAGCCCAAAAAATACTTGCAAATCTGCATCCGGCAGATATTGCCGAAATACTTGATGAAATAAAAAACGGAAATAAAAAGCAATTTCTTCAAATGCTCAGCAGCTCCAAAATTGCAGAAGTATTAGAGGAACTTGACCCATCTGAAAGTGTTGAGATATTAGAAGAACTGCCGGAGGAAGAGATAGTAAAAATACTGGAAAATATGTCTGTTGATGAAATTATAGACCTTTTCCAAGAAATGCCTACAACTCAGGCAGAACATCTCCTGGCAAAGCTTCCCAAAGAAGATTATGAAGAACTAAAAAAGCTTTTAAAAATGGCCGAAGATACAGCCGGCGGCTTAATGACTACAGATTATGTATATATTTTTGCAGATGAAACTGTAAACCAGGCTATTGAAGATGCAAGAAAATTTGGCCAGGAGGCTGAAACAATATACTATCTCTATGTGGTAGATAACAAAAAGCACTTACAGGGAGTTTTATCACTTAGAGAACTTATTGCTGCGCCTCGAGATAAAAAGATAAAGGATATAATGCATACGAATGTTATATCTGTTAAAGTAGACGATGACCAAGAAGAAGTTGCCAAAATCATTTCAAGATACGGTTTGCTGGCTGTGCCTGTTGTAGATGACAACAATCGCTTATTGGGTATAGTTACCGTAGATGATGCGATGGAGGTTTTGGAAGCAGAAAACACAGAAGATATCCATAAAATGGCAGGTATAACTACTGAAGAGGATGTTCTTTTAAATTCATCAGTGTGGGAAGCGTCAAAACGAAGAATCTTTTGGCTGATAGTTTGCCTTTTCGGAGACATGATCTCAGGTAAGGTTATCGATGGCTATTCAAGCGTTATTCAATCGGTTGTCGCTGTCGCATTTTTTATACCGGTTCTGATGGCTACCGGCGGGAATATAGGCACTCAGTCACTAGCCCTGACAGTTCGCGGTATAGCCACTGAGGAATTGAATAAAAAGAACTTGTTCAAGTTTATTTTAGGAGAGACTTTAGCAGGACTGCAGCTTGGAATAATATGCGGCGCAATTATATCGCTTGTTGCTTATACGTGGCAGCAAGATATTAAACTGAGCGCAGCCGTTGGGCTTGCCATGTGCTTTTCTCTGACAGTTGCCTCTCTTGTAGGTGTCCTTATACCTCTTTTATTTAATTTAATGAGCATTGATCCCGCTGTAGCGTCAGGCCCTTTTATAACCACTGTAGTCGATATAATCACACTTTTAATCTATTTTACACTTTCTGTAAATTTGATAGAAATCTTTAACGTACAAAACTCTATAGTGCAGCAGATAGGGGTGATAGTATGATCGAGATAGAAAAAATTTATGGCATAATAAATGAAGGCGATATAGATAAATTGAAAAATGAGCTTAAGAACTATCATCCTGTAGATATAGCGGAACTGCTTGATGAACTTTTGCCTGAGCAATGCATAACATTGTTTGGCGCCTTGGAATTTGACGATGCTGTTCAAGTCTTAGAGGAGATTGACACCGATAAAAGATATTTTATTTTGACTAATATTGACCCCGATTACGCATCTAAATTGATTTCTGAGATGTCCTCTGATATTCTAGCGGATTTTTTAGGAGAGCTGAAAAACGGGGAACGTAAGAAGATATTGTCTCTTATGAAAGAAGAAGACAAAAAAGAGCTGAAAAACCTCTTGGCCTACGACGAAGATACAGCTGGCGGTCGTATGACCACAGATTATATTGCGTTTCCCCAGCATTTAAAGGCAAAGGATGTCTTAGATAGACTTGCGGAAATTGCGCCGGATGCAGAAACTATTTACTATCTTTATGTAATTGATTCTCAAGGAAAGCTAGTTGGCGTTATATCATTAAGAGATCTGATTTTAGCACCTGAGGATGCGCCTATAAAGGAATTTATGAAAACAGACGTAAAGAAGATAAATGCTTCAGCGCCTCAAGAAGAAGCAGCGAAGATGATTCAAAAATACGGACTTTTAGCCTTGCCGGTTGTAGATGACAATGATGTTCTACTTGGAATAGTAACAGTTGACGATGCAATGACAGTAACCGAAGAAGAAACCACTGAAGATATATTAAAATTTTCTGGCTCAGATATTGATAAAACTATAAATTTTGAGGAAATTTCGCCCTGGTCCAGAGCCAAGAGGAGATTGCCATGGATTTTAGTGGCAATAGCCGGTGAAATCATTTCCGGTCGCGTTATCAATAATTTTTCGGAAGCACTGCAGACGATTGTAGCCCTATCATTTTTCATACCGGTGCTCATGGATATGGGGGGCAACGTAGGCACCCAGTCTGCAGCTATTGTGATAAGGGGTCTTGCAACAGGAACACTGACTACTGCTTCAATGATAAAAAATATTCTTCGCGAAGCTGTCATAGGAGCTATTTTAGGACTTATAAATGGACTGGTGGTCGCTGCTGTGACCTATGTCTGGCAGGGCGAAATACTGTTAGGTGTTACAGTAGGAATAGCAATGGCAATAAATCTTACAATCGCAGCAGCGCTAGGCACTTTCATGCCGCTATTTTGGCACAAAATGGGGCGCGACCCGGCTGTAGCTTCCGGACCTTTTGTAACTACGCTGCTTGATGTTTTAGGCCTTTTCATTTACTTTTCAACAGCGGCTAAGATTTTAAAACTATAAATACAAAATCAACCGCTTATTCACTGTCTGTTTTACAGGATAAAGCGGTTGATTTATTCAAGAATCACTTTTCTTCACTATCCAAAGTAAAGTCAATGTTTCTTACTATGATATTTTGAATATCAGTAAATAAGACCGCAAAACGCTCCTCTGCATCTAAAAATTCCTTTATTAGTGAATTATTAATAGCAATATTATATAAGCTTTCCAGACTTTTTTGAGCTTCGGCATTTGGCTTCCCTGAAAGTGTCAGAGCCTGAACCTCAAGTTGTTTTGCTCTTAAATCCTTTAACATTTTTAAAACCTGCGGATCTTGCTTAACCTTCTCTTTAGCCTTTTTATATTCCACATACTCAACGGATTCTTCTAGACTGCGGGCAAGCTGGTGAGCAGCATCATAGGCATTCATTTTACCGACCTCCTTAGTTCTTTTATAAAACCTCAAATCCTATTATAGCAAATATTTTAGGTTTTCCAAGGTTTGTTTTTGATAGTGTAAAATATTTCTAGGTTTTTTGCAGGAAAAATTCATTCGGACGTAGAAAAAAGACCTCACCATCCTTTCCACAGGATGAGTATAAACTCATAGAAAGGTGAGGTCTTTATGGAA
>Ga0134104_1000465_pt1 | contig 48709 bp, 42 predicted proteins | sample 15_3_2metaG_FD_94455 | JGI IMG/M metagenome (GOLD analysis project Ga0134104, IMG submission 94455) | Switchgrass degrading microbial communities from high solid loading bioreactors in New Hampshire, USA - 15_59_3.3_214_A2 metaG | ecosystem: Engineered > Bioreactor > Semi-continuous > Anaerobic...
ATATATTTTGAGATTGTATCCCTGTGTATTCCAGTTCTTCGACTTATTTCTCTAATACTTAGGTCTTCCATAAAGTACATTTTTCTGATATCCTCTAATTGTGCCATCTTAATCATATCCTTTTCTCCTGTACGAAATGTCTCACAACATAATCATACAGGAAAATTTGATTAAGGTGGCCTATTTTTTTACCGGTATGTGGTACAATTTTAGAATAGCATTAACACAAAAGAATCTATCAACATATTCAAGCTGACAAAAAGAAAGAAATGGACAATAAAGTAATAAAAATGATAAGTAACCATGGATAACATGGGCTATTTTTTTGAAAAGGTGTGGGAAAAGTGTGGGAAAATAAAATAATAAAACGACTTCCGTTTTCGGAAGCCGTTTGCCTTGTGGTGTCCCGGGCAGGAATCGAACCCGCATCAATGGAACCGGAATCCATTACCTTATCCATTAGGCCACCGAGACACAATTATTATTGCGATTACACATTATATAATATTGTACCAGCATGTAACAGTATAACACATTCCACGAATAAAAATCAAGATGCTCTTTATTGCCAATACATACAAAAAGTCAAGACCATTTCCGCAATAATCTCACCATTATCGGATCGATCTTGACTGTTTGTCCTTCCATATTATTTTTCTATGATTTAATATTCTTAATAACCTTCAGCCTTGTAAATTCTTCTCTGTCTTTCTCCTCCAAAGCATTTTGAATACTTGATGTAAGCTGTTCATATCTTGGTATCATAATATTTTTTAATGCATTTGCCCTTTTTTGAGTTCTTTTAATATTACTTGCAAGCCTATAAACCGCATTTTCAATTTCCGCAAGCTGAATGGTCAGCCGCTTTACCTTGTCAAACTTTGTATATGCTTCATCCAATGCGGCACTGGTCCTGTAAAAACCAAATCGTGGCTGCAATTCATAATTATCATAGGATACCATGGGAATTTCTACTCCCATAATACTCCTGAATTTTACATCGACACCATCATCTTCGGGCACCGCATAACCTATCTGCTCTACGGTACTGATACCAATAGTAATATTGGCAGCCTGCAGCGCCTGATACGCTTCGTGGAAGGTACTGTCAATCTGTGACTGAATTTCATCCGCACGGGCAATCAGTGCCATCATTTCCCTTATTAAGATATTTCTCTTTTTATCAAGCAGTTCATACCCCTGACGTGAGAGGCGTAAAGTATTTTGAGCCTGAATAAGGTTGCCTTTTGTAGGAAACAGAGATGTGTCCATTACAGCTCACCTCGCGAATCACTATATGGGCGGTAATACTTATCCAGTATTTTGGTATCTACCCTGTCCAATTCTTCCTTCGGAAGTATACCAAGAAGCTTCCATCCTAAGTCCAAAGTCTGATCCATGGACCTGTTTTCATCTTTTCTCTGGGAAATAAATTCATTTTCAAAAGCTTTCCCAAATTCAATATATTTTTGGTCAATATCACTTAATTCATCTTCCCCTATAACAGAAGCAAGTGCCCTTACTTCCTGTACATGAGCATAAGAAGCAAAAAGCTGGTTGGCTATTGCAGGATGGTCTTCACGGGTAAATCCCTCTCCTATGCCATCTTTCATCAAACGGGAAAGGGACGGAAGTACAATAACAGGAGGGTAAATGCCTCTCTGATGCAACGAGCGGTCCAAAACAATCTGTCCCTCTGTAATATATCCGGTCAAATCCGGAATTGGGTGAGTGATGTCATCATTGGGCATAGTAAGAATAGGAATTTGTGTTATTGAGCCTTTTGACCCTTTTATCATTCCAGCTCTTTCATATAAAGAAGCAAGATCGCTGTAGAGATAACCCGGGAAACCCTTTCGGCTTGGAATCTCACCTTTTGATGATGAGATTTCCCGCAAGGCTTCACAATATGAAGTCATATCTGTTAAAACAACAAGAATATGCATATCATGCTGAAAAGCCAAATATTCCGCCACAGTCAATGCACATCTTGGAGTAATAATTCTTTCAACCACAGGGTCATCTGCAAGATTGAGAAACATAACTACCTTCTGCATAACTCCGCTTTCTTCAAAGCTTCTTTTAAAGTAATCCGCCACATCATGTTTAACACCCATTGCTGCAAAAACAATGGCAAAATCAGAATCGTCTCCCTGAGATATTTTTGCCTGACGCACAATCTGAACAGCCAGTGCATCGTGTGAAAGTCCGTTACCAGAGAAAATAGGAAGCTTCTGGCCGCGGATTAATGTAGTGAGACCGTCAATCGCTGATATACCCGTCTGAATATAATTCCTTGGGTATTCTCTGGATACGGGATTAATAGGCTTGCCGTTCACATCCCATCTGACTTCTGCAAATATTTCTCCTAAGCCGTCAATAGGTCTGCCAACGCCATCAAAAATTCTTCCCAGTATCTCTTTCGATAGCCCTATTTCCATAGCCCTTCCTGTTAAACTTGATTTGGTATTGGTTAACGAAATATCGGATGTTCCTTCAAAAACCTGAATAACTGCTTTATCTTCATATAATTCTACAATACGTCCTGTTCTCTTTTCTCCATTACTGAGTTGGATCTCAACCATTTCTTCAAATGAAGCATTCTTTATTCCTTCCAATATGACCAAAGATCCTGAAATACCGCTCAATCCAAGGTACTCTAGTTTCATGCATGATTCTTCCTTTCAATACCAATTCAGTTCCCGGCCACCCCTCGGTGCCGAGGCTTATTATTACTGAACATTGCTTATTCTGTATGATTCAATAAGACTATTATATATTTCATCAATATGAGACTTAAGCTTATCAAACTCTTCAAGATGTTCGTTATCAATGGTATACTTAATTTTAACAAGTTCATCCATTATACCCGTATTACGAATAACCGATACAGGTATATTATTGCTTACAATCTTTTTAAGCTTATCATATAAATATACAATTATTTCCATCATTTTATACTGCTTTATCATAGGCACATATGTATCCTGGTCATGATAAGCATTTTGCTGGAGGAATCCTATGCGAATAACTCTTGCAATATCCAAAATTAATTTTTGCTCATCCGGAAGAACATCTCCTCCTATCAACTTAACAATCTCCATGAGCTTGCTTTCTTCCTGCAGTATCCGCACAATCTCAGTTCTTAATTTCATAAAATCAGAAGCAATGTTTTCTTCATACCATTTAGTAAGGTCATCAACATACTCACTGTAGCTGGTCAGCCAGTGAATGGCAGGATAATGTCTTGAATAAGCCAACTGACGGTCCAGCCCCCAGAAGCACCGGATAAAGCGCTTGGTATTTTGAGTAACAGGCTCAGAAAAATCACCGCCCTGAGGTGATACAGCACCTATAATGGTTACTGAACCTTCGGTTCCGTTTAAATTCTGAATGTATCCTGCCCTCTCATAAAAACCAGCCAATCTTGAAGGCAAATAGGCAGGGAACCCTTCTTCTGCAGGCATTTCCTCCAAACGACCGGAAATTTCACGCAGCGCTTCCGCCCAACGTGAAGTGGAATCTGCCATAATTGCCACATGATAACCCATATCGCGATAATATTCTGCCAGTGTTATACCTGTATAAATGGAGGCTTCCCTTGCTGCTACAGGCATATTGGAGGTATTGGCAATCAGTACGGTTCTTTCCATAAGCGGACGTCCTGACTTCGGGTCAATTAACTTCGGAAAATCCTCCAGAACCTCCGTCATCTCATTACCACGTTCTCCACATCCAATATATACAATAATATCTGCATCCGACCATTTGGCCAATTGGTGCTGCGTCATGGTTTTCCCTGTGCCAAATCCTCCGGGTATAGCTGCAGTACCGCCTTTGGCAATCGGAAACAGGGTATCAATAACACGCTGTCCTGTAACCAGAGGTCTGTCAATGGCCAGTCTTTTATTATATGGTCTCGGCGTACGAATCGGCCAGTTCTGTACAAGAGTAAGCTCAACAATAGTATCCTCGTCTGTTTTTAGCTTTACTATGGTATCATGAATCGTATACTCCCCGTCTTTTACAGCTTCAATTACGGTTCCGGAAACATTCGGTGGCACCATAATCTTATGTTTTATTAATGAAGTCTCCTGTACTTCGGCAATAATATGTCCTCCGCCTATATGTTCACCGACCTTGGCAGCAATATGTGCATACCACTTTTTTTGCGGGTCCAGTGACTGCATTTCCAATCCCCTGGAGATAAATGCTCCCGATTTTTTTTCGATATAGTGCAGGGGTCTTTCAATTCCGTCAAAAATATTGCCTATGATCCCGGGAGCCAGCTGGACAGACAAGGGACTGCCTGTTGAAGCTACCGGCTCTCCCGGTGAAAGGCCTGTTGTTACCTCATAAACCTGCACAGTAGCAATATCATCCTGAATGCCTATGACCTCACCTATGAGCTTTTCTTTCCCAACCATAACCATTTCATACATTTTAAAATCTTTGTTCCCTTTTACTTTAACAACAGGTCCGTTTATTCCATATATATAACCTTTTACTTCTATGTCCATGGTATCACCTACAATTTCAATTGATAATCAGTCCGCTGGTTTCTAAAAAGTGCTCTTTTTCGTACTGAATTTTCTCTGACAGAGAATTGTTAATAAAAAGATTCTTGGTTTTATTAAATATCTTTGCTCCGCCTATCATATCATGTTTCTCTTCTTCAATGGAGAAATTATCGTTGCCAAGCTTTAAACGAATTTGCTCCGCTATTTTTTCTTTTAAAGGCAAATCCGATTTATTGATATAAATAACCAAATCACCTGAACCAACAGTATTACATCCCTCAATGATATTATTTATAAGAAAATCATAATAGTCGGGTGACTGGACAAAATTCTTTACCTTGTCCGTTATACTTTGGAATACCTCTTCAACTATCTGCTCTCTCTTTTGAAGAAGTCTCCTTTTATTGTCCAATAATACCTTTGATATCTTCTCATTTTTTTCTTTTAAGATATCCCGTATACTGTTTTGTATCTGAATATAAGCCTGCTCCAAAACTTCCAACTCATTCTGTTCAAGCAGCTGCTTACGCTCATTTTCTATTTGCTCATAAATCTTTTTACGCTTTTCTGCAGCTTCTCTCATTACAGTAGCAGTAAACTGTTCCAACTTCTCTTCCCATTTTTCCACAATCATCACCTCAGATTTTCAACCCAATTGCTTCTCGTACATAACGTGTTATCGAATCCGGAGTGCGACCTGTTCCATGTCTGTCCGGTATTTCTACAATGAGCGGCATTTGATAATTTAACTTAATATCCTTTATTAATTCAGGTACCAGCTTCCCTAGCTTCTCTGTGATAAGCACGATACCTATATCCTCTCTCTGTACAGCATCCTTCAATGCCTTATCAACCTCGTAAGCTTCATGAACGACTATTCCGTCAATACCTGCAAGTCTCATTCCGGTATGGGTATCTATATTGTCACTGATTAAGAATATCTTCATATGATCACCTTTAGATTCTGCTCAAAATGGTAAAGGATACTAAAAGTCCATACAAAGCAATACCTTCAGCCAATGCAACAAAAATTAACGCCTTACCCATAATCTGCGAATCCTCGCTGATTGCACCTAATGCAGCCGAACTTGCTGCTGCAACGGCAATACCTGCTCCTATGGTTGCCATACCTGTAACAAGTGCTGCTGCAATGAAACCCCAGCCGGCACTATTTGCACTTGCACCTGCTGCTTCGGGAGCTGCAAATACATTACCAGAAAACATAATAACGGTTGCTATAACAAGAATAGAAAAGAAAGAAAAAATATTAATACCAAGAATGGTTTTCACCTTTTTCCCGCTAAACCTGTTTAATATAAGCATGGCTCCTGGAACTAGAATACTTAAAATTAATGCAATTACTGTAATTGATATAAACATTATACATACCTCCAATTGTATTTTTTATTTTATCTTAACACTTTCTACACATACTGGTGTAAAGGGCCTTCCGGTTCCACTGAAAAAACGGCTAAATAATTCATAAAACTCCAGTCTCAAAACCTGTATGCCAACAATCAGTCCTTCGAGCCCCATTACCAGGATATTACCCAAGATAATCACGATTACGCTTCCGGCACCTCTGGCCATCTCTGCAAATATAAATACTACCATCATCATACCTGCATGATTAAGAGCAAATGCTCCTACTCTTACAAAAGATATGGTATTGGTAATAAAGCTTAAAATAACTTCGAACATCTCAAAGAATGTTTCCATAAAAAACATCCCTTTTTGTTCAGGAAACCACTGTTTTTTCTTTTTAAGCAAATTTTCAAGCGGTTCCTTCAAAAACATACATAACAACGGAAGTACAAAGCATACCGCCACAAATACTGTAGACAGTACAAGCCTGCCTTTTAAGAAAAAGTACAAAGCAGAACCGATAACTGACCAGTAAAAAACGAATCCCGCAAGTCCATTCTGATCAAACAGTATTCTGGCAAGCTTCTTTTCTTTGATACCATTAACAATGTTCATTATCATTGCCAGTGTCACAAGTATTATTCCAATACCAATTGCTGCAATTAAGCAAACAGTGATGGTATCACTATTTCTCATGGGATGATCCCATAGAGGCCTAATGACATCTTCAAATCCAAATATGCTTCCGAAAAACCAGCCGAAAAACATGGACGAAAAGCCTGCAAGCACCATGATATTACCAAGGTCTGAACCCTTTTTCCTGTACAAAATCCACCCTATAAGCGCCAACAATGCTCCTTGCCCTACATCCCCAAACATGATTCCAAACATCAAAACGAAGGTAAGTGCCACAAGCATTGTGGGATCGATCTCATTATAGGACGGTAAACCATACATCTTAACCAGGGATTCAAACGGCTTGAAAATTCTTAAATTACGCAGCTCCGTAGGTGGCTTGCTTCTCTTAACGATTTCCGGTTCCTCCACAATATACGTAATATTTTCCTGAGCATCTAATTTTGCTGTAAACTCCTTTAGGTATATCTGAGGAATCCAACCTACAATATAGAACGATTCTTCCGTATGTGCGGCATATTTTCTCATTTCAAAAGCATGATACAAATGCCGGACCTTATTATAGACATTGGTAAACCTGTCCTTTTCCTTCTTTACAAATTCATTGTAGCTTTTATCAATTTCGGCAATCTGACCGTTAAGCTTTTGAATTTCTTTATTCATTTGGCTGATTGCCTGAGAAGGACTACCGCTGACCCTTCCTGAAATTCTAACCCTTTCAAAATATAACGAAGAAAATATACTGTCAATCTTCTCTTCAAACACCTCGGGAGTAAAATAAATTCCCCATATATAATCAGGCTCAGACAATACCGGAACAAAAAATGCTTCAATATCTTCAAGATACGTCTGCAGTTTTTTATAACTCTCCTGAGGCAACTTCCCGAACCGGAATTTTATAAATTCAAGATGAAACAACCTGTCCAAATCCACATCCACATCTTCAATAGGTTTCAGCTGCTTAATAACCTGCTGGTCTAAGTGAATCGTCTTTTCAATTTCCTTTCTCTCTTCAAGATATTCCTTCTGACGTTCCTCAAAATATCCAATATACTCTTGAATGCCATCCATGGACTCATTTTCATCATTGACGGTTTTGCTGTCTATAGGTACATTTATATGCTCTTTTATGGAGTCAAGCCGTTTCATTAAATCCTGATAAGGATTCTCATCAATGTACGGGTACAAGCCCTTAATATTATTTAAAATGCTTATGGCATTTTCAAGATGAATCTGATGGCCCATGATATTTTTCATCACAAAATTGTCAAATTCCGCTCTGGGACCGACAATATTGATCAGTTTCATTTTAAGTATCGACATGGTGCTTTTTCACCCCTTTTTGTTGTTTACTCATGTCAATGCCCTACCAATATATATTTTTTTATTTGTTCCGGTTCGATATTATATCTTATTCCTTCAATGACCGATATGATATTTTTGATCTCTATCTCTTTCAAATGAATAAATGCCATGAGTGAGGCAATGCTGAAATTATTCCGTCTTAAAAGGCTCCTATACAGTTTGTATATATAATAATCAAAATCATGCTCCAAAAGCAAATCCTTATCTGAACTGAAGAATTTTGAATAGGGCGTATTTTTTATAATGCTTTCCACTTCCTCCGGCGTTTCTGCTTCAACCATTTCTATGATTTGTGATTTTTTCAGCTTGTAATTATGGGGAATAATATAGCTGTATATAAGTTCATTCTGAATATTATAATACTTCTTACACCTATGTATCCACAAAATATTCAGAATATCCGTCTCACTTCCCAATGAAGTGGTTATAATACTTTGGTCCTGCCCTGACATGATTTTATCTTTCTGTTTCCACAGCAAGTTAAAATAGTACATATCCAGAACCATTTCTATACTGAACAAATTCAAATGCTCGGTATTGGTTATAAATGGTGACAGCAGCTTATAATAAACACTTCCCTCAAGATTCTCTATAAACTGCTGTATATTTTTTGATGCTGCCAGTGCATGGATATCAATAGTATTATATTTTTCAAGAAACACCAGAGAATCCTGAGCAATCTGGGGGCTTCTTCCTGTATCCAGGACTCTTGTCAGCATTTTAAGTTCTTCAATTTCATATCTTAAAAAGATGGATTTCAAAAAGGATTTAATATCGCCTTTTAAAAACTTAAACAGCTTTATATAGCTTTGAATAAGAGTCTTTTTTAGAACCCTTTCAAGCTGTCCCCGGTGTATTGAATTCTCATTTATTTCTTCAAGAATGGATTTATAACTTGTATTATACTTTAAATATGCTGCAACCTCCTGCACGGTTTTCTTTCTTACCAATTCTTCGTAGTCCTCAGGAACAAGCATCTGTCCCAACATGACCTTAATCTTTGCCGTTACCCCGCTATACTTGAATATTGATGAAAGCATAGGATTAACACCGTCCAATAATCTTATTTAAAATACTGTTTATCCATTCTTCCTTATGTTCCTCAGCATATTGAAGCATTGACTTTTCCTGCTTTTCAAATCTTAACTTAATCTCTTCCAATTCCTTTTCCGCTTTTTCCATCTCATTTTTTTTAATCTGTTCGATTTTTTTCTGTGACTTTTGCTGAATATTTTGCCTAAGCTGCTCAACTTCCACTTTTATTTTTTCATTAAGCTTTTGTTTCTCCTGATTAGCTTCTTCTGTAATTTGTTTTGCTTTTTCTTCTATCTCAATTATTTTACTGATAATTGCATCCATTATTTCTCCCTCCCGCTGCGACAGGAAATTTAAAATTTAAGACGAGGGCGTCCAAATAACATTTATTGAACTCCCTCGTCCAAAATATTCCGTATATTTAACATATCAAATATTATATTAGCTATTGATAAAAAAATCAAGCAAATAATTATCCTAATTATTTACTGTTTTTTTTAATATTTTCATGTTTATCCGATTTATTATTATCATTTCTTTTCTTTTGGCTTTCCTCCTGCTTCTGTTCCTTTCTTTCATGAACTTGTTGATTATTTTCTCCGTTTGAATTTTCATTATAGCTTTCAACCTGCGGTTTATAAACTTCATGATAAATTTTGCCTTTTTCTTCTGAACGCTTTTCTGTCTTTTCATGCTGAATGTCCTGTTCTTTTCTCTCGTCTTGCTCTTTTTCTTGATCTTTTTTCTTATTTAGCTCTTTTTCCTTTTCTTTTGGATTGTCGTTATGGTCCTTACTTTGAGGTGTATAAATCTCATAAACAATGTTGATGCTTTCTTCTTTCTGTTGCTCTGCCTTTTCTTTCATAATATCCAGCATGCTCTCTTTTTTTGAATCGATTCTCAGCTTTTCTTCAGGCTGCTGTTTTTTGTTATTCATTTCTTCTTTAGGATCCTTCCGTATATTTATATCTTCATTTTTCTTGTCTTTTTCCACTTTTTCAGACTTCTTACCGCTGTTTATATTGTTGTTTTTATTTGCACCAAATATACTTTGGCTTTTTTGACTGTTCATATCAGCACTCCGTCTTTTTCCGTCCGTTTTTTCTTTATTTTCTTTATTACTGCCATCCGTCTTTGTCTGCTTTAATGTGCTGTTATGCTTTCCGTCTATATCGTTTAATATTTCCTTTACCGACTTATTTTTCACTGTCTCCACAGTGGCCTCAGGCAAAACCTCCTTCAGCTTTTCAAATAGTATAAGTTTCCCCACCGATATGTTTTCTTTTTGTGCTTGTTTATACTTTTTAATATCCGCGCCTTCAACAATGATATTTGCACTGATTGTATCCTGCTTTATTTCTTCTTCCGCCTGTTTCTTGGCTGATTCACCAATTTGCTCTGCAACAGAAGGATTAGGTGCAGACACCGTAATCAAAATCTCATTTTCCGTGTCCGCTTTTATATAGTTTTTTTCATAAGCATTATCAATAATCTGCTTAATGACCTTGTCCAATCTGTTGTGCATATATTTGCCGCTATCGTTTACAATAATATGAGCATCCTCGTTTAATGCTTTTACATCTAAAACCCTCTCAAATCTGTTTAATACAATCTCTACACTTGGATTAATATCAACTGCCACGTAACTGTACGGAGAATAGTAACTGTATAACCCTATCCCAAACATTATCATAAATACCGCTGCAATGGCTGCAAATCTCTGTGCCAGCAAGGTATATCCAATTGATGGGATTACACTGATATCAATTTCCTCACCTATCCGGCAGCCTTCAATATATTTCACTTTTTTGAAATTGCCCTTGCGGTCAACGATAATCATTTTCGTTCCACTAATTTCTACAATCATTCCCTTCATAAAATCACCTCCAATTTACAAAATCCCTTATAAACTCATAATCACCCAGCATTATTAAAACAGCCGCTATTATGTAGTTTCGTCCGCGTTCAACTTTTTTTCTGTTGATTCTCAGCTTGTCGCATATCTTTGCAACGGGCATGTATTTTTTTACAATAATGGTTTCCACAAGCTCATCATCACAAATAATGCTATTAATAATCTCCGAATACAGTTTTTTCGTTCCGTTATGCTTAGGCGATGCCTTCGCAACATCAAAAAAATCTATGTTCCACTCTTTCAGTTCTTTCTTTAACTCATTTAGTTCAAATCTTCTTGCTTCCTCCAGCTCTGATTGATTATACTCCTGTATGGACTTTTTTATTGTCAGGTCATACTCTTCTTCATCATCTACTCCATAATTGTTGTCTATAGGCATTTCATTCTGATATTTTCTCTGTTTTCGGGAATAATCAATAAGCCTTCTTCGAATAACCTGGCTGGCAAATGCTAAAAAATTGCCCTTGGTTTCTGCATAGCTTGTAATGGCTTCATGAAAGGCCATTAATCCCACACTAAGCTCATCATCCCTGCCATATTCCACATAACTGCCGGTATATTTTCTCACGCATGAAGCAATAAACGGTTTATATTCATCAATAAACAAATTGATATTATCAGGATTATTCTTAATATCTGCTACCCTTGCTGCAATCTGTTTATCCATAGTTGCCCCCTCCTCAAAAACAATTTGTCAACTACGAATAAGTATACCATATATAATTATACCTTAATATAGAAAATATTGGATTTCTGTCTGCATTATAATAATATTCTATATAATAGTATTCGCAATATTCGATATAAAAAACGGGGTAGAAAAAAGGCGGTGTAAGATCTACTTAACCCGCCTTTTTCTGATCACATTCTATACCGGACACATTTAAGATGTGCTCCAGCCATTTGCCGGAAAAAACTAATAAAAGCAATGCATTTACAATTGCATGCGTAATATCGAATGAAAAACTGCCAACACAGGACAATGCATAGGCTCTGAGGCTGAAAGGCATCATGCCGTCTGCATAATACCATAAGTTCATGACCCATCCGAATACCAGCCCCCAAATAAAGCCATAGCAGGATTGAAGGATTCTGTTTTTGCCCCTTATGACCGGTGCAAACAACCCCATTAATCCCCACAATCCCATTTGCCACGGCAACCATGGCCCCATACCCAATACGAAATTCGATATCAACGGTACAAGCAAGCCTACAACAAGACCGGCACCGCCCCCCATAATCATTCCGGTGGAAATAATAATAAATGAAGTGGGCTTGGCATTCGGTATGGCCATAAGAACCACACGGGAAGCCGAGGCAAGAGCGGTCAGCATAGCTAAAATCACCATCTCTTTGAGGCTGAATCCCCCCCGTCTTTTATTCGTAAAAGCAAGCAACAATAGAATGCCTATGCTTATAAAAAGCTCTGCATACATAAAATCACCTGTATTATTCTTTAATTTCTCCCGTCAAGGGTGTATTTCCAAACAACCTGGTCACCTTTTGACAGTTTATATGCTCCCGCACTTTTAGTTGAATGATTTCCATTTACATAATACAACCAACCGCTTAACGGTCCTTCATCAAACTCCGATAAACCGTTAATACCGGCTACATAAGCAAAGCTGCCACTTCCTCTGACCTTAATCTCAATACCTGCCTCTTCGGCCACAGCCTTTAACAAGTCATACACAGTCTGTCCGTCCACAAATTTCGCATCCGTCTTTTCTAAAATTACACGATCATTTAATCCGATGATTTTAATGGATACCGTATCTGTTTTTTCTGTTTCGGAAGCTGCAGGCACTTGTTGGTTACTATCAACCGGTTCTGCTTTTAGCTTGGTTTGTTCATTTTTTGTACTGTCCTGGCTTTTTTCCTCCCTTGCATTTTCTATCAAAGCCGGTTTTTCTGCTGCCGTTTCAACTCCTTGTGCTGTCTCCGTTTTGGGCACGCTTTGTTCTCTGGGAACCGTTTCTTCCTGTTTTACGGTTTCCTGAGCTTTATTGGGCTGCTCTTGCTGTTCTGTGACCGTTATCATTTTCTCTGCTGCAGGAGTGGGTGAAATATCTGTATTTTTGTCCTGCTCAGTAGTTTCATTCTTGTTGCTTCCGCAGGAAGTGCACATAATAAGCAGTGCAAAAACAATCAATATTTTTCTTAACATTTTATTTCCCCCATTCATATATCATAACTATGATTTTGATAGCCATTTCACGGGTAGCAAAATCCTTCGGATAAAAATAGACGCCATCTCCCTGCATTATTCCTGAACTGAAAGCATTCCGGACGGCCTCGGTAGCCCATGCTGAAACCTGCTCCATATCTTCAGGAATTTTATCTTCATTACTGCTTTGTATAAGTCTTGACAGAATAACTGCCATTTCTTCACGTGTTATAAATGCATCAGGCTCAAAAGAATCGGCACTTTTTCCTTTGATATAACCGTTTTGATAAGCAGCCATAATATAATTAAAATGCCAGTCGCTTTTCTTTACATCATCATAGATTTCTTCATATGATTCGGACGCCTGAATGTCCTGCGCCTTTATAATCATGGTTGTAAATTCCGCACGCGTAATATAAGCATCAGGATTTATTTTTCCGTTGGGATCCCCGTTAATAATGCCATATTTTTGCGCGCGTTCTATATACGGCAACGCCCAGGAAGAAGCATTGTCAATATCCGCAAAGGATTTCTTGCCGTCTTTTTTATTATCATCGGACTTCGATAGCCGGTCATCCGGTCCGTCACTATTTGTTCCCTGACCGGTTTCTTCTTGCCAGAAATAAAACCAGTGAACTTCATCCTCGGCAGCCAACAGGTATTTGCCGGCACCTATCTGCGGCTCCTCGCTGTTGACCGTATACTTCCACCCGCTTACCGGTCCCTTGTCAAATTCAGCCAATCCATTAATCGCCCGAACATAAACATCGTCACCACTTCCGGAAACCGTTATATCTCCCAGCTCACGCTTTAAAACCGTATAAGGTGTATCCCCGCTGTTTAATAATACTCTGTTTCGCTCATAAATAATACCTTTTTCATCGTCACCTGTGACTTTGAGATAAACATATCTCTGCTGTGAGTCATCACCACTTTCAGTATCTGCATCAGGTGATGGCGTGGATGTCGGAAACGGCTCGGTATCAGAGCCTTCATCCTCCTGGCCCAATTCTTTTATCCGTTTGAAAATGCTTTTATTATGCATAATATCCTGTAAAGCTCCCAATGCCTGTGAAGTAGCCATAAGGTTGGGTTCCGGATTATCGGTGGTAAAGCAGAAAGCATTGGATGACAGCCGATAACTCATTAACCCATCCAAAGGAGTCTTACCGTCTATACTCCATTTTTCTGAAAAAATATCTTCTCCTGCATCCACCAGACCACTGATGGTAATTGCAGTGGTATTGGCATTTTCACCGTTTAGTCCTTCAAAGCCTCCAGTTGGCGTTTGTTTGGTCTTAATATAATCAACAGCCCTATAAACTGAATTGCTGACCGTATCCCTATCACTGTGTGAAGACAAGGCTATCAGTGCCATTGCGGTTATATCCGTATCCCCTGTTCCATACGGGGAGGGAAAGCTTCCGTCTTCCAGCTGCATTTCAAGGAGTCTGTCCAAAGCCGTTTCTTTATTATATGGATAATCAAAAACATCCAGGGTTATCATCGACCAGATATGAAAATTAATCACACCGCCGAAAAAACCGTCATTTTTTTGCTTTGCAGCCAATTCTGATAATAAATTTCGCCCGTCAAGATTTTCAGGATTATATCCCAAAGCTTTACCTGCAAATATAAAATGCACATAGTCCAATATTTGAGGTTTTTCTGGGAAAAAGTCAGCCTTCCATTGAGGCAGGCTGTAACCGTCGCTTTTTATATCCTCTCCGGCTCCCCTTAAAGCAACAATATCCCACCAATTTGATGACCAATCGGAAAGCTCCCTTGCGTTTTCCCTATAGAAATTAACTACACCGGCAATATCATTATCGATGCCTTCGGCTTCCGATTGAGCCGGTAAATACGCAAATACAAGGCAAATACATAAAAGCAAACCAAAAACACGTTTTATCATATGAATCCTCCCATACACAATTAATCACAATTCATTAATGTCACTGCACTTCGAAGGGGGATGAAATGATTAAACCCATCTATTACTAAAGCTTTTAAAACATATCCTTCATTTTCGGGTACGTTGATTTTCACCCCTAACCTTTTCGTTTCACCAGGTTTTATGTCTGCCTCGGATAAAGGGGATATTGCAACTGACACCAATTTTTTATCTTTATATAACACCACAATTAACCGCGCCTGTTCATTCTGTATATAATGATTGGTAATTTCAACCTCGCAGCTTATTAATCCTGACTCTATGGTATCCAGTTTTATTCCGTCCTTATAAAATTCAGGTTCAGATATGATATCCGGCTCTGTCACATTTATGTTCATCTTGTTTCTGACAATCAAAGGATAATTATCGCTGCGGTCCTGGCTTACTTTTAGCTCGTAGAGTCCAGCCGTCTCAGGAGCAGTAATTTTAACCTCTCCATTTGCATCGGTTGTATAGGTTTTTTCATTAAACAGCACTTCTGCTCCTTGTATGTTCACGGTCACATTTTGCTGCTTCCCGTAATCAAAATATGTAGACTTGATTTTTACCTGAAACTCTTCTCCCTGGAGTATCCTTTCCGGTTTAATTTCTATAACAGGAAGCAAGGTCTGAGGAGTATATCCTCCATAAAAAACTACAATGCGATCATTGTCCTGCACTTTGTATGAACCCATGCCGGTCTCGGCCATGACACCGTTTACTGCAAACAGCCAGCCGTCCCAACCGTCAAATGTACCTGCAGTTTCCCCACCAATAGAGATGATATAAGCATCATCCTGTATATGATAAGGTATCTTCTGCGCATTAAGAAATTCTCTTACAGCTTCCAAAGCCGTTTCTCCGCTGAAAGTATAATTGTCAGGTGTTTGCGCTATGGTATCATGAATTCCTTCAATCCGTATGCTAATGTGTTTTGCACTATTCTCTTCTGCAAAGACAGTATAAGGCAATACTATCATCAAACTCACTGCAATAATAATAAACCATATCCGTTTTTTCATAAAATCATCCTCCTTCATACTAAAAAACGTAGAATAATAGAGATTTTTCATATATGAATATACATCCCGGGTAGGGGCGGACAACTCTGTCCGCCCGCAATACAGCAAATATTGCTAACTTACGTTGACAACACCGGGCCACCTATTGCTCCTACAAAATATAGAATATGTTAAAAAAAGCCCTCTACCTATAACGGTATGGGCTTATGGAATGCAAAATGCAATAAACTCAATTGCATTTACTACACCTCCCTATCGCTCGTAGAGTTTTATGGTGCAACAAAACAGGCAGGTCTTCTGGCTCAAGGATCATCACCACATTACCCTTCCCAAAGGCATGTGCCTTCAGTGGTATTGTAATGCAGCTACTCTTTTACAGCGGCGGGACCGCGCGGGACTTTCACCCGACTTCCCTTTTAATCGGAGTAAATGAATTACACCATTTACTCCAAACCTGTTTGCTTATTATTCACTTATTTATATTATAAATAAAAAATTATGAAAGCACAATATAATATATACATAATATTATATTAATATTTTCATGTAGGAATATTGGGAATCTGCCAATCGATTTCCCTTTGTCCTGTTTCTCTTAAGAATTTATTTGCCTTTGAAAAGTGCCTGCATCCAAAAAAGCCTTTATTGGCAGAAAGCGGACTGGGGTGCGCAGCTGTCAATACAAGATGTTTGGGATTGGTTATAAATTTAGCTTTTTCTTTTGCATTGTTTCCCCATAATAAAAATACTATCGGGGTTTCTTTTTCGTTTAGCAACTGTATAATTCTATCGGTCAATATCTCCCAGCCTTTATTTCTGTGAGAATTGGCAATGTTGGCCTCTACCGTCAGACTTGTATTAAGCAAAAGGACTCCCTGCTTTGCCCATGGTACCAGATAACCGTTATTGGGAATATAGCAATTCAAATCGTCCGCCAGTTCCCTGTAAATATTCATTAAGGAAGGCGGTATTTCCACTCCTTTTTGCACGGAAAAGGCTAATCCATGAGCTTGATTCTCACCGTGATATGGATCCTGCCCAAGGATAACAACCTTGACATCTTTATAGGGTGTAATTTTCAGTGCCTCAAATATATGATATTTATCGGGATAGATGGTTTTCCGGCTATATTCCCTCACAAGAAACTGCCTTAATTTCTGATAATATTCCTTTTTGAATTCGTCTTTCAGCAATTCATCCCAGTCATTATTAAGAACAACCATAATTAATCACCACTTTTTATTTTAATTTTTCATTCATCTTCATCTCAAGATTTATTTTATGAACTATATTTCTGTTCACTTCTAAAAGCTCTGCAATCTGTCTATGACTCAGCTTGCTATGAACCAACAAGTTTCTGATTAATTCTTCCAAGTAAATTTTATTTTCAATTACCTCTTTATATTGAGTTATGCCTCTTTCCTTACAAAATTCAGAAATAATTTGTTGGGCATGATTTAATCTATATTGTTCTTTATCTTCTTTTATTTCTAAATACTCATTATCATCTGATTCCTTGTGAAATAATTCAAATTGTCTTATCTCTCTTGAAAAATACCCCAGTATGGTTTCCTTTTGTTCGTCATTTATTAACTTTATTTCATTTTTATTATCACCAATATATTCATTATAGCTACTCCATAAATAATCTCCGGGATTCTTAACAATTCCTGCTTTAACCGGATTGTTATGAACATATCTTATTACTTGTAATAAATACTTCTCATCTTCAATCTCTTCACTTCGATATCTATCCTGGAAAACATGTCCTGCTCTATGGAATTGCTTATTATATCTCATCGCATATTTTATATTAATTGTTTTTATTGCCAATGTTAAATCATTTATATCTCCTCTTGCAACAATATGAACATGATTGTCCATCACACAATATGCAACAACTTCAATGAACCTACTATTAATTTGTCTCTTCAATAATTCTATAAGAAATTCTTTTAACTCGTTACTACTAAAAATATTTTCTTTGTTATTACCTCGCATCATGATGTGATAATAATCTGTTGAGCTTTGAATCCTTGCTGTCCGTGGCATATTTTTCCTCCTCTTTTATAGGAGTAGTATATCATAAAAAAAATAAAGAGGCAATAGGAACCGTCCCTATTGCCTCTCTTTCTATTTGGTTACTGCGGACCAACTGTCATTCTGTTTTACTAATTCTATGGGTGAACCGAACGGCTGCACATTGTTCAACCCGTATTGCCACATCATAACTTTTATTGAATTTGCAGCTGCGGGAATGTCAATTCCTCCAATCTGGCCCTTATCTGTAACTCCATATAATTTCGTCTGAATCAGCTGTCCGTCTTTATAAAATGCAACAACAATATTCACCCACGTGAATACTGAATAATCAATACTTGTGATTTTGTCATTCTCAATACGAACATTTTTTAATTGCTGCCTTGATGAAAAATCCCAATCCGCATAGAGTGTTGTCACACTGCTTGGCACAGTAGCTCCCGGACCATACTTTTGACCTCTCCCGTCCGGACTTGTATTCCAACTGAATGACTGTATTGTTGTGGTGACGGTTTTGCCGCTTGGATCCGTAAGCCCTATGACAGGTGGTGCTTTATATGTACTTCCTGCACTTACAATATGAATCACTGAATTTCCGTTAAAGCTACCGTTTGTTAAATATAATGTAACCGCTTTTAAGGAATCACGTGCAGCTAACTTTGACGAATCCACCTGCAACACAGGTCTGTATCCCACAGATTGTCCATATTGGTCACAATCGTGGCTATTACAGCCCATTGACCAAATGATAGGACTTCCGCCTCCACGTACGGTAAACCATAGCCCAATAAACCTATTAGGATCATGACACCAAGACAAAATACCCTTCCAATTTTTAATATACGACGAATCTTTAGTAAGCACCGCATCCCACTCATTGGTGCTTGGCATGGTATATCCATAACCGGTAGTAATAATTGCTCCACCGCTTGGAATACGTATTATAAAATTGTTTTCATATGGCATACCATATTTAATGTTATAGGGATATTTTAAAGCATAATGATTGATACTGTTCCATGTTAAATCCTTATAAATGTTGTAGTCAGATACAAATAAGCTTCTGTCGCTTGGATCCACATTCAATGTTGCTCCTAAATTACTTTCCGTATCGCTTGTAAGATTATAAGCATTTACCGTCCCCGCATAGGTGAATGGGACATAATGTAAAGTCTTGTCAGGCAAATCCTGTACCATTCCTATTCTGTCTGCACTCAGATAAGCAGATAAATCAAAATAATAAGTACCACCCAGCGGCAAGTCATACTGCTCACCATTTTTACTCACATTCACTGTTGGTTGAATGGGAATAGGTTGATTTACGTTTGCAATTCCAAGCCTGGATAATGTTGCCTTGTAGTGAACTTCATTTACCCCGGTTTCAGCCCCGGTACCATAAGCTTCAAACCCTTGAACATTGAGCCAGTATAGATTGTTTCCAATTATAATCGGCTGTATCGGAGTTCTGAACAACATAGGTTCTATCCTGATTGGCTCAGAAACCGTACCGTCTGATTCCACAATATGATATTGGATATATATATCAGAACCGTTAACATATCCGTAAAGCAAGATAAATCGATCGTCACCAACAGTCACAAGTCTGGGTTCTGTCCAAACACTTCCGGGTAATATGGGATTGTATGTTGTAATCCATTTATGTGTGTATTCAAGCGTATCTTTATCCACCGTTATCAGATAAATGTTACCTATCTGAGGATATGTTTGTTTTTTTTGGTCACCATTAAAGTTAGGGTATCCCGGAATGGGAACATTATGCGGGAAGGATTTTCCGACAACAAAATACTTAGAAGAGCTTTGATCCAACCCTGTAACTTTGTGATATGTCTGATTAACCCCTAAATCCCCGGTAAATTCGAAAATATCTTTCGTTTTTACAATACTGCCACCAAAAACACTTAGCCTGAGTGCACGAGGATAAGCATCACCGTGGTCTATGGTAACAATCTTTCCATTGTCATAGATAAGCTTTTGGTTAAAACTGTGCGAAACATAACTTATTTGTCCGTCGATTCCAAATGAAGCCTCCATAGTAGAGGTATCAACCGTGTAGCTTATATTCGCTTGATGAACAACTCCTGAACTGGCAAATCCATTTTTACCAATATGAATGTACAGTTTTCCGTCTACCCATTTCATCGCACCTGTGCTGCCTTTAAATGGAATACTGATAGCAGCATACATGTTTTGATCTGCCCCCATATTTGCCGGACGTCCTTTTATTTCAGCCGTTCCTGCAACTTCTCCGGCAGTATTGATTTTATATATTTTAATAACGGTTTTGTTTGGGTCTTCAGCCTGATTGTTATAACCTACCATCGTATAGTAATAATTGTCTTCGCCTAAAATCGTGCCCCAATAGTAATCATAGTCCTCAGGAATGTTCATCGATGTTTCCGATAGAACATTACACTCCTCGTCCATGATGATTATCTTAGGCTTTTTTTCATTTTTTTTCAGGACCGCTAGTGCCAAATTTGAACCTTGCCTGAACATGCTGACTGTCGGTTGTACCGGCTGACCATAAGGGTTATCATCAGGATATTCCTGCTCACTTGTGCGTTCGATTAATATTTCCTGGTCATAAGGCCGATAAAGCAAATCCAGCTTCACATTATTCACACCGGTTACATATATGTATTTTGTCCACTCCAACTGCCCCTCTGTATACGGGTCATTGAATATGAATTTAATGGGTATCTCCAACAAATGAAGCCCTCTGAACTTCATCTCCTCATATAACCATCTCTTATCAATGGTTACCGTATCGGTTTTACAGCTTACGAATTGCCTGTAAACTTCATAGTTGGGATCTTCTCTGTCTATACCAATCAAGGGGGCACCCACATATTGGTATGTATTATAACTTTCTTTCTGAATGTTGTCGGTTACCATACCGTCCCAAGTTGCTGTCCATTGTCCGTAATGGTCTTCATCGGTTAAATATAAATGCTCCTTATCAAAACTCCCTATTCCTGTAATCTTTCGCTTCAAAGTAATTTCCGTGGTAAAGTTTGCACCTTTTTTATCAAACCACATATTTACCGGAATTTTTCCGCTGGTTGCAATCTGCATACCGCCTTTTAAAAACTGCACTTCAATCCATTCACAGTGCCAGCCGGCAGCAAAGCCTTTTTCAACCCACGCCAGTTGAAAATATATAGGTGATAACATTAATTTATCTCTAACTCTTATAGAACAAACATCTGTATAGCCCTTTTCAAATCTATCGCCACCTTCCATAGAGACAATATGGTAAGTTTCACTATAACCGGAATCCGTCACAGGAGTCTTGGTTGTAGAGGACAACGCAGCATAGAGAAGGGCATCTGTCCCTGCATTGTTGATGTTGCTAGTTTTCACTACAACCCGATAGGTTAACATTGAATTACCGCTTAAACTGTACATCTCGGCTGCCTTCGTTTCCGTAATCGGCAGAAGCATCATAAACATACACACTATAAGTAATACACTGATAATTTTTTTTTCATTTCTCAGTCCTCCTATTTGTCATTATACTTTAATCCACTTTATACCATATCCCTAATAATCTCCTGCAATATAAATAGCTCATATATAATGATAGTAACAAGTGGTAAAACGTCTTGTCCCTCGCCTTTTCATTTATTAATGAAAATTTTACGTATATCATGATATCAAAAAAAAAAGCCAAAAAACGTTTTTGGCATGAAATGCGAATTTACGCCCTGAAATGTAAGCATATGAAAAATAAAAGCCCCAAACACTGCATTATCGCTAGTGCTTAGGGCTTTAAAAATGGTGATCCATCCGCGACTCGAACGCGGGACACCTTGATTAAAAGTCAAGTGCTCTGCCAACTGAGCTAATGGACCACAAATATTGTGAGGCAAAAGTTTTTGCCTCACGAGTTAATATGATACTATAATCTTAACTTTATGTCAAGGAAAAAATTCATTTTATTTAATATTTTATGATATTCTGATCACGCCCGGGACCGATACCAATCATACTTACCTTAACATCGCACAGTTCTTCAATTCTTTCAATATACTTCTTTGCATTCTCAGGCAGGTCCTTGTAATCCCGAATATGACCAATATTGCCTGTCCAGCCGTCCATTTCCTCATAAACAGGCTCGCACAATGCCAGTTCTTCAAGACTTGGAGGGAATTCGGTAATTATCTCATTTCCTTTTTTATAGCCCACACATATTTTCAACTTTCCAATATCACCCAACGTGTCAATCTTGTTTACTACAATTGAGGTTAACCCACTGGTTCTTACCGCATACTTAACAATTACGGCATCAAACCAACCACATCTTCTTGCTCTGCCGGTTGTGGTTCCATATTCATGACCTTTTTCCCTAATCGCTTCACCGATTTCATCATTCAGCTCCGTAGGAAAAGGCCCTTTTCCTACACGTGTAGTATAAGCCTTGACAACCCCAATACACTCGTCAATCATGGTAGGGCCAATGCCTGAACCTATACATACGCCTCCTGATGTCGGATGGGATGAAGTAACATAAGGGTATGTTCCAAGGTCCAAATCCAGTAAAGTACCTTGGGCGCCTTCGAACAATACATTCTTGCCACTCTTTATTGCCTCATATAACATAACGGTTGTATCTGCAACATATTTTTTTAATCGGTCGGCATACCCTAAATATTCTTCAATCATACTGTCTGCATTCAAAGCCGTTCCGCCGTATATTTTCTCAATAATTTCGTTTTTTATCTTGACATTTATTCTTGCCTTTTCAATAAACAATTCTCTGTTCATCAAGTCGCACATTCTGATGCCCGACCTTTCCGCCTTATCCATATATGCCGGGCCTATACCTTTTTTGGTTGTGCCTATATCCGCTTTTCCTCTTGCAATCTCGGACAATCCATCCAGTTCCCTATGATATGGCATTATAACATGTGCCCTTGCATCAATGCGAAGATTATCGGTAGATATTCCCCTCGACTGCAGCATATCCAACTCTTCCAATAATACACCCGGGTCAACCACCACACCATTGCCAATAATGCACAAGGTTTGTGGATTCAATATTCCGGAAGGTATCAGGTGAAGCTTATATTGTTCGCCATTTGCTTCTACCGTATGTCCTGCATTATTGCCGCCCTGGGACCTTACTACCACATCCGACTGTTGAGCAAGAATATCAATAATCTTGCCTTTGCCTTCATCTCCCCATTGCGCTCCTATCACTACCTTCGTTGCCATACTGCCATCCTCCTCTTCATATGATCTCAATTCGATGCTTTCACAATCATATTTTTTGTTTTATTTTGCCGGCAATGTCCCGGGCTACCACTATACCTGTCACCGAAGCCTGCATTAGCCCTCTCGTAATTCCGGCACCGTCTCCAATGGTATATAGATTTTTAATGACTGTTTCAAAATGATTATTAACATCAACCTGACTGCTATAAAACTTTATTTCGCAGCCATAAAGCAGCGTGTTTCGTGAATAAAGTCCCGGAGCTACTTTATCCAAGGCTTTCAGTGCTTCTATAATTGACATCAAATGCCTATGAGGCAATGCAAAGCTTAAATCTCCAGGAACCGCGCTTTTTAATGTAGGTATTGTAGTTGATTTTTTCAGTCTGCTATAATCCGTTCTGCGTCCTTTCAGCAAATCCCCCAGTCGTTGTACCATAATGCCTCCGCCGGTAAGCATATTGGCCAGTTGAGCAATATATTTCCCGTACTTAATAGGTTCATCAAAAGGCTCTGTAAAAGTTGTAGATACAAGCATAGCAAAATTGGTGTTATTGGTCTTCAACTTTTCATCGGCATAGCTATGACCATTTACAACAGCAAGATTTCCGTCGTAATGCTCTTCCGACACCACACCGCCGGGATTCATGCAAAAAGTTCTGACCTTATTTTCAAAAGTGTCCGAATAATATACAAACTTTGCTTCATATAAATCCTTTGTCAAATGATCCATAACGGAATTAGGGACTTCAACTCTGACCCCAATATCAACAGCATTATTTCTTGTCGACACTCCCAGCCTGCGAGCTTGCTCCGTAAGCCACTGAGCACCTTCACGGCCCGGTGCTGCAACCACATAATCCGCCGTTATTTCCTGAGGCTCTTTCCCCTTTGTATGGACCACCACTCCAGTAACTCTATCTCCGTCGCATAATATATCTGTAACTGTACTTAATTCTATGAATTCTGTCTTTGTATCATTAATCAGATAATTATACATACCTTCCAAAATATCAAATGCCTTTTCGGTACCTAAGTGTCTTACAGGACAAGGTATCAACTGGATATTATACTTTGAAGCTTCGTACATGATTTCATCGATACGTTTGTCATTTTGACCGTATACCGTTTTCTGAGCACCAAATTCAAGATAAATATCATCCGCATACTTAATTAATTCGGCAGTCATTTCATCTCCGATATAGTCTTTTACATTGCCGCCTACATCAATTCCCAGAGACAACTTGCCGTCACTAAATGCTCCTGCTCCGGACCATCCGTTAACAATAGCACAAGGGTCACACCCTACACATGTTCCTGTATTTCTGGCGGGGCATTTTCTATTATTAATTTGTCTTCCTTTATCAAGAATCAGTATCCTTAACTGTCTGTTTAATTTTGTTAGTTCCAAAGCTGTGAAAATTCCTGCCGGTCCTGCTCCGACTATAATTACATCATAATGTTTCTCCACTTGTCATTCCCCCTTTGCCATATCTGAACATTAACATAGACAGTGGCACTGCCACTGTCTAACAGCATGCAACCATTTGTTTTCCCTTATGTATTGTTATCAGCACAAGTAATATGATACCAGATGGAACAGAAAAAATCAATAAGAAATCCGAATATTTTTTTTAAAAAACAAATAATTATTCGACAAGTGATTGCTCCATTTGGACTTTATTGAATAAATACCACATGAGTAGTTGTGACAACCCCAGTATAAAAATAATGACAGGAATCACCTGAATGTTCTCAGATATAAGAAGCAGCAAGGATACTCCTGCCACCCTTCCCAAGTTAAGATAGACCTCACGGACAGCAATTCCTTCAATCCTGCGTTTAGCGCTATTTGGAGTCTTGTGAATCACCCAGTAAATAATACTTGCTGTCGGATTATTGATAAATGTAATAAAAAAGGATGATATTATTCCATATATAAATAGTGTTACCACATTAATTTTAAGCATAAAGACACTGCTGACCAGTGCCAGAGCAATTGCTCCGACCATCATATAACCTTTTCTGGTATAAGGCTTCATCCTGCCGGCTATCACATAAAAAGAAAATAATTGAATGCCTGAAACAATTAATGTATATGAGCCTAAAACCATCTCGCTATTAACAATTGCATATAACAATATGTTCGTCAGAAACGCCATAACCCCTTCACGAAATCCTCTTAAGGATTCTCCTGCCATAACCAGCGCCCAGTTTTTCTTTCGGAAAGGCATAAACAGAATTGATTTCAAATAATAATGCTTGTCGATTCGTTTATTAGGTATTCTAAAGCTTAAAACCGCCGCTATAATAAACAAAATCAAGGATAACGAAAAAACAGTGATATAGCCTTTATTGCCGCTTAAATATTGAATAATCACGCCCGCTGCAAAAGGAGCAACCATAGTGGCAAAAGAAACCACAAGACCTTGAATTCCCATTACAAAATCCCTGTTTTGATCGCTTGAAAAATCATATCCCAATACATTATAGCTCATATAATAAAATCCACAGCTTATGCCCATCAGAATGCCAAGAAGCCACACATATTTCGAAGCCTCGCTCTGCAGCAAAAGCAATACAATAAACAATATACTGTAACATATAATTCCGATACGAAGAGTAGCTGTCAATGTTACTTTTTTGGCAAGCCAGCCTGCAAGCATAAAAAACAGGGGTGTGGTTGCAAACTGGAGTAAATTGTACATAATTACAATTTTAAGACTTTGATTTTCCTTCCATAAAAAAATATTGATAAATGTATTGGACAAACCCACGCCTAATAAAAAAATCCCATGCACAAACAGAAGCGTAACAAGCTCAGATGATATATAACTCTGAGGATGCAGCTTCCCCTTAATATAGATTTGCATAGATTTAATAAAACTCATAGAATCCCCCCAAATAAATAAGACATCGCCAAGGATGTCTTATTCTGCATAAAGGTATATCACTGGAAATCAGTAATATTTTTTAACTAATGCTATTATTTATTCTTGCTTTCCAAATAGTCATTTATTTCATTAACAAGCTGCTCCGGATCAACACCATGAATTGCACAAGCTTCTGCAATCGTCTCTCCTGTTGATGAAGGACAGCCCAGACAATGCATACCGATATTCAGAAAGAATGGTGCAGTACCTCTGTCCATTTTCAAAACATCAGAAATGATTGTATCTACAGTTACCTTTGGCATTCTTATTACCCTCCTCATATAACATAAAACAACTTACTATTATTATACACTAAGGTAATGCTAAAATGCAATATTTTTGCGGTCTAAATATTGCTTCCTGCCAATTTCATATAAATTATTCCCCTTGCAGTCAATAATTACGATAGCAGGAAACTTTTCTACGTTCAGTTTTCTGACTGCTTCCGTCCCCAAATCATCATAAGCCACTACCTCTTCAGCAGTGACTGTTTCAGCTATTAATGCACCTGCACCTCCAATAGCCCCAAAATATACCGCACCGCATTCAATCATTGCTTCGACAACCTGAGCACTTCTCAAGCCCTTTCCAATCATACCTGTCAATCCCTTTCTAATCAACAGAGGAGCATAAGCGTCCATCCTGCCACTGGTTGTAGGACCGCAGGAACCTATTACTTGTCCCGGTCTGGCAGGACAAGGCCCCGCATAATAGATGATTTGATCCCTGATATCAAAGGGCAGCTTCTGCCCGTTTTCAAGCGCTTCCACCATACGTTTATGCGCCGCATCCCTGGCGGTATAAATAGTACCTGAAATAAGCACCCGATCTCCTGCCTGAAGCTCATTAATTTTCTCTTTTGTTAACGGGGTTTTTAATTCTATTTCCAAAAAAGTCACCTCTTATCTAATTTCCACAAGTTCTCTGATACTGTCCAATATATAATCCGATTTCATTTCTACAAAATAATCCTTGGCCTTTTGACCGGAAATCCCTGTCAATACCGCCGCAAACTTGCAATTTATAGCCTGTGCCGCCATAATATCAGAACCTGCATCACCGACAATCAGGGTCTTTTCTATTTTCGATGGATCATACTCTTTATTGAGAAGCATATGATCTTCATATCCCTTGCCGTATATTGCTTTCAAAAATACATATGGGTGCGGCTTTACCAGCTTGATGTCATTGCCTTTCCGTTTTAACTCTTTTTCTGCATTCATTACTTCCGTATAGGATATACATGAGTCCTCGTCAAAGTATTTTTTAACATTCCAATCCATCAGAGGCTGCTCCATTTCAACCAAGGGTCTGCCCGTTCCGATTCCCAGCCTGATTCCGCTTGTATAAAGTGTATGCAAAATCTCCTTCAGCTCACTTAACGGAACAATCGGCTGTTCCAAGTACATAAGCCCTTTTTTTCCCGCATTCACGGGTTCCTTGCCAAAAGCCTTGCGATAGACTTCATCCCCAAGATACCACTCCTGAAAAACATCCCGACATTTTGTCCACAGTTCACCGTTTCTGCTGTAATACTCCTTTTCCTTGCCGGTTATTTCATGGAGCTTGTATTCAATCAATGAATAAAGCTCCATGATTTGCTCATTACGATTTAATAAATAATCATAAATCTCGTAAAAATTATCCGATTTGACAATAAAAGCCGTACAAAGAACAATATATGCCAAATCCCAGTTCGTATTAATGCCTTTATCTTTCAGCATTGAAATCATTTTATCATTTACAAAAATAGTATTTCTTATTCCTCGAATCTGCTGTGGTGATAAGTCGCAATCAATATCCTTATTGCCATAATAGCATCTGCTGTTTAACATTTCATATACTGTCAAAGCGGCAGCATTCCAGTAATTTTGCTCACTGGTAATAACACCGTCCATATCAAAAATAATTGTATCTATACCCTTAAGAAATTTTGCAATTCTTTTGCCCATTTATTATACCTATCTCTCTTTCCTGGGCACGGACTCCCAGTCCTTAAGGAATTTTGCTATTCCTGCATCGGTTAAAGGATGCTTTGTCATTTGTACAATTACATTGTATGGCACCGTAGCAATATGTGCACCAATACGTGCTGCCTCTATTACATGGATGGGATTCCTTATGCTTGCTGCTATTATATTTGTTTCAATACCATGAGTTTTAAATATATCCACAACTTCTTCAATAAGGTTCATACCGTCGCTGCTTATATCATCAAGTCTCCCAAGAAACGGACTTACATATGCCGCACCTGCTCTGGCTGCCAATAAAGCCTGAGCAGCAGAAAAAATCAATGTTACATTTGTTTTAACGCCTTCGGCAGCAAGAATTTTTACTGCTTTCAGGCCTTCAACACACATAGGGATTTTGACCACAATATTCTTATGAATTTTCACCAATTCCCTTGCTTCCTTTACCATACCCTCAGATTCAAGACTGATTACCTCAGCACTGATAGGTCCGTCCACTATTTTTGTAATTTCCTTAATTACTTCAATAAAATCTCTGCCTTCTTTAGCAATTAAGGAAGGATTGGTAGTTACTCCACTGATTACCCCCATTTCATTCGCCTTTTTTATATCTTCTACATTGGCTGTATCAATGAAAAGCTTCATTAAAATCACTCCTCTATGCTTCTGGCATAAATTTTATAAATGTATTTACACATATATAATGTGCTTTAATTTTTTTTAAATTCAAATTCTATTTTACCGGCAACCCCTGATGTCATTCCTTTTCTTTTATCGCTTACCGCTAAAGCACGGTTAAGCGCAACACCAAATGCACGGTAAATTGCCTCCCAGATATGGTGTCCGTTATGTCCCTTTAACAGACTGATATGCAGTGTACATGCCGCTCCCTGAGCAAAACCTTCCAAAAAGGTTTCAAGGTCTTCACTCAGCATTCCTTCGGTCTGTGCCGGTATTTCAAGGCTGCCATAATCGATTGAAAAATAGGCCCTGTTTTCAAAGCTTACGGCAGCCTGCGCCATTGCCTCATCAATAATTCCAATACCGTCTCCGAATCCTGTAACGCCGTTTTGCATGTTATCCTTGATATATTCTCCGACTGCTTTTCCAAAGGTAATTGCTACGTCTTCGCAAACAAGATGACTTAAGTTAAATTCATCCAGCCGGACATCTACTTCAATATTAACCTCTGCTCTCCAGGCAATATGCTCAATCATATGATTCAAAAACGGCAACGGAGTTTTGATTCGTTTCCTATAGTCCGGTTTAATAGGACTAAAATCCAGGGTTACATTGATTTCTGATTCTGTCGTTTTTCTGGTAACAGAAATGATATTATTCTGTATCATTATTTTCTCTCCTTTACCGCTAAGGCATGAGTATCAAAGCCTTCCGTCGTCGCAAATACGTAAGCCTTTTCCCTTACTCTTTCAAAGCCTTCCTTTGTTACATAGCCTACCGATGTTCTCTTAAGAAAATCATATACAGATACACTGGAATAAGTCTTTGCAAAGCCACCCGTTGGCAGTATTGCATTTGGTCCCAGCAGGAAATTGCACAGTGTTATGGGGGTATATTCTCCTAAGAGAATTTCTCCTGCATTTTTTATCTCAGGAAGAACGTCAAACGGGTTTTTAGTCATAATTTCCATGTGTTCAGGTGCATATTCATTCACAAATTCAATGGATTGCTTCAGTGACTCTGTTATAATAACTCCTCCGTATGTTGAAAAGTTGGTTGAAACAAACTGCTTTCTTTTAGGAGATATTTTTTCCAACTGTCTCTCAACAATTGGAATCACTTTATGAACCAGTTCCTCACTGTGGGTTACAAGCAAAGCTGCCGAATCGGGGCCGTGCTCTGCTTCAATCATCCAATCCAGTGCCACCTTTTCAGGGTCTGCAAATTCATCAGCAAGAATAATGGATTCACTTGGCCCTGCAGGAAGACCTGCATCTATATAATTGCTTAACACTCTTTTTGCAGCCGTTGCATAAGCATTTCCCGGTCCTATAATTTTATGGCATTTTGGAATGGTTTCGGTTCCAAAAGCTACAGAAGCAACAGCCTGTATGCCGCCGACCTTATATATCTCGGTAATCCCGATAATTTTTGCTGCTGCAAGCAAGGCATCATCCACATTTCCTTCTTCATTTGGAGGCGTTACCACAACAATCTTAGGTACCTTCGCCACAACAGCAGGTATACCCAGCATTAACAATACGGATGGGAAGCTGCCTTTCCCTCTTGGAACATAAAGGCATACATCTACTATAGGAGTGACCTTTTCTCCAACCATCAAGCCCTTATCCACATTGGTAAACCACATTTCTTCAGGCAGCTGTTTCTCATGAAAATCCTTTATATTCCTCGCTGCATATTCAATCGCCTCTCTGGCCCTGGCATCCAATCTGTTATAGCCTTGCTCAATCTCCTCGGCAGTTACTTTCATGCTGTCAGGAGTTAACTTCACTCTGTCAAACTTCTCAGTATATTCAAGTACAGCCTTATCGCCTTCTCTTCTTATATGTTCAGCAATATCACTTGCCAGCTTCATATGCTCGGTTATATCAAATTCCGCTCTCTTTAATATGTAGTTCTTTTGTTCCTGAGAAAGCTCATTTAATTTATAAATATTCATTCTTTTACCTCCGCTTTCTTTTTTAAGCATATTATAATGTAAATTACCAAGAAGTTCAACAAAAAAACATCTCAATATTTTTTAAAGAATTTTTCAAAATTATTGACATTATTTTTAGTTGCGGATATATTGAATAGAGAGAAAAAAATACCGTAATTCTGGGGGAAGGAATAAATGTCTCAAGAAATAATAAATTTGCGAAATGTATCAAAAGAATATGATGGAAGCGAAGCACTAAAAAATATCAACTTGACAATACACAAGAACGAATTTTTGACACTATTGGGACCAAGCGGTTGCGGCAAGACAACAACATTAAGAATTATAGGAGGATTTGAATCTCCTACATCAGGGGATGTTTTTTTTGAAGGACAAAATATCACTTCTTTACCCCCTTATAAGAGAAAAGTAAATACCGTATTTCAAAAGTATGCGCTCTTTCCGCATATGAATATTGAAGAAAATGTTGCATTTGGACTAAAAATAAAGAAAGTTGACAATGCTACTATCAAGCAAAAGGTAAAAAAGATGCTTGATTTGGTCAACCTATCAGGTTTTGAAAAAAGATCCGTTGATTCATTAAGCGGTGGCCAGCAGCAAAGAGTAGCAATAGCCAGAGCCCTGGTAAATGAACCTGATGTCCTTTTGCTGGATGAACCGTTAGGAGCTCTGGATCTAAAGCTTCGCAAGGAAATGCAAATAGAATTAAAGAATATTCAACGACGTCTCGGAATAACTTTTGTCTATGTTACACATGACCAGGAAGAAGCTCTTACCATGTCCGATACTGTTGTGGTAATGCGTGACGGCACCATTCAACAAATGGGAACGCCGGTGGACATATACAATGAGCCTGTTAACGCTTTTGTAGCCGACTTTATCGGAGAAAGCAATATTATTGACGGTATTATGACAAAAGATTACCAGGTAGTATTTGCAAACCAAACTTTTGAATGTGTGGATAAAGGCTTTTCAGAAAATGAACCGGTTGATGTGGTAATCCGTCCTGAAGATATTAAGCTGGTAGAACCGGGAGAAGGAATGCTGAGCGGACAAGTTCAGTCCGTCCTCTTTAAAGGAGTACACTATGAAATGATTATATTGAGCAATAATATCCGCTGGATGATTCACAGCACCATAGCTGAACCCGTTGGGCAACAAGTGGGACTGAAAATATTGCCTAATGACATTCATATTATGAAAAAGGGGGAAGCGTAATTGAAACATAAATGGATTACCTACCCCTATATAATATGGATGATTATTTTTATAATAATCCCACTTGCATTGATTGTGTTTTTTAGTGTCATTATTGAAACTGAACATGGTTTGCAGTTTACATTACAGCATTTTAAACGTTTTTTAGAACCTGTTTATATGGTTGTTTTATTAAGGTCCATTTATATTGCCTTTATAAGCACGCTAATATGTTTGGTGTTGGGCTACCCTATGGCAATGATTCTTGCAAACAGAGGATTGAATAAAAAACAATTTCTCGTTTCTCTTTTCGTATTGCCAATGTGGATGAATTTTTTGCTGAGAACGTATGCCTGGCTGACCTTACTTGAAAACAGCGGCCTTATTAACACACTGTTGTCCTATTTAGGCCTGAAAAAATTAAACCTTTTATACAATAATTATGCGGTTATTCTGGGCATGGTATATAATTTTTTGCCTTTTATGGTGTTGCCCATTTATTCCGTATTAATCAAAATAGATAAAAGCGTCATTGAAGCTGCTCAGGACTTGGGAGCAGACTCTTTTACTGTATTCAGAAGGGTTACTTTTCCATTAAGTCTGCCGGGTGTAATGTCAGGCATTACAATGGTCTTCATGCCTTCGGTTACTACCTTCGTTATTTCAAGACTTCTTGGAGGGGGCCAGTATACACTGATCGGCAACCTGATTGAACAACAATTCCTGTATGTAGGAGACTGGAATTTCGGTTCGGCATTATCCGTAGTACTTATGATAATAATTCTTCTCAGTATGGGAGTTATGTCCAGGTATGACAAGGAGCATGAAGGAGGCGGACTATGGTAATTCGGTTTATTAAAAGATTTTATACGTTTATCATTTTTTCCTTTTTATACGCCCCGATCCTTGTACTGATTATATATTCATTTAATAATTCAAGGTCTCGCGGCAAATGGAGCGGCTTTACATTAAAATGGTATGTAGAACTACTGCATGACCGTCAAATTCTTTCCGCCCTATACTATACCATTTTAATAGCCATTATATCGTCCGTGGTTGCAACTGTTATAGGCACCATGGCAGCAGTCGGAATACACAATATGGGCAAATGGAAGAAGTCCCTTATAATGAATATTACTTATCTTCCTGTATTGAATCCCGATATTGTAACAGGCATTTCACTGATGATTCTGTTTATTTTTGTGAAAATGCCTCTTGGCTTTATTTCAATGCTATTAGCGCATATAACATTTAATATACCTTATGTTATTCTTTCGGTGCTGCCAAAATTAAAGCAATTAAACAAACATTTGTATGAAGCTGCACTGGACCTAGGTGCTACACCGGCATATGCATTTAAAAAAGTAATACTGCCTGAGATTATGCCCGGTATTATCACCGGCATGCTTCTGGCATTTACATTATCATTGGATGATTTTGTCATCAGCTTTTTTACAACAGGGTCAGGTGTTTCAAATCTATCCATTACCGTTTACTCAATGGCAAGACGGGGTATTAATCCGAAAATTAATGCTCTATCATCAATTATGTTTATTGTAGTATTATTACTGCTTATTATTGTAAACAACAGAATGTCAAAAGATGATTCAATAAAGGAGAGTGCATAATGAAAAAAAATTGTAAAGTGCTGACATTGGTATTTCTCATTATTTCACTTATAGTGATTTCTTCCGGCTGCGGAGGGACCGACAACAGTAATAAGATTACCCTTAATGTATACAATTGGGGTGATTATATTGATGAATCGGTCATTGACAGTTTTGAAAAAGAATACGGCATAAAAGTCATTTACGATACCTTTTCGACAAACGAAGATATGTATGTAAAATTAAAAGCCGGCGGTGACAGCTACGATGTTGCTTTCCCCTCCGAATATATGATTCAGCGAATGATCAATGAAGACATGGTCCAAAAGATTGATTTGAACAATATACCAAATTATAAATACATTGATGAAAGATTTAAAAACCTGGCATATGACCCCAATAACGAATATTCCGTTCCATATATGTGGGGTACCTTAGGTATTCTTTATAATAAAACCATGGTTGATGACGTTGTCGACAGCTGGGATATCCTGTGGAATGAAAAGTATGAAAAAAAGATTTTGATGCTGGACAGTCAGCGTGATTCCATAGGTATTACCCTTAAAAAGCTTGGATTCTCATTAAATACCAAAGATCCTGCCCAGCTGGAAGCAGCCAAGAACGAATTAATTAAGCAAAAGCCTTTGGTACTGGCATATGTAGGTGATGAAGTTAAAGATAAAATGATCGCCAACGAAGCAGCCTTAGCTGTCGTTTGGTCAGGTGACGCAATTTTCATGAAGCGTGAAAATCCTGATTTAGAATATGTTATCCCCAAAGAAGGAAGCAATCTTTGGTTTGACGCCATGGTTATTCCAAAAGCAAGTCAGCACAAAAAGGAAGCTGAGCTGTTCATTAATTACATGTGTGATACTGAAGTAGCTTATAAAAATGCAGATTATATTGGTTATTCAACTCCTCATGTTGAAGCGAAAAAGTTACTGGATCCCGTTATAACCTCTGATAAGACAGCATATCCTGATGAAGAGGACGTAAAAAACTGTGAAGTATTTGAGGATTTGGGTGACTCTCTGAAAGATTACGATAAAATATGGACTGAAATAAAAGCGTACTAAACAAAATGTCAGAAGGTGTTTTATGAGTGATGACGGACGAAGAGATTACAAAAAACTGATATGTAATAAAATAGGTTCCAGTAAACCTATGAGTATTTTGGAAATTATTAAAGTTTTTTACCCCGCTCGCTATAAAAAGATGATGGAAAATGAGTTGAAAATGGATGGATTATTTACCTCGAAAGAGTGGCTGAAAATACTGACCGAATCGCGCAAATCCCATGAATTATATTTAAAACGCATAAAGAAGGCCGGCAGCAGATAAACTGTTGTCGGCTTTTTTATACAGTTAATTTTGTAGGCAAGCATAAGCAATGCTGCCACTTAATTCGGCAATATTTTCTACATGTCGGGCGGACAGAATCGTCCGCTCCTACATAATATGAAATAGTTGACTACAGCACCTTGCGTACATCATACAAAGACTGCAGGACCAGCCAGTTCTGAGGGAAATACCGGTTAATGGTCCAGTAGCTTACACCGCCTAAATTATACTCATTGACCAGTCGAAGCTTGGCATTAATACTTCTGGCATCCTCAAACCATACTTCATGTTGCCTTCCGCTGGTATAATAGCGATAAAACGGCGACTGTGACGTAGTATCATATTGTATGGCAGCCCGGACTCTGAATGACTGCTCTACTGCTCCCGGATTGGACAATGTTCTCGCGGCAGTGCCTTGTACAAAAGGCAATGTCCAATCATATCCATAATTAGGTATGCCCATCAGTATTTTTCTTCTTGGTATTGCACTTACAGCGTAATTCAATACCTTTCGAACCTCATTAATCGGAGCTACGGCCATCGGAGGTCCAAAGGTATAGCCCCATTCATAAGTCATTAGAATCACATGGTCTACAAGGGCTCCGTGAACCGGATAATCATGAGCTTCATACAGCAAGCCTCTCTGATCGGCAGCGATTTTGGGAGCCAATGCCGTTGTAAGCGTGTAGCCAAGCTCATGCAATCTGCTGCTTGCCTTTCTCAGAAAATTGTTATAGTTTTCTCTGTCTTGCGGATATATATACTCAAAATCAACATCCAAACCGTAATAATTTTTCGTTCGCATTGTTTCAATAACATTGTTCAGTAAAGTATCCTGGATCTGTTCACTTCTTAGAATCGTAGCAACCAGGTCACTATTAAAGCTTCCTCCCTCTTCAATATTGGTTATCACCATTAACGGAGCTACTCCGGCCTGCCTTGCTGCCTGGATAAGGGTCGTATCATTAACGGAGCTTAAGCTTCCGTCAGGTCTGACTTCATAGCTGAAAATACTCAAATAAGTTAAGTAAGGGAGTGTCTTTTGAAGCACCTCCATGCTAATATTGGGAAATGCATATCCGTTTACTTCAATGGTCCCCAGTTTTCTTGTTCGTGGCGGAATAGTGATGATCTGTCCGGGCCTGATTAACGCGGGATTTGTAATTTGCGGATTTGCTTCAAGTATGGCATCAACCGTAACACCATAGTCACGTGCAATGCTGTATAAGGATTGCCCCGGCACCACTCTGTGCTGCCTTGTCCCTTCAAGAACAACCAGGGTTTGCCCCACAACCAGTTGTCCGGGATTTGCCAATTCATTATCCTGTATGATTTTGGTATATGGCACACCGTACAACCGGGCAATCGTATAAACGCTTTCTCCCGGTTTCACTACGTGAATAATCATAAAAGCACACCTTCCCATCATATTATCTGCTATAATTCAATATATGCAGATCCATTCCGATTGGGTACAATGTGCTTTTATAAGGCTCATTCAATCTGAACCGTACTGTCCTTTTATTATCGGCATAACTCGATAAGCCAGAAAAGAAACAATCACCGTCTTTACTATATCACCGCCAATAAATGTCAGGAATCCTACTTTCACAGCCCACTGAATACTCTTTGCATCCTTTAAAATGAAATTATATATTGCATACAAATATGGTACACCAATAAGATAAAGTATTATTAACCCTGTAAGCACCGAAACTGAGATTCCAAAATATGTAGGCTTTTTTTGTCTTTCTATTACAGCCCCTATTGCATATGCCGCAGGTATTAAGCCAAGCAGATATCCAAAGCTTGGCTGCATAACGTATCCTATCCCTCCGCCCTGTGTGAATACAGGTATGCCTGCCAGTCCAACAGCAACATATAATAGCTGCGAGAGCATTCCGGCTTTTGCTCCCAGCAAAAGCCCGGCAAAAGCGCAAAAAAAGAACTGCAGCGTAAATGGTATAAACGGAACCGGTATTCTGATAAAGGCACCAACCGCTGTTAATGCAGCAAACAATGCGATAAGAAGCATATCCTTTGTCTTTGTATTCATTCCATTCCCCCTTTACATTTATATATTTATATAATATGGCAATAAATAAAAATTGTCAACCCTCGATTATTTTGGGTTGACAATTTATTAATTCCCAATGCAAAATGCAGCTACACCAGATTTCAAAAAATAACTGCTGCTAAAAAAGAATTGCCATTATTATTAATCCTATCTTGCCAACTGAATCATTGTGTCCAGCCCGTCCCAATAAAATACATCCGTTCTGGCTGCAACGGTATAGTCATAAACCATCTCCAGTGTTTCATGAGGTTTTACCGCCGCATCTTTAATAACTGCTTTTGACAGTTTTCCGCTATCGCTGTAAGATGTAATGATAATCTTTCCATTTAATTCTATATCTTTATAATTTGTAATCCCGACAACCAGCTTATCTCCACTTACATAATGCGCAATTACGCACTCTGTCCCTAAGGAATACACTTTATTGGCCATTCCTGTATTATCATCATAGGCAAAGAGCACAGCCCTGTAATTCCGTGCATTATCGGGAATTGCTGCCATAATTTCATGCTCACCCTCTGACAATAATTGCGCTTTATATGCTAATAATTGATTATCCTTATCATACAATGCCAATACAACACTGGAACTTCTATTAAGATGAACATTCGCCTTTACTGCCGTGCCTGCATTAAATGCTTCGGTATCAAAAACAACTTTTGAAACAGGCTCCTCACTGATGGTTGGCTCCGATTCTTTTTTCCCATACTGTTCCTTAACTTCATCATATTTTATTCTTTTATTTTTTTATACTCCCTCTCCGTTGAATTCCGGAATAAAGCTTTCTGAGGCAGTTTCGCCCTCCTGTATAAATCCGTTTTCTACTCCCAGCCCAACTGCATAATCAATTAATTCTTCATATTCCTCCCGAGTAATTTTCCTGTTGATTTCCGGATATTTTTCCACATGCTTAAGAGGAGTAAACTGATTCATGATACTGATATATATACTGTTCCCATAGGTTTCATACAAATACTTGATGATTCTCCTGGAATCTTCAATGCATCCAGGCAGCATCAGATGCCGTACAATCACACCCTTAGTCATCATTCCGTCATCATTAAACTCAGGCTCTCCTGTCTGTCGAACCATCTCACCGATTGCTGCACAAGCAACGGCAAAATAATCCGGTGCATTGGAGTACCTTTTTGCCAGTTTCTCATTCGCATACTTAAAATCTGTAAGATAAACATCGATATATCCATCCAGCATCTTTAAAGTATCCGTCTTTTCATATCCGCTGCAATTATATACGATGGGCAAATTAAGACCTTTTCTTCTTGCTCTGGCAATGGCTTCTATAATCTGCGGCGTATAGTGACTTGGAGTAACCAAATTAATATTATTTGCCCCTTTTTTCTGAAGCTCCGTAAAGATTTCCGACAGCCGATTTATAGTAATATTTTTTCCTGCCAATCCCCTTGCAATATGATAATTCTGACAATAAACACACCCAACGGCACAGCCTGAAAAAAAGACGGTGCCTGACCCGTTTTCCCCGGAAATGCAAGGTTCTTCCCACATATGAAGCGCTGCTCGTGCAACCACCAGTTCATCGGTTGTTTTACAGTATCCTTTAACCCCTCTGGTACGGTCAACATGGCAATTTCTTGGACATAATGTACAATCTTTTAATAAATTTATATTCATACAACCTCCATTAACGCTGCATTTGTCTTGCTTTAAGCTTTATAAATTATTCCGTAGAATTGAATACTCTTAAAATTTGTATCCCTAATGCTATTTTTAAAACAGTGCCTCCCTCATGACTTTTAAATAATACTAATATAGTATCATTTATTTTTAACTTGCAACATCGTCGTCATCAGAGCGCAACAATATAATTCTTTTGTCCTCAAGCATAACCCTTATTCTCCCTTTCCCTTTTATTCCAAGTGCTTCCAAGTACTCTCGAGGTATTGCAATCTTCCTGTTTTATCTACGACAGCATATTCAACATGGGATTCTGCTTGTTTTTCCGTTATATCTTCCAACAACTCAATATCTTTTGCATAGGTACTTTGACGAATGAATTCACTGCTGGTTCTGCCGTCTCTTATGGATGCCACTCTGTCTACTTTGGATAATAGCTGACGGTCATGCGTTACAACTACAATGGTTAACCCCAGAGTTTTATTTAGCTTCTGAAAAAGCTCGAAAATTAATGAGCACATTTGAGAATCAACTGCACCTGTAGGTTCATCAGCTAATAAAACTTTCGGCTTATTGGCAATAGCTATGGCAATTGCAACACGCTGCTGTTCTCCTCCCGAAAGCTGGCCAAGCTTATGATTTCTTCTTTCATACAAACCTACCATATCCAACAATTCTTCTGCCCACCTTTTGCGTTGAGTACTTCCCTGCAGAATCATAGGAACTTCCACATTTTCCAAAGCACTCAGATAAGGTACAATATTCCGGACATTATTCTGCCATACAAAACCGACAGTATCTCGTTTATAATACATAAGCTCCTTTTCATTTATGCCTATTATTCTTAAACCAAAATCTACATTTTCATATGCCATCATCAGAGAAACAAAAAGATGCAAAACTGTAAAATTGCCAATTTCGCACCTTTTTATGAATCTGAAAAAAATTAATCAATATGATTTCTTTTACGTTATATGGCTTATAGTAATTTTATAATCTAAATTTATTCACCTCATCATTTAATTCTTTTACGATATCCGCTAACTTATTTGCACTTTCCGTAATCATTCCTATGGAAGCTGTCTGTTCCTGCACAGCAGCAGATGTTTCTTCAACGCTGGCCCCGGTTTCTTCAGAAAAAGCGGCTATATCCTGTACAAATGACTGTATATATTCACTGTTCTTTTGAATGGTATCAATATTCTCCGATATTTTTATAATTCCTTCTGCTGTTTCATTTACTTTTTTATTAATCTCCATGAATGTGTTTTTTGTAATTTCGGTTTGCTTCATACCATTAGCAACCTGTGTATATCCATCATTCAAGCTTTCAACAACTTCTTGAGCACCTTTTTGAATGCTTTTAACAATATTGGCGATATCAGTTATGGAATTTTTCACTTCGTCCGACAGCTTTTTCACTTCCGCTGCAACTACAGCAAAGCCTCTGCCTGCTTCACCGGCTCTCGCCGCCTCAATGGTAGCATTTAGCGCCAATAAATTGGTCTGGTCCGCAACATGTTCTATGACCTTTACCAAACGAGAAATTTGTTTTGTACTGCTGCTTAATATATTAACTTTATCTACTGCATTGGATACCGTTGAATTAATATGCTGCATTTGAGCTTCGGAATTCATTATTGTTGAATGGCCTTTGTCTGCCAGTTGAAGCAATTTCTTAGTGGTATAGGCAATGTTTTCTCCTTCTTTATTTGAATTAATGATTTCATTGGTCAAATCTTCTATTAATTGTGTGATTTTTACTGTAGCATCGGTCTGCTTCTGGGTACCATTAGCCAACTGTTGCATAATTTCATTAATTTGCTCGCTTCCCTGGTTAACCTGTTCAGCATAATTGTTAAGACTTTCTGATTGTAGATTTACATTAGAGGATATTCTGGCAATATGCCCAATCATCGTCCTAAGATTTTCTACCATCTTATTAATTGCATTACCCAGTTCGGTAATTTCATCTTTATTTTCATCTTGAATCAAGTCTACGGAAATATTGCCTTCCGAAATCTGATTGCTGATATATACCATATGATTAATACGTCTTTTTATCGAAAAAATAAAGGTATACATGATTGCAATTGCCAGAAAAACACCAATAATTGCAATAATAACAAGAACAATTTCATTGGCCGTCATGCTTTCTAATGTATTACCTACACTCCGATTTCTATCTTCTTCAACGATATTTCTTATTTGATGCAGCTGATCTATGGTTTTATCACGCAAATTAGCAGCCGTACTTCTTCCTACAACCGTTTCCGCCTTAAGATTTCTTCTTGCACCATATATGATTTTTTCTTCCATTACTTTTTCTATTTCTTTTTTATTATGTCGTATCTCTTCAATTGATAATGTTATTTTCTCTTGCTTTTCATTCTCTTCATATTTTATTTCATTTAATTTCGTAAGCAACTCTTCAATATCTTTCCCATACTCTTTAAACTTTGTTAAGGAATCAGAGCTCTTTGAGGTAACATAATCATTAATGCAATTATCCATATTATTAAACAGAATTTCTAACTGATAAATATCTGTTTCCAATAATACATTTTTTTGAATATCTTTTAAATTAGACTTAATATGTCCAAACAAAACGGTAATAATAAGCCCTCCTATAACCATCAGGAGCAAAACAGGAATGATGGATATTGCAAATTTTTGACTTAAATTCATATCTTTTATCTTTGATTTATTGAAATCAATTTTTCTTAACTTTTTGTCTATATTTGTCAGCAATTTAGCTTTCTCTTTTCTATTAATCTTCATAAATACAATAGTAGCTATTTTTTGAATAAACTACCTTTTCCCCCTTTTTTCTTTTCTAACTTACACAAACCAGAGTTTCACATAATATTATTTTATGTAAAGTTACAAAAAGGTATAAAAAATTAACCATTTAAAACTCCTTATTAGAATTTACTAAGCCTTTTTTAAAATAAATTCGACATTATACTCAATATTCCTGCATAGTTTTTAATTATTTTTATATAATAATATAGTACTACATAAAAAAAGACATGAGCCTGCTAAATCCTGCTCATGTCGCTTAATTCATTTCATTTCAATTGAATGACATTTCTTGTCTTGGATACTGTTACCGGCTCGTTCATTCCATCTTTCCATAACATAAACTTAACCTTTGCTCCATTTGAAATGGCAGCTTCAAAATTTGCAGACACGCCGAACTTGAACGGAACATCAATTTTTTTAACCGAAAGAAGAATATTATTAGCATCGTATTCAGCAATATACAGGTCATAATTCTTTTCTTCACGGCTGATGATTGTACACGCTGCTTTTGAGTCGGTTACTTTTACAGAGGTAATTTTCGGTTTCCCTTCTGTAATTCTGAAATTGCTTACGGTAAATAATCCGCCGGAAATTCCCGCACCACCTACCGTAATTACTTTATTCACCGAAGTGATATAAGGAGCATCACTTCTAAAAGTAAAGTTATTTGCCAACTGATAGGTTGTACCGTCAGGAGTTGTCACATAAACGCTGTATGTTTTGGTTGAAATGTTTGCTTTCACACTAATGTGGTACGTCTTATTGATTTCGTAGGGTACTGCCGTAGTAGAACTATAATCAGAGCCGTTGCGAACATCCATGTATCCGTTTGGCTGTATACGGATTGCCATACTTGGACTTGACCATGTAGTCGGTGAAACATTCGTACCACATATGCCAACAACGCCATCCGTAATCTGATGGGGAGTAATGTCATATTCAAAGAAGAACTCTCCGCTTTGTTCACTAAAGGTATGGTAAGGCCATGGACTCCCCGCTGCTTCATCGGATATCCACTGCTCACCGGCAGCTAAAACTGTGACAACAAAATGCTTTGTTTCGGTATATCCGCCCTTTGAAATAGTTGCTGTTAAAACAGCCGTCATATCATCTGTCCCTCTTGTGATTACTCCGTTATTTGAAATGACAGACGGATTGCTTGATACCCAGGTGATTGTACTTCCATTTGCACAGGCAGATGGCAATGTAAGATTTCCCATTAAAGCGTCAAGATTTTCGCTGAAAATGAGAAGCAATTTATCTTCTTTTACTGACTCTTCATCCGTTTTTACAGGAAGACTGGCTTTTATTTCTTCTTCGGTCAGGGCCCGATCATAAAGCTTCACATTATCCAATGAGCCAGCAAAATACGTATTATTAAAAGATTTACCCAAATATGCAAGAAGGTCTTTTTCCCCAAGGTGATAAATTGTTCTTGTCATGTTTGCATTTTCAGCCAATTTAATACCGTTTCTATAGACGGAAACTCTGGTAGGCTCAACAACCAAGCTAATATTTACCCAGGTACCTATTTGAGAATCCAATCCGCTTATATTTGCCACATCATTGATGGTCTTCTCCAATGTAAGTCTGCTTGCGTATCCGTTTTTGGTTGCATTTAGCCAGAAATCATGAAGATTATCCCTACCTACGGCAAATACAGCTGTATCCGTATTATCTCCTTCAACCTTCACATCCATTGTCAGTGTAAAGGTATCTCTTCTGTCAAAAATGTTGTCCGGAAAAGCCAAATAGGAGTTTGTACCGTCAAGCTTAAGAGCACGGCTGTTTTTTTCAGGGTCCTGAACATATTTTGCATTTCCAAAAATTTCCGCATCATCGTTTTCAAAATCATATTCAACAATAGGTGGAGCACCTTTTTCTGAAGCAGGAAGTTCTCCCCATTTGGCAATTACAGCATCATACTCTTTTTGTGTTACGGGAAGAACAACCCCGTGCTTCGAGCCTGTCGGCATTTTTGCTTCAGCCTTTGTGAATTTACCTGAAGCAATATCATTGGTTATATAAGGTACAAATTTTGAATAATCGTCAATCAGTAAACAATAGGTAGTGCTTTCACCGTTCATTTTAAATATGGCAGGACCTTCTCCGTTAATTGTTGAATAACCGGGAACATCCCTAAAGGTCCAATAAAGAGAATCGGCAACCTGCATATCCACATAGGAGTTTGCTTTTTTTGTAAAGCGATATATTTTTCCGTCATGAGCTTTAATCATTGTCGTATCGATTCTTGGAGTACCGTCTCCTCCTACAAAAACTTCAGGAGCGGTAAATGTTCGGAAATCACGGGTTCTGGCAAGAAAAACCGTGTCCTGTACAGGAGTTTTGGTAAGATATTTGCCGGCCGCATAAACCCAGTATTCACCTGTTGCTTCATCATAAATCGCTTCCGGTGCCCAGGCACAGCCCATTCGGTTGTCAGCAAACTTGACCATGCGCGGTTCAGACCAATTAACAAGGTCGTCCGACTCCCATACAATGATGTACTTGCTTCCCTGCATACTCCATTTTGTCCAATCGCTTGATGACGATTCCTCCGTATTAAGGTCTGTTGCCATCAAATAGAATTTGTCTCCATAGGGTGAACGAACAATATACGGGTCACGAACAGCTCTGGTGCCTACATTGGACACCAAAACAGGATAATTGCCGTTTAAGTCGACCCAATGAAGTCCATCTTTACTTGCCGCCAAATGTATACTTAAAACCTCATCGGGGGAGCCGTTTACAAAGCCACGGAAATATGCATAAATGTATCCGGTTTTTTCTTCCTGAATCGGAAGAGCTTTAACTGTAAGATTGAATGTTTTTTGAACACTCATCCCATTCAGCGAAATATTCGCTGTTAATGTCACTTTTTTATCAACACTGCCTCTTTTAATAACTCCCGGAGGCATTATATAATCGCCGTTTTGAATAGACTTTGTACTGACAACACTCTCGTCGCTGGAGGTCCATGTAACCGTTGCGCCGTTTACCTTATCCGGTAAATAAAGATTATCTTTAATATTATCTTGATGATAGATTTCAACATAATGATAAAGATCACTTTCCGTAACCGCAGGTTTGGTTGCCTGCTGTTGAATTTCTTGCGCACTTAATGCCCTGCCTGCAAACAGGAAATTGTCAAGAGTAGCACTAAGATATTTGTCCGCTTCAAATTGAGATTTGCCTAAGTAATTTTGAGTTGTTTCACCCAGGGAATCCGGTGTAAATGTGCTTTCAAGCGTACCTTCAACCGCCCCGTTTATATAAAGAGTTACGGTATTTCCGGATTTCGTAACTGCAACATGAGTCCATTCGCCATTGCTTAACTTTGTATTCGACGTAATATTGGATTTTGAACCGCCGGGAACAAGTGACTCAAAACGAAGTGCCGAGGTGGTGGATGCCATACCCAAAAACATATAATTGGTTGTTCCTGAACCAAAGTCAAATATACGCTGGTATGATAAATCTGTATATTCAAACCGAATCCATGTTGCAACCGTAAAATCTGTAACCCCCTTTGTAATATTGTCAGGGAGTTTTACATAAGATAACGAACCGTTAAAGTATCCGCCTTTTCCGCTTATTCCGTCCAGATAGGTCAGGTCCTTGGAAATCACACCGTCAGGAAGAGAACCTTCAAAATCAAGATAAAGATATACCGGTTCATGACCCGGTTCTTCTGCAAAGACCGGCATTGTACCTATAACCATGAAAACGCTCAATAGGATTGCCAATACTCTTCTCATTAAAAACACCCTTTCTTTTATATATTGAAAAATAGAGTATTTATCAATGAGTTTAAAAATTTTATCTTATTTTTTATAAAAACCAAGGAAAACAAAAATCAATTACATTTACCTAAATTTTAACATGCAAAATGAAATACTAAAATACATTTTATTTATAATTAATTTAGCTTTTTTTTGTATATTAAAATCATATGTGACATTGAAAATTATTGTGGTAATTATATAATAATTTATATTATTCTGGTATAATTTATATAGCTATGATTTATTAAATAAATCACCTTTGGTGAATTTATTTATATTTTGCTTCGCTCAACCTTTTTATAAAATAAATTCTTTCATTTATTGACGGGAAATTCTAAATTTAAAAAATAAGGAGGAGGAATAATATGGAGAATTTCACTTTTTACAGTCCCACTTATTTCGTTTTCGGCCAGGAAGAAGAAAACAACACGGGCAAATATGTTAAACGTTTCGGCGGCAGCAAAGTTCTTATACACTATGGCGGAGGTTCAGTAATCCGCTCCGGGCTCCTGGACAGGGTAAAAAATTCACTTAAAAAAGAAAACATAGAATTCATTGAACTCGGCGGTGTAAAACCCAATCCAAGAAGCGGCCTTGTTTATGAAGGTATTGAATTATGCAGAAAAGAAAATGTTGATTTTGTTCTTGCCGTTGGTGGCGGCAGCGCAATTGACTCAGCCAAAGCAATTGCAGCAGGTACCGTTTATGACGGAGATTTCTGGGACTTTTATAAAGGAAAATTAGTGACAAAAGCGCTTCCTATCGGAACTATCCTGACCATCTCCGCAGCAGGAAGTGAAGGTTCTCCCGACTCTGTTATAACAAACGAAAACGGTATGTACAAACGAGGAGCAACCGGCGAAGCTCTCCGCCCCGCATTCTCCATTTTGAATCCTGCTTTAACCCGGACATTGCCGCCGTATCAGGTAGCATGTGGAATAACCGATATCATGGCTCACTTATTTGAACGTTATTTCACCACTACCAATGAAGTTGAAGTAACGGACAGAATGATTGAAGGTCTGCTGCTGGCTATGATTCACGAAGGTCCCCGAGCCGTACGTAACCCTGCGGATTATCAAGCTCAGGCCAATATTATGTGGGCAGGTATGATGGCACATAACAATTCCTGTGGAGTCGGCAGAACACAGGATTGGGCAAGCCATGATATTGAACATGAGCTATCGGCATTGTATGATTGTCCGCATGGCGCAGGACTTGCAGTTGTTTTCCCTGCCTGGATGACTTACACCATGAAACATAATATTAACCGTTTTGCACAGCTTGCCGTTCGTGTATGGGGATGCCAGATGGATTTTGCAAATCCGGAAAATACGGCGAAAGCCGGCATTGATGCCTTAAAACACTTCCTTAAATCCATAGGCATGCCATCCACCCTTGCGGAACTGGGAGCCAGGAATGAAGACATTGAAAAAATGGCCCATTCTGCATGTTATGGGAACGGGCGAAACGGAACCATCGGCAATTTTGTAAAACTAAATGAAAATGATGTGATAAATATTTATCGGCTGATGATCTAAACATAAAAACGGTCGTTGAGACATTTCCTTCCAACGACCGTTTGATATTATGTAATAAAGTTCAATATTCTATTTTAAATTTTCTACTGCTGCTCTTTCAATCGACAGCCCTTTGGTATAGCGTTTCATAAATTCATTGAAGCCGGCTACATCCGCAGGATCAGGAGCAACAGAGCTTCCCTTATTCCCTGCAAAAACCTTTCGATTCAGGTAATCACCCAATGACTCGTTTTCTTCTTTATGAATCATATAGGATGCCAGAAGGGCAATACCCCAGGCTCCACCTTCTCCGGCAGTTTCCATGACAGACACAGGAACATTCATTGCAGCAGCCATTATTCTCTGTCCCACTTCCCTGGTCTTGAAAAATCCGCCATGTCCTAAGATTTCATCTACCTTAACAGATTCCTTTTCAAAAAGAATATCCAGGCCCGTCTTAAGAGCTCCAAGTGCGGTAAACAAATTAACACGCATAAAATTAGCCAAATTGAAGTTGCTGTTTGATGAACGTACAAATAACGGCCTGCCTTCTTCAAAATGAGTAATATGTTCGCCGGAAATATAACCATATGCCAGCAAACCACCACAGTCGGGGTCTCCCTGTAGGGCAGCACCTAATAACGTGTCATAAAGCTTCGGTTTGTCAACTTCCATACCCAGTGCTTTAATTGCTTGTGCAAATAAGCTGATCCACGCATCATAATCCGATGTACAATTGTTTGAATGCACCATAGCCACAAGCTTTCCGTCAGGTGTTGTTACCAGGTCAATCTCCGGATACACTCTGGACAGTTCTTTTTCCAATACAATCATTGCAAAAACTGATGTACCTGCAGATACATTGCCGGTGCGCGGCAATACGCTGTTTGTAGCAACCATACCTGTACCGGCATCCCCCTCTGGCGGACAAAGCGGAATGCCGGGCTGCAGATTTCCTGTAACATCCAGCAGCTTCGCACCTTCTTCTGTCAGCTCTCCACCCTTTTCACCGGCAATAAGGACATCAGGAAGTATATCTTCCAGTTTCCACGGGAGATTCAGGGAGCTGATTAAGTGGTTAAACTGTTCAATCATTTTTGAGTTAAAATTTTTTGTCTCCAGATCAATTGGGAATACACCGGATGCTTCTCCAATCCCCAAAACTTTCCTACCCGTTAATTTCCAATGGATATATCCGGCCAATGTGGTCAAATAGCTTATCTGAGATATATGCTCTTCCTTATTCAAAATAGCCTGATAAAGGTGAGCAATACTCCATCTTTGCGGAATCGGATAATTAAACAGCTTTGTCAATTCTTCTGAAGCCTGCCCGGTTATATTGTTGCGCCAGGTACGGAAAGGGGTTAAAAGATTGCCACTCTTGTCAAAAACCATATAACCATGCATCATGGCGCTAAATCCAATGGCTCCGGTGGTCTTAATGTCCACTCCGAATTGCTCTTTTACACTTTCCGCCATCTTCCGATAACTGCTTTGAACACCGCTCCATATATCTTCCAGGCTGTAAGTCCAAATGTTATTCACATAGCTATTCTCCCAATCATGACTTCCGGAAGCAATCGGTGCATTGTCCGGACCGATCAGAACGGTTTTTATGCGGGTGGAACCAAGTTCAATTCCAATTGTCGTTTGACCATTAATAATGTTGTTTTTCACCTCATTGAATCCCATACTCATGGTCGACCCCTCCTTATTTTTACCATATCATAGATTATGCTTTTTACATTCAAGATTATGGTAATAATTTTTATACCTAAATTAACTATATAGCAAATATCACCAATTTTCAAGTCTCATTTCACAATTGATGGTGTCAATTTGTTCTCGGTTTTTTTTAAGCAGATTTCACCCTTTATTTTGGTAACTTATATAATATAGCCACCATTCCTTATATTTTTCAGCACTCGATATAACTCGTTTACTTTA
>Ga0134104_1000466_pt1 | contig 48638 bp, 34 predicted proteins | sample 15_3_2metaG_FD_94455 | JGI IMG/M metagenome (GOLD analysis project Ga0134104, IMG submission 94455) | Switchgrass degrading microbial communities from high solid loading bioreactors in New Hampshire, USA - 15_59_3.3_214_A2 metaG | ecosystem: Engineered > Bioreactor > Semi-continuous > Anaerobic...
CACACCTTCCGCATGATGAAGGATGCCTTCATCTGCGTTGTACGGTTCCTCCATCATGATTTTAGTAAGGATAGTGGCCAATGAAACGGGCAGATTGTCTGGTTCCTGGTAACCCAGTGAATCTGTAAGATTACCCTGCGCGTCAGCGTCTACCAGGAGCACTTTCTTACCCTGTGAAGCAAGACCGATACCAAGGTTAACTGTCGTGGTCGTTTTACCTGTACCACCCTTCTGGTTGGCAAGGGCGATTACTTTTGACACTTAAAACTCCTCCTTTCACGTAAAAAAGCCGCTTGCTTTATTGATAAATAAAGCGAACGGCCTATCCATATAATATATAAAAAGAGGACTTGAGCTAAAGATCTCATGTCCTCTTGTTCATTCGTTCTTAGATTTTATAATTTAATTAAATAACTATTTATAATGCAAACTATGAAAAATTTTACTATTTCCTAGACCCTAGAATCATCTAATGATTCAGTTGTGCGTTCTTCTTGTATTTGATTATATATTTCTTGAATAATATCATGAAACTCCCTTAATATAACTTTTTGCTCATCAACAGGCATTGGATGCTTATATGTACGACCATCTTCAATTTCATATGTAGCTACTATTACGACTTCAAGTAACAAATCATCTGTATTAAACGTAATATCAACTAGAATTTTTGTAGCTTCCCTTTTATGTTCAAACATTATCGTTGCTTTTGGAAAGAAATATCCTCTATCCACTGCCTGTACTACAATTGGATTGCTTCGGAGACCTGAACCAGAAAGCAATGCTGATTTTATTCCATTTAGAATGCTTTCTTCAAGTGCTTCCTGATCTTCTCCATCATCCAAAGCCTCTTCACTATCGCTTATCTTTATATTTTGTATTGAATCAATTCGCCAATCCTGAAAACTATAACCGAAAAACCTGTCAAATAATTCGACTCTTTCACGTATAGTTAACCCTTTTAATGATATCTGGGTAGGTTTGCCAAAGTCTTCGGATGTAGCTAATGCTGTATTGACAATCTTTTTTGCAATAGCAATATCTCCCCTATCATTAAAAATAAAATCAATATTAATGCCTGTATCTGTAGACTTATGGGCTTGAAAGCTAAATCTTTGCGTTGTTTCTGCAAGCAACTCAACTCTCCCAGGCTTTCTTTTAGTATAAGATATCTCACCAATTAATATTTGCTCATCCCCATCTGAAACCATGTTAAAACTTTCAAATTTAATATCCTCAAGAGCAGCCATTGAATTTCTGTAAGTTGATAGTTTAGTATAAAATTCAGTAAAAGTGTTAACATCAGTATCAGGAGAATCCAGTGATAATTTTAATCGAAAAGACTTTTTATAATTTTTTTCATCATCCATATAAGTTGAAATACGATTAATATCAGTAAACCCCCAATAGAATAAGTGAGCGTCGCGAATTACAGTATCTTTATCTGCAGACAAAAGAAATACCCCATTGTTTTTACATATTGATTTAATCGCGGTTAACGATAAACTTGTTGTAAGAACTTCTTTGAGCGATGCTTTCTCAGGATAATTTGTTATCATAGTTACACCTCCCCAAAACGAATAATTCCATCTGGGACATTCTTTAGTCCATCAAATATATCTAAATACTTAACGTCAATTGTAGATGGCTTTTTAAGATCACCTTTAATTTGTTTGTTAATACGTGACTTGAAATCAGCTACTATCTGACGTATATTGGTTTCATTTTCGTATAGGTAAACTTCATATACTTGATAAGATTGAAAATTCAACCTCTTAATCAAGTCATATAAAAAATCCAATGACGCACTTGATGCCGGCTCATAGCAAAATACTACGAGTTTATTAATAATATCTGTGCCACCACTGTAGTTCTCTACTTCTTGTTTGACTTCAGCAAAGATATATTTTGAATATAAATGTGTCAATGTTAAATGATCAGCCAAAATAAGACTGGTTCCTAATGTAGGAACATTAGGGTAGATGAAGTTGAAAGACTTAGCATCTTTTTTGATATTGTTAATAGTATTGATTAAAGAGCACCATCTTAGTATCTGATAGTTTGATGCAACAAATATATTACAGGGATATTTTTTGCTCGCTACTCCAACTTTATTTAGGTTTTCCATAAATTCATCGTGTATATACTCATCATTAGCCCAACACATCAGCAATGCATTCTGTATCGGCGCTTTTGATAAATCTTGTATGATAGGAGAAACTTGCAAGCATTCCAAACAATCCGTTATTTGTTTTATCCATTTTTTGATGTTCGCTGTTGTGATACTTTTAAACTGCCAATTTTTTGACTCAACAAGAATACCTTGATTGCATTGATAATAAGGATCATAATACTCGAAGAAAGAATCTACACCGTGATTTTGCCCTTTACGTTCTTTTATATGTATGGTACATTCAATATCAAAATTACACGAACCTTTTTGTTCCCAACCTAATTGTTTCAAAATAGATACGCTTTCTTTTGTCCAATGTTCACCAATTGCATTCTGATTTTCTGGCATTATTATCCCCCTTTCTATATTCCTTGCTTTATCAAACGCAAAAAATCTATATCAATGCTTTCGATATCTTTATATATTGAAATAGAGCCACTTTTATAAAAAGTTATGGAATAGCTATCATTGGTTGTTATGTTTAATGTAACATTTACAATTTGTTTCTCAAATTTTTTTAATATATCTAACGGCCTGGGATAATCAGTAAGATTTAGGACGCAATCACCAATAATATTATCGAAGAAAATGTAATCAGAAATTTTAACCCTTGAGACGTCAAAAACAATGCGATTGGCTTTACAGCAGTCTATAAGTTTTAATAGATTAATCTGCGTATCAGATATTGCTATCTTGTATTTAGTTACCTTCCCTAAAAATTCAATCACTTTAATTGCCATTTGCTTATTTCCGATGATATCCAGCGTATTCTGTTTGAAATCAATGAAGAATGGTACTATCTCAATTCTTTTATATTCTACTTTTTCAAATTCATCAATTTCGGGGTTGTATGTATCTTGACTATATATTTTTTCGATCAGATAGTGAGAGGATATGTATTCATTATTTTGAGATATAACACGAATACCCTCACCTGTTTGTGACGAAAACTCAAATTTTCCAATATAGCTAGATAAAAGCATTTTAGTATCATTTGTTAATTGCAGTTTTTTCACAATGATACTCTTCATAAAAATACCTCCTTATTTTTTGCTATTTTTCATTGTTCACCAACCTACACTCATTATTAAAAACACCCGGAATATTCAACAATCTATGTATAAAAAACAGCGAATAATATCAAAAAATCTCGTCATTGATATGATTATATCACTTTATTGTAATTATTTCCATCAATCTTATTAATCTCAATATTTTAAAAAGAGAATGCCGGTAAAAAAAACCGACATTCTCTCACCACTATCCAGTTTCAAATTACCCCACACTGCGTAATATAGACATATCCAAACACTCTACTTAAAACACTGCGTAAATATTTCTACACACTCGAGGTCTAACACTACGGAAACTTCAATTTTATTTTTCAAAACCTTATTTCTAAAATCATCACCATCCGTTGTAAACGTAGTGAATTTCGCAAAGTGCTGAAAACTAAGGATTTCTAGGTATCTTTCCTTTGCATTCCTATTACGCACTCCACATGGCTCGTCCAGGGGAACATGTCCACCGGTTGTACCTCCACAGTCCTGTACCCGTTCTGGTCAAGGTAGTGCAGGTCCCTTGCCAGTGTGGACGGATTGCACGATACATAGACAATCCGCTTCGGCTGCATGTCCACCAACGTCTTCAGCAGCCTCTCATCGCAACCTTTCCTTGGCGGATCTACCACTACCACGTCTGCCCTTGCACCGCCGGCATACATCTCAGGTATGACTGTTTCCGCCTCCCCGGCAATGAACTCCACATTGTTCACTCCGTTTTCCTCCGCATTTCTCCTTGCATCCCTTACAGCATCTTCTACCACTTCAACTCCATATGCCTTTCCGGCTTTTTCAGATAAAAAGAGGGATATGGTACCTATGCCGCAGTACAGGTCAAAAACTGTCTCAGAGCCGGTAAGTCCTGCATACTCCAGAGCCTTATTATAAAGGACTTCCGTCTGCACAGGATTTACCTGGAAGAAAGACAAAGGCGATATGTGAAACCTGTATTTTCCTATATAATCTGTAATTGTGTCGCTGCCGAATATTTTTATGTTTTTCTCTCCCAGAATTACATTGGTATTCTTTGTATTAATATTTAAATAGATGCTCTTGATCTGCGGTATGGCGGAAGTAAGCTCCTTTACCAGAGCCTTACGTGCGGGCAGGTCCTGGGCATTTATCACCAGCACTACCATGACTTCTCCCGTCTTGAATCCAACCCGGGTCATAATATGACGTACAATTCCCACTTGATTTTTCTCATCATATATGCTTATGCCATGCTTTGATATAAAACTTCTTATAATCTCCGTAATCTCCGAGCTTACCTCGCCCTGTATCCCACAATTTGAACTGCCTATGTCTATAACATCATGGGACCTTTTCGCAAAAAAGCCTATTAAAGGCCGCGCCGGTGTACCCGCTACCGGAAGCTGTGTCTTGTTCCTGTATCTCAGAGGTTTTTCCATGCCTATAGTATCGTGTATAGTGACATTTTCCAGTTTTCCGATGCGCGTGATATTATCTTTTACTGTATTGGTTTTGAATTCAAGTTGGGCTTCATAGCTCATATGCTGAAGGCTGCAGCCTCCACAGCGCTTATAAACCGGGCAGAAGGGCTCTGTCCTCTGTGATGAAGCCTCCAGTATTTTTAATAGCTTGCCTACTGCGTAGCTTTTTGTAACTTTTATTATTTTAACATGAACTTTTTCTCCTCTGATTGCTCCCTCCACAAATACGGTAAAATTGTCAATTCTTCCCACTCCAAGTCCGTCATGAGTCATTCCGTCAATTTCAATATCATATTCTGTATTCTTTTGTACAACCATAATAAGAATTTCCACCTTTCAACATTTTGCAATTAACCAACGCTGTACTTTTCCAGGACTTCATTCAACCTTGCTGTCGCCTGGTCCAGACTCAATGTCAATTCCTCCAGCCCCAGAATAATTCTGTTCTGCTCCTCAATGCTTCTGCTTATATATTCCCCTTTGCCTGCCGCATTGGCTGCAGTTTCCTCTATTGTACTGAGTATTCTGGCCATTTCGCCTGCATTTTGGGACTGCGTCCCGGCGGTTTTCGCCACAGTCTCAACCGACTTTACTACAGTTTGAACGGTTTTTATAATTTCATGCATGCCTGTCCTGACATCGCTTACCTTTCCGGCACTTTCTTCAAACTCCACAAAACCGCTGCCAATGCTATCAGCTGCATCTTTTATTTTATCCTGTATCTCAACAATTTGCGCCTTTATTTCATGCGCAGCTCTGTTGCTTGCTTCTGAGAGCTTTCTTATCTCCTCTGCGACAACTGTGAATCCCTGTCCTTCCTTCCCTGCTTTAGCCGCCTCTATTGCAGCATTAAGTGCCAGCAGGTTGGTCTTGGAAGCAATTTCAGTTATCTTATTAGTAATATCCCCTATTTTGCCTGATGATTCATCAAGCTGATTTATGGAATCGGTTATGGACCTGACGGTATCCGAAACCTTTTTAATAATCTCTTCCGCTTCCAGTGCGGATTGTTTTTCTTTTTCCGCTATTTCAAGTACTTTTATTCCGCTATCTACCGCACTTGAGACAACCTGTTGTATATTTTCAGACCCGGAATTTAAGCCTTCATCAGATCTCTGAATTTTGGAAGGTTTTATCCCCCTTTTAAGGCTCTCAAAAAACTCAGATAATTCGCCTGAAATATTTTTCACATTATTTTTTCCGAAATTAAAGGAATCAACAAGTTTGCCTTTGAGTTTATTAATATCTTCAGCAGTTTCTCTGACACGGTCTGTGATTGTTTCATGCTCTTCCAGGACGTTATTTACCTTGCTGCCCAATTCACCCACTTCATCATCTCTGGTTACAGGTACCCTTGCTTTGAGGTCTCCTCTATGTACTCTCTCAAGATAATCTATCATTCCTTTTATTGACTTGTTTACTCCGGAAAGTGCAATGGCAAGTATATATCCCAGTACAATTGAAATTAGTGTCACAGCAAGAAGTGATACCAGGATACCGCTTCTTATCTTCTCCGAAGTGTCAAAATCTGCAGCCATGTACTTGTCAAATGAGTTTTCGAGAGTTTCTGCAATATTTACGCACTGCTCCAGCTCATTTTTCAACTTCTCAAAAGCCCCGGAAACTGTCCCTTTATTTATACTTTCAATGGCAGACAATAGCTCATTGTATTCTGCATCTGCAGTTTCGACTAATATCTTTATCTCATTGAGAGTATCTATGTCCCCTGGAGGAAGCAAAGTCTCCAACTGCCGGAAGCATAAATTCAACTTTTCGTCTATTGTATTATATTCTTCAAATTCCTGGCTTCCTGTTACAAAAGCCTCGGCAGGAAAAATATATTCATCATCAATAAGTGCTGCCAACTTTGTTACTTCATTTAATGCGTCAAGATCCTTTTTCAGATTGCCCACTGCTTTTGCATCTAATAATTGAAGTTCATTCGTTGTACCAATGGCCAGGTTGTTAATAGCATTTATAACCTGCTTTATCTGTTCGGCAGCCTTGTTTTCTCCGCTATTTATTCTTTCCCCGGTGCCGGAGCTTTCAGTTCCCCGCCCTGATTCAGGTATAATTTCAGATCCTCCCTCAGTAGCTCTACTTTGCTCTGTCCCAAGCCTTTCCTGAGATCCTTCCCCCTGCTTACTTTCCTCCTCCGCTTCCTTTCTTGTCCGAGCGTCTGCAAGCCCGGCTCCAGGTTCTACATAAAAACCGTCTTTAAGACTTTTTTCAATCTCACTGAGCTTTGCAGCTACATTTTTAAGCCGTCCGTTTTTTTCATTTATACTTGACTTAAGCTGTGATATACTCTTCGAAACATTGCTGATATCTGATGATAAACGCTCTTCTACCGAAAGCTTAAGTTCTTCCTCAAGTAGACTAACTTTTTCATAGTAGTCCTTTCTTTTTTTATGTAGATTCTCAAGCCTCTCATTATCCGCCTCTGTCAAAGCTGTCAGCAATTCCTTTTCATAGGTGCCAAGTGAACTGTCATTCAATTCTTTTAATTTTTCTAAGCTTTGTACATCATTCTCTGACAGATTTGTTGAATAGCCAATTAACTTCTGAATCGCCGCATCAGCTTCAGCGTGTGCCTTGCCAAAATCATCTTTTGACGCCGAATTAAGATTAAGTGCAATGTCAGACGCAATCTCCTGCTTTTTCTGTATGGAATTGTGTATATTCTGAATCTCATAGATATATCTTTCATTTCTCTTAATGTTTGAAGTCTTTGACAGTATAAAATAATAGCCTCCTGCAGTAATTCCAATAGATAAAACTGTTACCAGAATAATTACCGGAAATGCTACTGCTAATCTGCTCTTTATTTTTACCATATGTGTTTCAACTCCATATAAAAAAATTTATTCCTGGCAAAGAATAATATGGTAATTATTCTATTTATTTTTGCAAATTCCTCCTATTTTTCGCATAAACCGACAATTAATATCTTGATTCATTATTTTTATTATTTAAATAACACAGCAATTGTTATGTTATGGCTGCATTTTCCTTTTCTTTACTGCGCAAACAGGCAGCTGCACAAAATATTTTAATTTTTAAACTTCGCTTTCATATTAGTTGCCACATTACGGCTTTCGGGAACGAATCCCGCAATGCCGCAACGGAAGCATCAAAAAAAAAGATGATTGCAATTAATCTTTTTTTAACAGCCAGAGCGGTTTTTCCTCATAGGCATTATTTTAAAAAATTGTCTATCATACCTTTTAGGAAAAGCCCATTGCTACCAATATCCGTGCAAAGCTTGAATATTAACTGCTACGTTGTATCTGCCATGTTGCTGCAGCCGGTAATTAATTTCGTCCCGGCAACGTAAGCGAAGACAAAAGCTAACCAATGGCAGTTTGTCCTTCTGCATATTAATAGCAATAATATTGGATATACTATATTATATAAAATCCTTAATGAAAAAAGGATTTTTTGATTTTTTGTAGAATGATGTTAGTTATATAGGTAATTAATTATATATTCATATATTAATATATTATAATATATAATTTAATTACACAAACTATATAAATATCGATACAGCAATTTATATTATAATTTAAAAAATAATACAAAAATACATAGTTTGGCGGTAACAATGATAAAAGGAAAGTTAAAGAAAAGAAAAAAATATTCATCTGTTATGATTATACCTCATTCTCAAGGTGAGGTTAAATCTCTGAGGTTTTCGTCTTTTTATTTTAAGTTGGCTGCAATGATTGGCATGCTAATGATAGCCGTATTGTGCATGGGAATACAGATAAGAACTATATGGAAGGAAAACAGAGAACTTAAAAAAAGTATTTCCCAGCTACTTGAATTAACTTCTCAGCAAAAAGAACTTCTGGACAACAAAACTCTTGAATTGCAAGCATTAAAAGATCAAGAACGTAATATAGATAAAATAATGGAAGAATACGCTGATAAGATCCGTGAAATCACTGAGAATTATATTTCCATGAATACCGGCAGCAGCCTTGCAAGCAGATCCGGAGACCGCAACCCGAGTTCTTTTTCTGCTGATCTGGCCGAGTTAAAGAAGCTATTGGACAGCCTGAGTGAGATAAACTCGTCTGGCGGAGGATATAAAGTTGACCTATCAGAAGCGGAAGAGAAGCTAAAAAAGTATCTGGATACGATGCCTACATTATGGCCTGCTTCAGGAAGAAAAAACGACAGCTTTGGCTATAGAACAGACCCTTTTACAGGCAAAAAAACATTTCATGAAGGTTTAGATATTTCAACCAGCTCGGGTACTCCAATTAAAGCATCAGCCAGCGGTGTCGTAGAGTTTGCGGGAAAAAAGGGCGGTTACGGCAACTGCGTAATTATAAATCACGGTAACGGAATCAAGACATTATATGCTCATGCTTCAAAACTTTTGGTAGAGGCAGGACAGCAAGTACAAAAGGGAGATGAAATCGCAAAGGTCGGAAGTACAGGACGAAGTACAGGACCACATCTGCACTTTGAAGTGCTTGTTGGGGGAACGCCGGTAGACCCGCTGGAATACCTTGAATAATAATAATGACCTTGAATGATAGTAATTAGTGATATAGAAACATTGTGCTGAATACCGCAATTTTTACTGATCAGATTTTCTGATTAAAGCTTTTTGCTGAAAAAATTTTGCTTATAGAAATTTTTTTGGTAAGAATCCTGCTGATAGGAATTTTTTTATAAGAATTTGCTGATAATTTATTTGCTTAACTTGTTGTGCTAGATAATGAGATAGCATTGTGGAGGGCTTTGGAATCCCTCTGCACTCCCCATGTTAAAGGAAGTATCCTTTAACACAAGCAAATTGATTTGCCCCGTAACGAGCTTGTTAGCTCTTGAGCTCGGAACTCCTGCTATCGAAATGCTAGTGCAACAAGTTAAATTAACACATATAGGTTTCCTGCTTTTCAATTTACCTGAGACGAGTAAGTGTTTTCTTTAGGGGGAATGTTATGTTGAGTAAAAAGAATAAGAGCTTTAATTCTGTTATAGGTGCGGACACAATAATTACCGGTGACATCAAATCGGATGGGTCCCTGCGAATTGATGGGAAATTAACAGGCAACATCGAGGTACAGGGAGATTTGTTTATAGGTAGCAGTGCTGTAATCAACGGCAATATTACTGCCGATAACATAGAGTTATCAGGTACAGTAGTAGGCAATATACATTCTGAAAATTTACTGAGGATGTTGTCGACCGCAAAACTTTACGGAGATATGCATGTAAATGCCTTTGTAGCTGATGAAGGAGCATTTTTTCAGGGAAAATGCAACATGCCTAAGGCATCTGAATCTACAGTGTCCGAAAGTGAATCTGAATGACAGGTTAATTTCGGTTATACGTCAGGAGTGCTTGTCACAAAAACTGTCTCTGCTACAGGGACGGTTTTTGAAATTTCAACTTTTCTGTGCGCTATTGGGGCTATAATGTCTATCTCAGCACTTACGTGGAGATACATTCGGTGTATTGTCTGATTTGCTGTTCCTGATTCAAATTCAGATTTAATATCTGTTTGTATATTTCCGCAGGGCTTAAGGGATATATAAAGTTCAGGACCCACTCCGGCAAAAACCGGGCTCCTCAGAAGAACTCCCAAAGGTATGGAAATTCCTATTTTCTCTACTCCATTTAATTCATTCTGCAAGCTGGCAGAGAATTCACCCGAAAGCCTGTTTATTTTGCTTACATCAGTTTCAATAGAAGTGATTCCGCCATGTCCATCTCTGCTCAGCAATAAAAACTCGCTGTGATCCCTTGTTTCAGAGAAAACTTCATCCACAGCCCTGTTTATTGCATCAGTTACTATAGCCCTTGCTTTTGACTCGGATATGTCCATTATATATGGGACAATAGTCCTGTCAATATATGTAATTAAAATAAACAGTATAGCAATCACTACAGAAAGCCTGAGGAGAATATTCAATTTTTTTGCATTTCGCCTCTTGGCATACCATAGTCTTCTATAGAATATACTCTTTCTAAACATAGGAAACCCTCCGAAACCATTATATGGTCCCGGAGAAGTTTTGGTGATTAAAATAATATAATAATTTTATGATATTAGAATATTTTTATGCATAATAATTGAAAAAATGATAAGTTTCATATAAAATTGGTAAAAATCCAATATATCAATATTTTGCAGCAATAAATAAATTATTATTTTAAATACAATTTATGTTATAATTTAATAATGCTAATAAATTGTATATCTTAACCGTTGTGCCAGGTAATTGGACAGCATTGTGGAGAGAGCTTTTGGCTTGTAGCTTCTGTCATTGAAATCCCGGCACAACAAGTGAGCAACTTAACGTATTGAAAGTATTAATTAATTTTATAAACGGAACATTTTCGTTATAAGGTTCTTCTAATTTCTTAGAGGAATAAGCATAAGGAGGAAAATATGGATCCGAAAGCACGAGCTGTACCTACAGGGAAAGCCAAAAAAAGCAAAAATAAATCTCAGTCGCCGGTAAAAAAGTTTATCTTCACCGTAATGAAGACACTGTTTATATTTTTTCTCGCACTCGCATGTGCGTTGAGTGGAATACTGGGGGGAGCAATGCTGGGCTATATGAAAATGGCAACCCCTATAAGTGATGAGGACTTGATATCGAAAAACCTAACTACTTTTATATATGATTCAGAAGGCAATGTTTTAAAGTCACTTACAGGAAAGGACAACATTAATAGAGAATGGGCAAGCTATGAAGAAATTCCCGATTACCTGAAGGAAGCTTTTATAGCTATCGAAGATGAAAGATTTTATAGCCACAAAGGTGTGGATATTAAAGGTATTTTGCGTGCCGTTACAAGGAAAATCCTTAATCCTTCAAGTAAAATGGAGGGCGGAAGTACGATAACGCAACAGCTTGCCAGAAATATAACCGGCCAGACACAGGTAACCCTGCAAAGAAAGGTTCAGGAGTGGTATCAGGCAATAGATCTTGAGAGGCGTTATAAGAAATGGCAGATCCTTGAGTCTTATATGAATATGGTATACTTTGGCAACAGCTATTACGGTGTCAGATCTGCCGCAAAAGGATATTTTGGTGTGGATGTTTCAGAGCTCTCTCTGGCCCAGTGTGCACTTTTGGCCGGCATTACCAACAACCCCAGTATATATAATCCCTATACGGAAAAAGGAAAGAAATCGGCTAAAAACAGACAGGAAGTTATTCTGCGCGTGATGTTAGAGCAGGGGAAAATTGATGAAAAGCAGTATAATCAGGCTCTATCGGAGGAAATTGTTTTTACTGAAAAAAGCGAAGCTAAAAAGAGTACAACTACCCAGTCATATTTTATTGACCAGGTCATACTGGATGTGAAAAAAGACTTGATGGAAGAGAAAGGCTGGAGCGAGACCATGGCCCTGGCTCAGATTTACAGCGGAGGACTTAATATTTATACTACTATGGATCCTGCTGTTCAAAGTGCATTGGACGAAGTATTTAATGACAGCAAGTATTTTATAGGAGTTGAAGAAAAGACCAAAACACTTCTTGAACATCCTGAAGCAGGCATGGTAGTAATAGACCCTGAGACAGGTGAAATAAAAGGCATGCGTGGAGGCTATGGAGAATTAAATGCCAGCATGACTTTAAATCGCGCCACCCAGATTCAAAGACAACCGGGTTCAAGTTTTAAACCCATAGCTGTATATGCTCCGGCTCTTGATTTGCACAAAATTACCCCTGCTACGGTTTATGATGATGTGGCTGTATATTACGGTACCGGTAATAATAAAGATAAGCCTTATCCCAACAACTATGACCATACATACGGAGGTCTTACAACCATACGCAATGCCGTTAAGCGGTCTATCAACGTAGTTGCAGCTCTGGTCTGGATGGACATCGGACCTGACCAGTCCCTTTCCTACTTGAAAAAGGTAGGTATAGACAGGTCTAATGAGAGGTATCTTTCAATTGCCATGGGTGGTCTTAATAAAGGGGTAAGCCCTCTGCAGATGGCTGCGTCATATGTGCCCTTTGTTCATAAAGGTCTGTATTTTGAACCTACAACATATACAAAAGTAGTTGACAGCAACGGAAAGACCGTTCTTGAGAAGAAACCTATATATGAAACTGTTTATGATGAAAGAACTGCTTTTCTCATGACCAGTATGATGCGGGATGTAACAAGCAGTCCCGGCGGTACCGCATACGGCGGAGGTATTATAAAAAACAGTGAAGGTAAAGTAATTCCTACTGCCGGAAAGACCGGAACAACCAGTGATAACAAGGATAAATGGTTTGTCGGCTTTTCCCCCTATTATGTAGCTGCAACATGGTATGGGTATGATCACCCGAGACAGCTTGTCGGCAATGAGCGAAACCAGGCACTTATTATATGGCATGATGTTATGGAAAAAATTCACCAGAATAAAGAGCCTGTTGATTTTGAGCAGCCCTCTGGTGTCGTCAAAAAAGCGGTATGCATTTATTCCGGTAAAACTCCGTCATCTCTCTGCTATCATGACCCAAGGGGCAATGCCGTAAGGGAGGAATACTTCATTAAAGGCACAGAGCCAAAATCCAATGAAGTATGTAATGTACATGTTTCAGCAAAAGTATGTACACACAGTCAGGACGCCTGGGGCAGGAATCTTCTGGCGGGACCTTACTGCCCGGCTGATTCTGTGGTGGAAAAAGTCTTTATCCAGCGCACCACCCCCTATGTACCTAAGGTAGTGAATGAAAAGGCGCCTAAAGACTTGCAGTATGAACTGCCTGCAGGAGAATACTGTACAATACACGGTGAACCGCAGCACAGCACAACGGTTCCCACAGGAAACGGCAGCGGTACAGGAAACAGCAGCGGTACAGGAAACAGCAGCAGTACAGAAAACAGCGGCAGTACAGGAAACGGCGGCAGTAGTGTTCATAATGAAAGTGGCTCCGGTGAAACTGGGGCACAGACAAATGATACACAGGAAGATGAAGAATTTGATGACTTTTTTAACAGAATGCTGGATGGTCTTAATTTCATAGATTAATGGACAGATTGTTTTACTGATTGCTTTATTAATTGTTATATTGATTGTTTTATTAATTGATTAATGACCGCTTTACCGATTGTTTATAATACTTGGATGATTGTTTTATAATATTTGTATATAAAATTTGTTGCATATAAAATCACCTTTCCTTTAGTTATTATAGTAGCTTGAACACCTATAATATAACGATAACGGAAAGGTGATTTTTCTTAATTCTATCTTATTTTATCTTATTTGTCCGCTGCCATATATAATATACTTGGTTGTGGTTAATTCCTTAAGTCCCATAGGGCCTCTTGCGTGCAGTTTTTGGTTGCTTATACCTATTTCCGCTCCAAAGCCAAACTCAAAACCATCTGTAAACCTTGTTGAAGCATTTACATATACAGCCGATGCATCAACTTCCCGCAGAAATCTTTGAGCCTTGCTGTAGTTTTCGGTAACTATGGCTTCGGAGTGGTGTGTGCCGTACTTGTTTATATGTTCAATTGCTTCATCAATACCATTGACAACCTTTACCGCAAGAATATAGCCAAGGTATTCAGTATACCAGTCCTCCTCTGTCGCAGGCTTTGCGTCCTTGAACAGTTCCAGCGTTCTTTCACATCCCCTTATTTCCACGTTTAAGTCCCGTAACGTCTTCAAAGCACGAGGAATAAATCTTTCTGCTATAGCTCCGTCTACCAGCAATGTTTCCGCTGCATTGCAAACCCCCGGCCTCTGTGTCTTGGCGTTAACAATTATCCTTTCGCCCATTTCAAGATCCGCATCTCCATCCACATAAACGTGGCAATTTCCTTCTCCCGTTGCTATAACCGGTATGGTGGAATTCTGTACCACAGACTGTATCAATCCCGCCCCACCCCTTGGAATAAGCACGTCTATATACTTGTTCAGCTTCATCATCTCATTTACTGTTTCCCTGCTGGTGTCCTCCACAAGCTGAACTGCTCCATCAGGCATTTGTGTCTCATCAAGGGCTTCTTTTATTATGGATACAATCGCCTTGTTTGAATTGATCGCTTCACTTCCGCCTCTAAGAATAACTGCATTTCCAGATTTAAGGCATAGTGCCGCTGCGTCTACGGTAACGTTTGGCCTGGCTTCATAAATAATTCCTATAACACCTATCGGCACACGCTGTTGGCCTATCTGCAGCCCATTAGGCCTTCTCCACATTGACACGACTTCTCCTACCGGGTCAGGCAGGGATACAATTTGCTCCACTCCCTCAGCCATAGCCTTTATCCTTTGGCTGTTAAGAGTCAACCTGTCCATCAGTGCTCCTGTTATTCCTTTTTCTTTGGCGTTTTCAATATCAATTGCATTTGCCTTTAGTATTTCATCACTTCTTTCCAAAAGCCTGGAAGCAACCTTTTGCAGCGCATGGTTTTTGGCTGTAGAATTAAGCACGGACAATTTGTAAGAAGCCTTTTTTGCCTTTTCACCCATTAAGTCAAGTTTACTCATACCTATCAGATCCTCCTTTCTTCGCTACAAACATAGTTCCCACATTCTCCCCATTTAAAATTTTGAGAATTATACCCGGGTCTTTCCCATTGGCCAGAACCATATTGATACCTGCAGATGTAACCATTTTAGCCGCCGATAATTTGGTAATCATTCCGCCTGTTCCCCTTCTTGAGCCGGCTCCGCCCGCGCAGTTCTCAATTTCAGGAGTTATCTCCTCAATAGTTGGTATCAGATTGAAACAGGAGTTCTTCTTAGGGTCACAATCATAGAACCCGTCAATATCTGAAAGTATAATGAGAACGTCAGCTTTCACCAGCATTGAAACTATGGCAGACAATGTATCATTATCGCCGAAAACCCTGTGTTCCCCATATTCAATCTCGTCTATTGAGACGGAGTCATTTTCATTAACTATTGGCACTATGTCCAGCTCAATTAAAGTTTCAAATGTATTTATTACATTTTCCCTTCTATGGTCATTATCAATAACATCTCTGGTAAGAAGTATCTGAGCAACTACATGCCCGTATTCAGAAAAAAACTTGCTGTACATGTGCATTAACTCACACTGTCCGACTGCTGCCACCGCCTGCTTTTCGCGTACTGTTTTTGGCTTTCCTCTGAATTTTAATTTTCCCACTCCTACGCCTATCGCTCCCGAAGACACCAAAACTACTTCTTTGTCCTGATTGAGCAAATCCGACAGAACCCTTGCGAGTTTGTCCATTGTTGCTAAATTTGTCTTTCCGTTGTCATAGGTCAGTGTGGATGTTCCCACCTTTACAACTATCCTTTTTGCCTCACGCAATACATTCCTGTCATCGCACATAGCTTTACCTCTCTATCTTTTCATCAGTATAATATAACTTGTTGTACCAGGCAATGAGACAGCATTGTGGAGAGCTTCAGAGCTAGCTATTATTGGCTCTTAAGCCGGAACTCCTGCTATCGAAATGCAAGCACAACAAGCTAAGTTAATTCCTTTCTTTTGCACATGCCCGAAGTTGCAACTTGTTGTTACAGTATTCATAAAGCAAATCCTTCAAGCTCTATATCACAGAAAAAAAGTTACTCACTCTGCTATCACAGAAAAAAATTCCTTTACATCCTTTTAATTTTCTTACAATTATACACCAATTTTAGGTTTCTTGCATCTGTTTATGCAATCAAATATGTAACAATATTATGTTGTTTTACATAATATGAAAATGGTGATGTAATATGGATGATAATAAATATAGAAAACTGGAATACATAACAAAAGGGATTTGTGCCGCAAGCCAAATCAATGAAATATACAATTCGAGAATCCAAACACGTGACGGATCCAGCATAATGCCGGGCAGGCTGTCCATGCTCAGTGAAATGCTCAGTGTCATTGCCCAGTACTCCCCCACTCCGCACGGTAGTTTACTTGGGGACGCAGCCAATAAAAGCGTTGAATATAGTGAAGCATACAGAAATATTAAACATCAGATAAATTCCGTAAGAAGTAATGGAATAAACATAGACACTATTATAGGCACTCTCAAACATATTAAGCCCCTCCTTAGAGGACAGCATTCGCACACAATAGACAAAATCATCAGGGTCTACGATATTATAATGTCATAACTTGCCGTTATTCCCTTATATGGGGCTGTCCTAAGTACCAGTGCTTAGGATTTGCCCCACGTTTTTAACACTTATTATAACCATCACTTTTTTCTTTTCCCAAATTTATTCATAGTTATATTCAAATTTAATCATAGCTTCAATGCAAATTTTAATACTGTTTCTATCTATTTTATTCACAATTTATATCCATATTTAAACCATAGTTACTACCCAGATTTATTCATAGTTTTTATCCATATTTTAATAACCCTTAATCATTTTATAAAATGTGTTAAATGTTTTTAGAATGATAATAATAAATACGAATATTTGAATTCAAATATTTATCTGGAAGGAGAGTTACTTGCATGAAGCAGTTTATGGAACAATGGAAGGGATTTAAAGAAGGAAACTGGTGTTCGGAAATAGATGTGAGAAATTTCATACAACTTAATTATAAACCTTACGAGGGGGACGAAAGTTTCCTTGAAGGACCGACGGAGAACACAAAAAAGCTATGGGAAAAAGTATCCGATCTTTTGAATAAAGAGCATCAAAAGGGTGGAGTTCTTGACATTGACACCCACACCATTTCTACAATTATATCTCACCCACCCGGCTATATAGACCGGGATCTCGAAAAAATAGTCGGCCTGCAAACCGATGCTCCTTTAAAACGTGCAATAATGCCGTTTGGAGGAATACGAATGGTAATGAAAGGTTGCGAATCTTACGGAAAGGAACTTGACCCCAAAGTAATTAAAATTTTTACAGAATATAGAAAAACGCACAATCAGGGAGTTTATGATGTTTATACACCTGAAATGAGGCGGGCAAAAAAAGCCGCCATTATAACAGGTCTCCCCGATGCATACGGCAGAGGCAGGATAATCGGAGATTACCGCAGGGTTCCTCTGTACGGCGTAGACAGGTTGATACAGGAAAAGGAAGCAGAGTTTACCCATCTTGAATATGATTACATTGACGCTGATACTGTAAGGGACAGAGAAGAGCTCATGGAACAGATAAAAGCTCTTAATGAACTTAAAATGATGGCAGAAAGTTATGGTTTTGACATATCCAGACCTGCCGCTAATGCCCAGGAAGCAATCCAATGGTTGTATTTTGCCTATCTGGGAGCTGTAAAAGAGCAAAATGGTGCGGCAATGAGCCTCGGCAGGGTATCAACTTTCCTGGACATTTACATCGAAAGGGATTTGAGCGAAGGTAAAATAACGGAAAAAGACGCTCAGGAGCTTATTGACCATTTTATAATGAAACTCCGTATTGTCAGGTTCCTGAGAACTCCCGAATATAACAGGCTGTTTAGCGGAGATCCCACATGGGTGACTGAGAGCATCGGCGGAATGAGCCTTGACGGGCGGACCCTTGTTACAAAAACATCCTTCAGAGTGCTGAATACACTCTTCAACCTGGGGCCGGCTCCGGAACCCAATATGACAGTACTGTGGTCTGTACATCTTCCCTCTGCTTTTAAAAAGTTTTGCGCCAAAGTTTCAATTCATACCAGTTCCATACAATATGAAAGTGATGACATTATGAGACATCACTGGGGAGATGACTACGGAATTGCCTGCTGTGTATCAGCAATGAGAATCGGCAAACAAATGCAGTTCTTCGGAGCAAGATGCAACCTTGCGAAAGCTCTGCTGTATGCAATTAACGGCGGCCGTGATGAAATGACCGGAACGCAAATAGCCCCCAAATTTGCCCCCGTCGATACGGAATATCTGGACTACGATGACGTGATGGAACGTCTTGACATGATCCTGGATTGGGTTGCAAGGCTTTATATGAACACCCTTAATATAATACACTATATGCATGATAAATACGCATATGAAAGACTTCAGATGGCACTGCACGACCGCGAGGTTTTCCGCACCATGGCCTGTGGTATTGCAGGACTTTCTGTTGTGGCAGACTCGTTAAGTGCAATAAAATACGCAAAAGTCAAGCCAATACGAAACGAAAATAATCTGGTGGTAGACTATGAAGTGGAAGGAGACTATCCCAAATTTGGAAACAATGATGACCGTGTAGATGATATTGCAACAGGAATAGTGCGGTTGTTCATGAACAAGCTCCGTAAGCAGAGGACATACAGGAATTCAGTGCCTACTCTGTCAATTCTCACTATAACATCGAATGTGGTGTATGGAGAGAAAACAGGCAACACACCTGACGGAAGAAAAAAGGGTGAGCCTCTGGCACCAGGAGCAAACCCCATGCATGGAAGAGATATCAATGGAGCCCTTGCCGTTTTGAGTTCTATTGCAAAACTTCCTTACGAATATGCACAGGACGGTATTTCATATACATTCTCTATTACGCCTAAAGCACTGGGCCGGGAGGAAGTGCAGCGGATTGATAACCTTGTAGCCCTTCTTGACGGGTATTTCAGCCAGGGAGGTCACCATATAAATGTAAACGTATTTGAAAGACAAACCCTTCTTGACGCAATGGAGCACCCGGAAAGATATCCACAGCTTACTATAAGGGTATCCGGATATGCGGTCAATTTTATCAAACTTACAAGAGAGCAGCAGTTGGATGTAATTAACAGGACCATCCATGAGCTGATCTAGTATGGTGATAGCTATGATAAAAGGAAGAATCCACTCTTTTGAAAGCCTTGGAACCCTTGACGGACCCGGTATACGCTTTGTCGTATTCATGCAGGGATGCCCTCTGAGATGTATCTACTGCCATAACAGGGATACCTGGAATATGTCAGGCGGAAAAGAATATACACCGGATGAGGTTTTCAACGAAGCAAAAAAGTACTTAAGCTACTTTAAATACTCGGGCGGAGGAATTACAGTGACAGGCGGTGAGCCTACCATGCAGGCGGAATTTGTGGCAGAATTATTTAAAAAATGCAAAGAAGCCGGTATTCATACCACTTTGGATACATCAGGTTTCGCTGATATTGACAAGGTTAAGGAACTCCTTGAGTATACCGACCTGGTCCTCCTGGATATAAAGCATGGTATAAAAGAAAAGCATAAACTCTTGACAGGCGTAAGCAATGACAAAATTATTAAGTTTGCCCACTACCTCTGCGAAAAGAATATACCCGTCTGGATACGCTATGTACTGGTGCCGGGGTTTACAGATGCCCCTGAAGATTTAGAAAATGCTGCTGCCATTATTGGTGAGCTGAAAAATATTCAAAAAGTTGAGGTACTTCCATATCACTGTATGGGAGCATATAAATGGAAGAAACTTGGCTACGAGTACTCTCTTGAAGGTGTACGTGAGCCTACTTCCGAAGAGGTTTCAAGGGCTTCAAAAATCCTGTCAGAGCCATTAAAAGCAGTAGCAAAATAAGTTAACGCCGTGTTTAATAGAACTAAACAAATTTTTTTCATTTTAAACCTGTTTTTTTAAAGAACAGGTTTAAATTTTTGTATACCTGTAAATATATTTTAAAATTACGGCCCTGTAATATACTGTAAACACGCTTCAACCCTTGTAATTCAAGGCATTGCTGCCCTACTAAAATATTTTATTTTTTTTCAAAAATATGTTGACTTTATACATAGTATGTGTTTATAATAAGGTGTTTTGTAAGTTTAGTCACTGTAAACTTGGTGTTTAAAAATAACGAACTAAACCTGTTACTTTTTTTGAAAAGGGTGTTATTATGAAAATCGGTGAAAAAATAAAGCGCTTAAGAGTTAAGAATTCTCTTACACAGGAAGAACTGGCAAACAGGTGTGAATTGTCGAAAGGCTTTATTTCCCAGATAGAGCGTGATCTCACATCACCTTCTATAGCAACTTTGGTGGATATACTTCAATGCCTGGGAACAAACCTTAAGGATTTCTTCAACGAACCAATGGATGAAGCAATTGTATTCGGCAAAGATGATATATTTGTAAAACAGGACTTTGAACTTAATCATGAGATAAAGTGGCTTGTACCCAGTTCTACCAAGAACCTGATGGAACCGATAATAATAACTTTGGAAGCAGGCGGAAGGTCGGAAATTGATAATCCCCACGAAGGTGAGGAATTCGGGTACGTATTTTCGGGAAGTATATATATACACCTTGGTAATACTAAACGCAGGGTAAAAAAGGAAGAAAGTTTTTATTTTAAGCCGACGATGATTCACTATATATCAAACGCAGGTAAAACCAAAGCAAATGTTTTGTGGGTATCAACACCGCCAAGTTTTTAAAATATTGTACGCTTTTTACACTGCCCGGTTTTTAAGCCGGATCATTAGGCAAGATAAGCTCGGTTAACTTGCTACAAACAGGGGGTATGCATAATGTCAGAGAATATAATTGAACTTATAAATATTTCAAAAGACTATGACGGGACTGAAGCTCTTAGAAATGTCAGTCTTTCTATAAAAAAGAATGAGTTTGTGACTCTACTTGGTCCCAGCGGTTGCGGTAAAACAACGACTCTAAGGATAATTGCAGGATTTGAGAGCCCAACGGAAGGGACTATACTTTTTGAAGGAGAGAACATAAACTCACTTCCACCCTACAAACGAAAAGTTAATACTGTGTTTCAGAGGTATGCCCTCTTTACTCATATGAATGTTTTCGAGAATGTAGCCTTTGGCCTTAGAATTAAGAAATATGATAATAAAACAATAAAGGAAAAAGTAAACAATGTCCTTCATATGGTTAACCTCTCAGGATTTGAAAAAAGATCCGTTGATTCCCTGAGCGGTGGCCAGCAGCAGAGAGTGGCTATTGCAAGGGCTCTTGTCAATGAACCTCAGGTTCTCTTGCTGGATGAACCCCTTGCAGCTCTTGACCTAAAGCTCAGAAAAGAAATGCAGATTGAATTGAAACAAATGCAAAAGAGGCTTGGGATCACTTTTGTATATGTCACTCATGATCAGGAGGAAGCCCTCACAATGTCCGATACCATTGTGGTTATGCGTGACGGAGCTATTCAGCAGATAGGAACTCCTGTAGAGATATACAATGAGCCTAAAAATGCCTTTGTTGCAGACTTTATAGGTGAGAGCAATATTATCGACGGTGTTATGCTGAGAGATTATCTTGTACGTTTTGCAGGACATGAATTCGAATGTGTAGATAAAGGATTTGGTGAAAATACAGAGGTAGATGTTGTAGTCCGCCCTGAAGACATTAAAATCACCCGTGAAGAAGACGGAATGATTAAAGGCATAATAAAATCCGTGACCTTTAAAGGCGTTCATTATGAAATGATTGCTGAGGCAAACGGGATACAGTGGATTATACACAGTACCGCTATGAGTCCCGTGAATTCCAGAGTCGGGCTTAACATATATCCGAATGATATTCAGATAATGAAGAAGGTGGTGGCAGAATGAAAACACGTTGGATAGCAACACCTTATATCGTCTGGATGATCATTTTTACGGTAGTGCCTTTGCTGCTCGTATTTTTTTTCAGTGTAACTGTGCAGACTGATGATGGAATCGTGTTTACATTGGAGCATTTTAAAAAATTAATGGAACCAATTTACCTTAAAGTATTGTTGCGTTCAATTTTACTTGCCTTTGTGAGCACGTTAGTATGTCTTGTCTTAGGCTATCCTATGGCAATGATACTGGCAAGCTCTGACTTAAAAAGAAAAAATGTACTAGTTTTTCTTTTTGTCGCTCCCATGTGGATGAATTTTCTTTTAAGAACATATGCCTGGCTTACGCTGCTTGAAAAAAACGGGCTAATTAATTCTGTACTTTCGATCTTCGGCATAAAGCCCCTAAACCTGTTATATAACAACCTGGCTGTATTGCTGGGTATGGTTTATAACTTTTTGCCTTTTATGGTACTGCCTATATATTCAGTGCTCAGCAAGGTTGACAAAAGTGTGATTGAGGCAGCGCAAGACCTTGGCGCAAATAATTTCAAGGTATTCACAAAGGTTACATTTCCCTTAAGCCTGCCTGGCGTGGCATCGGGAATTACGATGGTATTTATGCCTGCCGTGACAACCTTTGTTGTCCCAAGACTGCTTGGCGGAGCGCAGTTTACACTTATTGGCAATCTGATTGAAAGACAGTTTGTACTTGTCGGCGACTGGAATTTCGGATCTGCGATTTCAATTGTAATGATGATTCTTATTCTTATTAGCATGGGCATTATGTCCAGGTACGAAACTGAAAGCGTGGAGGGAGGATTTTTCGGATGAGATTTTTAAAAAAATTCTATACATTTATAATATTTTTCTTTCTCTACGCGCCCATTGTAGTGCTAATGATTTTTTCTTTCAACAATTCGAAATCCAGAGCGAAATGGGGCGGCTTTACCTTTAAATGGTATGCTGAGCTGTTTAGAGATGATGAGATTTTGAGTTCTCTTTACTATACGGTAATAATAGCAGTAATCTCTTCCCTTGTTGCAACTGTCATAGGTACTATAGCTGCTATAGGAATTCATAATATGAGTAAAGTAAAAAAGACCGTTGTTATGAATTTGACGTATCTCCCGGTGATAAATCCGGACATTGTTACAGGCATATCACTGATGATACTGTTCATTTTTATAAAGCTGGACCTTGGTTTCATTACGCTTCTTTTTGCGCATATAACCTTTAACATTCCATATGTAATACTTTCGGTTATGCCCAAACTGAAGCAGTTGAACAAGCACATTTATGAGGCTGCTCTGGACCTTGGAGCTACACCGCTGCGTGCTTTCTGGAAGGTTATTCTTCCTGAAATAATGCCCGGCGTTGTAACAGGTGCCCTATTGGCCTTTACACTGTCCCTGGACGATTTTGTAATAAGTTTCTTCACAACAGGCTCAGGAGTATCCAATTTATCCATAACAATTTACTCAATGGCCAGAAGAGGCATAAATCCAAAAATAAATGCTCTTTCAACGATAATGTTTATAACTGTACTGCTTCTGCTCATTGTAGTAAACAAAAGGACATCCAGAAAAGAAAATGCTTAGAAAAAAATGATTGAAGAAAGGAGATTAGAATATGAAACATATTAAATACAATATAAAACATAAAAAACAGATAGTAAAATTTTTGGCACTTATATTATTACTTACTGTGTCTGTGCCTTTAATGACAGGTTGTGGGAAGTCCGGAAATGGTTCCGGTGAAAGAGTTGTCCTCAATGTTTATAACTGGGGAGATTACATCGATGAAACCGTCAACGATTTGTTCGAGGAAAAATACGGCATTAAGGTTAATTACGAGACATTCGCAACAAACGAGGATATGTATACAAAGATAAAATCAGGCGGAGGGAAATATGATATAGCAATACCCTCAGACTACATGATAAAGAGAATGATAGATGAAAATCTGTTAAATAAAATCAACTTAGACAATATACCTAACTATAAATATATAGAAGACCGCTTCAAAAACCTTGCTTATGACCCGAACAATGAATACTCCGTGCCTTATATGTGGGGTACTGTGGGAATTTTATACAATAAAACCATGGTAAACGAGCCTGTGGACAGCTGGAAAATTTTATGGGACGAGAAATACGCAAAACAGATATTGATGCTTGACAGCTATCGCGAATCAATAGGCGTTGCTCTTAAAATGCTGGGCTATTCAATGAATTCCGACAATCCCGAAGAGCTTGAGGCAGCCCAGAATGCTTTAATCGAGCAAAAGCCTCTTGTACTGGCCTATATAGGTGATGAAATAAAGGACAAAATGATAGGTGAAGAAGCAGCTCTGGCAGTAGTTTGGTCCGGTGACGCCATATATTGCAAACGTGAAAATCCAAATCTTGAATATGCAATACCAAAGGAAGGGTCAAATTACTGGTTTGACGCCATTGTAATACCTAAAACAGCAGAACATCAGGCCGAAGCAGAAAAGTATATAGATTTCCTGTGTGACCCTGAAATTGCTTTTAAAAACACTGAATACATCGGATATTCATCACCAAATTCAGGGGCTAAAGAGATGCTTGACCCAAGTCTCCTCAATGATAAAACTGCGTATCCGGACGACGAAGATATTAAAAACTGTGAAATATTCCAATACAATGAAAGCCTTATTAAAACTTACGATGAGATATGGACCAGAATAACTGCAGAGTAAAACATATTTACTAAGTATTTTAAATATGTACTTCTCTTTTGGAGAAATACTTAGTATAATATAATTGAAAATTTTTCTTTACGTGAAGAACCCAGGTAGAAAGGATTCATGGTGGTGATCATTATGAAGATAGAAAGAATTGGAGAAAACATGATAAAGATAACCCTATCCATAGATGACCTTGAAGAAAGGAATATCGACCTGGAGTCTCTTAACTATAATTCTCCTGCAGCTCAGGAACTTTTCTGGGACATGATGGAACAGGTTGAAGATCAGCTTGGTCTTAACCTTTCAGATTCTCAGTTTATTATAGAACCTGTACCTGATATAGATGAGGGATTTATAATAACAATTGCCAGAATGGATGACGGTGGAGACTTTGAGTCAATACAGAAATATATAAAGAGCAAGCTTAAGAAGTCTGAATTGAAAGCAAAAAGAAAGACCCGGAGAATTTATTCCACATTGCTGATTTATGCTTTCAATAATGTCGAAGATTTACGTCAATTGAGTAAAAATATAAGTTCGATATACATGGGTGAAAGTTCATTATATAAGCATGGAAATACCTATTATCTGGTATTATTAAGAAGCAATTTTACCGTTACCGACAAGAGAAAGCTGGAAATACTGCTCAATGAATTCGGATCAAAAATACCAAATGTGAACATTTTTGAAGGATACCTCAGCGAATATGCTTCTAAACTTGTAGAAAACAATGCAATAGACGTAATCAACAATTATTTTTAAATTTATGGATTTAGTTTAAACGGGAATTTATGAATTAGAACGGCAGGGTCTGAACCATGGACCTTGCCGTTTTGACTGGTCATATTACTTCCATGATAAAAAATGTAATGTCATCTGTAAGATTTCCGGGACTGGTAAAATTAAATATGTCCTTTATTATGGCTTCTGAAAGTTCTGAAGCAGATTTACTGCTATTTTCCATCAAAACTTTTTTCAAATGTTCATCAGAATACTTTTCCGCTGAAAAATTGCCTTCTATTAATCCATCAGTATAAAACAGTATCTTGTCTCCTTCTTGCAGTGTAATTACCATATTTTCATAACTGACAGGGTAAATATCTGAAATTTTGCATATAGGCAAGCCTTTGACCGGTAATTCAACTACCGAACCGTTTTGCTTTATAATTAGCGGAACTGCGTTTATTCCTGCGGAAGAATACGTTAGTTCCTTCGTCTTTTTGTTATATATTGCATAAAGCATGACAAAATATACATAATCTTTGAAGTTCATGCTGTTGAAAGTTTGAAATACATTATTCAATACATCTGCAGGTGAGTATATTTCATCCTTGCCGTTTTCTCCTTCCCTGCGGCCTATTATACTTTGTTTGGCAAACACTGTCAACATTGCAGCAGGTACTCCGTGCCCTGATACATCGCCTATGTACATTCCAATATTCTTCTCATCAATTTTAAATACATTATAAAAATCACCACTTACATGCTCTGCGGGGAAGTATCCGGCACTGAAGGCTACTTCTTCATCCTCTGGCAAATACTGTGGAAGCAGAGATTTCTGTATGTCTCTGGCGTATTCCAAATCCTCCAGGAGTTTCTGGTTTACCTCCTTCAATTGTGCCGTCCTCTGCTCAACAAGCCTGTCAAGATTCTCAGCATAGTTCTGAAGCTCATTCCTCGCCCTTGCTAATTCACTGTACGGTTTTTGAATGTTGCCTATAAAAATAGTCTTAAAGATTATAAAATATGCAATAAATTTGTATACATGCCCCAGATAGTTATAAATATCATATACCTCTCCATAGCTTACAAATGCAAGTTCACTGAATATTGTTATGATTAAAGAACAGGAAAGCGGTACAGCAGAGGTATCATTGTCTTTTTTATGGTACTTGTACATCAAAATAAATATGGTCGCTGTCAGCATTATAATAATAATATATTCAAGTGCTATTTTTATTTGGGTAAGACCACCCTCTTCCTCTAAATACATTGGCGGCAGTATATCAGGGAACCAAACAACTGTTATCAATACAGCAATACCAGAAATAAGAGCCGGGATTGAGAAAAAATACTTTTTAATCCTGAAGTTCATTCGTCTAGGAATAAATACATATATAAGAAATCCAACAGCCATAACAAGTCTTCCGATTATCCAGAAAGTTGTAGCCTGATTTGCGCTGTCAATTGGTTTGAAAAAATCCGGCATACCTCTGAAACTCAGTGCATGAAACATATCTATATTGCCAATGAAAAGAAAAACACTTCCAAGGAATGCTGATCTGACATTGCCTGTCTGGTCATATGTATAGTATGAGACGGCAAAAACAGTAAAGCTAACCACAACTGATGTAAGTTCAAAAATAACGTGCCAGGTAAGGTATGTGGCAACATTCATAATGCCACAAAACCAATCCTCAAGAAGGTAAGCAAATTTATATAGCAAAAATGAACAAATGAAAACAGCCAAAAACATAAGCAGCTTCTTATTAACTTCAAAATGTTTAGTATTGCCAGTTAAATACTTAAGCTTTGTCCTCTGAAGTTCCATAATATGCCCCTCTTTGTCTATTTCCCAATAATTTTATCACTGAAAAGAATGTTTATCAATCCATACATTAAGCATCTTAAACAAAAAAGAAGATAGACGGTTGCTCATCTATCTTCCTCATATATTCCTATTGTTCAACTAGTATTCTTATCATTCATTAGTATTCTCATTACTTAACGTTCTTATTGCTCAACCAGTAACATTCCTATTGCTCAATTAGCGTACTTGTCCCAACATCATCGCCAACTGCTTTTTCGTCAGGCAGAATTATCTTTCCAACCTCATCCTGCAATCCTTCCATTATGTGTCTTGTCTTTGGCCTGGCTAATGCTGTCGCAAGCACTTCATCCATATTTGTTACGGGTACGAATCTTATTCCCTTTCTTACATTTTCGGGTATTTCTTCAATGTCCTTTCTGTTTTCCTCAGGAATAATAATCGTATCTATACCGGCCCTATGAGCTGCCAGTACTTTTTCTTTCAGTCCCCCTATCGGAAGCACTCTTCCGCGAAGAGTTACCTCACCGGTCATTGCTACATTCTTTTTAACAGGTATACCCGTAAGTGCTGAGACCATAGCGGTTACCATAGTTATTCCGGCAGAAGGACCGTCCTTTGGTATTGCACCTTCCGGCACATGAATATGAATGTCGTATTTTGTGTGGAAATCCTTATCTATATTGAAATCCTCAACTCTGGAACGTATATAGCTCATTCCCGTCTTGGCAGATTCCTTCATTACATCCCCAAGCTGGCCCGTCAGTTCAAGTTTTCCATTTCCGTTCATAACCGTTACCTCAACGGATAATGTGTCACCGCCGACAGGGGTCCACGCAAGACCTCTCGCTATTCCAACTTCATCTCTCTCATTTGCCATATCGTATCTGTATTTCTTTTTACCAAGATACTTCTCAAGATTGCCTGATGTCACCTTGACATACTTCTTCCCGCTTGACAGCAGATTCTTTACAGCTTTTCTGCAAATAGTACCAATTTCCCTCTCAAGGTTTCTGACCCCTGCCTCACGTGTGTAGTAATTAATTACATCCCTTACTGCCTGCTCATCAATTCTCAGGTTGCCCTTCTTCAGGCCGTGAGCCTCGACTTGCTTAGGTATTAAATGTCTTACTGCAATATTAAATTTCTCCTCTTCAGTATACCCTGAGATGCTTATTACTTCCATCCTGTCCAGCAATGGCCTGGGTATCGTATCGAGAGTATTCGCAGTAGTCAGGAACAATACATCTGAAAGATCAAAAGGTAACTCCAGATAATGGTCCCTGAATGCAAAATTTTGCTCGCCATCAAGAACCTCAAGCATCGCCGATGCCGGGTCACCTCTGAAATCACTGCTCATCTTGTCTATTTCATCAAGAAGTATCAGCGGGTTTTTTGAACCTGCCTGTTTTAAAGCTGCAATTATCCTTCCAGGCATGGCTCCTACGTAAGTCCGTCTGTGCCCCCTAATCTCAGCCTCATCCCGGACTCCGCCCAGTGACATTCTCACATAGTTTCTATTAAGGGCTTTTGCAACAGACCTGGCTATAGATGTTTTGCCCACACCAGGAGGTCCTACCAGGCAAAGTATAGGACCTTTAAGGTCATTTTTAATCTTTCTTACGGCCAGATACTCAATTATTCTTTCCTTTACTTTTTCAAGTCCATAATGATCGTCATCAAGAATTTTTGCCGCCTTTTCCAGATCAATTACCTCTTCAGTCTTCTTACTCCAGGGCAGATCAAGAATCCAATCCAGATAAGTCCTTACAACTGAACCTTCAGCAGACCCTGAAGGCATCTTTGCAAGGCGATCCAACTCTTTCAGTACTTTCTTTTCAACTTCCTCAGGAAGATTGGATTCCTCCATTTTTTTCTTGTATTCATTTATTTCACCTGTAATACCGTCCTTGTCACCAAGTTCATTCTGAATGGCTTTCAACTGCTCTCTCAGGTAATATTCCTTCTGCATTTTGTCAATTTGTTTACGAACCTTTATATTGATATCTTTTTCAACTTCAAGAATCTGTATTTCTCGCACTAACAGTTCAAGCAGCTTCTCAAGCCTCTTTACGGGATTGAACTCACTTAAAAGTTTCTGTTTGTCCTCTATTTTCAGTACAATGCTGGCTGCAATCAAATCAGAAATCTGGTTAACGTCATCATTGGACATAATAGTGACTACACTCTCAGCCGTAATCTTGTTGCTGAGCTTTACATATTCTTCAAAAGTACTGATGACCTCTCTCTTCAGTGCTTCAACTTCGGTCTTGTTAAAACTGTCAGGCGCAATTATTTTTTCCATGACTTCAGCCATGAAGAATGGTTCAGTCTGTGTGAATTCACATATTTCTGCCCTGTTTATACCCTCAACCAATACTCTGATTGTATTTCCGGGCAGTTTGAGCAGCTGTTTCACTTTTGATATTGTTCCCACCTTGTAAATATCATCCTTGGTAGGAGTATCGTTTTGGGCGTCCTTTTGAGCCACGAGGAAGATAAGCTGATTATTTATCATAGCTTCTTCCAGCGCCTTTATGGATTTTTCTCTCCCCACATCAAAATGAAGAATCATATATGGAAACACCGTTAAGCCTCGTAGAGGTAAAAGCGGTAGCACCTGCTTTTTTATAGTCTTTTTTGACTCCATCATTCTTATACATTCCCCCCATTACTTAAAACAAATCTTATGCTGAAAAGGTTAAATTATTACTTAATCCAAAAATTAACCATAGTATACGTACATATTAACTTAACCTATTATAACTTTTAGCCATTGTTATTGCAATTGTTTTATATGGTAATGTGGGAATTGATGTCCACATGTCCAAATGATACTGCCAAGTTTAGCATACACCTTATGCTATACAGCCGGATTATAATACACTTTCTCCCCGTTCTTCGGCCTCCCTGGTCAACGAGATCATACTGTTAAAAATTTCTATTATTGTCTCGGAAAGCTGTTCAGCTGTTTTCGCTAATTCATTTGCCTCTTCATAATTGCCTTTTTTGAGACAATCAATAACCTGCTCTCCTTTGTGGTGAAGACCGCTATGGTAGCCTTCAACTTCTTCCCATAAACGAAGTATTTCAGCAGAAGATGGTTTTATACTGTAGTAGAAGCGTCCGAAACCACATTTGTGATCATCAGTTTGCAGTGGCATTACTGACCTGTTTATTACCATATTTTTCAAGTCATTCACCCATTTTTTATGAGCCTTGATTGCAGCTTCTATACTGCTGATAAACTCACTGTTGGGAAATTTATAAAAATCGTCAGAAGCCAGCTTGCTGCTATCCTTTGAAAGGCCGCTTATCTCTTCTTCAATTCCTTCAATGGAATTTGCGACATCAAGTATGTCCTTTCCTATATTTTCAAGTCTTATTGAAAGAGAAGAAGTATTTTCAGCGTCATTGCTTACTACATTCATTGCAGCAGTAGCTTCTTCAAGTGAGGCATTGATTTCCTCATTAAATGACGATATGTTTTCAAGTTCTCCCACGACTCTTTCAATTGAATGTGCATTATCCAGCATAATATCTGACATTGATTCTACCATTAAGTTAACATTTCCTATGGATTCAACAGTTTTAGAAACACTCTCTGAACTTTTATGAGAAGCTTCATCTATCTCATTCAAAAGCTTGTCCATTGATTTAAGCAGTGATTTGGTGTTCTCCGACAATTTTCTTATCTCATCTGCAACCACAGCAAAACCCCTTCCGGCTGTACCGGCTCTGGCTGCTTCTATGGAAGCATTAAGTGCAAGCAGATTGGTCTGCTCGGAAATTCCATATATTCCGCCAACTGTATCTTTCATAGTATTCATTATATTCAACAGGTTATTCATATCATTGCTCATACCGGTTGCGTATTCCAAGACATTCCTGTTTTCTAACCTTATATCATCTAACACCTTTTTTGCTTTTGCAGTATTTTCATTTAGAGTGCTTGCCTGCTGCAATATACTGTCAAGAGAAGACGTCATCTCTGAAGTGGCATCAGTTATTTGTGTAATTGATGCCGTTGTCTCTTCAAATGCGGAATAAATTGTTTGCGCTCCGGCACTGAGTTCTGAAGTCAGATCATTTATCTTGTTACTGTAGAATTTTAATTTTAGATCGAAACTGCTCAACATTGTTGCAGCGGAAAAAATCCTCTTAACGACAGAGTTAGCTCTCTTCCTGCCTTCTTCGAGTCTTGCAGCCAGTCTTGAAATAGTAAGAGAAAGATTGTCACTTTTATTCCTTAATTCACTTTCAACTTCTGAAAACCTTCCAGTTTCTATGCTTGTCAGAAGTTCCATTATATTATTCCTGCTGCGGCCAAACACCATATACCCCTCCAATACTGGTTAAAGAATTATTGAGTGATTAAAGTCCAGTATTATGTTTACTTGAAATTTACCCACTCTTACACCTGGTTTAAACAAAATTTTATATAAGAAATGCAATTATCTTTTTTTTATGGCTTTAAGTGCCAACGCAGCAGGAATTGTTACCAATACGGCTATTATGATCTCTGGAATGCCCTGTACAATGGCTATCCCAAATATCAATTTAGCTGCACTGTTGACAGTAACTCCATTTATTTCTGCATATCTGGCAGCATAAAATATATAAATCATAGATAAAACGCCCACAGTATTTGTAATGGTTCCTGTGGCAGCGCCGATCCCAATTCTCAATGCATGGCTTTTAACCCTTATCAATTTATATGTATAATACGACACAATTCCTATCAGAACCCTTGGCAATACTGAAACCATCGGGTTATAAAATGCAAAAGAAAGCACTCCGGGATTAATCATGTTCTGAAATATACTGAAAAGCCCAAATATCAACCCTATAAGTGCCCCAACCACCGGGCCCTCCACAATAGCACCTATTACTACCGGAATGTGCAATATTGTTGCTTTTATGGTGGGCAGTGCAATAAAACCATAACCGGTAAGCCCCAGCACTATTGAAATAGATGATAGCATTCCTGCAACGACAACTTGTCTTAGTCCGAGCTTCTTTTTTGAATTAGTCTTGTTTTCCATATATCAACCGCCATTCTTTGCATAAAATTAAACATTCTTTACATAAAATTTAAATTGATAAAAATAAAAAAGGACAGATACTTTCATATCTGCCCCCGATTTTCTATTATTACTCAATTATCTCTGTAACAGTTCCGGCTCCAACTGTTCTTCCGCCTTCACGGATAGCGAACTTCAAACCTACGTCCATAGCTATAGGAGTAATAAGTTTGATTTCCATGTTAATGTGGTCACCAGGCATAACCATTTCTGTTCCCTGTGGGAGTTCAATAACGCCTGTAACGTCAGTTGTTCTGAAATAGAACTGAGGTCTGTATCCATTGAAGAAAGGTGTATGTCTTCCGCCTTCTTCCTTGGTCAGAACGTATACCTGACCTTTGAAATGAGTGTGAGGCTTAATTGAACCTGGCTTAGCAAGAACTTGTCCTCTTTCAACTTCTGTTCTCTGAACACCTCTTAAAAGAGCACCAATGTTGTCTCCGGCAACAGCCTGATCAAGAATCTTTCTGAACATTTCAACTCCTGTAACAACTGTCTTTCTTGGAGCATCCATTAAACCAACTATCTCAACTTCGTCTCCTACCTTAATTGTACCTGCTTCAACTCTACCGGTAGCAACAGTACCACGACCGGTGATTGAGAATACGTCCTCAACAGGCATAATAAATGGTTTGTCAATATCTCTTTCAGGAGTTGGAATGTAGTTGTCAACTGCCTCCATCAACTCAAGAATTGGCTTGTATACAGGGTCATTAATGTCATTTGAAGTAGTTTCGAGTACCTGCAGTCCGGAACCTCTGATAATCGGAATGTCATCTCCGGGGAATTCATATGAGCTGAGAAGCTCTCTTACTTCCATTTCAACCAATTCGATAAGCTCTTCGTCGTCTACCATATCACATTTGTTAAGGAAAACAACTATGTATGGTACACCAACCTGACGAGCAAGAAGAATGTGTTCTCTTGTCTGAGGCATTGGACCATCAGCAGCTGATACAACGAGAATAGCTCCGTCCATCTGAGCAGCACCGGTTATCATGTTCTTAACATAGTCAGCATGGCCGGGGCAGTCAACGTGAGCATAATGCCTGTTTTCAGTCTCATATTCAACATGAGATGTTGAAATAGTGATACCTCTGGCTTTCTCTTCAGGAGCCTTGTCAATCTGGTCGTAAGCTGTGTAGTTAGCTTTTCCCAATAAACCTAAAGTTTTTGTAATAGCAGCTGTCAATGTAGTCTTACCATGGTCAACGTGGCCAATTGTTCCAATATTGACATGGGGTTTAGTTCTTTCAAATTTAGCTTTTGCCATTATAAATCTCCTCCCTTTCAGTGGTTTTACTGAAATTATTATTTTTTATCATTAATAAGTTTTATCATCATACGGGAACCACTTTCCGTAACTCCCGTAAGTCAAGTAACACATGAAACGGGGCTCCATTTCCGGGAAGTTGTTCCATTTTCTATACAATTGTACAACTTCTCCGGTTAATGAATATTTTATACTTACATCACAAATATTTCAACACACTTGCCCCATTTTTTCAAATAATTTACTTACTTATTAAATAACTTACTTTTAAACAACTTATTTATTTAATATAGAATCCTGTACGTTTCTAGGAACTTCTTCATAATGATCAAATTGCATAGTGAAGACTCCTCTTCCCTGCGTTTTGGAACGCAGCTGTGTAGCGTATCCAAACATTTCCGAAAGGGGCACGTGAGCCGTTATGACCTGGGCTCCTGATCTCAGTTCCATACCTTCGATTCTTCCCCTTCTGGAATTCAGGTCTCCCATTACATCCCCCATGTATTCTTCAGGAGTTATGACATCAACTCTCATTATAGGTTCAAGCAAAACAGGATCTGCTTTGCGGCAACCTTCCTTGAATGCCATTGAACCGGCAATTTTAAATGCCATTTCAGAAGAGTCAACTTCATGGTATGAACCATCAACTACGGTAACCTTCACATCAATCACCGGATACCCACCTAAAACACCGTTATTCATTGCATCCTGTACACCTGCATCGATAGCGGGTATATATTCCTTTGGTATAGCGCCACCCACAATTTTGCTTTCAAATGTGTAGCCTGCGCCTGGTTCTTGCGGCTCAATTTCAAGCCAGCAATGTCCATACTGGCCTCTTCCGCCTGACTGTCTGACGAATTTGCCTTCCGCTTTGACAGCTTTGCGTATGGTCTCCTTATATGCAACCTGAGGTTTACCGACGTTAGCCTCTACTCTGAATTCTCTCATTAGCCTGTCTACTATTATATCAAGATGAAGCTCACCCATACCGGCAATTATTGTCTGACCGGTTTCCTGGTCAGTATGAGCCCTGAATGTAGGGTCTTCTTCTGAGAGCTTCTGAAGAGCAATCGACATTTTTTCCTGCCCTTCCTTGGTCTTAGGCTCGATGGCAATTTCTATAACCGGTTCCGGAAATTCCATTGATTCAAGTATTATAGGATTTTGCTCATCACACAATGTATCTCCCGTGGTTGTCTCCTTCAAACCTACCGCCGCAGCTATATCTCCTGCATAAACCATATCGATTTCCTCTCTATGGTTAGCATGCATCTGAAGTATTCTTCCTATTCTTTCTCTCTTGTTTTTGCTTGAATTTAATACGTAAGAACCAGATTTCAATTTGCCTGAATATACTCTGAAGAAACAAAGCTTTCCGACAAACGGGTCTACTGCAATTTTAAATGCAAGTGCAGAGAACGGCTCGTCGTCGCTAGTATGTCTCTCAATTTCCTCCTCGTCATCAGGTGATATACCCTTAACAGATGGTATATCAAGAGGTGACGGCAGATAATCAACTATAGCATCAAGCAACAATTGAACTCCCTTGTTCTTATAAGATGAACCGCAAGTAACCGGTATCATACTTACGCTAATAGTTGCTTTTCTTATACCAGCACGTATTTCCTCTTCGGTCAGTTCTTCACCTTCAAGATATTTAGTCATTAATTCTTCATCTTGTTCAGCAACAGCTTCAAGTAATTTTTCACGATATTCTGCTACAATATCGCTCATGTCATCGGGAATAGGACGTTCTTCAACTACTGTTCCCATTTCATCCAAATAATAGAATGCTTTCATAGTTACCAGGTCAATAATGCCCTGGAACTCACTTTCCTTACCAATAGGTAATTGTATAGGAATAGCATTGGCATTAAGCCTATCCTTCATCATTTTAATGCAGTTATAAAAATCTGCTCCCATGATGTCCATCTTGTTGACATACGCAAGACGAGGAACGTGATACTTATCAGCCTGTCTCCAAACAGTCTCAGACTGAGGTTCAACTCCTCCTTTTGCGCAAAAAAGTGTTACTGAACCATCGAGAACGCGAAGAGATCTTTCAACTTCGACCGTAAAGTCAACGTGCCCCGGCGTATCTATAATATTAATTCTATGACCTTTCCACTGCGCAGTTGTAGCAGCAGAAGTAATGGTTATACCTCTTTCCTGCTCCTGTTCCATCCAATCCATAGTTGCAGAACCTTCATGGGTCTCGCCCATTTTGTGAAGCTTACCTGTGTAATATAATATTCTCTCTGTCGTAGTAGTTTTTCCTGCATCTATGTGCGCCATTATTCCAATATTTCTTGTATTTTCTAAACTAAACTGCCTGGGCATATAAACCTCCTTTCCTTCACGATGATTCCTTTAATGAAATCCATATAAAAATTTGTATTCAACCTATTACCACCTATAATGAGCAAACGCTTTGTTTGCTTCAGCCATTCTATGAGTTTCTTCCTTCTTCTTGAAGGCTCCGCCCGTACTGTTTGCTGCATCCATAATTTCTGCAGCAAGCCTTTCTCTCATAGTCTTTTCCCCTCTGAGACGGGCAAAATTTACAAGCCATCTTATACCCAACGCCTGTCTTCTCTCAGGCCTTACTTCCATTGGAACCTGATATGTGGCTCCGCCTACTCTTCTGGCCTTTACCTCAAGAACCGGCATAACATTGTTCAAAGCTTGCTCGAAAACTTCAAGAGGATCTTTTCCTGTCTTTTCTTTTATGATGTCAAACGCACCATAGCAAATTTTCTGGGCAACACCCTTTTTTCCATCATACATTATTTTATTTATGAGTTTGGTAACAACTTTATCGTTGTATAATGGATCAGGTAAAACATCCCTCTTTGGAACATGACCTTTTCTTGGCACCTTACTTCCCTCCTTACCCTTTTGTTGTTCATCGGTACTCGGAGAACTATTCTCCGTAGGCGCTCCAGTACTTGCTAAATATTTTTATATTAAACAACGTACCCTGCACCATGCTAAATTATACACAAATTACATTGGCCCGTAAGCAAGCACGTTGTATGATTTACTTACCAGCCGCACTTGCCTTAGGTCTCTTAGCACCATACTTGGACCTACCCTGCATTCTCTTTGCAACACCTGCAGCGTCAAGAGTTCCTCTGATAATATGGTACCTTACACCAGGCAAGTCTTTAACCCTGCCTCCTCTTATAAGAACAACGCTGTGTTCCTGAAGATTATGGCCAATACCAGGAATATAAGCAGTAACTTCTATACCATTTGTCAAACGAACCCTCGCAACCTTTCTCAATGCTGAGTTAGGTTTCTTAGGAGTACTTGTCTTAACAACAGTACATACGCCTCTCTTCTGGGGGCTGTTAATCTCAATTGGTCTTTTCTTAATAGTATTAAAACCCCTTTGCAATGCAGGAGCCGTCGATTTCTTTTCAGCAACCTTCCTGCCTTTCTTAACCAGCTGATTAAATGTTGGCAATACCTACACCTCCTTTCGCCAGTAAATATAGAATATACAAATATCCGTTCGTTTTTATTACGGATTGGATATCGTTTTTAAAATAGCAGCTGCTGCAGCACCAACTTCAATATTGCAAGCTTTACCAAGTTGATGCATGCTATCAGCATATATTATTTCGACAGAATTCTTTAAACAAGCTCGTTTTAGCTCATCAACCAATTTTTCATCGGCATCCCTGGCTATAAAAACAACTTCGGCATTTCCTCTATCCACAGCCTTTAAGGTCTGCTTTATGCCTACAGCCTTTTTACTGTCTTTGAGATTTTCGAGCACCTCAAACCCTCCTGTATAAATTGCATTTTTCTTAAAGTTCAGATCAACGTTAACTGCCATTATCCCACTTTCATTAGTTTTCCTGTTGCGGTCTTACGGGATTCACTCCTAAAACTGCAAAAAGAAATTCTAAACTGCAACATGGCAATTAATACTCAAGCTCATCTTGAATATTATGCAAAGATTTAACTTTCATTGCCTCGCTTTCTTTGATTATCCTATTGCAGTATTACGGAATTAATTTCCAAAAAACGCAATATGGCAATTATCACGAAAACAGGGTCAACTACTCCCTGTTTTATTACTCTTAAATCAAGCTCTAAACCTTAAGAAAGCAGGAGTTGCAAATACATCAACCCACTCATATAATATACGAGAATAAGCTGAAATTCACACACTGAATAATTCTATCACCGTTGCACTTCTTTTGTCAAGAGCATGAACTCAGCCAATAATTTGTATAGCCCGATCTGTTGTGCTGATTCAAACTCTTCAAGTTGACTTGTTGTGCCGGTATTCCGATAACAGGATTTCCAGGCTTAAGAGCTGACAATAACTGGTTTTCAAGCTCACCACAGTACTATCAGATTACCTGGCACAACAAGTAAATCTTTGAAATTACATCAGGCACAGCAGCTTATTCAGGCATTAAATCCATATACTGTCTTTATCTATTCATTGACAATATTTATGTTTATGTCCCTATACCTGCTCATACCGGTACCCGCTGGAATAAGCTTTCCAATTATAACGTTTTCCTTAAGACCTACAAGTGGATCCACCTTTCCTTTGATAGCCGCCTCTGTCAGAACTCTTGTAGTCTCCTGGAATGATGCCGCCGACAGGAATGATTCGGTAGCAAGAGAAGCTTTGGTTATACCAAGGAGTGCCCTTCTGCCTGTTGCCGGCTGTAGTCCTTGAGCTATGGCTTTTTCATTTTCCTCTTCAAATGTGAAGGCATCTACAAGACCACCAGGTAGCATGTTGGTATCTCCCGCATCCTCAATTTTAACTTTCCTCATCATCTGTCTCAGTATAACTTCGATATGCTTGTCATTAATTTCAACACCCTGCAACCTGTAAACTCTTTGTACTTCCTGCAGAAGGTATGACTGCACACCTTTTACACCTTTTATTTTCAGTATATCGTGAGGATTCACAGAACCTTCTGTCAATTCATCACCGGCTTCAACTACATCGCCGTCTGAAACCTTTATTCTTGAACCATACGGTATAGTATAGGTTTTTGTTTCTCCGTCTTCAGCCGTTACTACAATTTCACGTTTCTTCTTTGTTTCACTTATTTTAACTGTACCGCTTATTTCTGATATAATCGCAAGTCCTTTAGGCTTTCTTGCCTCAAAAAGCTCCTCAACACGCGGTAAACCTTGCGTAATGTCTTCTCCGGCAACACCACCCGTATGGAATGTTCTCATGGTAAGCTGGGTTCCAGGCTCTCCTATGGACTGGGCGGCAATAATTCCAACGGATTCACCCACATTAACGAGCTCAGCGGTGGCAAGGTTGATTCCATAGCATTTTGCACAAACGCCATATCTTGAGTGGCATGTGAGTACCGATCTTATTTTCACTTTCTTAAGTCCGGCTTTCTTAATCTTGTCAGCATCTTCATCTGTTATAAGTTTATCTGCCTCTACAATAACTTCACCGGTCTCAGGATGAACAATAGGTTCAATAGTGTATCTTCCAACTATTCTTTCGCTAAGATCCTCAATTACATCTCTGCCATCTTTAACATCGCCTATCTCAATTCCCTTGTCGGTTCCACAGTCCATTTCCCTTACTATAACATCCTGGCTTACATCTACAAGTCTGCGTGTGAGATAACCTGAGTCAGCTGTTCTGAGAGCCGTATCTGCTAGACCCTTTCTTGCTCCGTGAGTGGAAATAAAGTATTCCAGAACTGTCAATCCTTCACGGAAGTTAGCTTTTATAGGTATCTCTATGGTCTTACCCTGGGTATTTGCCATGAGTCCCCTCATTCCGGCAAGCTGCTTAATCTGGTTGACATTACCTCTGGCTCCCGAGTTAGCCATCATATACAGCGGATTGAACCTATCAAGGCTGCTCATCAACGCTGTAGTAATATTTTCGCTTGTTTCATTCCATATTGCAATTACCGAATTATACCTCTCCTCATCGGATATAAGTCCACGTTTATATTGCTTTGTTATTTTGTCTATTTTTTCTTCCGCCTCATTAAGGTATTTCTGCTTAACCTCAGGTATAACCATATCGGAAATACCTATAGTTATTGCACCCTTTGTTGAGAACTTGAACCCTAAGTCTTTAATTTTATCGAGTACAATAGAAGTTTTTGTTGTACCATGAACCTTTATGCATTTGTCTATTATCTTCTGAAGTTCCTTACGTCCAACCAGGAAATTAACTTCAAGGTCCAATATTTTAGCAGGATCTGATCTATCAACAAATCCAAGATCCTGAGGTATTGCCTCATTAAATATAATCCTGCCGGGAGTCGCCTCCACTATACGTGAAACCTTATTCCCGTCTATTTCCTTTGTCATCCTTACCTTTATAGCGGCATGAAGTCCTACGTAACCTTCATTATAAGCCATTAATACTTCTTCAGGTGAGCAGAATACCTTACCTTCTCCTGGTTCACCTTCACGGGAAATTGTAAGGTAATAACTTCCAAGCACCATATCTTGGGTAGGAACTGCAATAGGTTTGCCGTCTTTCGGCGCCAGCAGGTTATTTGCTGAAAGCATGAGGAATCTTGCTTCTGCCTGCGCTTCTGCTGAAAGAGGAACGTGCACAGCCATCTGGTCGCCGTCAAAGTCAGCATTATATGCAGAGCAAACCAATGGATGAAGTTTTATTGCCCTTCCTTCTACAAGCACTGGTTCAAAAGCTTGTATACCCAGCCTGTGGAGTGTCGGAGCACGGTTCAGCAGTACCGGATGCTCTTTTATTACATCCTCCAGGACGTCCCAAACTTCCGGTCTTACTCTCTCAACCATTCTTTTGGCACTCTTAATATTATGGGCAAGACCGTCATTAACCAATTTTTTCATAACAAAAGGCTTGAAAAGTTCAAGTGCCATTTCTTTAGGAAGTCCGCACTGGTACATCTTTAATTCCGGACCAACAACTATAACTGAACGTCCTGAATAGTCAACACGCTTTCCTAAAAGATTCTGGCGGAATCTTCCCTGCTTACCCTTCAACATATCGGAAAGAGATTTAAGCGGTCTGTTTCCAGGTCCTGTGACAGGCCTTCCTCTTCTGCCGTTGTCAATAAGGGCATCTACAGCTTCCTGAAGCATTCTTTTTTCGTTTCTGACAATAATGTCAGGTGCACCAAGATCAAGAAGCCTCTTTAAGCGGTTATTCCTGTTTATAACTCTTCTATACAAGTCGTTCAAATCAGACGTTGCAAACCTGCCACCGTCTAACTGAACCATTGGACGTAATTCAGGCGGTATTACCGGTATTACATCCAGTATCATCCACTCGGGCCTGTTCCCTGAAAGTCTGAAAGCTTCAACAACTTCCAGCCTTTTGATTATTCTTACTCTTTTTTGCCCCGTAGCATCATTTAGCTCTTCTCTTAACTCCTCTGACATTTTGTCAAGATCAATTTCGGCCAGAATTTCTTTTATAGCTTCTGCTCCCATTCCTGCTCTGAATTTATGGCCGAATTTTTCAATACTGTCTCTGTATTCCTTTTCAGATAGTATTTGTTTCTTTGAGAGATGTGTCTGTCCGGGGTCAATAACAACATAGGAAGCAAAATATAACACCTTCTCCAAAGCACGGGGTGACATATCAAGTATGAGTCCCATCCTGCTGGGTATTCCTTTAAAATACCATATATGTGATACAGGTGCTGCCAGCTCAATATGGCCCATTCTTTCTCTTCTAACCTTGGAGCGGGTAACCTCAACACCGCACCTGTCGCATACTATTCCCTTGTATCTTATTCTCTTGTATTTTCCGCAATGGCACTCCCAATCCTTCTGAGGGCCAAAAATTCTTTCGCAAAAGAGACCGTCCCTCTCTGGCTTAAGAGTCCTGTAATTTATAGTCTCTGGTTTTTTTACTTCGCCTCTCGACCATTCCCTGATTTTTTCAGGAGAAGCTAAACCAATTCTTATTGCATCAAAATTGTTAAGTTCTAGCATGGCTTTTTATCTCCCTCCTTAAAGGTCTTCATCGTCAATATCAAGGCTATCATCAAAGCTGTCATCATCCTGCTCGAAAAGTTCATCAACTAGATTTTCGTCGAGATTTCCTGCACCGCTTAAATCATCAAGATCATAGTCATCCAAATCATCCAGGTCATCTTCCATCTGGTCATCGCTAATATCGTCACTGTAATCATCATCAAAGGGAACTTCGTCCTCTCTGCCTTCGATATTGACATTAAGCTCTTCAAGTTCATCCTCTACTGATTCCTTAATAGTTATTTCCTCACGTTCCTCTGAGAACACTTTAACATCAAGTGCAAGGCTCTGCAGTTCTTTTATTAATACCTTGAATGATTCTGGAATTCCAGGTTCGGGAACATTTTCGCCCTTGACTATCGCTTCGTATGTCTTAACCCTACCTACCACATCGTCAGATTTTACAGTCAATATTTCCTGCAAGGTATAAGCAGCACCGTAAGCTTCAAGAGCCCATACTTCCATCTCTCCGAATCTCTGTCCGCCAAACTGGGCTTTTCCTCCAAGAGGCTGCTGTGTAACAAGTGAGTAAGGTCCTGTAGAACGCGCATGTATTTTATCATCAACAAGATGCGCAAGTTTCAGGAAGTACATATATCCCACTGTTACTCTGTTGTCAAAAGGCTCTCCGGTCCTTCCGTCATACAAAACAGACTTACCGTCTTCAGGAAGGCCTGCCAATCTAAGAGTTTCAATTATATCCTCTTCAGTAGCTCCATCAAATACAGGAGTGGCAATTTCCCATCCGAGTGCTTTTGCGGCATAACCCAGATGAACCTCCAGCACCTGCCCGATATTCATACGCGAAGGAACACCCAGAGGATTTAAAACAATCTCAAGGGGCGTACCATCAGGCAGGAATGGCATATCTTCTTCCGGAAGAATTCTGGAAATAACACCCTTATTTCCATGTCTTCCAGCCATTTTGTCTCCAACGGATATTTTTCTTTTTTGCGCAATATATACCCTGACAAGTTCATTCACTCCTGGCGGGAGCTCATCGCCATTTTCCCTGGTAAACACTTTAACATCCACTATTATACCTGATTCACCATGAGGTACTCTCAGTGATGTATCCCTTACCTCTCTGGCTTTTTCTCCAAATATTGCCCTCAAAAGTCTTTCTTCCGCTGTAAGTTCAGTTTCTCCCTTTGGAGTAACCTTTCCTACCAAAATATCCCCTGCTCTGACTTCTGCACCAATTCTGATTATTCCTCTGTCATCGAGGTCCTTTAATGTTTCCTCACCGACATTGGGAATATCTCTGGTAATCTCTTCAGGCCCGAGTTTAGTGTCTCTGGCTTCAGCTTCATATTCCTCTATGTGAATGGATGTAAAAGTGTCGTCCTTAACAAGCTTCTCGCTAATCAGAATAGCGTCCTCGTAGTTGTAACCTTCCCATGTCATAAACCCAATCAGGACATTCTTGCCAAGAGCTATTTCGCCCTCATCAGTAGACGGGCCGTCAGCTATAACGTCGCCCTTTTCCACCACGTCACCTTTTCTGACCAATGGTCTCTGATTAATACAAGTACCCTGGTTAGAACGCATATATTTCAAAAGTTTGTATTGATCTCTTTTTCCATCCTTGGTCTTGATTATTATCTCTCTTGCTGACACTTTCTCAACTGTACCGGCATTCTTCGCAACTACAACAACTCCTGAATCAACGGCTGCTTTATACTCAATGCCTGTGCCGATTATAGGAGCCTCAGTCTTGATCAATGGAACAGCCTGACGCTGCATGTTAGAACCCATCAATGCACGGTTGGCGTCATCATTCTCGAGGAATGGAATCATAGCCGTAGCTACTGAAACAACCTGTTTAGGCGACACGTCCATGAAGTCAACTTTTTCTCTTTCGACCTCAGGGAATTCATCCATATACCTACAAAGCACTTTCTTGTTTATAAACCTGTTCTCTTCATCAAGAGGTTCATTTGCCTGGGCTACAATATACTGGTCCTCTTCATCTGCAGTTAAGTAAACTATTTCGTCAGTTACAACACCGCGTTCCTTGTCAACTCTCCTGTATGGAGCTTCAATAAATCCATATTCGTTTATTCTGGCATAAGTACTCAATGATCCAATAAGACCGATGTTGGGTCCTTCAGGAGTCTCTATAGGGCACATACGGCTATAATGTGAATGGTGTACGTCTCTTACTTCAAAGCCTGCTCTCTCTCTGCTCAAACCTCCCGGTCCGAGTGCACTCAGTCTTCTCTTATGAGTAAGTTCTGCCAATGGATTTGTCTGATCCATGAACTGCGACAACTGGCTGCTGCCAAAAAATTCTTTTATTGCAGCAGCAACCGGCCTGATATTTATAAGAGCCTGGGGAGTTACAATGTCTATATCCTGTATTGTCATTCTTTCCCTTACTACTCTTTCCATCCTTGCAAGACCGATTCTGAACTGATTTTGCAAAAGTTCACCCACCGAACGGAGTCTTCTGTTTCCAAGATGGTCTATATCATCAATATTTCCAATGCCATAGCTTAAACCAATTATATAGCTTATGGATGAAATAATATCGTCTGCCGTAATGTGTTTAGGTATTAAATTATCTATGTTTTCTTTTATAGCTCTCTTGATATCCTTTGGATCACTGTTCTCTTCCAATATTTTTGAAAGCACGCCAAAATGTACCTTTTCATTGATATTAAGGTCTTCAATATCAAAATCTACAAACTCTTTTATATCTACAGTATTATTGCCTATAACCTTTATTTTCTTCCCGTCAACATTGACAATAACACTGTTTATTCCGCAATTCTGAATCTTTTTAGCGTTCTCCCTGTCTATTTTTTCATCTTCCGCAACTATTATTTCACCGGTATGGGGATCTACTATATTTTCTCCGGCTCTAAGTCCGGCTATTCTTGAGGCTAATGATAGTTTTTTATTAAATTTAAATCTGCCCACCTTTGCAAGATCATATCTTTTTGGGTCAAAGAACAGATTGTGTAGCAACGAGCGGGCGCTTTCCACTGTAGGAGGTTCTCCTGGCCTTAACCTTTTATATATTTCAAGGAGTCCCTCATCCGCCGTTTTTGCATTGTCCTTCTGAATGGTTGCCAGTATTCTCTCATCTTCTCCCAGAAGATCAGTTATCTCAATGTCAGTTCCATAACCAAGAGCCCTTATCAATACAGTAATCGGAAGCTTCCTTGTCCTGTCGATTCTTACTGAAATGACATCATTTGAGTCTGTCTCATATTCCAGCCATGCGCCTCTATTAGGTATAACGGTATTTGAATAAAGTTTTTTACCGGTTTTATCAATTTTCATTGCATAATAAATACCGGGTGACCTTACCAGCTGACTTACTATTACTCTTTCAGCACCATTAATTATAAATGTACCGTTTTCAGTCATAAGAGGGAAATCTCCCATAAAAATTTCCTGCTCTTTTACTTCCCCTGTTTCTTTATTAATAAGTCGAACTTTGACCTTCAAAGGAGCCGAATAGGTAGTATCTCTCTCCTTACACTCTTCTACGCTGTATTTAGGCTTATCAGAAATGGAGTAATCTACAAACTCAAGAATAAGATTACCGGTATAATCTGTAATAGGAGAAACATCCCTGAAAACTTCCCTTAATCCTTCTTTTAAAAAGTTTTTGTAAGAATTTTTCTGAATCTCGATTAGATTGGGCATGTCAAGAACTTCTTCAATTTTCGAATAGCTCATCCTGGTATTCCTACCCAATTGAACGGGATGTACCATTAAATATCACCTCGTTAGTCATGATTTTGTGTTAAATACTTCCAAGCCAATTACTTTTGCTTAAAATGCTTGCTTTTATCTTCCGTGTTTCTTATGTACAATAAGACATAAAACAATAAAACAATACTGCCGGTCTGTTTTTACTCAACAGAATTCAATACTCAGCAATCAGCCCGACATGTTTTATTGTTATGCCTTAATCGCTCCATCTTGTTTTTATGCCCTACTACATTCAATCACGGTAAACAAGCTTGTTTACGCAACACCTTCTCTATATATCCAGTTACTCTACATAGCCAGTCATCGTATAATTTAATAAAAAAAACATATAATATTGTAGTAGATAAATTTACAGCTATTAAAATATTATTAACAATTATTGTCTTATTTATTCCCATATGTTATAATTAAACTGTACAAAGTAGTAGTCGCATACATTGTAAGAAAAATTTGACATATGGACTCGGAATTATAACGCAGTATATAATTCTAACACAGTTCAACAAACTTGTCAATTATTTTGTGTTTTTACTACTGACAACTTATGGTTTTTAATGATCATTATAGATGCAGCAAAAGCCCCGTTGATTAACGGGGCTTTTCTTATTGTGTTTCAGCTGTATACAATAGTTAAACACTATTTTATTTCTATTGTAGCTCCAACTTCTTTGAATTTTGCTTCTATTGAAGCAGCTTCTTCTTTTGAAACATTTTCTTTTACTGGCTTAGGAGCTCCGTCAACGAGATCCTTTGCTTCTTTAAGGCCAAGACCTGTTACTTCTCTTACAACCTTAATAACTTTAATCTTTTCTGGTCCAACGTCCTTCAATATAACGTCAAATTCTGTCTTTTCTTCAGCTGCAGGAGCTGCCCCGGCAGCTGCAGGTGCTGCTGCAACAGCTACAGGAGCTGCTGCTGATACTCCGAATTCCTCTTCAAGAGCCTTTACAAGTTCTGAAAGTTCAAGCACTGTTAATGCCTTTACATCTTCAATTAATTTTGTAACTTTTTCACTAGCCATATTTATTCATACCTCCATATTTTTTAAATTAATAATTTAAATGGTTTAAATTGATTAAATGATTTAAGTAGTTTAAATAATTAAACAAACAATACTAAGCTGCAGGACAAATTAAGCATTTGCCGCTGCCTTTTTTTCCGCTATAGCATTTAACGCTACAACAAGACCTCTTATGTTTCCGTTTAATACATTTACGAGGCCTGCAATTGGAGCATTGAAACCACCAAGAACCTTTGCAATAAGAACCTCTCTGGATGGTAAATCTGCAAGTTCTTTGATGGCATTGATGTCTACAACTCTGCCTTCAACAATACCTGTTTTAATTTCAAGCTTCTCAAACTTCTTGGCAAACTCAGACAAGATCTTAGCAGGTGCTACCGGATCACTGTCACTCAACGCCATTGCTGTAGGACTGTTAAAATATGAATCAATTCCTTCGTGACCGTTTTCCTTTAAAGCAAATTTTACAAGTGTATTCTTTACAACCTTGTATTGAACTCCCGCTTCTCTAAGGGCCTTTCTCATTTGAGTATCCTGTTCAACAGTAAGACCTCTGTAATCAGCGAATACTATACTTTTTGCAGAAGCAATCTTTTCAGTAAGCTCTTGGACTACTTCTTTCTTTTTCTGGAGTTTGGCTTCACTAGGCACTAAACATCCACCTCCCTCTTTCTGTTTGTTATAAAATAATAAACCCTTTGTATGCGCATAGACATACAAAGGGCATTAACCTCTTAATCAACGATTAATCACACCTCGGCTGGCAGGCACTAGGCCAATTACGCCGTACAAGTCTTATTCCTGTACCGGCACCAACTGTCTATGGCAGATACAATATTTAAAATTAACAATAAACATATTACTATATAACAAATGTTTTGTAAAGCAAAATTAAAATTATTTTTATATCCAATTTTATATCTGAAACTATCTTTATATCTAAACTTTATATTAACTGGTTTAATAACCAATTACTAGTCCAAAACCTTCTGAGGATTTATCTTTATTCCAGGTCCCATAGTGGTTGAAATAACAACACTCTTAAGATATTGACCTTTTGCTGCAGCTGGCTTCGCTTTTATTAAAGCTTCTAAAAGAGTTCTGAAGTTGTCATGAAGCTTTTCAGTTCCAAATGAAACTTTTCCAATAGGGCAATGGATAATGTTACTTTTATCCAGCCTGTACTCAATTTTACCGGCTTTAATATCAGCTATGGCTTTTGCTACGTCCATTGTAACTGTACCGGCCTTGGGGTTTGGCATTAATCCTTTTGGTCCGAGCAGCTTACCGAGTCTTCCAACAACTCCCATCATATCAGGAGTAGCTACTACAACATCAAAATCAAACCAGTTTTCATTCTGTATTTTAGCTACAAGATCTTCTGCTCCTACAAATTCTGCGCCGGCATCTTCCGCTTCTTTTGCCTTGTCACCTTTTGCGAATACAAGCACTCTAACTGTTTTTCCTGTTCCGTGCGGAAGCACTACAGCACCTCTAACCTGCTGGTCAGCATGTCTTGAGTCAACTCCAAGCCTTACATGAGCCTCCACAGTCTCATCAAACTTAGCTTTTGCAACCTTTTGTGCAAGCTCAATAGCCTCTGTTGGTTCATAAAGTTTCATTTTATCTACAAGCTTAGCGCTCTCTATATATTTCTTTCCTCTTTTCATACTATTCATCTCCTTCGTGGTAATTTTATTACGGGAAAAATCCCTCCCACATTGTAAGTTCAAACTTTATACCCTCAGTTTGAATTACTCTTCAACAACTATGCCCATACTTCTTGCTGTACCGGCAATCATTCTCATTGCACTCTCAACATTAGCCGCATTTAAATCGGGCATTTTAAGCTCTGCAATTTTTCTGATTTCATCTTTGGATATAGTAGCAACTTTTTCTCTGTTTGGCTTTCCGGAACCGCTTTCTATTTTGCAAGCCTTCTTTAGAAGCACTGACGCCGGTGGAGTCTTTGTAATGAAAGAAAAAGACCTATCAGCATAAACAGTAATTATAACAGGAATAATTAAACCTGCATCCTTTGCAGTTCTTTCATTAAACTCCTTGCAAAATCCCATTATGTTAACGCCGTGCTGTCCTAAAGCTGGTCCAACCGGTGGAGCCGGAGTTGCCTTTCCTGCAGGAATTTGTAGTTTCACATAGCCA
>Ga0134104_1000473_pt1 | contig 48184 bp, 39 predicted proteins | sample 15_3_2metaG_FD_94455 | JGI IMG/M metagenome (GOLD analysis project Ga0134104, IMG submission 94455) | Switchgrass degrading microbial communities from high solid loading bioreactors in New Hampshire, USA - 15_59_3.3_214_A2 metaG | ecosystem: Engineered > Bioreactor > Semi-continuous > Anaerobic...
TCTGGTAGAGAATAATATAAACAGTATCTATGTGGATGAAGACTCTAAAAGATATTTTCCGAACGGCAATCTTGCATCTCATGTTTTAGGGTTTACCGGTGACGATGAACAGGGACTGAACGGTATTGAGAAAACCTATGACGAAATATTAAGCGGGAAACCCGGCATGGTTATGAGCGAATATGACGCCGGGGGGCGGCAGGTAAAATACAGCCCTGAAACTTATGTTGAACCTGTAGATGGATATAATATATATTTGACAATTGATGAAACAATACAGTATTTCACAGAAAAGGCGCTGGAAAAGGCAATGCTGGATTATAATCTGAAAAGGGGGGCTGCAGCTATTGTAATGGATCCGAATACCGGGGAAATCCTTGCAATGGCATCAAAACCCGATTATGATCCAAATGATCCTTTTGCGAAACCAAGCTTTTTGGACAGGGATGACTGGCAAGGCAAGTCCAGCGCTGAAGATGTTGAGTATCTATTTCAAACGGTATTCAGAAATAAGGCCCTGATGGATACATATGAACCGGGTTCTACATTTAAAGCCATTACAGCCGCAGCTGCAATCGAAGAAGGAGTAGTTACACCTGATACCCAGTTTGTCTGCACTACCATTCATCTGGCCGGCCATAGTATCGATTGCTGGAAGGTTGGAGGCCACGGCGCTGAAACATTCCGGTATGGCGTATATAACTCCTGCAATCCGGTGTTTGTAAAAACCGCTCAGGCACTTGGAATAGAAAAATTTTATAAATATGTAAAAAATTTTGGTTTTAAGGAGAAAACCGGCGTACCGTTAAATGGTGAGCCTGGAGACAGTGAGTACCAGTGGCATAAGGATCCGAAAGAAATTGACATGGCGGTCAGTTCCTTTGGCCAGCGATTTACAATTTCACCTCTGCAACTGGTTACTGCATACTGTGCGATTGCAAACGGCGGAAACCTGATGAAACCGATACTGGTAAAGCAGATAAGCGACAGTGAAGGCAATATACTGGAGAAGGCAGAACCACAGGTGGTAAGAAAAGTAATATCAAAGCAGACATCCGATATACTGCGTGATTTGCTCGCCGGTGTTGTGTCTGAAGGTACAGGAAGAAACGCATATGTGAGCGGATACAGGATTGCAGGTAAGACCGGAACTTCCGAAACTGTTGAAACAAACTCGGAGGGAAGATATATTGCTTCATTCGCCTGCTTTGCACCTGCAGATGATCCTGTTATAGCGCTGATTGTAGTTCTTGACCACCCCCAGGTTTATCCACATTCCGGAGGAACCATTGCAGCACCGGTTGCGGGGAAGCTGGTTGAGGAAATACTTGATTACATGGGAGTTGAGAGGGAATATACAGAAAAGGACAAACAATTAATGCTTAAGGAAATGTATGTTCCTGAAGTAAGGAACATGAAGCTGTCAGATGCAAAAGCAAAATTAAATGCTTATGAACTGAATTATGTTATAGAAGGTGAAAACAAGCAGGATGATGCAATTGTTTATGAACAGACTCCAAAGCCTAACAGCAGTGTTCCAAGCGGTTCTACAGTAATACTGTATACATACAAACCTGATGAAGAAATTAAAGTTGTAATGCCCAACGTTTTAAATAAGGAAATACATGAAGCAGCAGAAACCCTGGCTAAGGCAGGACTTAATATAAAAGTTGAAGGAATTGGGCAGGCGCGCAGGCAGGAGTTTGAGCCAGGCGTGGAACTTAGTAAGGGCCAGGTTGTTACAGTATGGTTTGAATTAACTGAAACTGATTGATAACGGAGGTATTTTTCATGAAACTGGCAAAACTGATTGAAGGGCTGGATATATTAAAAATTGAAGGTGAACTGGATAAGGAAATTACGCGGATTGTATACGATTCACGGCGGGCTGTTCCCGGAGCTTTGTTTGTATGTATAGACGGTTTTAAGACCGATGGGCATAAATATATACAGTCAGCACTGGATAATGGCGCCACTGCATTTTTGGTGGAAAAAGACGTACCTGCTCTGGACAACATGACTGTTATAAAAGTCCCGGATACACGCTATGCACTCGCTCATGTATCTGCCACATACTTTGAACACCCGGCTGAACACTTTACGCTTATAGGTGTTACCGGTACAAAAGGCAAAACCACAATAACGTATATGATTAAATCCATTCTTGAACAGGCCGGGCAAACCGTAGGCCTGATAGGAACGGTGGCCAATATAATAGGAAGCGAAAGAATACCTGCTCAGAGAACTACACCCGAGTCATTGGATCTCCAGGAAGTGTTCAGCAATATGAAGGAGAAAGGCGCAGATTCCGTTGTTATGGAAGTTTCTTCGCAGGGACTTAAACTGAACAGGGTTGGGGCGTTGACTTTTGATATTGGCGTATTTACCAATTTATCAGAGGATCACATTGGCGGCAATGAGCATCCGGATATGGAAGATTATCTGAAATCAAAGATAAAGCTGTTCTCAATGTCGAAGCACGGGTTGGTGAACATTGATTCTGAATATGCACAAAGGGTTCTCGGTGAAAGCAAATGCCCGTGTATGACATTCGGAATCTCGAATAAGGCAGATATTTACGCCGAAGATATTGTCACACATCCCGACAGTGTTGAATTTATTGTCAGAACGCCGTGGTTCGGCGGCCAGGTTAAAGTATCTGTCCCGGGTAAATTCAGTGTATACAATGCACTTGCCGCAATCGGGGTTGCAGGTATGCTCGGAATTGGTTTTGAACATATTGCAAACGGATTAAAGAATATACAAATACCAGGAAGGGCGGAAATTGTGCCCACACCTAAAAAGCCATATACAGTTATGATAGATTACGCGCATACTCCTGACAGCCTGCGAAATATTCTTTTGACTGTAAAAGAGTTCGTTCCGAACAGGCTTATCAGTGTTTTTGGATGCGGAGGTGATCGGGACAGGGGCAAAAGGCCTCAAATGGGGAAAATATCCGGCGAAATTGCAGATCTTACAATTATTACATCGGATAATCCGAGGACCGAAGAACCAATGGCCATAATTAAAGACATAGAAGAAGGCATAAAACAAACAGACGGACAATATATTATTATTCAGGACAGGACAGAAGCCATCCGCCATGCCATGACGATTGCACAGAAAGGAGACATTATAGTACTGGCGGGTAAGGGGCATGAAACATACCAAATATTCAAAGACAAGACCATTCACTATGATGAACGGGAAATTGTAAAAGAAATACTCGAAAGTATGGAGTGAAAAGAATGGAAAAATTACAAGCCGAAAAAATATCCAAATGGATCAATGGCAGGCTTATAGGCAACGAATCTGTTATCGCGGACAAAGTAAGTACTGATTCACGGACTCTGACGGAAGGGAGTTTGTTTGTTGCCATACGGGGCGAAAATTTTGACGGGCACAGGTTTATAGACGAGGCCTTCAAAAAAGGAGCTTCAATTGTTATCTCAGAAGAAGAATATCCTGCTAAAGAAGGTTCGGCTGTAATTGTTGTTGATGATACCGTTAAAGCCCTGGGCGAACTTGCTAAAAACTATATTAAAACATTTGACATAACGGTTATAGGCATCACGGGAAGCGTCGGAAAGACGACGACCAAGGAAATGATAGCCCAGGTTTTATCCACCCAGTATAATGTACATAAAACCATGGGTAACTTTAACAACCATATAGGACTGCCATTGTCTGTGTTGAGCCTCAACAGGCAGCACTCGGTAGCGGTGTTTGAGATGGGCATGAGTGCCATGGGTGAAATTGATTATCTATCAAGGATTATTCAACCCGATATTGGAGTCATAACAAATATAGGGATTTCACACATAGAAAAGCTTGGATCAAGGCAGAATATTTTGAGGGCCAAACTTGAAATAATTAATGGAATGAAGGAACATGGAGTATTAATACTTAATGGTGATGATGAACTGTTATCAGGGCTTGAGGGGCTGCTTCCGATGCCTGTAATCTTTTACGGTATTAATGAAAACTGTAATGTGCAAGGCTATAGTATTGAATCAATGGGGGAAAAGGGAGTGCGTTTTTCAGTCAACATCAGAAACAGAGATGTTGATATATTCCTTCCGGTTCCAGGGATTCATAATGTGTCCGATGCATTGGCAGCAATAGCCTGTGCCGTGGAATTGGGTATTACCGAAGAAAATATCCAAAAAGGTTTAGTACAATATTCCAGTGAAAAAATGAGGCTTAATATCATAGATTATGGAAATATAAAAGTAATAAATGATGCATATAATGCTGCACCTTCTTCTTCCATCGCTGCTTTGTCTGTTTTAAGAGAAGTTGCGGGTTCAAGGAGAAGCATTGCAGTTCTTGGCGATATGATGGAGTTAGGTGAATATTCTGGAGAAGCTCACAGAAACGTCGGAGCGCTTGTTGCCCATGAGAAAATAGACTACCTGGTTGCAGTGGGAGAGCTTGCCAGGGATTATGTTTCAGGTGCAATTGAAGCCGGTATGGATAAAAATCATATTATATACATACCTGATGCTGAAAGTGCGACAGTTTCTCTGAAGCAGCTTATTCAGCCGCATGATGTTGTGCTTTTTAAAGGTTCAAGAGGAATGCATCTGGACAGAATAATAGAAAGAATCTTTAAACCGGCGGATAACAATTAACTGCTTAAAGAAAAACCAATCCCATTGATTACACTAATTCAGAAAAAACAGGCGCAGTTCCGGGAGGATAAAAATGAAGATACCTATTCATATAATATTATTTGTAGCTGCTTTTGTGATTGCTCTGATATCGGGAGTAATTTTGATACCTTTGCTTAAGAGGATAAAGTTTGGCCAGACAATCAGAGACGACGGGCCTAAAACCCATCTCGTCAAACAGGGGATACCTACAATGGGAGGTTTTATATTTCTTATACCACTGGTTATTATTGGAGGATACTATGCTATTAACGATAAAAATATGCTGGCTTTGATTTTGAGCACATTGGGGTTCTCCCTGGTCGGATTTGTGGATGATTTTCTGAAAATTAAACGGCATAACAAAGACGGGCTGAAGCCAAAGCAAAAAATGCTGGGATTATTGATAGTAGCCGCATGCTTTACAGTATATGTGGTTACAATGACCGATGCATGGGAAAAAACGGTTATCCCGTTCATAGGGCTGGATAATCCGATGAATGTTCATATAAGCATATTTATACCATTTTGTATTTTCTTGCTCCTTGCATACACCAATGCTGTAAACTTGACAGACGGTCTGGATGGCCTGGCAGGAAGCGTTACGGTGGTTGTCCTGGTTTTCTTTACTTTGGTGGCAATGCTGAATGACGAGTGGAACACCATCAAGCTTTTTTGTGCAATCCTGGCCGGAGGATGCCTTGGGTTTCTCACATTTAATCTGCATCCGGCGAAAGTGTTTATGGGTGATACGGGTTCTTTGGCTCTTGGGGGTGCGGTTGCCTCTGTGGCGATATTGCTTCAGATGCCTTTTATCCTGGTTATTGCCGGAATGATCTATTTTATTGAAAATATTTCGGTAATTCTTCAGGTGGCGTATTTTAAGAAAACAGGAAAAAGGATTTTCAAAATGGCGCCGATTCATCACCATTTTGAGTTAATGGGCTGGAAAGAGACGACGGTTGTAATTGTTTTTCTTATAGCAACTATTATATTTTGCGCAATAGCTTTTTTGGCTTTGAGGTGAACATGAAACGGAGAGATTTTGATTTCTGGATATTTGTTACAGTATTGTTGCTCCTTGCTTTGGGTGTAAGCATGGTTTACAGTGCAAGTTCATATTATGCCAGCCGTAAATTCGGCAATAAGGAGTATTATCTGATAAGACAGCTCATCTGGGCTTCAGTTGGAATTGTTGCAATGCTTGTAGTATCCAGATTAGATTACAGAAGGCTTGCGCAGTTTTCTCCAATCCTCATGCTTGTAAGTATTATTCTTTTGGTCCTTGTTAGAATTCCCGGAATAGGGAGCAAGGTAAACGGGGCATGGAGATGGTTTAACTTTGGATTTGCATCATTCCAGCCTTCAGAAATGGCGAAATTGTCGATTATACTGTTCTTTTCATTCAGCCTTTCAAAAAAGAATGATATACTTCAGTATTTTTGGAAGGGGCTTGTGCCTTACCTTTTAGTTGTAGGGATTGTTGACGCGCTTTTGATGATACAGCCTCACTTTAGTGCTACTATTCTTGTAACCGGCGTTGCAGTAATAATACTTTTTGCAGCAGGAGCAAGAATCTGGCATTTTATATTGCTTGCAATACCTGTAATACCCCTGGGCATATATTTTGTCTTGACAGAGGAATACCGCCTGGAAAGATTGCTTACATTCCTTGATCCTTTTGAAGATCCTACCGATACGGGTTATCAGATTGTAAACTCGCTGTATGCAATTGGATCGGGCGGAATTTTCGGAAAAGGCATTGGGCAAAGTGTGCAGAAGCACCTTTATATACCAGAACCGCACACCGATTTTATCTTTTCGGTTGCTGCCGAAGAGTTAGGGTTTATAGGTGCCACTACCATCCTGCTATTGTTCCTTGTGCTGATCTGGCGCGGAATCAGAGTTGCAATGCATGCTCCTGATACGCTTGGAAGCCTTATAGCCGTTGGCATGACATCCTTAATTTCCCTTCAGGTGATAGTAAATGTTGCAGTTGTGACATCTTCAATGCCTGTTACGGGAATGCCCCTGCCGTTCTTCACATACGGGGGAAGCTCGCTGGCTTTCCTGCTGGTCGGCATAGGGATACTTCTTAACATTTCAAGATCATGCAACAATAAGTACCGTTTGAAAAGAGAGAAATACTAATTTAATATGGTTGAAAAATAATGCATTAATTTCCAACTAATGTTTATTTTTCTATAACGGCTAAATTAACAAAAAAGGAAGCTGTAAAGAAACCAATCCCCTTATCAGGTTTACATAATTTACCTGGTGAAAATGATTTTATATTCATTCTTCAGGTACCTGCTCTTTGCATACTTAAATGAGAAATTTCATTAATCCTTTTCAAAAAATAAGCTATTACTATTTGCTATATGCAAAAAAACCCATTATAATTCCAAGCCTCAATATAATTTTTTTGCTGTTTATAGGAATAATGGCTTATGGAATATACTGTTATCCAAAAGAAAAAACTGATACAACTGTTTTCATATAATCTCCTTCAACCTGAAATTGATTTTATTATCTTCAATGATCTCAATTTGAAAGCAATGCGTCTATTTTTTCATTGAAGTTTTTCTCTACTTATTGCTTCATATTAGCATCCTGAGACAGACAAGGTGAATTTTTCAATAATGCATACCGAAGTGAAACAAGTCTTAAGTAACAGAATTTTTAGATCAGCATAATATAAATTATGAAAAATTCAATGTTTTCATTCTATAAATCTTTCAACTTGTATTTTATATTGCGAGTAACCCCGTTAAGTTGGAGACAAAAGCGGAGGTGTTTTTATTGAGCAGGTTTATCATTGAAGGTGGTAACCGTCTGCATGGTGAATTAAGGATACCAGGGGCAAAAAATGCTGTTTTGCCAATTCTGGCAGCTACTATTCTTAACCGCGGAACAAGTATAATTAAGAATTGTCCCAATCTTGAAGATGTTAAGACAATGCAGGAAATTCTTTCTTCATTAGGTCTTGAAGTACAGCGCGACAAGCAAAGTATCATTGTAAACGGAAAAAATCTTACAGCCAATGAAATCCCAGAATCCCTTGCAGGCAAGATGCGCAGTTCAATAGTTCTTATGGGGGCTGTTTTAGGCCGTATCGGAGAAATTTTTATTTCATACCCGGGCGGGTGTTCAATAGGGCCCAGGCCTATTGACATGCATTTAAGCTCTTTGCGAAAAATGGGAGCAGAAATTGATGATTTATATAAAGGTATATTGCATTGTAAAGTAAAAAGATTTCAGGGAACTGAAATACTGTTGGATTATCCAAGCGTTGGGGCAACCGAGAATATAATGCTTGCTGCCTGTCTTGCAGAAGGTGAGACGATAATCCGGAATGCTGCGAAGGAACCTGAAATTGTGGACCTGCAAAATTTCCTGCAGGCTTTAGGAGTGGAAATATACGGTGCTGGTACAGGGGTTATTCACATTACAGGATGCAGGGAAATAGAAAAGGATGTTACATACAGTGTTATTCCGGACAGAATTGTAGCAGGAACATATATGGCATGTGTAGCCGCCACAGGCGGGGAACTTGTTTTGACCGGGGCTGATTATGAGCCTGTCAGTTCAATTGCCTATTTGCTCAGAAACTGTGGTGTATCCATTGAGCGGCTTGACAGCAAAAATATGAGAATAAAATCCGATCAGAATCTGAAAGCAATTGAAGTGATACGTACTTCTCCATATCCTGGATTCCCTACCGATATGCAGCCACAATTTGTAGCTGTTCTCTCAAAAGCATCAGGCACCAGTGTAGTTATTGAAACTGTTTTTGAAAACCGCTACGGGTATGTTGAGCAATTAATGCGAATGGGAGCCGATATTACTGTCAGGGAAAGAGTGGCGGTTATAAAAGGTGTCAAAAGGCTCACAGGTGCTTTCGTTGATGCCAGTGATTTAAGGGGTGGAGCTGCGTTAACAATTGCTGCGCTGTCTGCAGAAGGAACAAGTATTATAAATAACGTGATGCACATTGACAGAGGATATGAGGCACTTGAAAAGAGTTTGGGCATGATAGGTGCAAAAATCAGGCGTGAATAAATATTGCCCGCAGAAAGTCCCTTCATTGCAGACATATGAAGTGTGTGTTATAATTTACTTGATTATTCCTGATACATTCCGTTGTTTTAATCAATTCTTTAACCGGTACGGATAAGGGGTACTAATGAAAAGATCTGGAAAGAGCGATATAGATATATTATTAAGCAGAAAATCCGGCAAAAAGCGGGGCGTTAAGCTTATACTTGTTTTTATTATTCTCATGGGAAGCCTGGCAGCGGTTTTAATGTTTTCTCCGCTGCTTTTGCTGTCGGATATATATGTTAATGAAACAATCAATTATACCGCAGAAGAAATAATTGAAGCATCTGGAATACAAAAGGGAGAGAATGCAATAAATTATCTTGGCGGCAGTTTCTATCATCTTGTTCATTTGCGCATGGGAATGGCCGAAGAAAATGTCATAAAACTGCCATGGGTTAAGGCTGCAGTAATAAAGTATGTGTTTCCTGACAAAGTTAATATAACTGTAACCGAGAGGAATGCAATCGCGTGGATACGCCACTTCGGAAATTATCTGCTTATGGATGAAGAAGGTTATGTTCTTGAAGTAGCCACAGAACTAGATGAAAGCTATCCGGAAATCAGGGGAGTACAGTTGGATAAGTTTGTCCTGGGTGGTAAAATTCAAACAAAGGAGCCTGAAAAGATTTCTGTATTGGTCCAATTGCTGCAAAGCCTTAATGCTGTGGATTTGGATGCACCTCAAAAGCTGATTGAAGTTTTGGACTGGGTTGACATTCCTGAAAATAAAGAATTATATTTATCTCTTGATAACCGTATAACAGCAAAAATTAAAATGGATGATGAATTGATATACAGGCTTTCCTATTTGAAGGAATTATATTACAATTATATTAAGCCTGAAGAAAGAGGAATGATAGACTTTTTTGATAATAAATATGCACGTTTTGTAGCTGAATGACTTGCATTAAAACAGGAAAGTGGGGAAAGTCAATGATTCCGTTACTTGGTTTAATACTTGGCTTAATAATAGGAATTTTAATTCCTTATAATATTCCGAAAGAATATTCAAACTATGCAGCGGTGGCTATACTTGCCGCGTTGGATTCAGTTTTCGGCGGCCTTGCAGCTTCAATGAACAACAATTTTAAGATAAAGGTCTTTTTATCGGGTTTTTTCGGAAATTCATTATTGGCCGCATTATTGGCGTACATTGGAGACAGACTGGGGATTTCTCTGCATTTAGCCGCAATATTCGCTTTTGGAAACAGAATTTTCCTGAATTTTGGATTAATCCGCAGGAAGCTTATTGAAAAAAACAGCGAAAATTCCTAGTACCATGCTTGATTTTAACGTTCATTAATATATAATAAAAAGTAAGAGTATGCATAAGGTTAATTCTTCACATAAGATAAGGTAAATTAAAGGGGGATACGGGTTTGCTGGAATTTGATATTGATATGGAAAATTTTGCGCGAATTAAAGTCATAGGTGTTGGCGGCGGCGGCAATAATGCTGTTAACAGAATGATTGATGCCGGCCTTAGAGGGGTGGATTTTATAGCTGTTAATACCGATAAACAGGCGTTGTTTTTATCAAAAGCCAACACCAAGATACAGATAGGGGACAAGCTTACAAAAGGTCTTGGCGCAGGTGCAAACCCTGACATTGGTGAAAAAGCAGCAAATGAGAGCCGCGATGAAATAGCCATGGCAATCAAGGATGCCGATATGGTTTTTGTTACAGCAGGAATGGGCGGTGGCACAGGTACAGGAGGTGCACCGGTAATTGCTCAGATAGCAAAGGAACTGGGGATTCTTACTGTCGGTGTCGTTACTAAGCCATTTATGTTTGAAGGCAGGAAAAGGATGCAACAGGCAGAGCGCGGTATCGATAATTTAAGGGCTGTGGTTGATACGCTTGTAACTATACCCAACGACAGGCTTTTACATATTGCTGATAAAAAGACAACAATGCTTGAAGCGTTCAGATTAGCTGATGATGTACTCCGTCAGGGAGTTCAGGGTATTTCGGATTTGATTGCCGTACCTGGGTTGATCAACCTTGACTTTGCCGATGTGAAAACAATAATGCTTGAACAGGGTCTTGCTCACATGGGCATAGGAAGAGGAGCAGGTGAAAACAAGGCTGAGGATGCCGCTAAGCAGGCTATTTCAAGCCCGCTTCTTGAAACGTCAATTGAAGGTGCAAAAGGTGTATTGCTTAATATTACCGGCGGACCTGACCTTGGCCTGCAGGAAGTTAATACTGCTGCTGAACTGATACAGAATTCAGCAGATCCGGAAGCAACCATAATCTTTGGTGCGGTTATAGACGAGAACCTCAAGGATGAATTAATAATTACAGTTATAGCAACAGGCTTTGATAAAACTCCTGAGTTTAAAAAACCGGGTAAACTGATAGATGCCAGTGAAGCAAGCGCTGCAGTGAAGAGTCCTGCAAAACCGGCGGAAGACGAGGATGGTCTTGATATTCCAATTTTCTTAAAGCGCAATAGGTTCAGATAATAAACAGGTTAAGAATTGTCCCCCAAAATAATGCTTGAAATATATGCCAGATCAGCTTCAGATGAAGAGGTCTGGCATTGTTTGTTTAAACAGGTGCGGTACTTGATATGTTATGATATTATATATAGTATAAATTAATATATGTATTAATTTAGCCGGAGTTCCCGAAAAGGAGTTGCTGTCATGGAAGATGTTAAAAAGCTTATAAAACAGCAGAGAGAATTTTTTTCAACGGGCAAAACCCTGGATTTGAGGTTCCGGATTAATGCCCTGAAAAAGCTTAAGGAATCTGTGAAAAAGCATGAAGAAGAAGTTTGTGAAGCACTCAGGAGGGATTTGAATAAAGCTGCTTTTGAAGCTTATGCAACAGAAGTTGGTTTTGTATATGCCGAAATAAATGAAATGATAAGAAAGCTTCCCGGGTGGAGCAGGGTAAAAAAGGTGAGGACGCCGGTTACACAGTTCAAATCCTCTTCATATATTGTGTCCGAACCTTATGGAGTGGTTTTAATTATGTCTCCGTGGAATTATCCTTTTCAACTGTCAATAGCACCTTTAATCGGAGCCATTGCCGGGGGTAATTGTGCTGTTGTAAAACCTTCGGCATATTCACCGAACACGTCTTCAATTATTGCAAAAATAATAGGGGAATGTTTTGACAGCAATTACATCTGTGTAATTGAAGGCGGCAGAGAGGCCAATAAAGAGCTTCTAAATGAAAAATTCGATTATATCTTTTTTACCGGTAGTGTCAGTGTCGGAAAAATTGTTATGGAAGCAGCGTCAAAAAACTTGACGCCGGTAACGTTGGAACTGGGAGGCAAGAGCCCGTGCATAGTGGATCGGGATTCGAATATTGATATATCAGCAAGAAGAATTATATGGGGGAAAACCATAAACAGCGGTCAAACATGCGTTGCGCCCGATTACTGTTTCGCCCATAAAGATATAAAGGACAGCCTCATTGCAGCAATGATAAAGTACATTAAAGAATTTTACGGCGATAAGCCATGCGCAAATCCTGAATACCCGCGAATAATCAATGAAAAGCATTTCAACAGGCTGAAGGCTCTGATTGACGGTGAGGAAGTTGCTGCCGGCGGAGATTTTAATGAAGAAACCCTGCAGATATCGCCTACGATACTGGATAATGTGAACTTTGATTCTGCTGTTATGCAGGAGGAAATATTCGGACCAATTCTTCCTATAATAGAGTATGATGACATAGAGCAGGTTATTTCATATATAAACAGCCATCCGAAACCATTGGCACTGTATCTTTTTACGAATAATAAAGAACTGGAGCAGATGATAGTTAAAAGGGTTCCATTCGGTGGCGGATGCATTAATGATACACTGGTACACCTGGCAACATCAGAGATGCCATTTGGCGGCGTGGGCGAAAGCGGAATGGGTGGTTACCACGGAAAGTGGAGCTTTGATACGTTTACACATAAAAAGAGCATTATGAAAAAGTCGTTCTCAATTGATATTGAGCTTCGATACCCGCCATATGGCAATAAACTGAACATTCTGAAGAAAATTATGAAGTAGTTGCGTATAATTTAAAAAATCTCCAACTTCTCTCTGTTTTTTCGCATTATTAGCGGGTGATTCGGGTGATTTTGGCGACGCAGAGCAACACACTTCGAAACCATTCTGCATCCCCGTAAGCTGAGAGCGTGGAACTGAACGGCCCGGGATATGGAGACTCCAATGTCGAATTAATTATATAATGGGAGCGGGTGTTTTAGCAGGTGCTTTGTTGCTCAAGAAGCCAAAACACCCGAAGCAGGACCCGCGCTTGATACCAATGTGCTATGACGGGAGCAAATCATTTAAACTGCTTCGCATAATTTAAATATTCTGTAAGATGAAAATTTGAGTATGATAACTGTTTTCAGCTGGTTGGGAGATTTTTATGAGCATACGTTTTATATATGGCAGGGCTGGATGCGGAAAAACGCATTTTTGCCTTGAAGAGATGAAAGCAAAAATTGAAAGCGGACATACTGATCTGTTGTGCCTGCTGGTACCTGAACAGTATACTTTCCAGGCCGAAAGAGACCTGATTGAAATGCTTAACTCAGGCGGTATTCTGAAAAATGAAGTGCTGAGTTTCCGCCGCCTTGCGTATAGAATTTTTAATGAAGTGGGAGGTATTACATATCCACATATACATCCTGCCGGAAAAAGCATGATTCTATATCGAATACTCGATAAAATGGACAAGGGCCTCAAGTATTTCAAAAATTCGGTGGAAAAGCCGGGGTTTATAAGCAAGCTGTCCGACCTTATTAAAGAATTCAAACACTATAACGTAACTTTTGATAAACTGGATGAGGTATATAACAGGCTTGATGACAGTACTCCGTTGAAAGATAAAATGACAGAACTGAAAAATATATACCAGGCATTTGAAAAAACAATGGAAGAGCGATACAGGGACGCTGATGACGATCTTACCGTTGCCGCTGAAAAAATGAAAGCAGCAAAGCAATTTATCGGCTCGGAAATCTGGATTGACGGGTTTACCGATTTTACTCCGCAGGAATATAAAATAATAGAGGTTTTGCTTACGCAGGCAAAACGGGTCACAATAACCCTTATTTGTGACAATCTCAATGAACAGACATCCGAACTGGATATCTTTACACCGGCTAAAAAGGTATATCGTAAAGTGATGAACCTGGCAATTAAGAATAATATCGCATATGAACCGCCTGTTTTCCTGAATCCTAAGCCTTTGTACCGCTTTAAGGACAATATCGAGCTTGCCCACCTGGAAAGAAATTATAATACTCACCCGTATAAGGTTTTTCCTCACGAAACCCGCAGTATATCCCTGTTTTCATCGGTTAATATTTTTGCTGAAATTGAGGCTGCGGCAAAGGATATTCTTAGGTTATGCAGGGAAAAAGGATTCAGGTTTCGGGATATTGCAGTGGTTACAAGAAATCTTAATGAGTACCAGAAGATGATAGAGGCCGTATTTAACGACTATGGCATACCATGTTTTCTGGACAGAAAGCTGGATATTTCAAATCACCCGCTTGTAAGGCTTATATTATCTATGCTGGAGATTTTTACCGACAACTGGTCATATGAATCGGTTTTTCGTTATCTGAAATCGGGTCTGACGGGAATAGATCAGGACAGGATAGACAGACTGGAGAATTATGTTCTGGCATGTGGTATTCGTGGCAGCAAGTGGACAAGTGATGAAGAATGGAATATGAGCCCGGAGTTTTTTCCCGATGACAACGGTGTGAAATATGGTGCAGATTACTTGAAAGAAATTAACAGAACCCGTATGGAAATAGTGAAACCGCTTATGACATTCAGGCATAAGACCAAAGGGCGAAGGACGGCAGAGGAATTCTGCTCAGCGCTGTTTGATTTCCTGTGTTACCTGAAGATACCAAGGCGGATGGAAAAGCTTGTGGATGATTTTCGCAGCAAAGGCGAACTTGTTCTCGCGAATGAGTACTCACAGGTGTGGAACATGGTTATTGATCTGATGGATCAAATAGTTGAGGTTATGGCGGGAGAAACCTTTGGCATTGAACGTTTTATGAATCTCATGAGTATTGGTTTCTCTGAATACAAAATAGGGTTGATTCCGCCTTCTGTTGACCAGGTGCTTGTAGGTAGTGTGGAAAGATCAAAAAGCCATGCTGTTAAGGCATTGTACATACTGGGCACAAATGACGGTGTTTTTCCTTCAAAGGGCGGAGAAGAAGGGATTCTTACCGATGACGAGAGGGATAAACTGAACCGGATGGGAATGGAACTGGCAAAAACCACCAGGGATAAGGTTTTTGACGAGAATTTTCTGATTTACAGAACTCTGACAACTCCGTCGGATTATTTGCGCATAAGCTGGCCAATTGCCGATCAGGAAGGAAAAACCCTAAGGCCTTCGATTATAATATCACAAATCAAAAAGATATTCCCTTTGTGCAAAAAGAGCAGCAATATTCTGCCGCCTCAAACCAACGAGGAGGTATTGAATGAGATAGCTTCAAGGCCTGCCACTTTCAGACAACTGGTAACTGTTTTGCGGGAAAAGCATGACGGAAAGGAAATACTTCCCGTCTGGCAGGATATAGCACTGTGGTTTTTGAAGAATGATGACTGGAAGGAAGAAATCGGCAAAGTCAGGGCAGCATTTCAGTACCGTAACATAGCACAGCCAATTGACAGGGATAAGGTTAGAAAACTGTATGGCGAATTTTTTGTATCGAGTGTTTCAAAGCTTGAACGATATAGCGCATGCCCTTTTTCGTTCTTTATACAATACGGGCTTGGGGCGAAGGAAAGAAAAATATTCGAGTTCAGCCCGCCTGATGCAGGAACATTTCTGCATGCTGCGGTGGAACGATTTTCGAAGGCTGTCGATGACAGCCGGTATGCAGAACAGGTGACATGGCGCACCTTTGACAAAAAGTGGTGCGAAGAGAAGGTATCTGAGATAATAGATGATATGCTGAACAAGATGACGGGTACAGGCCTGGCATCATCAAAGAGGCTGGTTATACTGGCAAACAGGTTAAAAAGAGTGGTGACAAGAGCTGTATGGCTTATTGCCGAGCACATTCGCAGAAGCGGTTTTGAACCGGTTGACTATGAAGCAAAGTTTGGTGATAAAGAGAAATACCCGCCCATTGTAATTGAGCTTGATAACGGAGAAAAAGTCAGCCTGTATGGCCGTATAGACCGTATTGACGTAATGGATGCAAACGACGGAAAATACCTTCGCATTGTGGATTACAAGTCGGGATCAAAAGATTTTAAGCTTGACAATGTTTACTATGGCTTGCAGATTCAGTTGATTACTTACATGGATGCAATTTGGGAGCATTTGTCATTAAACAGCGATAAGCCCGTTCTTCCCGGAGGAATACTTTATTTTAAAATAGATGATCCTATTCTGAAATCAAGGGAAGTCAAATCTGAGGAAGAAGTTGAAATGGCAATTATGAAACAGCTCCGGATGAAAGGGTTGTTGCTGGCAGATGTAAAACTTATAAAAGAAATGGATCATGCAATTGATGGTACGTCTCTGATCATTCCGGCTTCAATAAACAAAGGCGGAACACTCGGCAAAAACTCATCTGTCGCAACCATGGAGCAGTTTAAAATTCTGAAAAATTACGTCAAGAAACTTCTTAAAGACTTGAGCACCGATATTTTTAACGGCTCGGTTCCGATAATGCCAACCAAAAGCAAGCTGGATACTGCATGTAAATACTGCAGCTACCTCCCGGTATGCCAGTTTGATACCACTCTGAAAGAAAACACGTACCGTCTTTTGCATGAAAAGAGCAATGAAGAAATATGGAATCTGATGAAGAGGCTGTGAGCTTATGCCGGACGAAAAGAAACAGGACATGATCAATATTGCACCCGAAAATCTGAAACAGGATAGCGCTGAAATTGGGGAAAACCCGCAAAATTCAGGGCCTAAGTGGACTGACGAGCAGGAAGAAGCAATAAATGCCCGTGGCTGTAACCTGCTTGTTGCAGCAGCTGCAGGTGCGGGAAAGACTGCTGTATTGGTGGAAAGAATAATCAGGAAAATAACCGATGAAACAAATCCTGTAGATATAGACAGGATGCTGATAGTAACGTTTACTAATGCCGCTGCCGCAGAAATGCGCGAACGCATTGGTGAGGCCATTTCGAAAGAAATTGACAAAAATCCCGGCTCTGAAAATATGAGGCGCCAGTTGAGCCTCCTTTCCAGGGCCAGTATTATGACCATTCATTCATTCTGCAAGGAAGTTATTACAAAGCACATAGAATTAACTGAAATAGATCCGAATTTCAGGATTGCGGACGAAACCGAAAGTGTCCTGATGCGGATTGAAACCATGAACGAAGTCATTAATGAACAGTATGAACAGGAGAGTAAAGACTTTCTTGAGCTTCTTGACTGGTATGGAGGTAATATAAACGATCAGAAAATACAGGACATGGTAATGGCGGTTTACAACTTCATTCAAAGCAGCCCCTGGCCCGAGCAGTGGCTTAAAGACAAGATTGAAGCAATGAACATTAACGAGGGCTGTGATTTTGCCGGTACTTTATGGGGCAGGGTTATTCTGAAGTCATGCCGGATGGAACTGGACAGTGCCAGGAGCATGCTGGAAAGAGCCATTGGCATGCTTAAAACCTCCGAAGATCTTGCGCAGTACATACCGGTGTATGAAGAAGACTTGTCGAATATAAACAGGCTTTTGAACACTATGGCTGATATGGAACAAGGCAATGAAACCAATACATCATGGGATGATTTGTATGATATGATCCATGGGCTGACATTTTCAAGGCTTCCCAGGGCAGGCAAAAATGCTGACAGGGAAAAACAGGAAACAGTTAAAAAGATTCGCGATTCCGCCAAGGATGTTATCAATAAAAAGATAAAAGAAAGGCTTGTAACCGATAAATCCGATGAAATCACCGGTGCCATCAAAAAAGCATATCCGGTGATGCTTTGCATTGAAAGGCTTGTTGCCGAATTTACGGCGCGTTATAACGGGAAGAAAAGGGCTAAAGGCATTATTGATTTTAATGACCTTGAACATCTGTGCCTTAAAATATTAACCCGGGAGGAGGACAACCGGATTGTGCCTTCACATGTAGCCATGGAATACAGGGAATATTTCGATGAGATAATGGTGGATGAGTACCAGGACAGCAATATGGTACAGGAAATAATCATAAGAATGATCTCAAGGTATGATTCTGATAAGCCCAATGTATTCATGGTTGGGGATGTAAAGCAGTCCATTTACCGGTTCCGCCAGGCAAATCCCGAATTATTCCTTGACAAATACAATACCTATGGATCGGATAAAGGGGCTAAAAACCGTAAGATTCTCCTGTATAAGAACTTCCGCAGCCGTAAGGAAGTAATAAATGCGGTTAATTTCATATTCAGTACGATAATGTCCGCTGATGCAGGTGAGCTTGATTATACCAGTGAAGAAGCGCTTAATCCGGGCGCTGATTTTAAAGAATGCGATATGGAAAACGCTGAAGTGGGAGGATATGTCGAATTCCACCTGGTTCAGACCGAAGATACCGAACACCAAAGTGATGCCGATACCGGTGATAGCTACGTTGATGATGCCGTTCCCGGGGCAGGTGATGAAAATGAAATCACCGAGATAATTGATAATATTCAAAGTGAAGCCAGGCTTGTTGCAGGGAAAATTCTTGAGCTTACGGGTACTGACAGTGAAGGCAGGGCTTATTACATCTTCGACAAAGCCAAAAAGGAGTATCGGAAAGCTGAATTCAGGGATATTGTAATTCTCCTCAGAGCTACAAAAAACTGGTCGGATGTTTTCATTGACGAACTGGCGGCAAAGGGGATACCTGCATTTGCCGATACAGGAACAGGCTTTTTCAGAACAATAGAAGTCCAGGTGGTTCTGTCCCTGCTGCAGGTAATTGATAACCCGTTGCAGGACATTCCGCTTTTGGCAGTGCTCCGGTCGCCTGTTTTTTCATTTACAACAGGCGAATTGGCTGCAATACGCATAGCGAATAAAAAATCGTCAATATTTGATGCGCTTAAAACCCTGGCTAAAAAGCATCCTGTGGATAATGGAACCGAAAGCGACAAATCCGCGGCAAAAAAAGCCGCAGAATTTCTTGAGAAGCTTACTCTGTGGAGAGAAAAGGCAAGGCATATGTCAACCGATCAATTGATCTGGTACCTGTATCAGGAAACAGGATATTACAATATGGTTGGTGCAATGCCGCAGGGCAGGCAGCGCCAGGCAAACCTCAGGATTTTGTACGACAGGGCAAGGCAGTTCGAGGAAACAAGCTATAAAGGGTTGTTTAATTTTATAAATTTTATCGATAAATTAAAAAGCAGCAAAGGCGACATGGGGAGCGCAAAAATACTGGGCGAGAATGACAATGTTGTCCGTATAATGAGCATTCACAAAAGCAAAGGCCTGGAGTTCCCTATTGTTTTTCTGGCAGCATGCGGAAAGCGCTTTAATTTAATGGACATGAACAAGGAAGTGCTGATGCACCAGGAAATGGGTTTAGGCCCTGATGTTGTGGATTTAAGGCTCCGCCTTTCACGCCCGTCGGCAGCAAAGGTTGCTGTCAGCGAAAAAATCAGAATGGAAACCTTGTCGGAAGAAATGAGAATACTCTATGTAGCCATGACCAGGGCACGGGAGAAGCTTATAATAACAGGTTCGGTGAATAATATTGAAAAAGCATTGTCAAAATGGACAGAGCTTTCATATGGAGAGGGAAACAGGATTGAAAGCAGCAGCGTATTAAAATGCTCAAGTTATGCCGACTGGATTGGCGCATCTTTGTTGAAACATTACCCTGGACTTCTTGCAGACCATAAAACATATGCCGTTGTTCCGGATAATGATGATAATGATGATTCATGCAAATGGCTGATACGGGTATGGAATAAAAAGGACATGCTAAGTGAGGACTTTTCGGAAACAGACGGTGAAAGCAATTTATCGGGCTGGCTTAATGATATAGAAGTTCAGACGGGGCATGCCGGATACATCGAAGAAATAAACAACCGCCTTAATTGGGAATACCCGTATATTATGATGGGCAGAATTCCTGCCAAGGTGACCGTAACCGAGCTGAAAAGAAAGTTTGAAGCAGAGCTGAATGACGAGATAGGGCGCATACCTGTTCAGGTTCCAGCCCTTATTCGAAAGCCAAAGTTCCTTGAGAAACGAAAAGGATTAACCCCTGCCGAAAAGGGAACAGTACTGCATTTTGTAATGCAGCACCTGGATTTTAGCAATCCTGATATTAAAGGGCAAATTGAAGCAATGGTTAAAAACGATTTGTTAACCGAGCAACAGGCTGAAACGGTTAAGGCAGAAAAAATAAATCTTTTCCTTAAAACCGAATTGGGAAAGAGAATGCTTTCATCAAACAACGTTCAGAGGGAGATACCCTTCAACATTGAAATACCGTGCCATGAATTGTTTCTGGAAATGGTGGAAAGCAAGTATCAGAATGAAACCATACTGCTTCAGGGAGTTATTGACTGTTATTTTGAAGAAGCAGACGGCCTTGTTCTTATAGATTATAAGACCGATTATGTGCCGTTCGGGGAGAGCAATACAATAATAGAACGATACAGGGTTCAATTGGAGTATTATGCGCGTACCCTTGCCCTCTTAACAGGAAAAAGGGTAAAAGAAAAATACATATACCTTTTTTCAACGGGCGAGATTCTTGAAATGTAATCTGTCATCTTTTAAAACGCCTGTAATGCGGAAGAAAAGCTGGGAGGTTTTATTGTGATAAAAATTGACCGTCTTGTAACCGGAGGAATAATCACAAATTATAAATGCTCATCGAAGTGCAGGCACTGCAGCTATTCCAGTTCTCCTAAGTGGCCTGATGATTACATGACGCCATCCATGGCCGATGAAATATTCACAATTTTGAAGGGCCTGGGGTGTTATTCGGTCCATATCGGCGGCGGCGAACCGCTTCTTAAACCTGATAAAATTCTGGGCATTCTTGAGGCTGCACAGCGAAGCGATATTGATATTGAATATATAGAAACAAATGCATCATGGCACAGGGATGAAGCGTCAACATTGGCCGTCCTTAAGGAACTTAAAAACCGCGGGGTGCACACCCTGCTTATATCGATTGATCCATACCACAACGAGTATATACCGTTTTGGAAAGTAAAAGCTTTAATCAGCGCCTGCTCAAGGGCAAAGATGAATGTATTCCCATGGCTGATGGATTTTTGGGAAGACATTGATGCGATGGATGAATATAGCCCCCATTCCCTTGATGAGTATGCACGTCTTTTTGGGCGGGATTATCTTATGAGCCTGCCAGAAAGGTATGGGCTAAATCTGAAAGGGCGGGCTTTTAAGACATATAATCCTGTTATGAAGATGCAGCCATTAGAACGGATATTGGAAGAATCACAACCCTGCAGACTGCTGTCGGGTATTTACCACTTTCATGTTGATTTATATGGCAATTTTATTCCCCAGCCGTGCCCGGGGTTTTCAATCCCGTTAAGGGAACTGGCCGCAGGGGCTGATCCTGACAGGTACAGGATATTTTCCATTATGCATTCTGTAGGAATAGAAGGTTTTACAGAGCTGGCAGGGAAGGAATACGGATACATACCTAAAGCGGAGTATAGCGGAAAATGCCATCTCTGTTATGATATCAGGAATTATCTGGTCCTGGAGCTGGGGCTTGATCTTCCGGACTTGAAACCGGACGGGCATTACAGGTATGCCTGACTGAAGGAGCGGATGTCACACCGATACATTCTAATCAATAAATAAAAACTTGCTTGTTATAGTTATTGACTTGCGCCGAAAACAGCAGTAAAATAATAATGCTACGATGCTTTGGCCCCATGGTCAAGTGGTTAAGACATCGCCCTCTCACGGCGGTAACAGGGGTTCGAATCCCCTTGGGGTCATCGGAACGAAGGACTGTCTCGGGACTAGAACTGAGACAGTCCTTTTTATTAAAATTGTTGAGAGTAAACAGGTAAGCAATTAGTTAAGCTAAATACGGGGGTAATTTTATGGCTGGGGCCGAACAGGCGGTATTCACAAATATGTGCATGATCTATGACGATAATGGCAATGTATTGGTGCAGGACAGAAAGGATCCAAATTGGCCGGGTGTTGCTTTTCCGGGAGGACATGTGGAGCGCGATGAATCCTTTGTTGAATCAGTCATTCGGGAAGTGCTTGAAGAAACAGGCTTGGTTGTAGAAAACCCCAGATTATGCGGTGTGAAGCAATTTCGCGACAGATATGGCTCAAGGTATGTTGTTTTCCTGTTTAAAACCAATAAATTTTATGGTCAGATTAAGTCTTCAGATGAAGGAGAAGTATTTTGGGCAAAAAGATCAGACTTGCATAGGTATAATTTGGTTGATGGTTTTAAAGAGATGCTGGAAGTTTTTGAAAATGATGATTTGAGTGAATGCTATTATAAAAGTAAGGAAGATGGGCAATGGGAGTTAAAATTGCTTTAATATAAAAATTTACTGGTATCCAAGTCAGAATATTTAAATTTTGCACTGGAGTTCGAAACATATTCCCCACCAGCTTTTAACTCTTTAAAAAAGCAACAGTGATTCTCTCGAAGGGCATTTCAGATGTTGCAGGAGGAAAGATGCTGCGAATTAATCGATAAGGCTAATAAAAAGAGAGAACATATTTGCACGTTTAAACATGTCCTCTCTTTGTTTATCAGACCTTAATAACAGACCATTTTCATAACCGCCGCCGTACAATTTAAACCACAGCCGACAGCCTTTCAATTCCTATATTAATTCTTCTTATTGTTTCTTCCTTACCAAGAACCTCGGCTATTTCAACTGCACCGCCCGGAGTTACAAGCTGCCCTGAAACAGCTATTCTTAATGGCCAGAACACCTGCCCGCTCTTAAGTTCCTGTTCTTCAGCCAAAGCCATTAAAGCATCGTATATGCTCTTTTCACTCCAGTCTGAAAGGTTTTCAAGAACAGGAAGAGCGGCTTTAAGGCTTTTTAATGAAATTTCCGGGTTGGTTTTCATCTTTTTATGTGTATACAATTCCAAATCATACTCACAAAGACTGTTAAAAAAGCCAAGCTTTTCGGGTATTTCGGACAGGACTTCGGTGCGCGGCTGAATCATCTTTGCGATTGGAAGGGTGGGAAGATCTTTTTCCAGTCCCTTTTTAATCCACGGCAGTGCAATTTCATGGAAATCTTCCAGCAACATTGCGCGGATGTATTCGCCGTTAAACCAGCGTAATTTTGCCATGTCAAAAACTGAAGGAGACTTGCTGATACGCTCTATCGAGAAAATTTTCTCCAGCTCTGCCAGGCTGAATATTTCCTGATTGCTGTCGGGCGACCATCCGAGAAGCGCAAGATAGTTTATTATTGCTTCCACCAGGTAGCCTTCGGCAAGAAGATCCTCAAAAGTAGCATCCCCTTTGCGTTTTGATATTTTAGAACCGTCAGGTTTTACTATCAGCGGTAAGTGAACATAAGTCGGTATTTCCCATCCAAAAGCCTGATACAACAGGTTATATTTTGGTGTGGATGACAGGTATTCGCAGCCACGGACTACATGTGTAATGTTCATCAGATGATCATCTATTACATTGGCAAAATTATAGGTTGGATAGCCGTCTGATTTAATCAGTATCTGATCTTCAAGCTCGCTGTTCTCAACCGTTATTTCACCATAAACCACATCATGGAATGTTGTGGTACCTTCTGTAGGCATTTTCTGACGTATTACATAGGGTTCGCCTGCTTCAAGCCTTCTTTTTACTTCTTCTTCGGATAATCCCAGGCAATGGCGGTCGTAACGGAATACTTCGCCCCTTTCCTTATACCGGTTCTGAAGCGATTCCAGCCTTTCCTTTGAGCAGAAGCAGTAATATGCATGACCTTTCCTTACAAGTTCTTCAGCGTAAGGAAGGTACAAGTTTTTACGTTCACTTTGAATATAAGGTCCGTAAGGCCCTCCGATATCGGGACCTTCATCATGTTTTAACCCGCACAGCTTCAAAGTGCGGTATATAACATCCACAGCCCCTTCAATATAGCGTTCCTGATCGGTATCTTCTATACGTAAAATAAATTTTCCGCCATTAACACGGGCAATAAGATACTCATACAGAGCCGAACGCAGATTTCCTATATGGATATAGCCTGTCGGGCTTGGAGCATAACGAGTTCGAACAATAGACGACATAGTGACTCTCCTGACATTTTTATATTTTAATGAGGTTTCCTATTTACTCCACCTCAAAAATACAGCGGGTAAACACCCGGTAATTCCAAATGCTTACAGCGTAATAACCACGGTATAAAATTAATAATTTTAAAGCTGAAAATGGAGCTGGTGAGGGGATTCGAACCCCTGGCCTATTGATTACGAATCAATTGCGCTACCGCTGCGCCACACCAGCATCATAGAGCATTAGGAACTGAGATATATTTATTATAGCAGTATTATTTATAATTTCAAGATTTTTGTCTGTAATAAATTTTCGTCTATTCCATTATAATTGAAAATATAATAAAATATAAATATGTTTAATACATATATTTTGATTATGGTTAGATTTTCGTTCCCAATTGTTTTTCAGTTAAACTGAGTTTATTTTAAGAAGGGAGGATGTTCTGAATGAAGTTAATTCTGGCTATTATAAGCGATGAGGACAGCAATTCCGTTATAGGTGAGCTGGGAAAAGAAGGTTTCGGTGTAACGAAACTGTGTTCAACAGGGGGCTTTTTACGTTCAGGAAATACGACAATAATGGTAGGTGCAGATGAAGAAAAAATACCGGCAGTTATAGATATTATAAAGAGAAAATGCAAGACAAGAAAAAAAGCAATGCCTAATCTTGATATGTCCAGCGGTGCCGGTGTGATGAGCATGGCATTTCCTGTTGAAGTTACTGTTGGTGGAGCCACGGTATTTGTTCTGAACGTGGAGAGGTTTGAAAAATTATAACCGGTATTGAGATGCCTGAATATACTGATTTTTCTGGATGGCATAACAGGGGCTGAATATGGACAAGCATTGTAAAAGTGACACGCAGAATAACTACATGTCAGAGCAGGATTACGAAAAAAGCCGATTGATGATGATATTTGAGGGAATTTCAGCCCGAATCATATTCGGGCTTACTACAGGTGCATTTTTAACTGGATATTTAAAATTTCTTGGAGCAGATGATGAGCTTTGTGGACAAGTTGCCGCTATTCCGGTCTTAGCCAGCATAATACAGTTTTTCTCCCCAATGTTTCTTGAAAAGCTTAACCGCAGAAAACCCATTGTAACACTTTGCAATGCCCTTCACAGGATATTGCTTGTGTTACTTGTATTCATACCCATTTTGCCGGTATCAGTGACAATACGTCTGTCCATAACAGGTGCCTTGTATTTGTTGTCCAACTTGTCGGTGAATATTGCCAACCCGGCAACCACAACTCTATTTATAAGCCTTGTTCCGCAGAATATGCGGGGGAGATTTTTCAGCCTCAGGGAGAAATATCTCATTTTTATTTCAAGTGTGGTTAATGTTGTATTTGGCGGTGTTCTTGACAAGTTTGAGGTACAGGGGAAAACATACGAGGGATATGTTTTAATGTTTACCATTGCGTTTTTCGCAATGATTATGAATCTTATAGCTTATCTTAGTATAAGAGAGCCTGTATTACCGAACAATAAAAATAAAATCAGCTTCAAGACACTTTTTACCATGCCGCTGAAAGAAAAGGGATTTAGGAAAATAATAATCCTGTTCTTTTTATGGGGATTATCAATGAATTTTTCAAATCCCTTTTATTCAGTCTATATGGTTTCAACCCTGAAAATCAGCTATACTTTTATTACAATTTCCGGGCTGGTAAACTCGATATGCTATGTCATCGCTGTAAGCATATGGGGTAAGCTGGCAGATAAAAAATCCTTTACATATACTGCAATGATATCAATTGCGTTGCTTGGCCTCTCATTCATTATCTGGTTTTTGGCTGTGGAAGGAGCTGCTTTTACATATTTTGTCGTCATGCTGGTTCATATATTAAGCGGGATAGCCTGGGCGGGAATCAATATATCTCTGTATAATATCCCATATGAATATACACCCGATGAAGGGCGTACGGTTTACCTCGGATTTAATGCCGCATTAAGCGGGCTTATCGGGTTTATTTCGTCAATGATTGCTTCATATATGGTTGGAGCAATGTCAAATTATAAAGGCAGCTTTTTAGGTTTGCCGGTAACCCAGTTTCAACTGATATTTTTTGCATCCGGAGTCTTGACAATAGCTACATCCGCCTATATCAGGTTTGCCATTCTGAAGCCGGGAAAACATAATTAAAAGAACAATAATATGTATAAACTCTTTGAAAAAACATGGGATACGGTGATATGCCTGTTGCGTGTAAGGTAAAAGATATGCCTTTCCGATGCAACATGTTTTCTCATAGAGATATTGGATTATTGGTTTGCAGAGATTGAGTTAATTAACATTTACTTTTGCTATACTAATGTTATAATAAAATCTACATTACTATGTAGAAAGGGATGATTTGATGAGTCTGATTCTGCTGGAACAGCTGAAACCTCAGATTTCAGAACAGCTTCAGGATATTGTTGAATTGAGGGATTCACTTTGACGTTCCGGCCATAGAAAAAGAGCTGGCAGAGCTGGATCAGAAAGCACAGGAGCCAGGTTTCTGGGATGATATTGAAAACTCACAGCGGGTTCTGCAAAAAAGCAAGAATCTCAGAGACAAGCTGAATGAATTAAACAGGCTTAAAAATGATTGCGAAGATCTTTTGACTTTAATCGAACTTGCGCTGGAAGAGAAGGATGAAAGCGTAATTGAAGATGTTAACAGTGGTTTTAAAGATGTAAGGAGCAGGTTTGAAAAGTTAAGACTGCAGACATTATTGAAAGGCGAGTATGACAGGAATGACGCAATATTTACCCTTCATGCAGGTGCCGGAGGCACGGAGGCAATGGACTGGGTACAGATGCTGTTGCGCATGTATACCCGGTGGGCTGAGAACAATAATTACCAAACCCGTGTATTAGATTTGCTTGAAGGGGATGAAGCAGGCATTAAAAGCGTTACCGTTGAAGTAATCGGTGAAAATGCCTATGGATATTTAAAATCTGAAAAAGGTGTACACCGTCTGGTCAGAATATCTCCCTTCGATGCATCGGGCCGGAGGCATACCTCTTTTGCTTCGATGGAGGTAATGCCGGTTATGAATGATTCGGTTGAAATAAACATTGATCCCGATGATCTGAAAATGGATGTGTACAGAGCCAGTGGAGCCGGTGGACAGCACGTAAACAAAACATCTTCGGCTGTCAGAATCACACATATTCCAACAGGTATTGTTGTTTCATGCCAGACAGAAAGATCCCAGCACCAGAACAGGGAAACAGCCATGAAGATGTTATATGCAAAGCTCCTGGAATTAAAAGAGAGGGAAAAGCAGCAAAAGATCAACGAACTGAAGGGTGAACAAATGGATATAGCCTGGGGAAGCCAGATTCGTTCATATATATTTTGTCCATATACTTTGGTTAAGGATCACAGGACAGGATATGAAGAAGGTAATGTTGATAAAGTTATGGATGGAGAAATAGATGAGTTTATCAGTGCTTATTTAACATGGAGAGCGAGGAAATAGGATTTCCTATCTCCTCCTCACCATCCCTTTTCGGGAGATTATCCAGGTGTATATTAATTTGGCCAGTTTTGAAAGAATTAACAGTATTTCAATAGCAATAAGACCTAGTACAATGTAAAAAATCTCAGGGTATTCCATCAGACGTTTTTTAATCTTTTCAAATTCGGTCAATTCAGGCAGTATTTCTTTGTCAGGGAACAAATCAACCGTAATAACCGTACCGTCGTTAAGGGTAAATTTGACATTCCCCAACAGAGTATTCTTATACAAGGGAAGTTTCATACTGGACTCGATTAAATCGTATTGAATCTCCTTAATATAATTATCACCCACCGGGTAGGTATAATAGACATCACTGCCTGAAATAAGGGCGATTTCATGCCCTTCAACGGTTATATTGTCCAGTGGCTGACCTTTGTATACAAGGGGGCCCCTTCTGAAATTACTGAACCCGTAATCAAAAAGCTTTATACTGTCTGTATACATAATTTCAGCGGGAGAATCAAGCAGAAGGCAAACAAGCCTTTGCTGATTGCGGGTTACCGAGGTAATTACCGTCTGGTATTTTGGATCGATATAATCGACCTTCCCGCCGTCAACACCGTCGTAACTCCAGAACATATCGTTAAGGTTTGTTAATACTATTGTTTTATCTTCATCGAACCATGGCTTTGCCTGCGATGAGAATACCTTTTCAAAATTAGGGTTTGTGGTTATGGCATGCCTGATTAATTTTGCCAAATCCGAAGCCGTTGTCTTCTGATTTTCATCATATGCACCGGTTGGATTTACAAAAACGGTATTTGTCATGTTAAGACTTGCAGCATAGTCATTCATCAGCTTGACAAAACCATCTACAGTCCCCCCTACAGCCTCTGCCAGGGCAATTGTAGCATCGTTTGCATTACTGAGCATGGAAGCGTAAATAAGGCTTTCGGCAGTGTACTTTTCACCAACCGTTAATTCCAGTAATGCACCCTCTGCATTAACCGCTTCCTTGCTGGCGGTGACCATTGTGTTTAAATCAAGTTTTTCAAGGGCAATATATGCAGTCATCAGTTTGGAAGCTGCAGAAATATGTAATGGTTCATCGGGATTTTTTGAATATAAAACCTGGCCTCGCCTGAGCTCGATAAGTAATGCGGAAGGTGCTTCCACAGAGGGGCCTGAAGGAAGGGAAAGACTTACTACAGGTATAATGCATATGCCAGTCAATATGAAAAACAATGCAAGCTTTTTATACATAAGACCTCCAGAATTTATACAGATAGTCTTTTCAAACTATTTTACGAATTTAAAATGTAAAAAACAGGTCACCAAAATTAATCTGCCTGCCATATGTACATCATAATTATACTGTTTATGGCAAGAAAAGTATACAATTTATGATTAAATATTCAGTATTTTTTCACAAAACCGTTTTTGAGTCAAGGATTTTTATTACCTCTAATGTATTAATTTTGCCTTAAATTCCCATAATAAAATCAACTGTATATATTATTGCCATAAAAGCGTGAGATTACTTATACATTATCTATAAATAATTATGTACAGGAGGAAGCCGATTGTCAAAGGAAAAAGTCCAAATTTCCCCAACTCAGCTTACATTTTTAATTATTACAATGGTTATTTCTACCGCTGATATATTTATACCATCCTTTGTAGCCCAGGATGCTAAGCAGGATTCATGGATTTCTCCCATTTTGGCGACGTTAGCCATGATGCCTGTTGTATACATGTATATCAGGCTATATAAACAACATCAGGGTATGAGTCTCATTGAAATATGCACTGATACTCTGGGGAAGATCGCAGGGAGTATAATGGGCATCCTGTTTACATTTTACTTCATTTTTATTGCGATAGGGGCTGTAATGAGTCTTACTGTTGTATTAAACATAACATTCCTGCCTTTAACTCCTCCATGGGTTATTGTGGTAATATCCATCCTTGTATCAATATATGGCGCCTACAGCGATCTGGAAGTGGTGGCAAGAATAAATGAAATACTGTTGCCGGCTGGAATAGGTGCTCTTGTGTTTTTGCTCGTACTGAACATTAACGAATACGATTTTAACTTTTTCCGGCCGGTTTTGGCAGAGGGTTTTCTCCAGCCTGTCAGGGGAGGTATTATTATCTTAGGCTACTTCTGTGAGGTTTTGATAATCCTTCAGATATTTCCCTGTGTAAATGAACAAGTAAAAATAAACAGAGCCGCATTTTCAGGTATATTAATCACCGGGGCGGGGATATTGGGAGGTACTCTGATATATGCTGTATTCGGCCCGTTGACCGAGGTTTTCATAATACCTTCCCTTGAATTGGCCGGGTTTACTTCAATTGGGAAATATATTCAAAATCTGGATGTTTTAATTTTGGCTATCTGGATTACAGGTATTTATGTAAAGATTATGATTTTTATCTACACCGAGTCATACGCAATAAAACAGATTTACAGGCTTAAATCCTACAAAGCCGTTGTTTTTCCGCTGGGATTCATGTTAGGAGGCATAGCCATTGCCAATATAGGTGACAGGGTAACAGAACTGTATTTTATGCACTACATATTTCCTGTGTATTCAATAACCATGGCATGCATTATCCCAGCTTTTCTGTTTATATTCAGTACCGTCAGAAAAAAAATTAACAGGAGAAAGGCGAAAACAAATGGGTAAATTCTTTTTTTACGGGCTCATCGTTGCAACAATGGCTATATTTGTCATAGTATCAGGAAAAAAGCAATTCAATATGCGCCATGTATTTCTGATGATAAGTTACAGCTTATACAATCTGGTATTTGAGCTTATATTTGGTGAAATACTTGATATGTATTATTATATTGACAAAGCTCATTCACTTATTTATATCATAATTGCTTCTGTTTTCCTGTATCCTTTGCTAGCTGTGCTGTATATTTTCTTTTTACCCGGCAAAGCAAAAAACATATGGTATACGGCAGGTTCAATAATCCTTATGCTGATACTTGAACTGGTTTCATTGCAGGCCGGCACAATAGTATTAACGGGATGGAGGGTTATACCATGGTCTGTTGTAACCTATATTGTTTCTTTTTATATGCTGAATATTTATAATAATTTTCTGCTTAGGGTATTACCCGATACGTAACTGGTTTTTGTTGATTTTCTTAATAATGGATGAACCCAGGGGAATCCAGTTTATGGTAGTCTTATAAAGCAATGTCCTGACACCGGGCAATCCCATAGCTGAGAGCAGACTGTCGTAACCTTTGTTGTCAAGCTGGTTAAATCCCTGCCTAAGCTGCTGCAAATACAGGTTCTTTTTTGAAATATATCTGCACTGCTTATGATAGTCCAAACCAAGGGCAATAGTCCTCGCTGCAAATACACCCATGCTTATGGAATTAAACTGTCCGAATCCCAGAAACGGATCGATGCTTCCTCCGGCTAATCCCGCAAAAATTACATTGTCAACGGTTTTCGGGTACACAAATCCGCTTGAATGATATTGAGTAAACTCTTCAATAATGGGATACCTGATATTTTCATAATATAAAAAGGCTTTCCAGTACTCATCAATGTCCCGCTCGTCACATTCCGATACGACAAGGATCAGGGAGGCTTTCTTCTCACTGAACGGGGTAAGATAAGCATAGCCGTTTCTGCAGTAGTGCTGGTTTACCCACATGTCAATCCTTGAAGTGTCGAAATTCCCATGCACAACGGCACCACGCACATATCCGCTGAACCATGTTTGCCATAGCCCATATTCTTTAGGATATAAACTGCTGCCATTTGCAACTACTACATAGTCGTATTTCTTTTTCAATGTAGTCAAATCTGCAGTATAATTTAAAAAAACCCTTGTTTTATTAAGAGCTGCACATATCTGATTTTTGACCGAATCCCTTGTATTGGAGCGGAGAAAAAAGAATCCAAGATTTTTTCCTTTAACCATAAGTTTTTTTGTTGGAGCATAATGCATCATTCTTCTAATGGGTGCCAAAGGTGTTATATCAATATATAACTTATCTTTAAAATATTTCATGTAATCGCCGTTAGGAGGGCGATCCACTATTCTTAACATTGCAGTGCAGTGATTAAATGGTTCACCTATATAAGCATTCTTTTCATACAAATCAGGTATTATTCCCAGGCGTTCCAGTTCATGTGCGCATGCTAAACCGGCAAGGCCTGCTCCAATAATTGCAACTTTCACAAAAACCTCCGCTTGCTTTACAAAATTTAATGATTAACTGAATCTTATTTATTTTATTGTCCTGATCTTGCAGAAAATATCTTGTGTATAATTTTACTGGGTGATCCTTTTCTCAGAAGCTTTTGCTGCAGGTTTAGAACATCTCTTGTCTCATCATCACGAAGCCTTGTAAACATAGCTTTTGCTTCAGGATTGACCACATTCAGCAATGCATGGTTATACCACTTTTGAAGCATAATTTTGTATTCGAGAAAATCGCTTAATATATCCAGCTCAGTCATATTTTAACTCCTGTAAAAAAGTTAATTATTGAATTCCAAGGCGTTTCATCTTATCATTGAGGTCCTTTATATGCTCTTTGTTGTTTTTAATAAAATCATTAATCATATCCTCAATGTTTTTATCTTTTATGTTTTTTCTGTAAAGTTCATATTTTTTTGTTAAAACATCTTCAAGCTGAAGACTGCGATTGAAATAAAAAGCGAGCATATCTTCCTGTTGAAGCTTAAACAATCAATATCACCCTCTTTTCTGTTACAGGCTATATTTTTAGCGAAATGGAGAATATTATACTCGGATTTACACAAAATAATCTGTGAATTTCCTGCAGAAAACATTTATAACCCCACCTCCTGCAGGTGAGAGCATATTTTATACGGAGGAGACGATTTTGGAAGTTGCAATAATAGGGGCAGGTGTTTCGGGTTTATCTTGCGCTTTCCGTCTGAACCAACTTGGCGTAAAACCAACATTGTTCGAGAAGAGGCCATTAATAGGTGAAGCGATAAACCTGTATGGTATACATTTAAACTGTTTTAACCTGTTTTCAGATAATCCGCTGGGTTTTTTCAGAAAAAAGTTTAATCTTAAGATAGAACCCATGTGCCCGATTAATGAAATTATCATGCATTTTGCAGATAAAAAGGTTACAGTCAGGGGCGGAAGGCTTGGTTACGTTTTTAAAAGGGGAGCGGGATTTAACTCTCTTGAAAGACAACTGTTTGAGCAGGTAGATGCATATTTCTATCCGGATACCAATATAAAGCCTTCTCTTATAGATGAAATTAAAAAGCAATTCGATGCCGTTGTAATTGCGACCGGGGGGACTGATATTCCGAAATATCTCGGGGTCCTGAAGGAATCATTAATAATACAGGTCAGAAGCGCTATCATTGAGGGGAACTACAGAACAGGTCAGGTTTTTTCATGGATGAAAACAAAATATTCAAATAATTCATATGTATATATGATTCCGGCAAATGAAACCAGGGCTGTTATTACCCTTCTGGCAGACAATGCAACACCGGATGAACTGGAGTATTTGTGGAAAAACATGATTATAACCGAAGATATTAAAAACAATATAATGGAAACATGGGAGCATGAATACCATGGTGGACGATTGAACATAAACCAGGTTGATAACATTTATTTTACTGGCAATGCCGGTGGCTTAACAGATGATTTTATGGGTTTTGGGATAATTAACGGCATAGCAAGCGGGATTTACGCCGCTGATGCCATAGTTCAGGGCTCAAATTACCAGGAAAGTATAAAAATAATTCAAAAGCGCCTGGAGCAAATACACAACTTTAAATTACTTGCAGAGAAAACCGGAAATGATTCATGGAAATATATGACCCAGGTAGTAGGGCTGCCTGTGATCCGTAATATTATTTATAAGACTTCTCTGGTAAAATTCCATCAAATAGGCGGTATTCTCGGAAAATTCATAAAATAAGGCAGTGACCTATTTTTTTATTTCAAAAATAAGTTCGGATACCGGCTTAAATACAAAGTCCACTATATCAGCCAGGCTTGGTACATTTATATCCTGTAGGAAATCTGCCAGATACAAAACCGATATGGAAATCAGAACCAGGGCAACAAATATTTCCTTTATATATCTTTTTCTTATATAGTAAATTATCAGAATTAGTGTAAACAGTGCCGATATTAAGATTAGATATACCATACTAATACTCCCCGCTGTGGAAAGTTCTGCCTAAAAGGCCACGATGGCGGATTTTTACGTCAATATCATAGCTTACTGGTATTCTGCAGAATACTTCACACCAGTTTCCCTCAATTTCTTTCCATTGTTTATAATGTTTCGTTTTGAAGACTTTATGAAATCCTAAAAAATCAGTCCTTAGATCATTTTGCGCCCTCATAATCACTGAAGTCAGCTCCGAAGCTATTTCATTGGAAAGCATGTGTTCAATGTTCTTAATAAAGGCTTCATCATACTCGGGGACATTACCGTGCAGTTCTGTTATAAAACCGCTTGCCTTTATTTTTACGGTCGCTTGGATCTCTTCACCCGATACATACGGAAACTGTATTTCCGACTTAAGTTCTGTTATGTCTGCTGTTACTTTAAAGCCTGGATCGGCAACTTCCTTATAAATACTGAAAGATTCGGATATATCATTATTCAGAATCATATATCCCCTGATTTCTGTAGGTGACAGATATCCTACAAGCCTGTCCTTATCAATTACTGCCCCGCCACTGACATAGGCAAGGGGTTGTTCGGTATCCTTCCAATAGAGCTTCAGGTATTCCTGGTAATCAATGGTGAATGGCGTTTTACTGCTGTAATAAAACCCCATGCTCCCGATTACAAAACCATGCTGATATGATGCAAGGGAACTTAGCGACAGTTCCTTCAAATCCAGGGCAAATCCCTTTGCCCATTCTCCTGCGCCTTCAATTATACCTAAAAGCTCGCGGAAGAGGCTTTTTTCCAGGTTCGCAGGCACCTGCATCATCTCAGATGCTTCCCCTGGAGTAATGAAAATTACATTATCATAGCGGAAATCCGAATTTCGCGTAATTAAGTCTGTTATACTTGATATACCTTGTTTGGCCTTCTTTTCACCAATGAGTATTATTTTGTTATGCACCCAGGTAAGAGATCTGGTGGAGGTACGTCTTAGATTTCTAAGGGCATCAAAGGACGAGCTTCCGGATGCTGTTCCCATCCATGTGGTTGCTACGTTTACCTGGTTTTGTGCCTGGCCGAAAGGCTGAACCGACAAAACGGTAACACGCTCAAGACCGTTATCATCCAAATCAAAACCGGTCATTACAACTATTCCTATGTCACTTAATTCTCTTGAATCCCAGCATGCACATAAGAAAATACATGAAAAACATAAAATTGCCACAAGGAATTTTTTCATACCAGATCCCTTTCTTTAATTAGGATTGTTTTTACTGCTCTTTCTTGATGTATGAACAGGATTCAGAACTTCAAGGAATGAGGGCCTGTATATCTGGTCTTTTGGAGGCCCCTGGAGCAATAAGTTTTGGATATCTTTAAAATTAATGGGAGCAATCGGCGAAAGGTACGGCACACCAACAGACCGGATTGAAGCCATGTGTATTATAAACACAACCAGAAGGCTTATTATTCCGTACATGCCCAAAAAAGATGCCGCAATCATAAATGGAAACCGTATCAGGCGTAGAGCCGGGTTTGTAGTGTATCCGGGAACAGCGAACGCTGAAATTGCCGTTAAGGCAACAACAATTATCATCGCCTGGGACACAATACCGGCCTGGACCACGCTTTGGCCTATTACAAGACCCCCGACAATGCTGATGGAAGGCCCGATAGGTTTTGGAATGCGGATATTGGCTTCGCGTATTATCTCGAAAGTAAATTCCATAATTAATGCTTCAAGAAAGGCAGGGAAAGGAACACCTGCCCTGGAACTGGCTATTGTTATTAATAGCTCGGTAGGTATCATTCCGGGGTTAAATACCGTAAGGGCAATGTATAAGGCCGAGCCAAATGTTGAAATCAAAAAAGCTACAAAACGCAGGAACTGGAGGAATACTGCCATATAATAGTTCATATAGGCTTCATCTGCGGTTTTAATCAAATCTATAAATACCGAAGGATATATCAGTGCGAAAGGGGAGCCGTCCACCATAACGACAATCCTGCCCTCGAGCAAATGGTTGACACAGCGATCGGGCCGCTCTGTCACAATTTCCTGCGGGAATGGAGTTAACTTATTGTCCACGATAAACCTTCTAAGATGCCCGGAGTCAATAAAGCCATCGGTGTCAATCCGTTCTATCCTACTTTTTATCTCTTTTACGAAGTTGTCATTTGCAATTCCTTCAATATACATTATGGCAATAAGATTTTTTGATACACGGCCTTTTGTGATGAATTGGATTTTATATTTTGATGTTTTTATTCTTTTTCGCAGCAATGCAAAATTCAGATGAAGATCCTCGACGAATCCTTCCTGGGGCCCTATTGCAGAAACTTCAATCAACGGATCGCCAACCGATCTTCCTTTTGAAAGGCGCGTATTAACAATAAGGGCTTCATCAATTCCATCAATAAGGACAATACAATCTCCGTCATAAACAGCTTTCAGTAGTTCTCCGCTTTCCTTTGCTGTTTTTACATCGTGAACCGGCAGGAATTTATTCTTTATTTTTTCGGCATTTTTGAAAAAACCCAAATCTATATCAAGTTCCATTAATTGATCAAGTATAAACCGGCTTATATTATCTGATGAAACCATGCTGTCAAAATAGAAAATGCAGGCTTTGCGATTCCGCATAATCATGAAATCGCGTTTAACAAAGTCATCGCAGTTACTAAACAGCTTTTCAATATTCTGTTTGTTTTTTTCAAGGGAAGAGGTTAATTTAAAAAGTTCTTCACTATCATTCCTTTGCTTTTTTTCGTTTGATTGCTTCCTGAAAAATAGCATGGCACATCCTTTCTTACGTACTAATATTTTCCTTTATCTTTTGCATTAGTTGATATAATTATGCATAAACTTAACGGGTTCTTTTCATGATGAAAGAGACTTTTCGATATAAGTGTGTAAAGCAAAAATGACGGGCAAAATACCCGTCATATACAGAAAAGCTTATATGTGAATTTTAAATATTTACCGAATGGTGTGAGTAAAAACCAATCCTTTTATTGTGGTAAAGGATTAATCCACAATAAAAGGCTTAACTTCTTTCATAAAAGATTCAACATCGTCTGCATGAGCTTCAACCTTTATTGGTTTGCTTAAATCAAGGCTGAAAATACCCATAATAGATTTTGCATCTACAATGTACCTGCCAGATGTAAGATCTACATCAAAGTCATATTTATTTACGATGTTTACAAAATCCTTTACGTCGTTAATTGATTTCAGCATTATATTAAAAGTTTTCATTTATAATACACCGCCTTTCATGCGTTTTCTGCAAAAGCAAATACTTATACATCTGCAGAATCAATTATCTGTTCTTCCTGTAATTATATATAATATTATATATTAAAAAAGTATTAGTCAATTACAATTCTGTTAAATTTATTACAGGTCTTTTAATCTGCCATTGCACATTTATAAGCTTTTTGAGAAAATAGTTGACATAGTAATCTATTTTATTATGCAATATGGGGAATATTATTTTATACAGGATGGATAAAGATGAAAAAGGTTGCATTTTTAACACTCGGTTGCAAGGTTAACACATATGAGACCGAAGGAATGAAGAGATTGTTTGAAAAATCAGGGTATCTGGTTGTTGAACCCGATACAGCTGCTGATGTTTATGTTATAAATACATGTACTGTTACTCACCTGAGCGACAGAAAGTCAAGACAGATGATAAGACGTGCAAGGCGGTTGAATCCCAATGCGGTGATAGCCGCTGTCGGCTGCTATGCCCAGGTTGCGCCTGAAGAAGTTTCCAAAATTGAAGGGGTAAATCTGGTTATTGGTAATAACCATAAAAGTGAAATTGTGGATTTGGTTGAAAATGCTTCATGGGATGTACAGCGGATTGAAGTTTCGCCAAGGAAAGAGCTTAAAGATTTTGAAGAACTGTGGGCTGAGTCATACACCGGTCAAACCAGGGCTTTTTTAAAAATCCAGGATGGATGTGATCAGTTCTGCAGCTATTGTATAATCCCATTTGCAAGGGGGCGTGTACGAAGCAGAAGTATTGAATCTATAATGACCGAAGCAGAAAAGCTTATCGACAATGGCTTTAAGGAAATTGTCCTGACAGGGATACATCTGACATCTTATGGAAAAGATACTGGTACGGGTACATTACTGGATGTAATAAAAGGACTGGACAAACCTAACGGACTTGTTCGGATCAGGCTTGGATCGCTGGAACCCCTGTACATGACCGGGAATATGATAAAAGAAATGTCGAAAATAAAAAAACTGTGCCCGCATTTCCATCTTTCGCTGCAGAGCGGATGTGACGAAACCTTGGCCAGGATGAACAGGAAATATACCACTGCTGAATTTGGGGAAATAGTTAAAAACATAAGGCAAAACTTTGATGATGTAGCAATTACAACCGATATAATGACAGGATTTCCCGGCGAAACAGACGAGGAATTCCGAAAGACATGTGATTTTGTTGAAAGTATAGGTTTTAGCCAGGCTCATATTTTTCAGTATTCCATAAGAAAGGGAACAAAAGCCGCCGAGATGGAAGAACAGATTCCGCATACCGTAAAAGAAGAAAGAAGTAAAATACTGGCAGAGATATGCAATAAATCAATGCATAATTTCAGGGAGAAGCAAATTGGCAAAATAACCGGTGTTTTGTTTGAAGAAGAAATCGAAGGGTACTATGCAGGGCATACGGGAAATTATATACCTGTAAGGGTTTTGAGCAATAAGGATTTATCCGGCGAATTACTCGATGTAAAGCTGGTTAAAAACGAACATGATTTTATAATAGGACAAATTGTATAAACAAAAATGAGAAATGTTTGTAATAAAGAACATATTGTAATGTTTGTCTTAATATATTACTATTAAGTTAGCTGTTAGATTTTTTTGGGTATAAGTAATATATAGCAATGGATTATGTACCGAACCATAGTAACAGGGAATGGAGTGATGGCCTTGAACAACAAAACGATGATGTTTAAAGTAGATAAAGATAATACGAACCAGGCACGTGAAATCCTGTTAACTGTTTATGATGCGTTGAAGGAAAAAGGCTACAATCCGATAAGCCAGATTGTGGGTTATATTTTATCTGGTGATCCGACTTATATTACAAACCATATGAACGCCAGAAGTGTCATAAGAAAGATTGAACGTGACGAACTTCTTGAAGAACTGGTAAAGGCATATCTCAGCGAGAAATGATTGTATATATAGACGGACTGGCTAAATCAACTGATTTTGATTTAGGCAGTCTTATCTTTATGCTGTAATCACCTCAATCATAATACTCATATCAGTATACTTTTTATAATCCGGTATGTAATAAAACCGAAACTTCAAAATCCAGGTCAGAAAGATTTTTTTTGTAATTAAACATAAATATTATCAAGTGACAAAACAGGTTATTTGTGCTTTTATATATGTGATAAGCCTGCCAAAATATTACAGCTCGGGCAAATAAGGAGTTAACCCCATAACTTCTGAAATCAATAAGTAATATCATCCATATTCCAATAAAAACCTTCATGGTAACATTGATGAATATTTCACAAAGGTCTTGAAAAGCACTTTACATTTAAAAAAAACTGGGGTATGCTATATTATGGTTATAATATGGAAAACTACGGATAGAATATCCGGTGTTGTTTAAAATATTATTATTGGTTTACAACCCGAAAATTGCTTTATTTTAAATGGAAGGAGTTTGAGATATGAAACAGTATTTGGAAATTGAAAGTGTTTACGGCAGGGAGATCCTTGATTCAAGAGGAAACCCAACTGTTGAAGTTGAAGTTATTGTAGAAGGCGGTTTTGTTGGCCGTGCAGCCGTTCCTTCAGGAGCATCCACCGGTGCATATGAAGCAGTTGAGCTCCGCGATGGTGACAAGGACAGATACATGGGCAAAGGTGTCCAAAAAGCAGTTGATAACATCAATAACATCATTGCACCTGAAATTGAAGGAATGAATGTTTTTGATCAGATTCTTATTGACAGAACAATGATTAAACTGGACGGAACAAAGAACAAATCCAAATTAGGTGCTAATGCGATACTGGGTGTTTCTTTGGCAGTTGCAAAAGCTGCTGCTGAAGCTCTTGGATTATCTTTATACCAATATATCGGAGGAACAAATTCAAAAGTGCTGCCTGTCCCAATGATGAATATTATCAATGGCGGAAAGCATGCTGACAACAGCGTAACAATTCAGGAATTCATGATTATGCCTGTAGGCGCAAGCAGCTTTAAGCAGGCATTGCAATGGTGCGCAGAAGTATTCCATAACCTGAAGAAGGTATTGGCTTCAAAGGGTTACAGCACAGCTGTAGGTGATGAAGGAGGATTTGCCCCAAACCTTAAATCCGATGAAGAAGCTCTTGAAGTAATTGTTGAAGCAATTAAGAAAGCCGGCTATGAGCCTGGAAAGGATTTCAGACTTGCTATTGATGCTGCTGCAACGGAAATGTATGAAGAAGCCAAGGCAATCGGAGAAGAAGGCAAATACTATTTCTGGAAGACCAAGGTTCTGAAGACCAAGGAAGAAATGGTTGCATTCTGGGAAGAACTTGCTGCAAAATATCCTATTATATCCCTTGAAGACGGTGTAGCTGAGGATGACTGGGATGCATGGAAGCTTCTCACAGAAAGACTGGGCGGAAAGATCCAGCTCGTTGGTGACGACCTGTTTGTTACCAATACCGAAAGACTTGAAAAGGGAATTAACCTTGGTGTTGCAAACTCCATTCTTATCAAGGTTAACCAAATCGGTACTCTGACGGAAACTCTCGAAGCCATAGAAATGGCAAACAGAGCCGGTTACACCGCTGTTACCTCCCACAGATCGGGAGAAACTGAAGATGCTACAATAGCTGATATAGCTGTTGCAACAAATTCAGGACAAATTAAAACAGGTGCTCCTTCAAGAACCGACCGTGTTGCAAAATACAACCAGCTGTTAAGAATTGAAGAAGAATTGGGCGAAGTAGCAGAATATCCCGGCTTAAAGGCATTCTTCAACTTAAAAAATAAATAATTGCAATAAATGAACAAGAGGGCTATTTCAAGACAGAAATAGCCCTTTTATAATGCAATCATTGAATAAGCTTTGTAAAATCATCTCCTGCCATCTTTAGTTTAACTTTAATGTGCTTTCTTAAATTATGGCTGTCCAGATATCTGTAAGAATATGGCCTTGCCGTTATAGGTCGGAAATTTCTTGCCCTATAGTGAAATTGATTGATGAATGGGGTGTTATATAAATTGTAAGTTCAATACTGAATTCGTTTCTGCGGTTTCCCGGGTCAAAAGACAAATCAAAGGGTATATTGAATTTTATCAATAGCAGCATGAGAGTCTGCAACTGAGAAAGTTTAACTCCTGACGACATAAAGCGTTTAAAAGCTTCACATGATAATATATTGATAAACTCCTTTTGTAAATCGTCCATTCTTTAAAACCAACACCGCAGGTTTTCATAATGCATATTATGAATTTGAGGACAGATAAGTGAAAGCTACCTTTCGGGCTACGCTGCTGCGTTCCCTGACTCAACTGCTGTTTAAAAACTTATGAATAAAATAAGTCCTCCATTTAAAATGTTTTTGTAAGAGCCACCACACAATGGGAGGACTTACTGTAATTATTGTACCGAGCGGTTCAGAGTTATCACATGTTTTATACTTTGATGCGCAGTCATTTTTATATGGTATCAAAATGAATTACCGCGGTTCATGGTTTCTTAGAGTATCTGAAATTGCCATATAATTCAGCAGGGTAACAAAACAGTCTGATATCAATCAAAATCCTTGTTTTGTTACCCACGGTCGGAGAAGCCCTTTTCACTAATAATACTTTTTGCTGCCCTTGAGTTCCTGAATAATTCTCAGTGCTTCACCAAAACGCTGGAAATGTACCACTTCACGTTCTCTTAGCCATCTCAGAGGATCTTTGACATCGGGGTCATCTGCCAGATCTATCAAATGTTCATATGTTGCCCTGGCTTTCTGTTCTGCTGCCATGTCTTCAACCAGGTCTGCAATAACATCACCTTTAGACTGGATGTAAGCTGCGGTAAAAGGAGTTCCTGCTGCACTCATGGGGTAAACTGCCCTGTCATGATCGGTATAATAAGCACCAAGACCTTCTTTCTCCAAAACATCTACAGGTACGCCTTTTGTCAGCTGCTGAACCATGGTTCCGACCATTTCCAGGTGAGCCAGTTCTTCGGTTCCTATATCGTTCAGAATTGCCTGGGTTTCCTTTGTGGGCATGTGGAACCTTTGGCTTAAGTAGCGGAGGGATGCAGCCAATTCTCCGTCCGGCCCACCATACTGGCTGATAATGTATTTTGCCATTCTTGGGTTTGGCCTTTTAATCCTTACAGGGTATTCAAGTTTTTTATCATAAAACCACATACCTATGCCTCCCTTTCCCACGGCCACGGAGAGTCTATCCACTGCCAGCAATTCGGATTTGGCATGTGTCTTAAACTGAGCGGGCCGTATTTCTCTTCATAAACTTTTCTTAATTTTTCAGATTCCTCATAACACATTCTGTAGTCTTTAAGTGCATTGGTATCGGACGGATGTGTATCTAAAAACAATCCTAAATCAATCATGCAAAAGTCGTATGCCATTATTTGCTCTAAAAGTTTTTGGCGTTCGTCCATGCTTCGTCACTCCTTTCATACCATTTCCCGGTTATTGGTTATAGTTGTCCGGAAAAACCGTTCCCCTGGTGTACTTTTCATTGATAAGCGTTTCAGCTTTTTCTGCTTGCTTTGTCGGGAGTTGCTTGTTTACCTCCGGAAGATTGGCCATTTTATTGCTTTTCATCCAGAGATCATCTTTGCTTTCATTGTAGGGCTGATAAAGTTCTTTAAAAACAGTTCCTTTCTTGAGCCCTTCCATGGCAGGGAGAATACCCATGTAAACCTGATATGGGGTATAAGTATGACCTAACTGCGGGTTATCAGGCATTACCGGAATGCTGATGCTTGGACCCGTGCAGCAGTTTCCGGCATATATTACAGCCGCTGTATCCTTCATAAAAACACCTTCCCTATAATAAATTTACATAGTACATCCTATGAAATTTACATAAAAATGTGACTTTATCATGTTTAAAAAAGACAAGAAACAAAACACTTTCATGATTTCTTGACAAAATTTAATTCATCAATTACTATCATGTATATATTGCAATGACTATGATGGAGAGGAGTAAACAATAATAGACCGATAGAGAGTATACGCCATGGGCTGGAAGCGTATTCGGTATCTGTTTTGTTGAAGTAGCTCCGGAGTTGCGTGGCTGAACTGACAGTAGGCCTGCCGGGTGGAATCCGATATCATTCCTGGAGTGTCCTCAAAAGGAAATTTTGGTGGTACCGCGGAAGAATCCCTTTCGTCCAAAGCTTTGGCGAAAGGGTTTTTTTATTGATACCGGCAAAGCTATGGATCTTTGTTATGAATATGGGGAGGTGTAGCTTTGGAAAGTTTCTTAAAAATCTTGTCCATACTTGTTGTAATAGCCGGTGCGTTTTTGGTTTATGGTGCCAGGTTTATTACAGAAAAAACGGTAAAAAATCACGGTGGTTTAAAATCAGATAATCAGGATGAGAACGAAGGCATAAACACTGATGATTCGGACAATGGAGATACTGAATATAAGATCAATATTGTTGATCAAAAAACATTATCGTTTAAAAAAGCAGGCTTGCTTTTAATTATGGCAGGCAGTATTTTGGTGTTGGTAGCTTTCAGATAATTAATTCAAGTTTATATATAAATTAAAAGTTTATGGGAGGAATTGGGATGAACAGAACCGATATTCCAAAAAATTATATACCAGAAGACGTTGAGGAACGAATATACAAATATTGGCTGGATAAGGACTATTTTCACACCGAAATTGACAGGGAGAAACAGCCTTATACAATTGTAATGCCGCCACCAAACATAACAGGCCAGTTGCATATGGGCCATGCTTTGGACAATACGCTTCAGGACATTCTTATCCGTTTCAGAAGAATGCAGGGATACTGTGCATTGTGGCTTCCGGGAACAGATCATGCAAGTATTGCGACTGAAGTAAAAATTGTTGAGAAGCTGGCAGAGGAAGGCTTATCGAAAGAGGAGCTGGGACGCGAAAAATTTCTTGAAAGAGCATGGGCATGGAAGAACCAATACGGTGGAAGAATTGTTGAGCAGTTAAAAAGACTGGGAAGCTCATGTGACTGGAAACGTGAAAGCTTTACGATGGATGAAAGATTGTCAAATGCTGTTCTTGAGGTATTTGTTCGCTTATATGAAAAAGGGCTGATATACAGGGGAGAGAGAATAATAAACTGGTGTCCCTGCTGCCTGACAACGATATCTGACGCAGAAGTTGAATACGAAGAAAGTGAAGGAAAATTATGGCATATACGTTATCCTGTTAAGGGTGAAAATGAATATCTGACCGTTGCCACAACCCGTCCCGAAACAATGCTTGGAGATACTGCTGTCGCTGTACATCCGGAGGATGAAAGATACAAGCGCTTTATTGGGAAAACAGTCATACTTCCGCTGGTAAACCGTGAAATCCCTGTAATAGCTGACGAGTATGTAGAAAAAGAATTCGGAACAGGTGTGGTAAAGATTACCCCTGCTCATGATCCAAACGACTTTGAGGTTGGTAAAAGGCATAACCTGCCTGTAATTGACGTCATGAATGACAATGCAACAATGAATGAAAACGCAGGTATTTACAATGGGTTAGACAGATATGAAGCAAGAAAAAGAATTGTTTCCGAACTGGAAAAATTGGGCCTGCTGGCTGAAGTCAAACCTCATAAACACAACGTTGGAGCCTGTTATCGCTGCAATACGGTAATTGAGCCCAAAGTATCAAAACAGTGGTTTGTTAGAATGAAACCACTTGCCGAACCTGCAATTGAAGCTGTTAAAAGCGGAAGAATAAAGTTTGTGCCCGAACGCTTTTCGAAAATCTATTTTAACTGGATGGAGAACATTCAGGACTGGTGTATATCACGTCAGCTTTGGTGGGGGCATCGTATTCCTGCATGGTATTGTAATGATTGCGATCATATGCAGGTGTCAAGAACAGCACCTGAAAAATGTGATAAATGCGGAAGCACGAACTTGGTGCAGGATGAGGATGTACTGGACACCTGGTTCAGTTCTGCTCTATGGCCTTTTTCAACCCTCGGGTGGCCTGAAAAGACAGAAGATCTTGAATTTTTCTATCCTACCGATGTTTTGGTAACGGGCTATGATATTATATTCTTCTGGGTTGCACGTATGATTTTCTCAGGCTTGGAGCATATGGGAGAAGTTCCGTTCAAATATGTTCTGATTCATGGGCTCGTAAGGGATTCCCAGGGAAGAAAAATGAGCAAATCACTTGGTAATGGAGTGGATCCCATTGAGGTCATTAATAGCTATGGTACCGATGCATTAAGATATGCCTTGACTATTGGTACTTCACCGGGAAATGATATGCGTTTTTCGGCGGAAAAACTTGAGGCGAGCAGAAATTTTGCAAACAAAATATGGAACGCGTTCAGGTTTGTAATGATGAATTTTGACAACGATGCAAAATTTGATGGTATAAACAGGGATAATTTTGCGTTGCCTGATAGGTGGATCCTCAGCCGGATTAACACCGTGACCAAAGAAGTAACCGAAAACCTTGAAAAATTCGAATTGGGTATAGGTCTCCAGAAGATATATGAATTTATCTGGGAAGAGTTCTGCGACTGGTATATTGAACTGGTAAAACCAAGGCTTTTTGACCGCGAAGCCAAAGGAAGGCATGAAGCATTGTATGTTTTGAACGAAGTTTTGAAAACATCGATGAAGCTTTTGCACCCGTTTATGCCGTTTATTACCGAAGAGATATACCAGCACCTGTATACCGATGACGAAAGTATAATGATTTCCAAATGGCCTGTATATAGCGAGGAGTTAAACGATCCTGATTCGGAGATGAAAATGAATACCATTATGGAAGCAATACGGAGTATTCGTAATATTAAGGCTGAAATGAAGGTTCCTGCAACGAAAAAACCAAAAGCTATATTTGTAATTGAGGATCAGGAAATGGGAACAATTTTCCGGGAGGAAGAGTCTAATTTTATCAGGTTGGCAGGAATATCCGAGTTCGAAATATTCAGGGACAAATCAGGAGTTCCTCATGATGCTGTGTCAAGCGTATTGAAAGGTGTGGAAATTTACATTCCGCTGGACGAATTGCTTGATTTCGAGAAAGAGATGGAACGCCTTCTTAAAGAAAAGGAAAACCTTGAAAAAGAACTTGACAGGGTTAACGGAAAACTTAGTAATGAGAGATTTATATCCAAGGCTCCTGCAGAAGTTGTTAAGGCCGAAAAGGAAAAACTTGAAAAATACAGCGAATTATACAATAAAGTACTTGAAAGAATTGAGCTTATTAACAGCAAACTGAAATGATTCTGGTATAATGGTTGCTGCAAGGCTTACAGCAGCGGGTTATATATTTTATAACCTGCTGCCGGTAAGCTTTTTGCTGTTTGAAGTTCAAATATATTCCATGGTATAATTTAAAGTAATACTTAAAAAACCATTGTTTCATACTCAATTAATGAGGCAGGGAAAACAAGATGGGACTTCAGAAAAAAACAAAAATTGCTTTAGTGATGTTATTTGTGTCAATTGTTATGTTAACAGTTGTACTTTTTATTTTTGCAAAACCTGTTGAGAATGGTGAGCCTGTTCAAAATGTTCAGGAAGATTACCCGCAGATGGATATAACAGTTACACCCGAACCAACGACCATGCCTGAGAATAATGATAAAGAGAATCGGGATCAGCCTGATGAACCCAAAGGGCTTACCAATGGGCAAAGATATTATAAAACCCTTGTGGAACCCGGAAGCAAAAATATTCTTCTTATCGGGCAGGATGCCGTATATAATGCTTATGATACAATTATTGTCCTGAGCATTGATGAGAAGAACAAGCAAATGAAGTTAATCAATTTTCCAAGAGATGCGTATATAGATTACAATGATAAGATATTAGAAGAGTTGAAAAAAGCCAATTCTATGCATGCTGCCGATCCAAGCATACAAAAAATGAATGCGGCACATGCTATAGCCATTGATTTGAAATATAAATCGGATACAGGTGGTAAATTCGGCTCATCAGGGAATACTGTATATGCAATGAATTTTTGGGCGGATTTAATGGATGAGGTTTTTGGAATAACAATAGATGATTATATTACTATTAAAACAGATGGCTTTCGCGAAATTGTAGACTATTTTGGCGGAGTATATATAGACGTACCTATTTATATGCATTATGAAGATCCTGTTCAAAACCTGTATATACATCTCGAGCCTGGTTATCAGCTTTTAAACGGTGAACAAGCTGAAGGGTTTGTGAGATTCAGACAGGGTTATACTCCTGAAGGTGAGTTTAAGACATATTCGGTTTATTTCAGGCAAAAGAACCAGAATGCATTTTTAAAAGCTTTTTTTGAGCAGCATGTAAATCTTTCGAACCTGGCCAAGGCAGGAGATTTCATTGATATAATATCAAAGAATGTAAAAACAAGCGTTAAGGGGAATGAAATCTTTCAATATGCAAATATTATGCAGAAAGCTATACGGGGTAAATATGAGCAAAAAACCGAAGTAATTGAGTGTAGTTCGACTAAGAATATTAACGGGATTTTATATGAGATTTTAAAGACCGAAGAATAATTGGTATCAGATATTGCTGAATGATTCTATTTATAGGACAATTCTGCTTAAAGCAAAATGAATGACTGAAACAAGTGGCAGGCGCAGACGGATGGGTAAGTTCTGCGCCTGTTTTTATTGTCAAAATAACCGGCGGAAATCCGGACAACAATATCTGGTTTTGATATGTATATCCGGTAATGTACCACATAATACGTGTCAATTACTTTATTATGGCATCGAAAGGCCAATCACAAGCATTTTCTGTACCAGGAGCCGTATTTGCTTTGACACTTAACTTGTTGCTTAGGGAAATAAACATAAAAAAATCTATTGACAACAATTATAAACCTGTGCTAGTATTTAAAAGTCGCTGATTTGACTAACAAGAAAACGGGAAATGTTGATGGTTTAACATCCGCTTGAAACCGTAAGAATAAAATGATAAGTTTTAGTCTTGACAAACGTCAAACAGCGTGGTAAGATATAAAAGCTGTCGCTGATAAAACTTACGAAACGGCAGTATCAATGGTTTAAGGACCTTGAATGGTAATTAATAATTTAACATATCGTGCTGAAATGACGTAAATTGGTAGACATAAATCGCTTGACAATCAGGCTCAGATATGTTAAATTAAGAGTCCCGTTGCTGACGCAGCGGGAACGGACTGAAAGAATAACACGTCAAAAATTGGTAAACATAAAGTGCTTGACAAAATGAAAGAGGCGTGTTAAACTAAGAATCCGCCGGTGAGACGGACCGGAAACGGGACGTGAACAGGGCGGCAGGGCCAACGGAAGTTGGACAGGACATTGAAAATTGAACAGTGCTAAAAGAACGAA
>Ga0134104_1000495_pt1 | contig 46080 bp, 43 predicted proteins | sample 15_3_2metaG_FD_94455 | JGI IMG/M metagenome (GOLD analysis project Ga0134104, IMG submission 94455) | Switchgrass degrading microbial communities from high solid loading bioreactors in New Hampshire, USA - 15_59_3.3_214_A2 metaG | ecosystem: Engineered > Bioreactor > Semi-continuous > Anaerobic...
CTGGAAGTAGTTGGCGTCAAGATCGCCGTAATCCAAAGCCAGGTTAGGCTGTACATAATCGTTGTACTCAACTATTTCAAGATCATAACCTTTAGTAGCCAATACTTTTTTTGCGACTTCCAGAATTTCGGCATGAGGAGTTACGCTGGCCCCCACTTTGATCGGTTTTAAATCCTTATTGCCGGCATTTGCATCTTCAGTATTGCCCTCATTGTTATCCGCATTACCTTCCGTATTATCTTGTTTATTTTCTTCACTGCTCTGGTTTGCCGTATTATCCTGTACATTTTCCTTCTTCTTATCATCAGTACCGCAACCGCCAAGTAAAAATGCAAAAATTAACACAAACAATGCAATGCTGATTTTCTTCATTCTCATTCCTCCTCAATTTTTAATTTAAGCCCAATACCTTATATAAATAATCTGCCACTTATAATCTTTTGTCGGAGATCTTCATCCACTTCAGTCCGATCTCCTGAATCCCCTGGACTATCAATACCATTAATGCTATGGTTACCAACATTATATCCGTTTTATAACGATAATAACCGTAGTTGATTGCAATGGTACCGAGTCCGCCTCCTCCGACAAATCCTGCCATTGCGGAATAACTCAAAATTGTAATTACGGCAATGGCTCCTCCCATAATCAGTGACGGTTTAGCTTCAGGTATCATTACCTTAAACACAATCTGCAAGGGCGACGCTCCCATGGACTGTGCGGCTTCAATAACACCGCCGTCAACTTCTTTCAGGGAAGATTCTACAAGCCTTGCTATATATGGTGCCGATCCGATAACCAGAGGAACTACAACGGCATTCGGTCCGAGAGTGGTTCCTACGACAGCTCTCGTAAACGGCATTAAGGCTACCAGCAGAATGACAAACGGAATCGAACGGATAAGATTAACTATTACTCCCAGTATTCTGTTAAATGTAACGAATGGTCTAATTCCGCCCTTATCCGTTACAACCAGCAATATTCCCAAAGGGAGTCCTATGATATAGGCCAAAAGCGAGGACATGAACGTCATATATAATGTTTCCAAAATACCTTTTCCAATCATAATTAAAACTGCCCGGCTAAACATCTAGATCACCTCCTCAAACGGTATTTTATTTGCCTCAAGATAAGCATAAATTCTTTTTTTACCGATTTCATCGTCCGGAAGCTGGATAATCATCTGTCCGTATGCCTTACCGTAAATATCTTTCGTATCGGCAAACATGATATTCACCGGTGTCTTGCATTCCAGGACCATATTGGCTATTACAGGTTCAAATGAAGTTCTGCCGTCAAATATAATCCTGAGTTTGTCTTTTCCCTCAAATATATCGATATGTTTTGCCCCCGAAAATACCAACTGCTTTGCAATTTTGGATTTCGGTTTCATGAACACCTCTTCAACGGTGCCTATCTCTGCAATATGGCTTTGGTCAACTATGGCCACCCGGTTGCATATTTCCTCTATGACACTCATTTCATGGGTAATTACCACTATGGTGATACCCATTTTTTGATTTATTTCCTTTAACAGATTTAAAATAGATCTGGTCGTGGTCGGATCCAAAGCGCTGGTGGCTTCGTCACATAACAGGACTTTCGGGTTTGTAGCCAGGGCCCTTGCTATGGCAATTCTTTGTTTTTGCCCTCCGGAAAGCTGTGCGGGGTATGCCTTGGCCTTATCGCCAAGCCCTACTATCTCCAGCAGCTCATATGCCCGTTTTTTAGCTTCTTTTTTAGGGACTCCGGCAATCTCCATGGGGAAGCAAATGTTTTGCAGTGCCGTCCGCTGCATCAGCAGGTTAAATTGCTGGAATATCATTCCCATGGACTGCCTGATTTTCAGTAATTCTTTTTCACTCACAGTTGACAGGTCGATACCGTTAAAAATTACTTTGCCTTCCGTCGGCCTTTCCAGATAATTTATACATCTTACCAATGTACTTTTTCCCGCGCCGCTTAGTCCTATGATGCCGAATATTTCCCCCTCATATATGGTTAAATTGATATTTTCCAGTGCCCTAACCATAACATTCTTGTTATCATAGACCTTTCCCAGCCCGATCAGTTCAATTATCGGTTCCTGATTATCCATTTTCCTTACCTCCGCAATATTTATAATTAAACCGTACGGTCAATTTTATTTCCGGCTGAACCGTCCGTCAAAACTTTTTACCTAAAAAAAACAGGATGGCTGATAGCCTCCTGTTGGTTTTCATAATCGTTATTTATTATAATCAATTCCGGAGTTTAATTTCTATTATGAAAACACCACATTCATCTATCAGAGCGCAATATCAAAGTATGGCATGTCATACATTGTATACATACCGGACATGACACACATATTGCACATGATGAATGATGTTTTCATCAGATTAGCTCCTTTCTTATTACAAGCCCTAAAATCCGAGTAATCAGATATGTTTGTTGCAAGTAGTATACCTTATGAATAATGTTATGTCAATATGTTATTTTAAAATTTGCAGATTATTCTCCGGAATAAAATGATTTTTTTAACCGGTTAACCGATAACTAATTGTCAATTATATTTTTTCTCTTTGTAAATAAGAAATATGAACATAATATCTGATATATGTTTAAAAGTAACCTGTATGCAAAAAAGATTTAATCAAACGGTAATCAGAAGATTTACATTTGAGTATAAAAAAAGAGCTGTCAAAAGCTCTTAACCGAATGCCTTTATTGAATTTAGATATAAAAAAATCGAGGTGACAGGATTTGAACCTGCGGCCTCTACGTCCCTAACGTAGCGCTCTAGCCAAACTGAGCCACACCTCGATGCCACGGATTAAGTTCCGTTTTTCAAACAGCAAGGTTATTATATTATAATAATCTGCTTTTTGTCAACACTTATTTTAATGTTATTATATGGGATAATTAACCACATATTATCATCTTATATTAATACATTGTCAGATATTATTTCTGCTTCCAGGTACCATCATAACGATGTTTCCAGCGACAGATATACTGACGATTAGTTTTATAAGCTTCCTTTCTGTTTGTATTTTTGTGTGGTAACTTAAATATAACACAAAAGAGAGCATTTCCGTTTTATTTTATTTAGTTTTATGTAACACATGTATTGTAAACCTACATTTAAGATATCCCGTATAATTTATTTATATATGGCTTTTAGTCTATACCAGGTATAAAGCTGACGTGATAATTGCATACCCATTTTGTGTAATATTTCGTAGCTTTTATTAGCCATAAAATCATCTTTCCTCTCGTTATGATAGCAGCCTGAACAACTCTATTATAATTATAATGGAAAGGTGATTTTTTGTGTAAGCAAATACTACACCACCCGCATGGCAGGCGGTTTTTTGTTTCACATGGCTCGTTTCTCTGTTGAGAAACTCGCATCATGCTCAGCTGACTAAAGTCCATAATATAAAAGCATCCAAAAGGATGCTTAATTAATCTATTGTATATTTTTCACTTTACCATAAAAAAACATATTATAAATACATCATTAACATTAATTACATGTTATTTCAGTTCTCTAAATACAATAAATGTCACTTTATATTTACCCATTAAATCATCCAGTTTATATATCCTTCCCTTTTCCTGCGCCATTTTTATTTCACTCCAAAGAGCATTGAATATAGGAAGACCTACGGGTTTTTCGTTATACTTTTCCTTTATCTCTCCTACCCAGCTTTCGTCATTAAACATATAACGTTCATTCATGGAAAGGCGTATAAACTCATTTATTATTTCTATTTCTCCTTCATCTGATACATTTTGAACACTATAATAATTCCCATATTCATCTACCACCAGATCAAAAAGCCTTACATCCATATGCACTCCTCCTTTGCATAAATACTACCACTATACCGCTGTAATTGCAACGGAGGATGAAAGGCAACAAACCACTTTATATAATTACTAACGTCTGGATAAAATATTTTATATTTTTTATAAAAACGTCACATAAAAAGGGCTACAACAATTTTTAGCTAAATTGCTGTAAACTTTTATTTTCCTAAGGCTGTTGAGCGGACTTGAACCGATAAAATCCTCATTATCATCTTCAAAATCACATTTATATTTTCTCGTAAATTGTTAAAACCATTGATTTTATTGAATTCTACATGTTTTATGTCTTGTGAAATATTGTACTTTATCATGTCATTTTATAAAATAAATCCAAGAATCTATATATCATTATATGTCTCGTTAATTTGATTTTACCCATTATTTAAAATGTAATATAGAAAAACATCTCGAAGGATACTTTCGATTTAATGTATTATTCAGAATTTTTATCTATTTTCCTTAATATTTTATTTATGTATGAATTAGATTCCTCGTTTATATTTGCTAATTTCAAGCAACTATTATATATGTCTTTCTTAGCATAAGTAATAGCCGTAATCTCATGCTGCGTCATTCGATTTTTAATCATATTAATAACTACATATTTTGTAATACCAGTTGTATTTCCAATACCTAATATTGTAGAAACTCTACTATTTAAATATTGATTATCTTTATCGATTACTTCGCCATTATATCGTACAAAAAGTTTTTTGCTCGTAGTGTTAACATGTTTCCTACATATAAGATAACAATTTAGAAAACTACCTTAGATAATTACTCCCATCTTGATAAGAAAATGTATAAAATTACAAGTTCAATGTATGGTAAAAAGTTTAATTAATACATCATAGAAAAACTCATAAAAAAAAGCTACAATGTCTTTTGTAAAAACACTGTAGCCCTTGATTCTCCTTAAAGCTGTTGGGCGGACTTGAACCGCTGACCTCCTCATTACCAATGAGGTGCTCTACCGACTGAGCTACAACAGCATCTTTTACTATGCCCGACAGCCTATGCGTCTTTTTTTTCAATATCATTTAGCACCTGATTAAGTTTTGTCTTAATTCTCGTCAGTGCGTTATCTATTACCTTGGGTTCCTTACCAAGTACCTCGGCAATCTGTACGTACTTCAAATCCTGCATGTACAGATCCAATACTTTCTTCTCTAAGTCGCTCAGGCGTCTTACAAGTTCATATTCTATCATACTGGTATTCTCTTTGTCAATAACTAATTCTTCAGGATTTGACCTTTTTTCTTGAAAAATTATGTCAACCAGTGTATCCTTGTCGACATCATCTCCGTTTTCACCCGTTAGCGGGGTATATAAGGATATGTATGTGTTTAACGGAATGTTCTTTTTCCGGTTGGAGGCTTTGATCGCACTGTAAATTTGTCTCGATACGCACAAATCCGCAAAATTAAAAAAAGAACTTTGCTTGTCCTTCTGGAAATCACGAATAGCCTTATACAGGCCTATCATTCCTTCCTGAATTAAATCGTCCTTGTCTCCGCCGATTAAAAACAGCGCTTTAGCCTTGTTTCTGACCATATGCTTGTACTTTTCAAACAGATATTCCATGGCCTGATTATCTCCGGCCTGTATAAGGCTAACGATTTCTTCGTCGGGCATGGTACTGTATTTAATTTCGGTTTTCATGCAACCAACTCCTTATCGCCCTGAATATATAATCAAAATACTAATGCATTTGCTTAAAACAGTATCCAATCATAATGAGTAATCAGAGTGTACAGCTTTAATGTTTTAATTCATTCTTTGCCTTACTATTTCGTATGCCAATATTCCTGCCGCCACCGATGCATTAAGCGAATCCACCTGCCCAAACATAGGGATTTTCGCCGTAAAATCACACTTTTCCTTAACCAGTTTTCCTACTCCCTCGCCTTCGCTTCCGATTACCAAACCGATGGGGCCTTTAAGATTAAGATTATACATCAACTCTCCGTCCATATCTGCGCACACGAACCAAAGGCCGTATTTTTTCAGTTCTTCTATGGTTGCAGACAAATTAGTCACCCTGGCTACCGGTATATAATTGATTGCCCCGGCAGAAGCTTTTGCCACAGTAGCGGTAAGTCCCACAGCCCGCCGCTTCGGAATAATAATTCCATGGGCTCCCGCCTGATGAGCCGTTCTCATTATAGCGCCAAGATTATGAGGGTCCTCTATACCGTCCAGCAATATAATAAAAGGGTCTTCCCCTTTTTCTTTTGCCGCCTCCAATATATCATCAACCTCCGCATATTCATATGCGGCCGTATAAGCTATAACACCCTGATGCTTGCCTGTCCTGGACATTCTGTCAAGCTGTTCTCTCGTAACAAATGATATAACCGTATCGGTTTTTTTGGCTTTACTTAGTATGGTCCTTATTGGGCCGTCATCACTGTCTTTTAAGACAAAAAGCTTATCGATGGTTTTTCCCGAACGTATTGCCTCAAGAACCGCGTTTCTTCCTTCTATCGTTGATTCTTCATATCTCATATTATTTAACCTTTCCCGTTTTTAAATTATTTATATATTCTTCCAATGCTTCAGTCCAGTCTTTCATGTAATAGCCATGTAGCTCTTTAAGCCTTTTATTTTCCAGAACCGAATATGCCGGACGCTTTGCAGGTGTCGGATATTCATTGGTGGAAATCGGTTCGACTTCCGCATCAATTCCGGCCAGTTCAAATATTTTTACGGCAAACCCGTACCAGCTTGTACTTCCCTCACAGGTGGCATGGTATCTGCCGTAACTGTCAGTCTCCATTAAGAATAAAATCACCCGGGCCAGTTCCAAAGCACTGGTCGGTGAACCTATCTGATCGGATACCACCCTGATTTTCTTGCCTTCATCTGCCATTTTCAGCATGGTTTTTACGAAGTTCTTCCCCTCTCCGTACAACCAGGCCGTATTCAGAATAAATGATTTGGAGCAATATTCCTGCACAAATTTATCTCCCGCCAGTTTGGTTTGTCCATAAACATTGACAGGATTGGTTTCGGACTCTTCCGTATATGGCTTGTCGGCTTGTCCGTCATATATATAATCGGTGGATATATGAACTAGTTTTGCGCCAGTTTTTTCTGCAGCTATGGCAAGAAACTTCGGGCCAAGACTGTTGATTTTATACGCCAGCTCTTTTTCAGTCTCACATAAATCCACCGCCGTCATGGCGGCGCAGTTAATGATTATATCGGGCCTGACAATTTGAATCTCCCTTTGTACGGCCGTTTCATCCGTAATATCCAGTTTTCTTACCCGCCCGTCCATGCTTTCATTGGAATCGGTAAGATATAACCGATATTCTTCATTATCTTTTAATAAGCCGTAAAGGGCTTTTCCCAACTGCCCCAATGCACCTGTTATAAAAACCTTTTTCATATGTTCTCCTCAATTTTCAATAATAATTTATAATTAAATCATATCAACATATCATTTGCATTTTCCGGCTAAAAGATATAAATAAAATAATATTCAGAAATGCGTTACAATTCTTCAATATTTGAAGCTTGTCTGCATTTTTAACAGATTTGACAAAATTCATTTTAAAAATAAAAATATCTTATAATAATTATAATAAATTTAAAATTTTCAACATTCGTCTTGATCATCCATGCCATTACTTTAATACAATAAAAAATTATAAATTTATCTTATGTTTTCCGCACAAAAGCGGAAAGATATCCTATGCCTGCTTAAACAATTCCATAATGTATACAGTATAATAAATTTAAACCAAAATTACAACGGTTATCAGCTAATCATACCGCCAAGCATACCGCCAAGGCTTGTGATAACCAATACCATCAATAAACTGCCGATAGGAAGCGGGCTTACCCTGTTCATCAGTAAAGATACCAGCATCAGTATAATAAAGTAAAATACACCGACAACCAGTCCCCATATAAATTTCTTTTGCTCGGTCTTCCTTCCGACAAAAAAACCTCCCATAAAAGTCGATATAATATAGGTGACATTAATAACAGCGCTTAATACAGTCCCTGAAAGGTCAAACTTCAGCATCAAAAATGAAATTATCAGTAATAACAAGGCTGTAATAATATAGGAAAAAAGAATTCCCTCCAAAATAAATATAAATTTTTTATTCTGAGCAGCCGTCCTGTTCATCTGACACCCCTTAGGTTTATCCTATATTAGAATATATTACTAAGAGGCAAAAAATATTCATTGTTCATACTATGCTTGACTGCCATTTCTTATGTCATAAGACAAATATAACATTCTTCATTATTCTTCATTAAGCCCGTCCACGGAATAGCTGCTGCCTGCATTCCATAACATCCATTCGCTGTAATCTGTGGCATAAACGGCATTGATCTGTTCCCTAACCTGCTTTCCCGTATATACCTGATAATGCTTAATCCAGGTGGCTGTAAAATCCTGCAGCCACGGCCTTACCGTTGCCCTGTGCACATCGTCCGGTATCTGCGCCAGTTTCTCCCTTGACGCCGTAAGAACTTTGCGGATGATTTCATACGGTTTCAAATCCGGATAATCCACCCCATAATTGCCTTCAGCGAAATGTGAAGGATAAATCATAGGGCATATATAATCCAGATACTTGGCCATTTCCACATAATTCTGGCCAACCAGCCCCGCATCGATACTGCTGCTTATTATAGTTCCGTAAACATCGGCCGACACAAATACCCCCAGAGGTTTAAGTTTCTCATACGCATATTTTGTGAATTCAATAATGATGTCTTCTTTTGACTTTTCCTTAGCCATGGGCCCGAAATCCGCATCGGCCATACCTTTTCCGGTAGAGAACCTTATATAGTCAAATTGTATTTCCTTAAAACCTGCTTCGGCCGCTTTAACGGCAATTTCTGTCAGATAATCCCATACTTCTTTATTATAAGGGTTAACCCAGCACTCTCCGTTGTTATCCCTGTAAATGGTACCGTCCTTATTTTTTATGGCATATTCCTGTTTATTTTCGGCAAGATAAGGATCCTTAAATGCAACAATTCTGGCTATCGGATATATTCCCTTTTCATTAAGCAGTTTTAGCAAATCCTTTATATCGGAAATGGTATTGGTTGTGGCACCGATTTCATTAGCCATGGTATTTTCCATTCTGAAAGTAATCCTGCCGCTATCGTCCTTAACGTCTATCACCATGGCATTGATTTCGGTCGTATCCGCAATCTCTATTAGTTTATCCCTTTTATCCATGATAGCCCTGGATGTGACATATATTCCTTTGACTTTTACGGGTATTCTGTTATCAACTATATCCGATATTTTATAACCCTCATAACGATTTGTGGTGTTTTCATTTTCTGAATCCTTGGCTGAGGCTTCATTATCAGTTTCGTTTCCCGTTAAATTTTCCGTACCGGCTTCATCTTCATCAGGTCTTATTTTCTGATTATCATTCATTTTCACCGTTTCTTTGCCCAAATTGTCTTCATCGGGATTTATCCCCTGTCCCGTTCCAGAATTGCTTAAATTATCTGAATTATCCAAATTATTTGAAGGATCTGAAATATCTGCTGTATCAGAAGCATCTGCCGCATCGGATGCATCCGACATATCCGGCATATCGTTTCCGGTATTATTTTCCGTGCCATTTATATTATTTTCACCGGTTTCATAAGTCTTGTTTTTATTAAAAATATATCCTCCGCCTTTATATCGGATCCAATAATAAGTACCGATTCCGGCACAAATTGCCAAAATCAGTACAATAACAACACCAGGAAAAATGTTTCTTCCCCTTCTTCTCCTTCTTCGGTGCGCTATTTCATAACTTATATACATGTTAATCTCGTTCTTTTTTTTCATTCCCGTACTCCTGTTTTTTCTCACGTAATCATACTAACACTATGATAAGGCTACAAACATGATTTAGTCAAGGCTGCAGAAAATAATCATTTCATTTGCCTGCTGCGGTTTTGCAAACAGCCAAAACCGGCTGCTTAACGCACATATCGTCTTTTCTGTAAAATCTATAAATTGCAATATTATTAATCAATATAATTTTAATACAAATTTCAGTAATTTGTTGCTTATTTAACATAATTAATATATAATTATTAAATAAAATTGTATCATTTCGATAAATTTATTATGTACTTTTTAAAGAAGCGAGGTGTAAATATGTTTAAACTGCCAAAGAGAAAAAGAAAAAATACTCAGCTGCAAAACAATACAGTTATCGAAAAAATGCTGAACTGGGATTTTAGTGATGACCTGCCGTCCGCTTCAAATGGATCTGACGAAATATTATCAACTCTACATAAAAACTACAAAGAATATTTTGAAAAATTCAGTTATGATTTTAATGACATCAAACTAATCGCCAATCAGCTTGAAGGAGTTATAGACGGACTCGTTGATTCTTCCAATAATGTCCGCATAGCGACGGAATTCATAGCAAACGGAGCCCAAAGCCAGTCTGAAGAAATAAACACCTGCCAGACAGTGGCCGATGTAATAGCAGACAAAATAACCATTATGAGCCAGCGTTCGAAAGAAGTAATTGCCGCTGCCCATGAAATGGGCAATGTCAGCAGTAACGGCAAGATAGCCGTTGAAAATCTTTCCGAAAACCAAAATAAAAACATCGAAGCCAATAATGCCATAACAAGAGAAATATACAATCTGCTTGATAAAACAAAAGCCATAAATGAAATTGCCAATGTCTTATATGATATTGCCAATCAGACGAATCTGTTATCGCTTAATGCTTCCATCGAAGCCGCAAGAGCGGGTGAAGCCGGCAGGGGTTTTGCCGTTGTAGCGGAAGAAATTAGAAAACTGGCCGAGCGCAGCCGTTCTTCCAGTGCAACCATTAATGAAAATATAGCGGAAATCAATAATCAGCTTGCCAATCTTCAGCAAGTTGCCGATAATTCCAAAGAAACTTTCAATAATCAGGCAATCGCTGTTAATAAAGTTATAGAAGCTTTTGAAATCATAAATAATTATGTTGACAACTTTATAAAGATTCAAAATGACTTCAATAAGGAAGTACAAAACCTTTCCACCGAAAAAGATCGGCTTATAGATTCCTTCTCCAGTATTGCTTCAGTTATTCAGGAATCCTCTGCCACAACCGAGGAAGTGGCATCCCTGACAATGAGCCTGAACAGTACATCCAATATTATTTACAAGATGGCTCAGGATTTGCACGAAAAGGTTAACGCCATAGCCACCAATTCGGAAAAGATTAAAACAAAGCAAATCATAAACAGTCAAAAGAAGGTTGGCGTTATCTTCGATATAGACGATCCCTTCTGGGACCCTACCGCCAGAGAAGGAAAACAGACCGCCAAAGCATTAAACTTCTACATAGAATTCTTTGCTCCCAAAACCAGAGACAACATAGTTTCAGATTACATTAACAAAATAGAAGATTATCTGTCAAGGGGCTTTGACGCTCTCGTTATAAGTCCGGTTGAGAGTCCCGAAATCGTACGGGTATTAAAGGATGCGGCAAATAAAGGAGTCAAAATTGTATTCATAAACTCTGCACTTGAAGACGTTCCGTACGTCGCACTTATAGAAACCAACGGTTACGAACTGGGTAAGAACGCCGCCAAGACAGCAAAACAGTTGCTGAACAATCACGGCTCGACAGCCGTTGTTATCTGGTCTGACGTAAGGATTCGTTCAATCGACAAGCGCGCAGAAGGTTATATCGAAGAATTAAAGGAAGAGCCCAACATAAATGTATATTCACTGAGCGCACCCAACAATCCTACCGAAGAAACTCTGAAAAAACTGTTTGACGATCTCAAACGCGAACACCCGGATGTTAAACTTCTGTTCGCCACCAATGTCAATTGGGGTGTGGCATACGGCAATTATGTATACAAGCATAATCTTGACTACGATATCTTAACTGTGGATTTGACCAAGGACATTGCAAAAATGATTAAGGAAGGAAAGATCAAAGCGGCTATTGCCCAGCGAAACTTTACATGGGTTTCTTCCGCTTTGGGTATGCTTGTTGATGCATTCCAAAACAAACCTGTCGTAAAATACACCGATACTGGTACCTATGAAGTAAACCAGACCAACATATCCATATATGAGCACAGAATCTAGTCCTTAACCGCTGTCACATATTTGGACATTATCCGCAGTCACATATCTGAACATAATATCTCATAATATAATATCTCATAATATAAATAAAGGATAGGCATTCCGAACCGGTGCTTATCCTTTATTATTTTTTATTTATAAATTTTAAAATATTAACCTGATATAAAAATGATTTTACTTATTTATTTATTTATTATTTAAATATTATCCAGTTCAATTTAAACCGTTTATCAATTCATTTAATATAACTTATAGCTTATCTGCATTTATTATTATCATATCATCTGTTATGCATTTCTGCCTTGTCATTACCATTTCATATATTAACTGTTACACATTCCTGCCGCAGCAATATTTGTATTTTTTTCCACTTCCGCAGGGGCAGGGATCGTTCCTTCCGATTTTTTTGCCTTTGACAACAATACCTGACATTTTCTGTTCTTTGTAAAGCTCTTTTCTGCGCTCTTCGGAAAGCAGGCCGTCCCATTCCTCCAGATTGTAAAGCCAATCTGCTTTTGCGGCAACCATATTATAATATAACTTTTCTTTATCATAAGCCAGGCTGACCACCGTATCCTTGTCCATTTCTTCAATCGGATTAGGGGTTATAAGGCTGTCATTTATGCCGTCCAGGAAGCCTACGAAATATTTAAGCTCCGTATCAAATTCTTTCGCAAGTTCTTCAACGCTTCCCTTCCATTCCTTGTCGGGATTGGCAAGTAATTTCCTGTATATCTCTTTTTCAATATTAAAATAATTAGCCCAGAACATCTGCCCAGCTTTGCTGTTCATATCATATGCATATGCAAAATCTCTCCATTCCTGAAGTAAACCCATAATTTCATCCTTCCTGATTCTGTATTTTATAATCTGTAATTATACCATATTACTCTTTTAATATCCAACAATAAAAAATTAATCAAAATTCATATGTAAATGTATAAATTCTGTAAAACTGTATCATAATAGTAATGTCCTTATATAGAATATTCTGTATGGGATCAAATGCGTATGCTCTTTTCATAATTGGATTCCCCCTTCAATTATGAGCACGAAAGAGAAGAATACTTATCCTCCCCTTTTTAGCATGTAACCCCCGTGACAATGGAGTCATGGGGGTTACATGTTTTATGGAAGGCTTGAATATCAAGGATTTTAGCGTTTTTAACTATAGCCATGTTTTTTAGCAATATCCTTACAGCTGAAACCGTGTAAACGGTAACGGCACTCTGATGGTAATGAACCCCAACCCTTGACAAAAAGCCATTATGTTTTCCATTTATTTTATTTATAATTAATAACTACATTATCATCAAAAGCATTATATGCTACATATAAAAGAGTATTTCTTGAAATGGTAACTTTTTTTAGACTTGTACAGCCCGAAAATGCACATTCTCCTATATCTTTAACACTATTTGTAATTGTAATACTTTTTTAGACTTGTACAACCCGAAAATGCATTACTTCCGGATTCTGGTATTCTGCCATAAAAGGATGTAATATAATAAAAAATATTGGCATATTATTATGTGATTATTGGATGGTTTTTAAAGATAAGCATATGAAGCAGGTTAAAATAATGGTAATCAGCAAAAGAAAAGTTAAAAAAAACCTCTTCATTATAACAGTTTCGGCCCTTGCCTTATATCTTTTTATCTCTCTGTATTTCCTTAACCATTTCCACTTTAATACCGAAATAAACGGCGTCAATGTATCACTTAAAGCTCATAAAAAACTGCCAGGTGTGGTTGATGAATATATTAAAAACTATCAGTTACAAATAATTGAACGAAACGGTGAAACCGAAATTATAACCGGCCAGGATATCAAAATGCGGTATAACATGGCCAATTCCTTATCCCAAATCAAACGTCTGCAAAATCCATTTATGTGGGTCAGTTCCCTTTTTAAAACCAGCAGATATTATATTAATTACTTTTTTGATTACGATATTGTCTTATTGGAAAATAAAATCGAAAAACTGAAATGTTTAAACAGAGATATAACAGAACCCCGGAATGTGAATTTTGAATACAATAAAGGTTCATATAAAGTTATCCAAGAAATATATGGCAATAAAATCAATAAAAATAATCTTATCAAGGCAATAAATATTTACATATCGGAAGGGAAGCAGGTACTGGATTTAGATTTTATGAATTGCTATGAAAATCCAGAGTATACCATACGTTCTAAAAAGACCATGGATACAAAAAAACTGCTGGACAAATATGTTTCAACAAGAATAACCTATAAATTCGGCGATTCAACAGAACTGGTAGACGGAGCCGTCATACACAAATGGTTAAGCGTTGACAAGAATTTGGATGTCATTATTAACAATAAGGGTGTCGCCTCTTTTATCAATATCTTAAGCCACAAATACGACACCGTCGGAATAAGCAGAACCTTTGCCGCATCTACCGGCAGGATTATCGAAGTTCGCGGCGGCCTTTACGGCTGGAAAATTGATCAAAAAACCGAAACCCTGGCATTAATCAATCATATAAAACACGGGGACATAATTGAAAAAGAACCTGCCTATTTGCAAAAAGCTTTATCCAGAGAAGGAAATGAAATAGGTAACACTTATATAGAAATCAACATCTCAAAACAGCATTTATGGTTTTATAAAGAGGGCAAATTGATTACCCATGGTCCCGTGGTAACCGGAAATCCCAACAGGGGCTACGCCACGGTTCTCGGTGTCTACATGATTAATTACAAACAAAAGGATGCTACTTTAAGCGGGCCCGGTTATGAAGCAAATGTATCCTATTGGATGCCATTTTACGGCAATATAGGCTTACATGACGCCCCATGGAGATACCGTTTCGGAGGAAATATATATCTGACAAACGGTTCCCATGGGTGTGTAAATGCCCCATTATATCTGGCAAAGGCGGTTTTCGAGAATGTTGAAGAAGGAACTCCTGTAGTTGTTTATGAAGAAAATGAAGGGGCCGCTTTACCCAATTGATAAAAACGGCCCCTTAATACGTTCAGCAAATTTTTTATTATTGTATATTACTTGATTTTTATTTTACTTGATTTTTAATATCACTTTATTTCTCCCGTCTTGTATATAAACTTGACATCTCCGTCTTCCTCATCACTTAATCCGGCGAAGGACTTATAATTCTTGGATACGTTGATAATCGCTTTCAGCCGCTCGATTAAATCAGCGGAATCGTCAGCCATATCAATCAGTTTTTGGACACCTTCTTCATTAAACTGTGATAATCCGTCTGAAAGTTGCATTGCTCCGTCTTTTAATTGTGTTATACCGTCAATAAGCGCGGGAGCGCCATTTTTCATCGTCAGTATTCCGTCATACATGGAACTGATACCCTTGTATAGCGTATTTGTTCCGTTTTTCAGCTCATAAGCCCCGTCTTTCAGTTTTAAAGCTCCGCCTGCTGCCTGGGCAACCCCTTCGGTATAGCTCTTAAGCCCCAGATAAAACGTATTGTACTCGTCCAGTGAAGTTTTGAGTGCAATTACCGATTTGGCGCCCTCCGATGCGGCTGCAAGCTTTGACTGCACTTCTTCGCTTGTCATTTTTTCGGATGCTATCTTTTGTATCTGTGTATCAGTATTTTGTTCTATCAGAGCCTGAATATCTTTCTCCTGCATCTTTAAATCAGTGTTATTCCTGATTATATTCTTAACCTGCTCTGAATTCATCTGTTCATTAACTTTTTCTGAAATCAATTCGGTAACTTCTTTACTCTGCATTTGCTCATCAGTGTTTTTTGCGATTAATGCCGTAATTTCTTCGCTGCCCATTTTCTCATTCACAGCCGCTTCTATGCGGTTCTTTGTTGCCTCATCCAACAGGCCTGATAAAACCGCTGCATCATATCTTGCTTTATCCATGCCGGTTGCGGCTAATACCACCTGTTCTTCGATATTTGCGCGGACTGTTGCCGTAACTTTGGCTGATACCTGCTCTTTCACCGCCTTCATGACTTCTTGCTGTATCTGATCTTGAACCGCTGATTTGACACGTGCTTCAACCTCTTTACGCACGGCATCGGTAACCTGGGACTTAATATAATCCCTTTGCTGTTCAACAGCTGCGGTAACCTGTTCAAGGGCTTTATTATATACATTTTTCTCGTCAAGCGATTCAATAATTTCATTCAGTACAGCAGCGTAATTATCAATGGTAAGTTCAGGTACCGAAAGCCCAGCCTCTTTTAATTGTTTCTCAGCCGTAGCAAGGAATGTTTCAAAAACCTTTTTGGCTCCGTTGTTTAAACTGTCATTATTTGCTGCCAACGTACCGAGTCCCTTGGACAGTTCTGCCGTTCCCTCATATAGTTTTTTCGCCCCGTCATCAAGAGAATAGGCACCTTCTTTCAGCTTGGCGGCTCCCTCAGCCAGTTCATCAATTCCGTTAACCAGCTCTTCCGATTTGTCAAGCAGCGTGCACAGACCGTTGTACAAAGATAAAGAACCGTCAAGAAGCTTTGCCATGGCATCGCTCAGTTCATCAATTGAACCGGATAAATCCGTTATGTCATCTATTTTTTCTGTATCAATATTATTAATTAACGAATTGGTTGCAACGGTAACAGTCATGCCGAGAGAAAAGTTATTGACATCGGCAGTTATTTCTACATAAGAAGGTATTTCAAACTTTTTATCAAGTTTATCTTCAATCTTATCCTTATTAATTCCTAAATCCTCTTCCAGTCCCGGCAGTGCCAGTCCTATAACTACGGTTCTGTCACCGTCATTAATGACTTTACCGTTAGATACCTCAACATTTGAAAATGTGTCGTTATCAAGAATCATCCCTGTAAGCATTGCAAAAGGAACATATATTTTCTCATCTTTACCGTTTATTTTGACATTTTCATACCTGTTATTTTCATAGTCAAAACGGATGGTAACCTTTCCGCTCTTACCTGCCAGCTCATCGGGGGATACGGTTTCGCCGTCCAGTTTATAGGAAACCTTAAGACCAACCGGCAGTTCTTTTTCGATTGTTCCCTGATAATATATATCGTTTCCCCGGGCGTCCCATACACGGACGTTATCACCGCCGAGAGTATATTCTTCGTCGCCTTTAACATTTTCTATATTTTCCAGTTCTGACACATCATTTATCTTGTCACTGGAAAGCGTATTTTTTATCCAGTCACTGACAATGATTTTCTGTATCGTACCGTCCGCATCGGCCAGAACATATACGGTTTCATCCTTGTATGCATTGCTTTCCGATAAATCTCCCTGCTGTTGTTTATCTTCATCCAGCTGTTCTTCAGTATTATTTTTTTCAGCCTGATCTTCAACAACCTTATCATCATTTGCGGCAAATGCATAAAGTGCCCCACCCGCAAATAAAACCATACACAGACAAATAGAAATGATTTTTGCAATTTTTCTTTTCATTAGCCCATCACCTCAGATACTTTATTTATTTTTGTCATGCCAAGAGTTGTCTTGCAGATTAATTTATCGCAAAGCAGCAAGAACGCAGGAAGAAGGAAAATAACCATAAGCGAGCTGATTATAGCTCCCCGCGCCATAAGCATGCACATGGAACTGATTATGTCGATATCGGAATAAACAGCCACACCAAATGTGGCAGCGAACAGACCCATGCCGGAAACAATTATGGACGGAATTGATGTAGTAAGGGCGATCCGCACGGCTTCTTTTTTGCTGTTGCCGTTTATCCGTTCGGTCTTATATCTCGTAGTCATTAAAATTGCATAGTCCACGGTTGCTCCCAGCTGAATCGTACTTATGCATATAGGGGCAATAAACGGCAGGCTCTGACCCATATAATGCGGCAGACCAAGATTTACGAATATGGCAAGCTCAATCACTGCAATCAGGATGAACGGCAGCGATATGCTCTTTTCAACCAAAAGGATTATAATAAATATCGCTATGATTGAAACCGCATTTACCACCTTGAAATCCTTGTCCGTGGTTTCGATCATATCTTTCATGCACGGAGCTTCACCGATAAGCATACCGTCGGGATCATACTTTTTGAGTATGCTGTTGAGTTCATCAATCTGATTGTTTACCATATCGCTTGCAACCTTATATTCCGAGTTTATAAGCATAAGTTCCCATTTATCGCTTTTTACTACGGATGTAAGCGACTCCGGCAGAATTTCTTCCGGCACTCTGGACCCGACAACAGATTCAAGGCTTATCACATATTTTACTCCGTCCACCCGCTCCATTTCTTTTATCATTGAGCGGATATTCTTAACCGGGACCGATGTATCAACCAGCAACATATGGGTGGAACCGATGTTAAAACTGTCCCGAAGCTTTGAGTTGGCAATAACATAATCTATATCTTCCGGCAGGCATTCACCCATATCATAATAAACTTCGTCGTTGGATTTTTTATAGCCGTAATATGCAGGCGGGAGAATAATCAAAAAAAGTACAAGAAAAACAGGGAAAATTTTTATTATACCTTTTGACAGTTTTTCCGCATTCGGGATCAGGGAACGATGCTTTGTTTTTTGCAAAGGTTTGTCAAGCAACAGAATAAGCGCGGGCAGGACAGTCACAGATCCGATAACACCGAAAAGCACTCCTTTAGCCATGACAATTCCAAGATCCCTGCCCAATGTAAACGACATAAAACAAAGGGCAATAAAACCTGCTATGGTGGTTACAGAAGAGCCTATGACACTTGTCAGGGTTTCATTGATGGCAATCGCCATTGCATCTTTTTTGTCGCTGTTCTTAATACATTGTTCGTTATAGCTGTGCCACAGGAATATGGAGTAATCCATCGTAACGGCAAGCTGTAAAACCGCAGATAGCGCTTTTGTTATATAAGATATTTCGCCCAGGAAATAATTACTTCCGAGATTGAGCATGATCATCATACCGATTGATGCGAGGAAAGCAAAAGGAATCAGCCAGCTGTCCAGCAGTAAAACCATCGCCAGGCAGGCAAACAATATTGCCAGTCCGACATAAATAGGCTCCTGGCGTTCGCACAAATCCTTAAGGTCGGTTACCAGCGCCGACAATCCAGTCACAAAACACTGCTTGCCGCATATCGACCGTATTTCCTTTATTGCTTTAATAGTCACATCATCCGATGTTGAAGAATCAAAGAATACCGCCATCATTGTTGCATTTTCCGTATTGAATGCTTCATACAGCTCATCCGGCAGCATTTCCATCGGTATCGATAAATCCGCAACCGAATCATACCAGATAACACTGTCAACATGCTCCACTTCCGCAATCTTTGCTTTCAGTTTCGCCACATCCTTTGCAGGCATGTTTTCCACAATAATGAAAGAAAAGGCGCCTTTGCCGAAGTCATCCATCAGTTCATTCTGACCGATAACCGTTTCCATATCTTCCGGCAAATATTCGAGCATGTCATAATTCACCCTGGTACCGATATATCCCAATACCGACGGAATCATCAAAACAAGGGTCAGTATCAGAATCGGCACCCGCAATTTTACTACCGCTTTCCCAAACTTCATTTGTCTTCATCCTCCGTTTCAAAGCTGTCAATTTCAATAAAATCCGGGTATTGATGCTTGATAATTTTTACTGTTGTAATTGCTACAAATAGATTAAGACATCCTTCCGCAACCAGAGTGGCGCCAAGAAGAATTGTCATAATCCTGGCACTTTCGGAGGGTTTAAAAACAAGAATTAGTGCAACAATTCCGGTAACGATAGCCAGAGCAAGAATCCCCCACCATTTTCCGATGCCGAACTTTTTGGAATCAAGTGCTATCTGAATCTTGAACAGGCTGTCGGCAAGCAGGACTATTCCCATGGCCATAAATAGCAGATTAATTGCATCAGCAGGCTTTAAGAGCACGATAATACCTAAGACCAGTGCAATTATTCCGAATTGCAGATCATATTGAAATGCCAGCCGGAACAAATCCTTTGAAAAATAGCCCACCAGCTTTATACAGCCAAAAAAGATCATTACCGCACCCAATATTCTTCCGATTGCCAGCATCGATATATCAGGCAGGCTTATGATTAAAACTCCTAATAAAACAAGAATCAGCGACACAACTATGTAGCCGATTTTGGCTATCCGCATAGGTATGACGGAACGCACTTTCAAGTTTCAATCCCTCCTTTTTGATTTATTCAGCATTATATGTCCGAACCTGAAACTTATCTACAGACAAAAAAATGCCCGTGACCGAAAAAAGAGCACGGGCATTTAATTGACCAAAAATTAGGCACCGCAAGGATTTATGTCTGAAAATCAGACATATCTAAGCCGGTGCCTAAATAATAAACATAATTATTTAATCTGTCATCTCATGGAATCTGCCGTATTCATAGAATTAACCATAATTATTTTACTTAATATTATCACTTATTATTATTGATATACCATTATCATTTATTATTATCTCTTACAACAATCAATTACTTTCTTTATCGCCTTCAATACTCCTGCGTATCATTTCTTCAATCATTCCTTTTTGCAATTCACAGATACGGTGTATTTTGTTATGAACATCCTCTTTCATTCCGGTTCTGAGCCAGTCAATGACCATACCGAAACACTGGGCTTTATAAAACTGCAATATCAAATCGCGATCTTCATTAGAAATCGGATGTCCTGCAAATACGGTTTTGCCGTAAGAAACCACGACATAATCGCAGACTTTCCAAAGATACTGCTCAAAAATATCACGGTTCACCGATTTGAATATATTGAGTATGGCATGGCGATGTTTTTCAGCAAAATCAATAACCGCATTAAAACCCATTTCCAGGGAATCCAGGCTGGGATATTCGGTTATGATACGATCCGCCTCTTCTATTACAATTTTTTCAATCAGCGACGGTATATCCTGAAAATGATAATAGAATGAATTCCGGTTGATGCCACATGCTTCAACAATATCCTTGACCTTAATTTGCGAAAGAGGACGCTCGCTGAGTAGCTTTATAAATGTTTCCTTTATTGCCTTTTCAGTAAAATTCGCCATATATCTCACCTTTCCTCAGCATTTACTCATTATGTCATCAAGCCGGTAATAAACACCCCAAGATAAAAAGTATAATACTAAAATATTTTCGTTTTTGCAATCACAAACTGAAAGACCCATAAGCGAACTTCCGAAAATTTAAAAGTTTCATATTTACAGTAAAGCTGCCATTACGGCTATTAATTGCCGTATGACAGCTTTTATAATAATTATCTTTGTTTTTTATTCAATCTCAAAATATAAAAGACATTACTTTATATTAGTATTCCGTCAATATGGCCAATCATAAATACCGGTCTATTTCATCAACCCCCGTTTTGCCTTTTTTCCTTTTAAGCAGATATATTATAAGCAAAATCAGCAATACGGGCCCGCCGCCAAAACCTAATATGCCGCCTATTATACTTCCCGAAGGGAGAAGATATTTTACCGCTATTATAACTGCGGCCATGATTAATATTATTTTTAACAACATAAGAACCATAATCCTTTCTGTCAGAATATTTTTAAAGTATTTTACCGGCACTTTCGTTCATTTATATTGCCAAATGCTCAACCCGGCTTTCCAGCCCCAGATTTTTCATCCAGCAGTAAAAATCGGTCTGTACATCTTTGTCATACAAGATATCGCATAATTTAAAATATTCATCAATATCGCTTTCACAAACTTTTTCGATGTAATCTTTCAGTTCATCCAGGCTGCTAAAAAGCTTATCCCGAAGTCATCTCATCCGGCAGAGATACCTTTTCTAATTTCTCACATCCACTTAAAGCATATTCTCCTATATATGAAACCTTTTCAGGTATCACTATACTCTTTAAACCGGTATTGTTTTCGAACGCATTTCTCCCTATTGCGGTAAGTCCTTCCGGTAAACTTATTTTCTTAATATTGCAGTTACTGAACATGTAATCACTGATTACCTGAAAATTGTCGGGCAATTTTACTTTTTTTAATTTCGTGCATCCGCTGAAAGCTCCCTCTCCGATATTTGAAACACTTTCCGGTATCACTACACTCTTTAAATGTTCATTATTCCGAAAAGCATATGCCCCTATTCCAGCGACTTTTTAACATATGACGGTTTCATATGTTTTAACGAATCCGGAATTTCATATTTTCCCCCCAATAAAGTGACCAATCCCCACATAAATGCCGCATCCATATTACCCAACCGGTAACTTTTATATAACATTTCCATATCGGCACTTATAAGTCCCTTTATATATAACCTCTTATCTTCGGTCTTCAGGTATTTATTTTCGAATTCATCAATTTCAGCTTTGATCTCGTTTATTTTTTCCGTCTGTCCGGTAACAGATGTCTTCTTATAATAATCTGACTGCGAACCGTCACCGTTAAGTATTTCCCAAATCAACGCACCCTTTTTTACTTTTTCCTGTTGCATATAATATTCTTTTTTCTTATTTAAATAAGCCTCATACATGTTTACCGCATTATACTGTATCTCTATCACTTTATTTATTAAATCTTGCATCTTCAGTTTCATAATAAGCTCTTTCACCATCCCGTATACTTGTCCATAGTTTACGCAACAAAGTTATCACATAAAGGCTTGTTTTTTTCATTTTTATAATGTTACCGGATGTTCGTCATATTACTGTTTATTATATCAAATAAATAGCAAATTCGCCATTATTAAGCAAATTTTAAATTAATTATTGTTTAATTTTAATGTATTCTTAACCGTAATAGCCTGTATTTATTGTCATTTTTGCCATTTATTATTATACATAAAAAGCTCCATTACGATCAAATGAATTTTATGTTTCATCCGCCGTAACGGAGCATATCTTTAATCTATTATCATATCAATTATCTTATCTATTATCTTATCTATTATCTTATCTATTATCTTATCTTTTATCTATTTTTCAACTGCTATTTCACCGGATTTCACCAAAACCGCCTTTGACACTGCAGGACCGATGAGGGAATAAATGAAGGTGGAACAAAGTATAACAACTCTAATCTGTGGCGCATAACTCGGAACCAGCCTGCCTGCCGCCGCCACAAGTCCCAAAGCCACACCGGCCTGAGGCATAAGGGTAGGTCCCAGATATTTGCATATTTTTTGCTCCTGTTGGGTTATAACACCGCCAAACCAGGCTCCCAGCCATTTTCCTACCACTCTTGCGACAACATAAATAACGCCGACAACTCCTATGCCCTTCAATGCAGACACCTGAAATCCCGCACCGGAAACCACAAAGAAAAGCATTAAAATCGGAGGATTAAAGGCCTCCGTAATTTCTACAATCTTATCCATATCAACATATATGTTCGTCAGAACTCCTCCCAGTGTCATGCAGGCCATAAGAGGTGAACCGTTCAGTTTTACGGTAGCCCAGTATGTAAATAAAATAAATGAAATTATAATGCAGATCCTATTGGAAGGTTTTTTAAACCAACGGAACATTAGTTTCATTATCAAGCTTAAGCATACTCCGATAACTAAGGAAATAAGTATTTCATAAATAGGAGAAAATATAGCAGAAACAAGATTAAAATCTTTACTGTTGTTCATCATATTTACTATTGTGGATGCGAATCCGAAACCTATCAAAGCCGTCGCATCATCTATGGCGACGACACTAATCAGCATGGAAGTCAAAGACCCCTTCGCCTTATACTGATTTATTACGGCAATCGTCTGGGCCGGTGCGGTAGCGGCGGCTATAGCCCCCAGCATAATTGAAAGTTTCAAATCAAATTTAAGCAGTATAAGCACGGCGGCAACCAAAATTATTGCGCCGAAAGATTCCGTGGTTGCTATCACAATAGGAGCGGCACCGACCTTCTTGAAATATTTCAGACTGAACTCGCTTCCTATAGAAAATGCAATGAATCCCAGCGCAATGTCCGATATAATGTTTAGATTCTCTACCATATTCGCCGATACTATATTTAATACGGAAGGTCCCAATAAAAGACCGGCTATAAGATATCCAGTCACATTAGGCAGTTTAAATTTTTTAACCAGTCTTCCGAAAAGTATTCCTGCAATCAACAGCAAAGCCACATCAAACAAAATTTCATTTTCCAATTCGATTTCCATTTCTTATAGTCCCCTTTACGTAATCCAGCGGTAAGCTGAAAGCAATACCATTGTTATCTTCTGCAAGATCTCCAACAATTTTTTCAATAATATCAACAACTTCCTGAAGTTGTCCGTCTTCGATTACCATAAATATGACATTACTATGCGATCTTTCAGGATTCAAAAAATTACGCAATGATGCAAGAAACGGCAGTTCATCCTCATCATACTTACTGCTCAGTATTCTTGCCATTCCCGTACTCTCAATAATTGTCGCGCCGGTAATACCGTTATGCGCGAATGTATCCAACAGAGTGTTCAATAACTCTGTCTTGTTAAGTACATAAAAAAATACTCTCATATTGTCCTCCAATCATTTCCTAATCCATACCTGTTTTTATTATAGAACAACCGCAAAAGAATACAATATTCATATTAACCAACAATTTTAACTATACAGATTGAATTTTTGCCATATGTATACTAAACATAATTTTTTTTGTGCAAATTTTTTATTTACCTATATATCCGTAAACACTTTTTATATTTATTTAATCTGGTTTAATAACAGGGCCGCCGGATAAAGCGTTTCGCCTTTACAAATCCATACCAACTATGGCAAACTAATCAATCATTTACTCTTGATTGTTAAAGAAGTCAATAAAGGAGCTTGTTTCAATCATTATGAAACAGCTCCTTATAAATTGGTGTCTTTCATTCAAATATTTTATTGTCCTTCTATTGTTCTTCGCCGAAGGTAAGAGTAAGTGTCAATTTTTTATTGTTTCTCACCACAACCACTTTAACGGTGTCACCGGCTTTATATTTTTCCTTGATTGTTTCCAGTTCGGTCATGGTGCGGACTTCTTTACCTGCCAAGGAAACGAGTATGTCACCTTTTTTTATTCCGGCTTTTTCTGCAGCGCTTCCCGATTCAACCTCAAGAATGTAAATACCAACCGGCAGACCATAGAAACTGGAAATTTGCTCGGTAATTTCCCTTCCGCTTATACCTATATAAGGTCTTCCCTTTACATAGCCGAACATAATAAGCTGATCCACAATGGGTTTGGCATCGTTAATGGGAATGGCAAATCCGAGACCTTCTACACCTGTTATCGAAATTTTGGCGGTATTTATTCCGATAACCTGGCCTTTTGAATTTACCAGTGCTCCTCCGCTGTTGCCCGGATTTATGGCGGCATCGGTCTGAATTAAATTGAGGACTTTATCATTAATCGTGACCGTCCTGTTCAGGGCGCTGATTACACCCACGGTAACCGTTCCCTGAAATTCCAGTCCCAAAGGATTTCCTATGGCAACCGCCAATTCACCGACCTCAAGTTCATCCGAATCACCCAGGGTTGCGGCGGTCAGATTTTTCTTGTCAATTTTTATTACAGCCAAATCGGTTTTTGAATCTCCTCCCACAAATTTGGCTGAGGCCTGCTGTTTATCCGACAGGAACACTTCCAGAGTCGTATTTTTGCTCAACGTTTTTTTAGGATCGGCGTACTCCACCACATGATAATTCGTCAAAATATATCCGTCCTTACTGATAATTATGCCGGAGCCTTCGGATTCATAATCGGACATATCACTGGAATACCAATATTTCGGACTTTTAGTTACCATTCTTATACCTACGATGGACGGTCCGACTTTTTTTGCAATGCTTTTAACAGACATTTCACTGTCTGTGGCAAGCAATAAGGCATTTTCCAGGATTGCATCCGAGTCCGACAATACATAATTCCCGTTCTGACCTGCCTGTACACTCTGAAGTTCCTTAATATCTCTTGATAGTTTTAAATATATTCCGCCCCCTGTAACAGCCCCCGTCAAAAGGCAGCATGCAATAACCAGAGCGGCAGTTTTTATAAAGTTACCTGATTTTTTTCTTTTTTTGGCTATCTCATAATTTACATAACGATAATCGTCAAACAAACCTCTCACCTCCAAATAATATTTAGTTGTGTAAGATTATATCGGATGAATTCTCCCACCTTTATGTAATTTAATATAATATGAAAATGTGAAAAAATTATTAACTGAAGCTGAAACTTCCAACTTATAATAATAAAACCCAACAAAACGGTTGTATTTTTTCGCTAAATATCCGATAATAAAGACAAAATAACAGTATTATAATAATAAATATATAATATAAAACTTACAGCAAAGAGGTATAAGTATGAAAAAAGTAAAAAGAATCAGTGCCATAATCGGCATTATAGCTATATTGTCTTTATATCTGGTCTCCCTGATGCTGGCCATTTTTGCATCGGATAAAGCACAGGGATTATTTATGGCAAGCGTTTTCTGCACGGTTATAATTCCTATAATGATTTACTTATTTATAGCAGTTTACGAACGAGTTTACAATAAAGTAAAACCGGAAGATTATTTGGAAAATGACGATACAGCTACGGATAAAGCCAACGGTAATGAACATACAGATAATACATGAAAACTCAATTGCAATAAATCAAGGAAAGTCAGTTTAAGCGAAAAACTAAGAAAAGGCAAAGGGCCGTCGAATTATTAAATTAAACGGATAAAACCTCACACATTGGTATATGAACGCAGGCTGTAATATGTGCGTAAACACCGGATATGTATATGTACGTCTATGGCCGCACAAATCACAGCCTGTGTTCTTCTAACGGTGTTTTACGGTTATATGCATCCCGTATTTATGATATGAGACAGCCTCTTTTATTTTGTTTAGGACATTCATTTATAAGACTAATTTATGCTTCCTCTTTTATCTTCCTCAAATATTCTTTTATGTTTTTTTCGTAACCGTTATCCGACGGCACATAGAAAACATAGTCTTTAATTTCATCCGGTAGATACTGCTGCTTTACATAATGATTCTTATAATCATGGGCATATTTATATCCGATACCGCGCCCGAGTTTTTCCGCACCCTTATAATGGGCATCCTGCAGATACGAAGGAATGGCGGCGGTTTTTACGGATTCGACAACTTTCATTGCGTTTCCGATTGCCATGACGGCCGAATTGCTTTTAGGAGCGGTGGCAACATATATGGCCGCCTGCGAAAGCACAATTTGTGCTTCGGGCATACCCAGCCTTTCGGCAGCCAGAGCTGCGCTTACCGCAACCACCAGCGCATTGGGATCAGCGTTTCCCACATCTTCGGCGGCACATATCATAATTCTTCGTGCAATAAAGGCCACATCTTCTCCCGCATATAACATCCTGGCCAGATAATAAACGGCCGCATCGGGATCCGATCCTCTCATGCTTTTTATAAATGCCGATATGGTGTCGTAATGATTATCTCCGTTCTTATCATAGAATATCGGACGTTTTTGAATACATTCGGAGGCGACATCCAAAGTTATATGAATAAATCCGTCCTCGGCCCTTTCGGTAGTAAGCACTCCCAATTCTATGGCATTGAGGGCCGATCTTGCATCCCCGTTGGCCATATCCGCCAGGAATTCCATGGCGTCATCATCAAGTTTCACTTTATAAGCTCCCATTCCCCGCTCTTCGTCGGTAACGGCTCTTTTAAGCAGGATTTTAATATCTTCCTTATCCAGAGGTTTCAGTTCAAAAATCACGGATCTGGAAACCAAAGCCGAATTCACTTCAAAATACGGATTTTCCGTAGTGGCTCCTATCAGTATAATGGTCCCGTCCTCTACATAGGGCAGCAGAAAATCCTGCTGACTTTTATTGAATCTGTGAATCTCGTCGATGAAGAGGATTGTTCTTTTGCCGTACATGCCCAGATTGTTTTTGGCTTCTTTTATTACATCTTCCATTTCCTTTTTGCCCGATGTCGTGGCATTAATCTGCAAAAAAGCGGCTCTCGTCGTATTGGCGATAACCCTGGCTATTGTGGTTTTCCCCGATCCCGGCGGGCCGTAAAATATAAGCGAACTTAATTTGTCTGCTTTAATGGCACGGTAAAGAAGCTTGTCCTTCCCGATTATGTGCTTTTGTCCTACAACCTCATCCAGTGTCCTGGGCCGAAGTCTGGAAGCCAAAGGTGCCTCCTTTTCCAATGCATTGTTTCTCATATAATCAAACAAATCCATCATGCCACCTCCCGATACGCATACTAACGTATATTACAGTACCTTCATTAATTTGATTGACAACAGCCGCAATCATAGTCATATCACTGAACTGATATATACATTTTATTTTAGAAACGAAGTTTGTACTAGCCTTTTACATACTACAATATTATTCATAACAATATTAATCGTAAATTACATATAAACAGTGCATCTGATGATTAACTGATTCATGCATATTTTCATTACTGAAATATGATCATTTTCTTTTAATAATTATTGAAATATTAATTACATTGTGCATAATAATTATTATATAAAATATAAAGCCGGATATTAAAATAAACTGAGGTGATAAAATGAACCTTCCGAAAGATCCGTACATTCTCCTAAGTTATATCAATACCAAGTTAAGAAACAATTTCCATACACTGGAGGATCTGTGCATGAGTCTGCATGTCAATCAGAATGAACTGACGGCAACTTTGGCTTCCATCGGCTATATCTATGATCAGGCAAAAAATAAGTTCATTCCGAAAGAGTGACATTAATTGCCGCTTGCTTTTTTATCCTCTTGCCGATTCTTCTTATAAGTGAAAAAATAGAATATCCTATTAAAGCGCCTACGGTATCAATGCCCACATCCTTTAATTCACCGCTTCTGCCCGGCACAAATGTCTGATGGAATTCATCGGTCATGGCATATATTGCCGCCAGTCCTATTGAAGCCACCGCAAGCCTGTAACCTTTCAGTCCGGATTTCCGTAAAGGCCAGGCTAATGCCGCCGCAAGCATGGCAAACTCCGTAATATGGGCGCCCTTTCTGACTATATGATCAAGAGTTTCCAAAGCATCCAGCTTTTCTTCCTCTGTTTTTACCCCGCCTGTAATTCTTTCATAAACAGAATAAATATATTTTGATATTGTCATGCTGCTTTGTCCCGATATATCGGCAGTCTTTGACGAAAATGCAAATATTATACCCATCATGAGAACGGCAGGAATCCAATAAAGTATTTTTTTCATTGTCAGCAATCTCCTGAAGCTGTTTCTGCTTAGAATTTACATAGTGAATTATATCATAAGCCGGCCGGAAATCAAACATATGTTTTTAATTGCAATTCAAACATTGCTTATATTATAGGGTACTGCTATAATTAAGCAAGAAACAATGCCGGGAGGACATCAGAATGGAACAAATCATGCAGCCGTATAACACCGTTTTTAAAGGCGGCATAGGCGAAATAGTAATGAAAAAATCAAGATTTATAGCAACGGTAAGTCCGGTTGAATCGGAAGAATCCGCGCTGGATTTTATACAACAATTGAAGAAAAAATACTGGGATGCGACCCATAATTGTTATGCATATATTATAGGAGTGAAAAATCCGGTCATGCGATGTTCCGATGACGGAGAACCAAGCAAAACAGCCGGAAAACCCATGCTCGATGTTCTGGTTGCCAAAGATTTAACCAATCTTGTCGTGGTGGTGACCCGTTATTTCGGCGGAACCTTACTCGGTACGGGAGGGCTGGTAAAGGCATACCAGTCTGCCACAATAGAGGGGCTTAACAATTGTGTTATCATCAGAAAAGAACCGGGAATCCATATGCAGCTGACCACCGACTATAATCTGGTCGGAAAAATCCAATACTATCTTGGTCAGGAAAATTTTCATGTAATTTCTTCCGTCTATACCGATTCAGTAACCCTTGATGTAATCCTTCCTATAGATAAAGCGGACGCTTTCCGCAAAAAGCTCGCCGACCTTTCAAACGGGGCCCTGTCCGCAACTGAAATAAAAAAAACATACTATGCCGTTATAGACGGCCAAGTACATCTTTTATAAAATATGAAATTATAGGCAACAGTTTGTATTTACAAAATCCGAATATTTTCCGTCAAAAAAAAATATCTGCCGTAATTTTACCGTCATAATCGACAGTATAATTACGGCAGATGTATTTTCACTGTATCACCTGGTTGTCCTTGCAATTAAGATGCCCCCCATTTTTACATTTTATACCGGTCTATGTATACGTTCAGTTTATAAAACAATACCTGCTAAACTGTTTCAAGTGTTATCAGGTCGTCAACTATTTCTGCCATAGAAATCGGCGTAACTGTGTTCCGGAACAAAATTCTTGCAATAGCTTCAACCTTGTCTCTGGAAAATGAAATCCCCTCAATTTCTCCAACTTCTGTCTCGCCGTCCAAATACTTTTTAATTTGGAGTCCATAATATGGTTCCTCATTCTCTTCGTTTTGGTGTTCAGTGATGTTATACTCCAGTTTCATAATTCTGTCATCTTCCAAAGTCACTTCGTTGGTAAACAATAAATCCACCTTTTTTATCATTTACTTCTACCCCCCATAATTTAATAAAAAATCCCGAAAACTGCTGATAAACATAATTATACACTGAATATTACCGTATATAAAGTGAAAATTAGCGCAGTTTTCTAGACAGTTCGTTAGATTTCGACACAACTTCACGAATTATATACAATCTTCTGATTTAGTTTCAGATAGATTGATAATATTATAACAATATTTGAAATTTATCATAAAATAAAATACTATTTGGTAATCTTCAATTAAATTTTTGGTATTATAAAACCATATAATGGTAATTATATTAACTGTAAAGATTTTAGACTTTATTTAATTTGAATAATTTGTTATACTCTTTTTAGTTCCTTATCCATGCATTTTGCAATGCAAATTGGAGGTAATTATGAATTACAGTAAAAAAGCAATAGAACTAAAACAAAAATATATAAAATCAAATACCAGACGGCTTACAACAAAATTCAGGATAATTATGTTCCGCTTATGCGTTATTGCGGTTGTCGTTGCAGCTATAATCGGCGTATATGCGGGTGTGGGTTATATAAAAGGTTTAATCGACAGCGCACCTGATATAACCGAAATTGATGTCAGCCCCAAAGGTTTTACCACCAAAGTATACGACAGCGAAGGCAACGTCATCGAAAATCTAATCGGTGCCGAAGCCAATCGTGAATATGTAACCATTGACCAGATTCCCCAATTGGTTCAGGATGCGTTTATAGCTATCGAAGACGAACGTTTCTATGAACATCACGGCATTGATGTTCGCGGAATCCTCAGAGCTTTCTTTTCCGGTATACGAGGCGGAAAATTCGATCAGGGAGCCAGCACGATTACGCAGCAGCTTATCAAAAATCAGGTATTCGGTGGTGGCATGGAGCAAAATTTCCTGGATCGACTGAAACGAAAAATCCAGGAGCAATATCTGGCTGTTCAGCTGGAAACCCGCATTGACAAGAAGCAAATTCTTGAATATTACCTTAATACCATAAATCTAGGCTCCGGTACATATGGAGTCCAGACAGCATCTAAGCGATATTTTAACAAAAATGTCTGGGAACTCAACCTATCTGAAGCGGCGGTATTGGCAGCCATAGTTCAGTTGCCGGTATATCATAACCCCATCACCAATCCTGATAAGAACGAAGCCAGAAGAAATAAAGTGCTCAGACATATGCTGGAACAGGGTAAATGCACCCAGGAAGAATACGACGAAGCCATGGCTGACGATGTATATACCAGAATACAGGCGGTAAACGAAGAATATTCTTCCACTTCATATTACAGTTATTTCGTAGACGAAGTTATAGATCAGTTAATGCAGGATTTGCAGTCCGAACTGGGATATACCCAGGCCCAGGCATTGGATATGATTTATAGCGGCGGATTAAAGATAATAACTACCATGGATCCGACAATACAAAATATTGTTGATGAAGTAATTTCAGACGAATCCTACTATCCAGAACTGGGTATATCTTATTATGAACTGACTTACGCCCTTTCCATTCAAAAAAATGACAAAGAAAAAACAGTAATTCATTACCACGGTTCCGACCTGCTGGATTACTTCAAGGATTATAACGATCCCGATGATTTGTATGCCGACGATAAAAACAGCAAATTCTCCCTGTATTTCAAAGACAAGGATGACATGATGAAAAAGATAGAGGAATTCAAAGAATCCGTTATAGAAGAAGGGGATAAAATACTGGGAGAAAAAATCAACATGGTCATTCAGCCCCAGATATCCTTTGTGGTATTGGATCAGTATACCGGACATGTTGTAGCCATTTCCGGAGGCAGGGGCGAAAAAACCGGAAACCGCACTCTCAACAGGGCAACCGATACGAAAAGGCAGCCCGGCTCCACGTTCAAGGTATTGTCCACTTATCTGCCTGCACTGGATTCCGCGGGATTTACCCTCGCCAGCGTTCAGGACGACTCCGGGCCGTATTATTATCCCGGTACCAAAACAGAGGTAAGCAACTGGAAGTCAAAGAATGAATATGAAGGATTGGTAACCCTTCGGAAAGGCATATACGATTCCATGAATATCGTAACCGTTAAAACCCTGGCCGAAGTTACTCCGAAGGTTGGTTACGAATATCTTAAAAAACTCGGATTTACTACTTTGGTTGAATCAAGAACCGAAGCCGACGGAAGGGTTGTATCCGACATCAACCTGCCTATGGCATTGGGAGGTCTTACGGACGGTGTCACCAATCTGGAATTAACGGCGGCATATGCAGCCATTGCCAACGGAGGGGTATATACCGAACCCATCTTCTATACCAAGGTTCTCGATCATAACGGTAAAGTCCTTCTTGAAAAAGAACCGAAAAAAGAACAGGTAATGAAGGAATCAACCGCATGGCTTCTTACCAGTGCCATGGAAGACGTGGTTAAGAAAGGTACCGGTACGAATCTGAAACTTAAGGAAATCGATATGCCCATTGCCGGTAAAACAGGATCCACATCCGATTATAACGATTTATGGTTTTCCGGATACTCACCGTATTATACCGCCACAGTCTGGGCCGGTTTCGACAACAACAGAACCATGACAGATCGTACTTTTAACAGGGTTATCTGGCGTACCATCATGGAACGGATTCATATTGAAAAAGGACTGGAAAAGAAAGAATTCACCATGCCCAGTTCCATCGTTAAGGCCAAAATCTGTACCAAGTCCGGCAAACTTGCCGTAGAAGGGTTATGTGATCAATATATCGGCGGCAATACGGTTAAAGTGGAGTATTTTGCAAAAGGAACAGAACCTACGGAAAAATGTGACGTACATGTGAAGGCTACCATATGTACCGAATCATCGGCTCTGGCTACAGAATATTGTCCTGCGGATAAACTGAAGGAAGCCGTTTTCCTCGATAAAACCGAAACCGGAGTTACTAATGATACTCCTTACATTCTTCCGAACGAAAAATGTACCATCCATACCGGTTATGATTATGAGGATGAATCGACGACCTACCCTCCTTACTATGAAGATGAAGACGAAGAAGATTATGAAGAAGATTATTATAATTATAATCTGAATTATAATATTCCGTAATTAAACTTACAGCCGCAAAACAGTCTCAAAAAACACCTGCAATGATCATCTTTTTAGAACGGACAAAACTGTTCTTTATGAAGCTTGATCATGGCAGGTGTTTTTTATAATTATTATGATTTCATCTTAGGATTAAAAAACCATGACGCTATATACGAAAAAATCAAGGCTGCGGATATTCCCACCGCCGAAGCGGTAAATCCTCCTTTAAATATTCCTATAAAACCTTCCTGATCGACCGCCTTTTTAATTCCCTTAAACAAGGCATTTCCGAAACCTGTGAGGGGTACATTGGCTCCGGCTCCTGCCCATTTTGAAAAAGGTTCGTATACACCTACCGCTCCCAGCAATGCTCCCAAACATACCAATATAACCATTACTCTTCCAGGCATCAGTTTGGTTTTATCCAGCAATATTTGCGTCAACGCACATATTCCCCCTCCGACCAAAAAAGCAATAAGATAATCCATATTCAATTCCGCTCCTTTCTTTTCTTACCTGGCTTCTACCATAACCGCATGGGCAATGCAGGGTATCGTTTTGCCTTCGTTATAACTGACTTGTGAAAGCAACGCACCGGTCGGAACAAACAATACCCTCTTCCATTTTCTTTCTTTTAACTGCTTTAATACATAACTGGCAAAAGTTATGGCTGAACAGCCGCATCCGCTTCCTCCGGCATGGGTATCCTGGTCTTCCTGGTTAAATATCTCTATGCCGCAGTCCATATGCTGTTTAGTAATGTCGTAATTCTTCTCCTTTAAAAATTCCAACAGTATATTTTTTCCCACATATCCCAAATCTCCGGTAATTATCCTGTCATAGTAATCGGGAGTGATAACAAAGTCCTCAAAATTCTGTTTTATAGTTTCAAAAGCTGCCGGAGCCATGGCTGCGCCCATATTCATGGAATCTTTTATTCCGTAATCGACTATTTTTCCGGTTGTAAATCCCGTAATAACTATGTCAGGTTCATCATCTTTCTTTTTTTGACCCTGCCTGTCCGATATGATAACGGCACCTGAACCCGTAACTGTCCAGGAAGCCGAATAAGGTCTCTGATTACCGTAATCCAGAGGGAATCTGAACTGCTTTTCAGCCCCGGCAAAATGGCTCGATGTAATTGCCATGACTTTACTTGCATATCCACCTTCCACCAGAGTGGCTCCCAATATCATGGCTTCACCCATGGTAGAACATGCACCGAATACTCCGAAAACCGGTATTTCCAGTTCTGCGATTCCAAATGACGTCGCTATAAGCTGCCCCAAAAGGTCTCCGCCTATTAAATACCGAATATCCGAATTTTCAAGTCCTGCTTTAGTAAGGACATGCTGCGCCGTCATTTTCATTAATTCGCTTTCGGCAGCTTCCCAATTATCTTTTCCGAACATCGGATCTTCAACTATCTTATCAAACAGATTCCCAAGAGGGCCTTCTCCCTCTTTTTTACCCGCTATGGAAGCCGCCGCAATAATATAAGGAGGATTTTTAAAAGCAACACTTTGCTTTCCTGCCGTCTTTGCATCGTTTGTTTCATTGCTTACGTTTGCTGACGATTTATTGACGTGTATATTATCAGCCATAATCCCATCTCCTATCCTGCACTTAAGCTTTTATTATCCCGATCATAGGATTTCTATACAATACCAATCTGTTTCAGAATGTAGTAGATCAATCCCAGTACCCAGGACGAAAATATGCCGTATAATATGACCGGACCGGCAATCGTAAAAACCTTACATCCAATGCCGAATACCTGACCTTCTTTCTTGTATTCGACCGCCGGCGCCGCTACGGAGTTGGCAAATCCCGTAATAGGAACCAGGGTTCCCGCTCCGCCGAATTTGGCGATTTTCTGATATATGCCGATTCCCGTAAGAAAAACGGACATGAAAACCAAACAAAGGGTGGTATAGGATTTGGCCAGTTCTATATCGCCGGTTCTGCTTAAAAAGAAATTAGTAAGGCCTTGTCCGATAACGCAAATAATACCGCCTACTATATAGGCTGCCACGCAATTTTTCAAAGTACTGAATGTAGGGGTTACCTGCTTTACGTACTTATTGTATTTCTTATCCCTGACTGTCTTGTCTTTTTCCTGCATTATTTCTGAAATTTTAGTTTTCTGCTTTTCCACTAAAAACAACCTCCCTTAAGTACGGTCAGCATACCTGCTCAATTTTTACATCCACCAGTGTCCCGTCCATCTCTTTAGTCTTTTCATCAGTGAAAAACCCTACGCAAAGTACGACTGCGACAGCCGCAATAATAAGAAAAGTTGCTACAACCAGAAATCTTTTTATTTTCATATTAAAAGCCTCCTTGTTAAAAGCTTTATTTGCGAATTACTTGTTTGTAAAATATAAGCAAACATAACATTAGATCATCTATATGCCTAAAATGGTATCGCAACATTAAAATCCCTGTGCCAATACCCGCTGAAATTTTATCCATAATAAAAGCATCAGTTTTAACATTACTGATGCTTCTTTTTATATATAACCGCTATTATTATGTGTTTTTGGAAAATAACTATACTGGAAAATCAATGCATTAAGCACCCAGTTTGTCTTTTAAAATTTTTAAAATTCTTTTTTCCATCCTTGATACCTGAACCTGGGATATACCGAGTTCCTTGGCAATATCGGTCTGTGTTCTATCTTTAAAATATCTAAGCCTGATTATTTCCTGCTCCCTTTCGTCCAGGGAAGCTATAACTTCTCTTAATGCAAGCTTATCTATCATGTTTTCGCTCTCGTCTTTGGTTTGGGTTAATTTATCAATAAGATATATCGGGCTTCCGTCACTCTGATAAATGGTTTTATATAATGATTCCACTTCGGAACCTGTTTCCAAAGCCATCAAAATCTCGTCTTTTGCAATTTTAAGTTCTTCTTCTATTTCTTCAATCGTCGGTTCCTTACCGTATATGTTAAGGTATTTTTCTCTGAACGCCCTTATTTTAGCGGCATTTTCCTTCAGGGATCTGCTGACTTTGATCATTCCGTCATCCCGTAAAAACCGCTTTATCTCACCGGTTATCATAGGTACCGCATAAGTTGAAAACTTCACATCATACGAAGAATCAAACTTGTCAATGGCTTTTATCAGACCTATGCTTCCTATCTGAAACAAATCCTCCATTTCATAGCCACGGTTTGCAAACCTTCTGACTATGCTCCATACCAATCCTACATTTTCCGCAACAACCCTGTCTCTGGCTTCTTTATCCCCTTCCTTACACCTTTTTATCAATTCAAGCGTATCCACATTAAACCCCACTCCCTTCGATTATGTTAAGGCGTATTTATCCGGTTTGCTGTGTATACCCTTTTATTGCCTGTTTTCCTATGCGTTTTCTCATTCTGACCAATGTACCTTCCCCGACAACGGATTCCACTTCAAGCTCGTCCATAAATGCCTCCATAAAAGAAAAACCCATACCTGACCTTTCCAAATCGGGTCTTGTCGTATAAAGCGGCTCCATGGCCTTATTTATGTCTTCTATTCCTACGCCGTAATCTTCCACTTCTACAGTTAATTCGTTGCCGGAAATAAAACACCTTATGGTAATCGTACCGATTTTATCGGGATATCCGTGGATTATACAGTTGGTAACGGCTTCCGATACCGCCGTCTTAATATCCGCCAACTCTTCAATAGTCGGGTCTAAAGTAGCCGCAAAAGCCGCCACTACCGTACGGGCAAAACTTTCATTCTGTGATCTGCTTTCAAATTCCAAAGTCATCTGATTCGTATTATTCATAATTATCCTTATCCCCTTTCTATATTATCTATTTCAGATTTTGTAACGCGGCCTCCACCGTATCGTATTTTTCAATTATCTTATATAGACCCGATAATCTCATAATCCGGTCTATGGCAGAACCTACATTGGCTACTGCAATTTTTCCCCCTATAAAAACCAGTTTTTTATATCTGCCCATAATTACTCCGATGCCCGCACTGTCCATAAAATCGGTGCCGGAAAAATCAAATATAATATGCTTAACGTGATTTCTATCTATCAATTTATCTGCTTTTTCTCTTATTCTCACTGCATTGTGATGATCCAGTTCGTCATTTACCCTGATAATCAGGCATCTGTGACAGATTTCATAGGTTGTCCCCTCCTTTCCTGAACTTACATCCGGTTTGATATACCTTTTGCCGCTTTGCATGCTTGACCTCCATTCTGTAATATATAGTATTATATTTACATATTATTCCAGTCATAGTCAAGAAAAAAAGACATTTTTTAATGTCTTTTTTTCTTTTTATTCTTATGTATGATAAAACAGAGTTTTATCATTCAGGCAAACTTTCCAGAAAACTTACGGCATCCTGATATCTTCTGGATTCAGGGAAATCGTTGACTACAATCTCATAATATGTACGAGCGCTCTCATAATCCCCGAGGCGGTGATATGACCGTGCAATAAAATAGATTGCATCCACATTGGTCTGGTCATAATTATATGCCATGAACAGTTCATCCAAAGCCTCTTCATATTTATACTTGCTGTACAAGTTATGCCCATTTTCATAATGTTCTTTTGAAACCACCGGAAAGATTTCCTGTTTTAACCGGTCCAAAAGCTGCAGGGCCGTATCCGATTCATATTTGCTTGTATCTGTCGTTCTTAATATTTCTGCAATCTGGGCATAGTCTCTGTCCCTTTCCCTCTTCACAAGCTCATCCATATAAAGGGAAGAAGCTTCAAACAGAGGATCATAAATCTCCGGATTGACTTCAGGTATTTCAATGCTGTCAAGTTCGGCCTGCAATTCATTGATTTTCTGCTGTAACTGGGAATTTTCATCCTGAAGGTTGGCTATAGCCTTCTCTTTTTCTTCCAATGCCGCCAGCCCGGCATTATAGTCAACATAATCCTGATTGTCACCCGCTACATTTTTTTTCTTTATAGACGGAACAATCAGAAATGCGGTTACCGCAATTCCTATAATCACACCTATAACCAAATTTACAAAAGCCATTACATTTGGCTTATCTTCCCTGTATGAAATAACAGGCATAACGGATGAATTTTCGTTATCTGAACCGTTGGCCCCCTCCTTTACAGAGTCGGGCTGCTGATCAAGTTCCTGCATGTATCTTAAAGTAGTTGTATTCGACACGTCTATTCTGGACGCTCTTAAAAGATATTTTTTGGCCTTTTCCGTATCACCCGTTTTCATGTATATCAATGCAAGCAGATGATAAGCCCTGATAAAATGGGGATTTAACTGAAGGACTCTTTTCAGCTGAATAACGGCCAAGTCTTCGCTTCCCTGTTTGGCGTATGCCAATGCGTTATTATACCGTTTTATTGCCTGGTTTAACGCATCGAGCCTTGTGGGATTATCCTGGACTGCAGTAATATATCTGTCCGCATCATTGTCATTTGGGCAAAAATGTCTGCTGATCACCCATTCACTTAAGGCAGCTACGGTTTCACCTGTCTCAAAATATACCAGCCCCAGCAAGTTTCTGGCATTGGTATTCTTTTTATTCAGTTCAAGGCTTTTTCTCAATGCAATAATAGCTCCCGATAAGTCTCTGACCTTTGCTTTTTCAAGGCCGATATTGTAATACATATTGGAAGCCCTGTATATTTTCCTGTATAGCGTTAAATCCTGTCCGCAGCGTTCGCACCGATTTTTCTTGTCAGAAACATTGCTTTGGCAATTAGGACAAACCATAAAATCCTCACCTAACTTCACTTATCAAAATGAATTGTGTTTTCTTTTTCCTTTAATATCATTTTTATAATGTCCGAGATATCGGTCAAATCATTATTGTTTATAACGTCTTCGGCTTGTTCTATTTCGGGGCTTGGTTGAAATTTTTCGATTTCTTCTTCAAAATTAATCATATCCATATCTCCTTATCTGTGAATGATGATTACAGAATTGTGGAATTATGATTACAGGATAACTTAAGCTTATCCGTATTCTATTATTCTATTTATCATCATACTCATAATACTGGTAAAAATCAAGTGTTTATGCCATGCAAATTTATTTTTTCTGTATACTTTTTACATCATTTTACACGGACTATCCGAAAAACACAAAGAGGGTATAATCATATTTTAAAATGCTTGATACTTGACTATGTCGACAAATAGTTTACAATAAAAAGTACTTAATCCGGTTTATTAATTATATAATATAAAACCAGAAATCATTATATAATCTAAAATTAATATAAAATATGATATTCTATAATTGAAATGCCTGAAGAAATGTTTGAAGCGAAACTGTCAATCATTGCCTTGTCGGTCGAGGTAGTATTATGATAAAAACAACCATTAAACTAATTGAAATGTTATTAAAAAAAATAAGGGATGATCATGTATCTGCCTTTTCAGCCCAGGCGGCATTTTTCATAATCATCTCCTTTTTCCCCTTTATCATGTTTTTATTGAGCATTGTTCCGCTTTTTAATTTGCAGGAAAGTACGATCCTGACGATTTTCACCCGGATTTTTCCCAAAGCTTTTAATTCATTTATTGTACGGATTATTACCGAAATTTATGATACCTCCAATAACGGAACCGTGATTTCCCTCACTGCTATCACGGCCCTTTGGTCCGCAGGAAAAGGCTTTCTTGCCATCATGAAAGGTTTAAATTCCGTATATGAAATTGAAGAGACAAGGCATTCCATATTCTTAAGAATTATATCCACCTTTTATACTCTTATTTTTGCCATAATGCTGATTATCAGCATAACCATATTTGTATTCGGTAATAAATTATATATCTGGATAACCCAGCGTGTTCATGTACTGCATGATTTGGCTCTCGTAATAATCAGCCTGAGGACTATGGTCGGTTTGATTACGATGTTTGTTTTCTTTTTGATAATTTATAAGTTTGTGCCCAACCGAAAAACCAGACTGTCCAAAGAAGTGCCCGGCGCCTTTGTATGTGCCGCCGGTTGGATGGGTTTTTCATATGCTTTCTCGTATTATATCGACCATTATTCAAATTATGCGTCCATGTACGGAAGCCTTACAACCATTGTTTTATTCATGCTTTGGCTGTATTTCTGCATGAATATCCTGTTTATCGGTGCGGAAATCAACATATTGCTCCAAAACAAAGAATTAATACGTAAGGTAAAACAGTTATATCAAAAACCTTCCGAAGAAATTACTTTTGATAAATAATCCGTTACCGCTGTTGACATTCGGCAGGATTCGAATTATTGGCATAAACCAATTGACCGGTACAACAGGATCGGTACAACAGTGACGGATATTAATCTAATTCGAAATATTACTGATAAATAAAACCTATATCTGTTCCTTTATAAAAATATGACAATATCTCTTCATAATTTTTCCCGGCGTCGGACAATGATTTTACACCGTTCTGGCTTAAACCCACTCCGTGTCCGTAACCTCCTCCGGTAAGTGTTATACTGACCAGCTTTCCGTTTTCTTTCTTCTGCTCAATGAAGAAAAAGGCACTGGGCAAAATAGTCAGATTATCTATCCCTTTTTCGTCCAGCCGATATACCGTAGCGTTAACCGGAGCCAAAAGGGTTCTGATATTATATTCAGTCATGACTTTAATTGTCTTTTCCGTTCCTTCTATTATCAGTTCATATACAATTCCTCCGGTACCTCTTTTGGCCACGGATATATCTACAATATCACCAATCGTTTTTACAGGTATGCTTTCATATACCGCATCCTTATCGGTCGGTTTTTTATCGACCAGGGTTTTTATCAGATCGGGATTAGCCTTGTATCTTTTAGCCAGTTTTTCGTCTATATTTTTCTTAATGTCATCCGCATTTATAGTTACATTCCACCTGTACCAGCCAAAACCGCTGTCATAAGTATCGTATTCCTTATCGAGGATAAAGCTTCTGAAATTATCCTCATTGAATAAATCGTTATAAATCGCATTCTTCTGATTTGAAATCACATTCTCGCTTTCTTTTTCAACCGCCAGCAGCCTTCCTTTCAGAAACTGGTACTCCTTCCCGTTGGGCCACACGTATTCCACATCGGTTGTATGTCCGCAGGAAGTCGAAAAATAATATGCCGTAATCACTTCTCCTTCATACTCCACGACTTTTCCGTATGTTTCCTTGACCGCAAGGATGGATTCTTCGTTTTCCTCTATATTGTTATATACCTGAAACGCCACGCTGTCGTCCACATGAGCGCCGTATTCACTGAGACTGTTGGCCAAAAGATGACGGTATGCATAGCTTCTTGCACAAACCGCCTGGACTTTTAATGGCTCAAGGCCGTAATATGTGGGCATTTCACTGGGGATGACGGCATACAGGTATTCCTCGAGCGGCAATTCATTCACAATCAGAAGGCCCTGGTCTTCCTGTGTAATCTCTATCCTTCCCCTGTATTTGGGGTTACCCGTGGAACGTTCTACAGAAAGCAGTTTAATTTTTCCTTCTTCCGATACCGGTTCTATTATTACTCTTCCAAAAGAAAGCATCTTGTCGCCGGGTTCCAAAGTCAACGTTTCGTCGGCACCGTATCTGGTTTCACTTTCGCCTACCCTTACCACATAATCCGATGTTGCCCCCAGTTCAACCTTGCTGTGGTATATATCTTTGTAACCTGTGGTATGAATAAGCACCCTGATATTTTCTGCCTTTATGCTTTCCCTGATTAAAGCCGCGCTAATTTTTCCTCCCGATACCACAAAATCAGTTACATCATAACCGACCAAAATACCGTTGGTCTGCTCCATAGAAAGTTCCCCATATAATTTATAAATTTTGTAATCTTCATCCAACGGTATTTTCCCGTAACCTTCGATTTCAATAAAGCCATCGCCGGAAAGCAGCACTTTTCCCTGGATAATATCAGGCTTTATACTTATACCAACCACTTTTTCATTTTCAATTATGATATCCCCGACTACTTTTTCTATATCCTGAGAAAGTTTGAACCTGGTCTGAAAGTCTTTATGTATTCCGTTTATAAAAGCTGCGACTTTAAGATTTTTGCCTTCTTTAATCCAGGCATTTTTTATCGTAATTTTATCTTTATATATATTACTGATATATATTATTTCTTTATTACAGGTCAGGACTTCGACACCTTTGTTATTGAAACGCTTAAGTATCTCCTCTCCGGTAAGCCTGTCACAGGATCTGTCCGTTTCCGGGTCAAAAAACTTTCCGTAATCTATCGCATTTTGATAATAGTACCTGCCCCTGTCGGTGACTATTCTGTCCTTGCCGTCTTCGGTAATCTCATGATCAAGGATAAAAAGCACCTCGTCCGTTACAATTTTTTCGTCATCAGGCAGTAAATCAAGGATAGCTTTATATAATTCCAGGAACTGGGATATCTGCATCTCACTGTCGGCTTTCAAAAAATCAAAAGAAAGGGCTCCATATACGCCCTGCAGTATTGGCTTTTTGGTTATAAGCTTGTCAATCAGAAACTTGCACTCCCCCAACGTCAAAGCTTCATTGGGCGATTCGGTGACGGTTGCTTCTATAAGTCCCATTCTCCATACGGCGTTGACATAACTGTCATACCATCCGGACATATCTTCGTCCGCATAGATTATACCCATAGCCAGGGCTTCTCTGCTTGTCTTATCATATTCCAGAAAGCTAAGCAAACGGTAGGCTTCCGCCTTAGATATGACATTTTCCTGAACAGCTTCATCCTGTTTTTCTTCTTCTGTTAAAATCCTTCTGATGATATTGACAGTCAGCACCGTTATTATAACCAGAATGCACACGCCTATTATTATTAATTTTTTCTTTATATTGACCATATATCCCACTCTCCCGTCAAAGCAATACGGCTCCTTAATAACCATATAACGGACTTTTAATCCCATATGCTAATATATTATGTCGGTGTGCGGAATATTCGTACAAGTTGGATATTTCGGTATATACAGTTTAAACAGAATAAAAAAGTCTTGTCAGGAATTATCCCGTAAGGCTTGGGTCCGTCTGTGATAACAGCGTACCATGTTGCCGCTGTTTTCTTCTATCTCGCCGATAAACTCCCATCCGCAGCGCTCGTAAAAATCGGTATGATCCGTGATAAGATAGACATCGTTTACACCGTGGTTATATAAATCGTTGCATGCCGTATCCATCAACCTGCGGGCTATACCTTGGCGGCGGTACGGTTCCTTAACATAGACCGCGCATATATTCGGTCTTAAGTCGGGCCTTTTGTGAAAATCATTTTCTATGATTCCAAGGCCTGCTATAATTTCATCGCCCTTTAAAACAATGTACCACTCCGGTACTCCTTCTTTTGCCGTCAGGCTTTCATACATACTGTCAAGATAAGCCTGTACCGGTACGCCCCATTTGCCGTGAAAAAAGTCGGCAGCTTTTGCAAACAGCTCCGGATGCGAGCTTAATTTTATTAAGTTCACGAAACTCCACCTCTTAATTCTGTTATTTTTCCAAAAAAAATCCCTTATGGATTACAACATCATGATACCATAAGGGAGTTTACATCACAAGCTCGTATGATTTGGTTTGGAGCCAAATATAAGCCGTGATTATCCGATTACATCACTCATCGAATACATGCCCGGTTTTTTCCCGTGCAGGAATTTTGCCGCCTGAATGGCCCCTTTGGCAAATATCGCCTTGGAATATGCCGTATGCCTGATTTCGATTACCTCATCGTTACCAGCAAATATAACTTCATGTTCCCCGACAATGGTCCCCCCGCGGACGGACGATATGCCAATTTCATGCTTTTGCCTCGGAGCCCGGATACCCGTGCGATCGTAAACATATTCATAATTATTGTTTAACACCTCGTTAATGGCATCGGCTAAGGCAAGGGCAGTCCCTGAAGGAGCATCCACCTTCTTATTATGATGTTTTTCAACTATCTCGATGTCAAAACCTGATGAAGCAAGTATTATAGCCGCTTCCCTCACTAATTTGGCTATCAGGTTTATTCCCACGGACATGTTTGCCGAGCGAAGGATAGGTATTGCCTTTGAAGCCTCTTCTATAAGAGCCTGATCTTTCTTTGTAAATCCCGTCGTACAAAGTACTATTCCGATTCCACGGTTTACCGCAAAATCAAGCATATCCCTGATATTGGCCGGTGAAGAAAAATCTATGATGACATCGGCATTGACATTGCACTGTGCAAAACTCGGAAATACAGGGTAGGTATTCTCTTTGGCTGTCGATATATCGACTCCGGCCACAATAGTTGCGCTCTCGTCTTCGTTCAGCAGCTCAGTAACCACCCTTCCCATTTTACCGTTACAGCCACGTAAAATAATATTTGTCATATGTTTCCTCCGTTCGTATATTCCGGTTTTCTTATGCTACCGTTTTGATATTGCACCTGTTTAACTCGTTCCTCAGTCTTTCAAGATTGGCAGGTTCCATTTCCGTTAAAGGCAGACGGGGTTTCCCTACATTAAATCCCATCAGATTAAGGGCAGCCTTTACCGGAATAGGATTAACCTCACAAAACAGAGCATTGATCAGATGCAGATATTTAAGTTGAAGTTCCCTGCTGCCGTCTATATCGCCCTCCAGATACTTCATAACCATATCATGGGTTTCCTTCGGAGCCACATTGGACAATACGGAAATTACTCCTATACCGCCCAGGGACAAAACGGGAACAACCATCGCGTCATCACCGGAATATAAATCAATCTTTCCTTCAGTCAGGCACATGAGTTCCGCCACCTGTGTAATGCTGCCGCTGGCTTCCTTTATCCCGACAATATTGTCCACATTCTTTACCAGTGCTGCGACCGTCTTAGGCAGGATATTACAGCCTGTTCTGCCCGGTACATTATACAGTATAACAGGAATCGATACGCTTTTCGCGATAGCCGTAAAATGGGCTATAAGGCCGTTCTGAGTAGCTTTGTTATAATACGGTGTAACAAGAAGCAATCCGTCGGCTCCGCATTTTTCGGCTTCCTTTGACAGACGGATAGCCGTCTCCGTGCAATTGGATCCGGTCCCAGCAATCACTGGCACTCTTTTGTTTACTTTCTCAACAGCAAACTTTATACATTCCAGATGTTCTTCTTCGGTAAGTGTGGATGATTCTCCCGTTGTTCCGCAGATTATTATGCTGTCGGTTCCGTTTTCAATCTGATAGTCAATCAGTTCACCAAGCTTCCCATAATCCACTTCATTCTTTGAATTGAAAGGCGTTACGATAGCAACACCGGCTCCTTTAAAAATGGCCATAATGACACCTCCGTTTTAATTTGTTAATAACAAAACTCATGTTATTTTCCCACGATATAATACGGTAACTTAATTGCCGTGTTATATAATATGCCTTTATTGCATTTAAAGAATCTGGCCTGAGTATACTGTAAAGGCAATCATACATTATTATCTTTAATTTGCCTTAAGTCTCTGCAACCGGTTTAAACCGGCAAAATTCATTTAAGGTGTATTTTATCGGATAATTCCTTACCGAACGGGAATTTCTGATAATTTTCTAATCATAACTACCCGTCAAACGGGTGGTTTGCTCTGAGGCTATAAGCCTCTGTTACCGGCCAGCGCCTAAAGACGCTGGCTTTCACTATGTTCAAGCCACTATGCCCTTGACTCGTCGCCGCC
>Ga0134104_1000508_pt1 | contig 45569 bp, 21 predicted proteins | sample 15_3_2metaG_FD_94455 | JGI IMG/M metagenome (GOLD analysis project Ga0134104, IMG submission 94455) | Switchgrass degrading microbial communities from high solid loading bioreactors in New Hampshire, USA - 15_59_3.3_214_A2 metaG | ecosystem: Engineered > Bioreactor > Semi-continuous > Anaerobic...
ATCTTAACTCTGATGAGTGGCATGCTGATGAAACTGTTGTTAAAATTAACGGCAAAAAGTATTATGTTTGGTTTATTATTGATTCTGAAACAAGGTTTGTGATCAGCTTCCATCTGTCTCCTTACAGAAGCTCTCCACAAGCTTTCAAGCTTTTTTGTAATGCAAAAAAGTTTGGAACTCCTGCTTGTATTGTTACTGATAGATATTGGTCGTATAATGTTGCCACTAAAGCTTCCTTTCCAAATTCCGAGCACATTAAAGTGCAATCTTTTAAAGATGATATATCTAACAATATCATTGAATCCTTCAATGATACTTTTAAGGCCTGGTATAAATCGAAACGTGGTTTTGGTTCATTTAAAAGTGCCAACAACATGATTGCTACTTTTATTTTCTTCTATAACTTTATACGCCCTCATTCATCTCTCAGTAACCTTACACCTGCTCAGGTTGCCGGTGCAAACTACAATGATAAAGACAGATGTAATTGGCTTTTAACCGCTTAACATATTTACTTTTCAATGTTCATACCCTGTATATGGCAGGGCTTTTTGCCATGCATTTCTTTGCCTTGCAGCCCTTAATTATTATTCAGCTATTAAAATTTTGACTGTCAAGGACGGGCTTTGCCCGTTCATTTTATCCTTGACTGGCAAAATTTTAATAGCTATCATTCTTTTGGGGCTGCATTCTCTAGAATTCTTTAGATATTTTATGAGAAATCCAGCTCTTTTTTCATTTTTACTTAACAGCTCCTTTATTTTTTAATGGTTCGATACTTATTGGGAGTGATCCCCATTAACTTTTTAAAAATGCGAATATAAGTATTTGCATTAAGATACCCTACTTTTTCTGAAATCTCATTAATGGTTAAATTAGCGTTCATCATTAACTCAATAGACTTGTTAATACGAACTCTATTGATATATTCTAACAACCCAACACCGGTTTTGGCTTTAAAAGCATTTGACATATATGTTGGGTGAAGGTTAAAATGTTCAGCAATGGATGAAACACTAAGACTATTATCACTATATACCTTTTCAATATAGCTGATAACATTATCAATAAAAGTATTATTTGTAGGGGTATATTTACTACAAATCTGCTTAATGGCATCCGATATTAGAATATACATGTTCTCTAAATTTCTTGCGTTTGTTAATTCCTCTAAAAATTTCTCCTCATCAAACACCTCCTTGCTTAACTCTTCCTCACAACAAAACCGAATTAAAGCAGCTGCAATATCATAGGTAATGCAATGTAACCTTTTAATATCTTGTATGTTGTCCCTGGGTTCTAAATAAAGAACACTATCAATAAGTTGGATAGCTTGTTGTGTATCCCCAACTTTAAGAAAATTAATGAGCCAATCTTCTCGTTCTTTTGTAAAACTGTATTTAACATCTTTTTGTATGTCAATATCTTCCGGAGTGATAATAATCTCTTCTCCCAAGACATATTTATACTCTACATATTCGATTGCCTGTCTATAGATTCTATGTATATCGGAAATTCCCATTCCAATATTACTGATGGAAATCGTCGTTTTGATACTTAACTGTTGACTTAAAAACTTCTGTATAAACTTACAGTTTTCAACCAATATTTCTTTTGCATTGGATAAATTTTCTGATGATAATGACACCAAAATGGTTGGTATTTCCTCTGTTTCGGCAAAATACCCTCGATTTCCCTTCTCCGCAATGACTTCTTCTGCTACATTTTTAATTGCAAACTTTACTAATCCAATCTCTGTACTCATTACTTTTTGATTTTTGTTCTCTAGAAACTCTTTATAATCTTCAAGAGCAATGACAATGACTGCAAAATAATCACTTAAAAATTCAATTCCATATTTGTCAACCATCCCTGACTGAATTTCTTCATAAACTTTTACATGACCATGCAAAAGCCTACTTATGTTGATAGAAACAAATTGTGAATTTTGTTTATGTAAAAGAATTGCATGGTCTTCATGCTCTTTTACCAGTTTATCTATCAGAGAATCAATCATTGAAATTTCATTTGCTGATGTACCTTCCCCTCTAACAGCTTTTAATCGCATAACAATTTTATCGATAACGGTATAATTTTTTTTGGAAATTACCCATAACGTCCATATACAAAATGCGCTCATTAGTATAATAATCCCCATATATATAAACGGAGTTGGAGAAGTCGTAAATACATCGTATAGTTTTACTGCGACCACAAATTTATACTTTAAATCCTGAGAAGTTGCATGATTGATTATATAACGATTCCGACCACTTCTTACCACTTCATCTTTAATACTTTGTGACAATACCGAAAAAATTTCTCTATTCCCCGGGCCATAAACCAACTCCTGGTTTGTATCGTATATAATAAAATATGAGTCCTCTATTTCTTGTAAATAATCAATCGGAGCAAAATCTTGTACTGCCATTACTGCATAGTTATTACTACTTTCCTTGCAAAGCATTGTTGTATGTAAAAAACTTTGATAATCATGCCCCCCTTTGTCAAAAAAAGTAATTGAATATAAATTATATTCAACATCAAGACTTTTCCCAATCATCCTTTTCCAATCAGAAAAACCTATATTACTATTAGAATAATTTTTTTTCCAAAAATTAAGCGGCGTAAAATAACCATCTTCATTTACTACAATATCAACCCTTTTCAAATAAATAAAAACACTGTCCTTAATATCGAATTTATACCTATAATTTAAGATTTCTGAGGAAAGCTTTGACAAAACCTCCTTGTCATAACTTGTATTTACATCAATCAGCGACATTGCCTGCTTAACAACAAGACTATTTTTAAATTGATTCGCTGAAATTGAATTGGCTTTTGCTTCTTCTTCGACACTTTTGACGATATTTCTAATTTGCAATTGACCTAATTGAACTCTTTCTTTATTGATCGATGTCTGCATGTAAAACCATAAAAGAACGCACATTATTATTGGAACTATAAGTACAACCAAATAAGATATAAACCATTTAATTTTTGCATTGATCTTCCTTGAACCGAATCTTGAAATTTTAAACATTCAGCAGATCCTCCTTGATAGCATTTATAAGTTTGACTTAGCTTGAAATATACCTATTGTATGCCTGTTGCTGTATCCTGATTGCTTCTTCAATGCCAAGATTCTCAAGTTCAATGAAGAACATATCTATATCATTTAACTCCAATTGTCCATTAATAAACTTGGTTGCCATTTCTGCTTGAGCTGCATATACATTTTCCATGATACTTGCTAATTTACTACTTTCCGCTTCTGTCAATATCATTAATGGCAAAACATAATCTTTTGCGTCCGTATAAGACCAGATTTCAAGTGCCTTTTTCTGCGGAGGCAGTTGGTAATACTGGTCTATATAATTTATATCTTGTATAAAAGGGCCATAATAAGCCGCCCTTGCGTACCTTGCAATTTCCCCTCCTATGGTGCCTCCTTCTGCAACATTTGGAAATAAAACATTTTCAGTATATTTTGGTATTCCATCGTCCATTGTATATGAAATACCTTCAATACCAAAATTATATAGTTTTTTGCCGGCAGTAGAATATCCAAAATCCAATACTCTTGCTGCCAGCTCTATATTTTTACATTTGGCACTAATAACTGCTCCGTATCTATCAACAGTTCCATTATATTGACCAATTCTAGGCCCTTTTCCTTTTACCAAAGACGGATACGGAAGAGGTTCAACATCTGCACCTACTACATTTTGTTGAAGAATAGGAATCCAAGCCCCAAAATGTCCCCCAGCCGACGCATATACAATGGCAATTTTTCCTTCCCCAAACTCTTCACCTAATCTATTGAAATCATTATCCGTAAAATTCTTATCTAAAAGACCATCTTTATACCATTTTGCAAGTAAAGTTATATATTCTTTAAACTTTGGTTCATAACAGCCAAACTTGACAATTCCATCTTCAAGATAAAATCCGGTTATAAACCCATATGCCCCACTTAAAGACGCACTATCTCTTCCTATCAAATCATTTTGTAAAATACTAATTGGAATTTCAACATTCATTTCCTTAAATTTATATAAAAGCGACTCCAATTCGTCAATGGTGGTTGGTATTTGCCGAACCCCCACTTTTTCCATCAAGTCCGAACGAACCATAAACCCACGAAAAGTACTAAGTCGTTTATCCCCTCTCATCATAGGGTAATATGCATAATCATTTTCGGGAGTTTTTATACTTTTTTCAATTTCAGGATTTGTTATAAGATACTTTTTAAAATTTGGTGATACTTTTTCTATAACATCATTAAGACGAATAATGTGACCCTCTTTAATTAGTTTACTTAAACCTCTCTCCGTATCAGTAAACCAGGCACTTTCAATAATATCCGTAGTTGTACCTGATTCAAACATTAACCTTAAACGGGAATTTGCCTCATTTCGAGGTGGATGTACAAATTCTATATTAACACCCGTTTGCCTTTTTAACTCTGCCGCAAAAGGTGTATCATTTAGACTTCCATAATTTTTTTGAACAAGTGAATGTAATTCAACCCACCATGTTATTGTTTCATTTGTTTCTAATGGATATTTATCCGATGTTTTAATATGTTTAATTACTCCGAATGTTTTTAAATTATCTTTCTTATAAAAAACTAGAACTAAGCCAAATACAACTGTAATGAATAATAAAGCGGATAATGAAACAATCATTTTCTTTTTCAAAACATTACACTCCTCTCTCGCTTAAGCTAATAATAACATCACAGTTTTTATTTTTCAATCGCTTATTTTTTAGATTATATACCAAAACACATATATCTGTGCTTTTTGCGTTGAAAATCAATGGATCTGACCATAATTAAAGTACACGTACAATATCGCCAACTATGGCATTAAGATCAATCAATTGTTAACAAAAAACTTTCAGATTTAAAATAATAAACTAGAAATAACATCGGTATGATATAATAAATATATAATAATTCCGACCATCAGGGAGGTGGCGAATATTACTCTAACCAAACTTGCGAAATTGGCAAACGTTTCTGTTTCCACGGTATCCAAGGCATTTTCCGGTAGCAAGGAAATTAGTAACGAAACTCGGGAAATGATCTTTCGAATTGCCAAAGAAAACAATTGCTTTGATAAATTTTATAAAAATATATATAACAAAACCGTTATTGCAATCATTTGTCCCGAATTCCGCAGCAGATATTACGGCAACTACATTTCTCTTTTAGAAGCTGAAATTTCTAAAAGAGGTGCAACCATACTTGTCGGGTGTACAGACTTTGACATAAATAAAGAAAATGAACTATTAGAATATTATACAACTTATGCTAAAGTAGATGGTATCATCATCGTTTCTCCACTATCCGACAGTATTAGTAACTATTCTGTACCCATAGTCTCTTTTGACTTATGCGATGGCATTGACTCCATTTATTACAATATGGAAGACTCCGTATATGAAGCCATTCAATATTTATATGATATGGGACACAAAAATATAGGTTTCATCGGTGAAACCTTAACACACTCTAAAGAAAATTATTTTTATAGCGCAATGAATAAGTTGGGACTTGAGGTTAACAAAAATTTTGTTATCATTAGTAAAAATCGATTTGAATATGCAGGATATTCATCCATGGAACAACTTTTTAACAATAAACAATTACCAACCGCTATACTGGCAGCCTATGATTATATTGCAATTGGTGCTATGCATAGTATACAAAGTCACGGCTTAAAAATTCCGGATGATATATCCATCATAGGAATGGATGATATTGAAGAAGCTGCTTATTTAAATCCACCTCTAACAACCATTAAGACCTTTAATCAAGATGCATGTGATTTGGCATTGGATATTATATTTAAAAAAATTTCAAATCCATATTTTAAAGCAAAACAAAAAACACAATTGCAATCAACGTTGATAAAACGAAACTCCGTTTCCATCGCACGTGAATAATTTCGAAAATTTTTCGTAAGGCAATTTGTTGCCATTTATATAACATAATTTACCTTTAAATACTAAATAAAAAGATCAAGCAATTGCTTGACCTTTTTATTTAGTATCCGTCTTATATTTAAAATGATGTTATATGGAAGTGCCATTTTATATGAATCTTTTTTAGTTTTATTCTTTTAAGTAGTTAATAATAAAATCAAGATCCTCAGTAGGAACTCCAACCTCATTTGCAAGATAATTATATATCTTTTCTTGTAATGTATTTCCTGTATAATTGTCAAGCGTATTCACATACCTGCTTGAAATGGATTCTATATTTCTTATGCCCTGTTTTGAAAAATTGGTTATTAAATAATCTCTTATTAAATCTTCTTTGCTTACACCAAGCAAACCATTCAGCAAATATGTAATAACACCGGTTCTGTCAGCTCCCACAGCGCAATGATAGGTAATGGGATAATTACTTTCATCTGCCAAAATCTCAAAGATCTTCTTGATGGACTCAAGGTTGCCTGACAAATAATCATCGTCATATCCCATTGGACAGTGATAATAATTAACATTAGATCCAAGAACGCTTTCCGATTTTCCTGGTGCAAAAGTTGGATCTGTACCATTATCTTGCCTAAAATCTATCTCTGTTTTTATTCCCAACTTGTTTATCATAAAATCTTTACCGCCGTCACTAATAAGAGTCATGGCCTTTTGAGAACCGCTGTCATAAGAATCAAATTTTGCTGTCCTATATACCATTCCTTGTTTAACTCTTTTACCGTCAGATGTCGCCCAGCCTCCTATATCTCTTGCATTTTCAACACTTCCTTGGATATACAAATTTCTCGGCGCCACATCATTGGTCATAAAAGTTTGAATTTCACTTGTATATACAATATTACCATTTTTAACAGCACTCACTGTCCAGTAATATCTTGTTCCAACTTTAAGATTATATACATCAAACCAATTGCTGCTTGTTGTGTATGTCCAAGAATTGGACATATCACTAGATTCACTTACTTTGAGCAAATATTCGTATCCTGAAGAACCATACCATTTAAACGTTATTGGATTAGGCAAATCCAATGGTGCTTCTCCTACAGCATATTCTTCAATTTTATCGTATGTCGCTTCAAGATATGCCTTCATTAAATCCGTATGAATATCAACCCCATCTTTTATCGGATATGGGTACACTTTCTTTTTAAAATCAATTTTCTTTACAATAGCGGAAACAGAGCTATGTTCCCATACGAATAGATAACAATTATCCCCTTCAACACCCATGCGCGGAAGTTGCAATGTCAAAGTAACTGAGTGATTATCAGGGGTTAAGTCAACCTCCTGCATATTTATTGCTTGAAGTTTTCCGTTAGACGAAAATGCCGCAAGATATATATCTGCATATCTGGATACCTCTTTACCGATAGTAAAATCAACATTTGCAGTTATACTGGTAGCGCCCGCAAGTGTATCAATCTGTGTACCATTCTCATCACTAAGTGAAAAGGAATGAATTTCAAATACATCTGCATCCGGTTCTTTTTCGGCTAAACCAAAATAAATATTATCTACGATGGGTGCCAGAGTAGTCCACAATGTTGTAGAATCAGATTTTTTTAAGTCAAACACAATTCCACCTATATTACGAAGTTTATGGGAACCACTCTTTTGATAGATTATCTCATTATCTGTTGTGTCAACTATTTTGCAAATATAAGTGCCTTCATCCAAATCAAACCACGCACTAACCGCAAGCCATTTGCCCTTATATTTTTGGACTTGGTCATTTGTAAACAATTCAAATCCATCAACAGCGGTTGAATGTGTGTATTTATCGTCCCTAAACACAGCCAGGCTCTGCTTGGATAGGGAGCTTTGGATTTTTAAATTCATGCTGAAATATATAAGTCCTTTCATTGGCCGAACATCTGCGGGAATATAAGCTTCAAATGTTCTTGACTGCTGAGCCGATTCTGCACAGGTATACACCGCAGTACCACCGTTGTATCCGCTTGTAATTGCACCAGCCCAGTCATTTGCTCCCCAATAGGAAATGCAAACTCCGTCTGTAATTCTGTTTCCTCGAGGAAATTCAGCTTGAAGCGATTGCTCTGTCCGCCCCTCAAAATCCTCACTAAAAAGTTCTTTTATGTTGATATAATTCGGTTCCGGAATCTCAGGCACACGTACCTTGCCGATATAAATATTATCAACGATCGGTGCAAGTCCGGTCCACAATGTTGTAGTATCGGATTTTTTCAAGTCAAATGCAATACCGCTTACATTTGCAAGTGTCTGTGTTCCGTTACCTTGCTTTATAATGCTGTTATTTGTTGTATCGGTTATTGTATAATTATAAGTATCTTCATCCAAATCAACCCAGATATCTACAGCAAGCCATTTGTTCTTATGGCCGCTAATATCGCTATTTTGAAATATGGTTATTCCATCCGGATCAGTACCTTTGGTATATTTGTTGTCTTTGAACACATATAAACTTTGCTTTGAAAGAGAGCTCTGAATTTTTACATTCATACTGATATGTACCTTGCCATCAGAAGGACGTTTTGCTGCCGGGACATAGGCCTCAAATGATCTTGTCTGAGAATCCGTTTCGGCACACGTATACACCGCAGTACCACCGTTATATCCATCTGTAATTGCACCTTCCCAGTCACTTGCCCCCCAATAGGAAATTAAATACCTTACTCCATCTGAATCTGAATCTGAAATTCTTTTTCCACGAGGATAGTCTTCTTGAAGCGAAGCCTCGGTTCGTCCTTCAAAATCCTCACTGAAAAGTGTTACCTCCCCATCTTTTGTAATGGTATCACGGCTTGCCATAGAAAATTCAGACGGCAAAATTGCCATAACAAATGATAACAGGATCAAAAATGATAAAAGACGTTTTTTCATGGTATATCCCCTTCCTAATAATTTTATGTATATTATGCCATTGCTTAACTTTACATCTCAAGAGCTTATCCTTGACATAAGGGTATATTATTGTCCAAACAATAACATTATACGTTAGAATTATTTTCGAAAATTTTTCGTAAACCAATGTGTTGACCGTAAAAATCAGGTGTGTTAGTCTTTATATGAGCATTATTCATAGAAGGAGATGTGACAATGGATTCAGTAAATTATAACTCACCTGATTTTAAGCGGTCAAGGAATGCCTATGTAGCCCAATGTGCCTTCGAATACTTCATTTCCTTATTAGTAGGAGACGTGTTTTTAGCAAAACTTCTTTCAAGTATTGGCATAAGTGATGCACTTACAGGTATCATTTCTTCTTTTATCAGTGTTGCGTTTGTTATACAGATTATGTCTATCCCTTTGGCAAACTCCAAATTAGGGAGCAAGAAATTAGTGTTGATATTCGACACCATCAGTCAATTGCTTTTCTGCGGAATCTACTTTATCCCTTTCCTGCCGCTCGGGAAAGAAGCAAAAACCATATTGGTCATGATGGCTATTATGGTTGCGTATGCAAGTAACTATTTAATTTTATCCATTTGTTTTAAATGGGCAAATTCGTACGTTGAGCCAACAAGGCGAGCTTCCTTTTCAGCAACCAAAGAAATGGTGTCCCTTATATCCGGTATCCTTTTTACTACTTCTATAGGATTTATCATTGATAAGTTTGAAAGTATAGGCAACCTTAACGGAGGATTTTTGTTTATCGCAATTACAATGCTAATCATCAATATTTGCAACTTTGTGTGCCTTATGATGATAAAAAAAGAGGAAGATGACGTGACAAATTGCAGCAAAGTCCCTCTAAAAGATGTTTTGAATGCTACACTTAGAAACAAGAACTTTACAAACCTTATTATTATGTCGGTATTATGGGAATGTACAAAGTATTTTTCCATTGGATTTATGGGAATTTTTAAAACAAAGGATTTGCTGATTTCCGTTTTCGTTGTGCAGATCATTAATACCGTGGCGGATATACTAAGAATCATTGTTTCAAAACCTTTTGGCAGATATTCTGATAGAAATTCATTTGCGAAAGGATTTGAATTAGCCGTAACAATCGCAATGATGTCTTTCTTTGTCAGTATTTTTATCACTCCGTCAACTTGGTATTTGATTATCATACAAACCATATTATATAATGTTAGTCTTGCCGGTACCAATATGAATTCTTATAATATTGTATATAGTTATGTCGACCAACGATACTTTACACAGGCTATGTCTATAAAAAATTGCATAAGTGGTATTTTAGGCTTTTGTGCATCCATACTGGGCGGAAAAATACTGAATTGCGTTCAAGCTAACGGTAATCGCTTTTTGGGAATTCCTCTTTATGGTCAGCAATTACTATCAGCAATTTCATTTGTATTAGCTGTGATTCTTCTTATTTATATGAAACTGATCATCGAAAAAGAGAAAGTTAAAATTCAATAATACAATAAAAAAGTGCAAGGGAATTTAGCCATTCTGCTTATTCCCTTGCATTTTTGTACTTGTGACGTAATTTTTGAACATGGTAAGTATAAAGTCCATATCCGACGGATATTTTTTTAGTTCATCCCTCCAAATATTTTCCCATTCCAGTGATAGAAAACCTGTAAAATTCTCTTCCCTGAGAATATCCATAATTTCATATATGGGAAGCTGGCCTTCCCCCAGCAAAGTATACTCATAGTCATGCCAAATGTTATCTTCTCTTTTCCTGCCGTCTTTTATATGCAAATGAGCGATATCCTTACCAATATATTTCCAAGTTGTGTGTATATCCTCCCCGTCTTCAATTGGATGGATAATATCCCAAATAAATTTTAAGTTAGGCTCGTTTACCTCTTGTTTTAGTTTTGATAAAACTTCTCCGGTAGCATATTCATTATGCGTTTCAACCATGATATTAAAATGTCTATCATATTGGCATAACTCTTTTAAAGACTGAACGATCCCCTGATGGTCAATGGGTTCTTTCTTATCATCCAATCTTCTTGCAAAATTGCCGAGGAAAACTCTCGTTCCGTCTGCACCAACAAATTTTGCGCGTTGTATTACTTCCATTGCTTCATGGATTTGATTTGGCTCGTACCTCTTAATACAAATGCTGGAAGCAATGCATAATACCTTAATTCCTGCTTTATCAAAAGCTTCACCTATATTAAAAAGATTTTCCTCATCCGTATGTCCAAAAATACTGTTTTCATTTCCTACCCTAACTTCTATGCCACCAATCTTATACTTTTTGCAATAAGAAATGATTTCTTCCACACTTAAATGTATACACGGCAACGTACTAAATCCCAACTTCATATAAAAATCACCTATTTCCCAAAAAATTTATCAAAGCCTTATCATTATTTTATCTATAATCTTTTCATTATTCAACTCAGATGCCTACCAATCGGTTAAAAAAATCACCGCATAGGTTAATGCCAAATGGAAAAGGGATGCATTCTTCTTACAATCTTTTCCCCAGCCTTCAAAAGTTGCCGTTGCTCCTTCTCTTAACATCCTAAGCCATGCATTCTCATCCTTGATAAATTGATACATTAATTCCGTATTGCCTGTCCTTCGTAAGCCTTCCAGTATTGGAAATGCACCAAAAAGCATTACCTTTGTGAATCCTCTTTCTTTAATCAGACGAATGATGCTTTCTTCCGTTTCTTTATCCGGACACAAATCATACATGAGCGGAAATACGTTTGCCATGATGCTAATATGTTCGGATTTTATATTATCCTTAAACAACTTTTTTTCCTTGTTATAAAAAGCTGCAATATAAGTATCTAATAACGGTTTTTCATCGCAATAATGCTGGTATCCTAAAACATCGGATATTTTGTTGAGATATTTAACCGCTCCTATATAATGTGCATTGATTACGTTATGTACATCATTGTCAACTTTTCCTTCGATCAATTCTGCATCATAACCGTCACGGTATTCCGCCGGCCATTCAACTACGCACCACTTGTCAAGCTTTGACAAAAGACCATTTTCCTGCATATATTTTTCTTTATAATAGTCAAGAATCTCGCATAATTGACGATATTTTTCCGCAAGATATTCCTTGTCCCCTGTTAACTTATAATATGAGTACAGGGAATAAAACATCATAAGCGGGTACTCTGCAATTTCCTGCATAAAAGAACAAGCCGCACAAGTCACAAGCCCCTTATTGATAAAACGGCTGCGCAAACTATCATCAAAAAGCTTCTTTAATAAGGACGTATCCTTGGTAACAATTGCATAAGCCAAAGCCGTATAGCATCCATCCCCTAAATAATTTCCTTTTTCGCGTTCCATACAATCCTGTATAACTTCCTGTACTCCGTACTTTAATGACCGAATACACAAATTCCATATTTTAATCAACTCCGGATCATCCACATTTGGCTTAGCCTTTCGTTCAAAGGGATAGTGCCTTGCTTTTAGATAGATATTTTTCACCTTGCAGCTGGAAGGTATATTCAATCTTACATACCGAAAAGTTTTATAATCATATTCATTCAGCACATCGTTTCCCCCGGAAAGCTGCCATTCCTCCCGATAATCACAATTAGCTCTTAACTGCCATCGAACGCTGTTATCCTCATTCAGCTCCTGACCAAATAGCAATTCTATAATTTGTCCTTTTTCACCCTCTGCTTCTGCGCATAGATATCCTACATACATTGCACCGAAATCCACAGTGACACCATTTTCATCCCATTCTAATAAGGCAGGCTGAATATTTTCAAAAACAAGCATTTTCGTCGGTTGTTCAAATAATTCGTAATCAACATAACGTTTTATTTTCGCATGTTTCCAATCAGAATCATCGTAATCCATTGTAAAAAAGTTTTCCTGCTTCGTACCGTTTATATACTTTTGAGCAAACTGAGTATCGTATCCAAATTTCCCGATTGCTTCAAACCCGCTATGGTAAGCATATAAAAAACTTTTATCCGATGAGAGTATGGTCTTGCCGTCTTGCACCATGTCAAGTATCAGCCCATGCCGATCATCTCCACTGACCCAAACACGATTGATTAATCCTTGGTAATAGGTATGGACCGCAATGACATTCATTCCAACTTGGATAAAATCCGAAATATCCACTTTATTATAGTAATAATGAAAAGGATAACCGGGTGCAGGACCCTGGCAGACAAATCTCCCGTTTATATACAATTTATAATAATCATCTGCCGATATGTAAATAAACGTTTTTCCACTGCGTTTGACTTCAAACTTTTTCCGAAATAATATATGACTGTTTTGAGGTGCCGTAGATTTTATATCAATGGGCTCTAACTGCCTATGAAACACATTTACAGGTTTTAAATCATAAAATTCATCGGTGGTTATCCATTGACCTTGAAAATTGTACGGTTGAGTATTCATTGTCCTTCTCCTTTTGTAATTATTCCTGAAATGTAATTTTCAAATTAAACTCTCCACCTTTTTCTTCCCTGTTAAAATCCATAAGGTAGACCGTTCTGGGAGTTACTCCATCGTGGTCATATATGGTTTTAACGGTACAGGATGGTTTCCATTTTTGATCAAAGTGGAGAATCGTTTTGTCCAGTACTATATTATTTTCACCAATAACCGGTTCAATTTCCGTTACAAATCGTTCTGTAACATCAATATCCGTATCAAAGCTGTCGGTTAAAATGACATAATCACTATATAGCTCGAAGTTTCGAAATAGCTTATGAATCTTGCATGGATAGGCATGCTTCATATCAATACTTATCCTATTGGCGTCTACTGCAAGAGTTCCAAAATAATCTCTTCCCTGCATCTGAGCACATCCGTTAATAATGGGTACACTGTGTCCCAAAGAGGAGTTATTTAAGATATTATATCGGTTGGCGCCGAAATTTTCCGCCGTATACTCCGGTGCTCCCAAATCACACAATACCTGTTTTTTATTATGGACAATAATAAACGAACCAATGTCATTATGATTATGTTCTTCTGCATTATGACCGCCTTTTACCGCAAAAGAGTATTTGCTGTCACGTTTGATGTACCACTGCAACACATCATAATATTTTTCCCCGTTTGGCACTATATCCGTATGATATTCCGGTTTAAAATACAAAAAGCTTCTTACCACTTGTGAAAACTTTCTAAATGACAGCCCAGCTTTTGAAGTCGGTGGCATATCGATGTTATATTCCTGTTTTAAAAAGTACAAAAGCCACATGGTATACTCAACGTCCGTTGCAGAGTCGGAAAAGCTGACAATATTCTCTTCATCAAGCAATATGGAAGTAAAAAAACCGGCAAGCTTTTTTACCTTTTCCTTTCTAAAAGGATTGACTCTACCCATGGTATGGCGCCTTCTTACATCATTATACATCACATAGAAAGAAAACCCATAATTCCAATAACTTGCCCCTTCACTGGTAGAGCCGTCATCACAGATCCCCTCCAGATAATTCTCCATGCATTTTTCGATTCTATTCTTTATCTTCAAAAATCTTTGCGGACTTTCATAGATAAATGTAATGCCAACACTTCCGCCGCAAACGGATGCCCAATTGCTTTTTAAGGTCTCAAACCACATTTCTTCGTTTTCAAAACTGGTAAGTATTCGCTTATCAATTTCTGTTGTCATTCTGTCAATTACAATAGGATTAAGCCTATCGATCAGCATTTGCTTAATTTCCGCCAAATACAATCCTGTCTCCGCTGCAAAAAGGTCTATTCCATCACGTTTATTGACCCAGTCCGGTGAACGATGCGCCGGAACTACCCATGTATATTCATTGCAGATTTCACAGATAACATCCTCCAATTTTGCAAGGTATTCCGGATTTTCGGGATATATTGCCGACAACATTGCATAGACAGTGAGCTGCTCTCTTCTTAAAAAGTATAGGTTTTCAAAATGATTTCTATTTCCTGTCCGAAAAAAATCCATTTCGTCACTAAATTTGATAATAGGAATTTCTTTATCCTTGCAGAACCTGTTAAAGCCATCCATCAGCATTTCTCTAAGCAGTTGATAATCCGAACTATTTTGTATTTCCTGCCATTTATTTTTATCTCTCAACAGTTCTATCATTATTACATCTCCTTATTTCTCTGAACATTTTAGAGGGGCTGTTATGTCTTGTATAACAGCCCCTAAACATTATGAAATTGTCATTTTTAATGCTACATCTTTTGTTACAATGTTTTGCATTGGCTCTCCTTTTTCAAACCGAACAATATCATCAATTAGCCAGTTGGTTATTTTTTCACGCATATCGTAAGTGGGCCCTGCCATATGAGGGAAAAGCATTACATTATCCAAGGAACGAAGAGGATGATCTAAGGGAAGAGGTTCTTTCTCATAAACATCAAGCAGCGCACGAAACCGCTTTTCTTTTAGGCATGCTATAAGAGCTTCCTCATCAATTACTGCACCTCTTGCCGTATTTATAAACAGTGCACCATCCTGCAACAAATCAAAATGGGTTTTGTTAATCATATGGATGGTTTCCGGATTTTTAGCAGTATGCACCGATACAATTTTACAAGTCTTAAAAATCTCTTCCAAAGAGGCATATTTAAAGCCCATTTCCTGTTCAAGCTTCGGGTCACAATGTGTAGAATATACCTTAATATAATCCGTAAAAACCTTAAGTTTCGGGATCAACCTTGAAGAAATTGCTCCAAGTGAAATAAGCCCTACACTTTGACCAATCAGTCCCTCCGTTCTTACATCCCAAATCCATTGACCATCCCGCAACTGCTGTTCATTACGCCCCAAATTGCGAAGTGCATACAGCATATAAGCTATAACGCCTTCTGCCACAGATTCTGCATAATAATGATTGCCGCTTAAAACGGTAACATCTGTATCAAAAACAGACAAATCCACTATTCCTCCAATTGTCCCGCCTGTATGAACAATTAACTTAACATTGCCCAAGTCCTCCGGTTTTATCAGCGGTTGTCCCCAACCTGTAATAAGCACATCACAATCCTTTATCGCTTCTGCCAATTGTTTGCCGCACAGAGGTTCCTTTGTCAAATTATAGGACACACTACCCACAACCGCCAACCTATTCTTTATTTTTGGAGTAATAAAGCTGTTATTCCTAAACCCCTCCGGAATGTTCATAAAAATTTTCATAAAATCGCCATTCCCCTCAAAACATCTTATTTTTCATACAAAGAATAATCATTAAACACAATCACTTCTTGAATATTTGCATTCTCATAAACAACACCCACCAAAGAACATTGCTTGCCATAATTTTCATAGTCCAGTATCTCATCATAGGTGCCTGCATAAACAATATTATTTTTCCGCGATGGATCATATATGGTAACCGGAGTGGTGGTCGGCAAGCAGATAAGTACCTTCTCATCCTTCAAAACATCTTCCTCATTGCGAGCTCCGCTAATCACATTCGGATTGCTGTCGCCCTTCGGGCCGGGCGGTGTGTAAGCAATTTCTATCAAGTCGCCCTGTCTTCTTGTTACAAAGCCATAGATAACCTGACTTCTATTCGAGGTTCGCTTAAAGTCACTGAGCGTTGTCTTGCCTTGCGAGCCATCAACATTATATAATTCTATTCCTCCAGTATCGTTATGTACAACAGCCGGCGTTACAAGGAAAATTTGATCATTTGCATCTGTTTTGCAACGGATGGCGTCTCCAATCCCAAACCCCATTTTCTCAAAGCTTTCCCTGTAGTAGGAAGCTACGTTCACTTGTGTTTCGACGCCACCTTGAACGCCGTACACCTTAAGCAGCTTTTCCCCTGTCTCCTCACTGTATGCTTCTGTGAATCGCTCAATGATAAGAGCACGATCGGTAGTACCTGTACTGCTTAAAACGTGATTCTGAATAACCAGACAAGCCTCAAAGGTTTTCTTTCCTATAGAATAAGCAGCAACTATTCCTGAACTCTTATTCGAGTAATAGGAACCAAATGTAGATACTATGAAATTTCCTGTCTCGTTAAACGTATCAATTTCCTTAATTCTATCGGCATTGGTACGAACTCTAATATAAGGCGTTGAAGTTTTAACTGCCAGCTCTCCTCCCAAAACACCATTAATATAGATAGAGTAGTCCTCTCTGGTTATTCTTCTCACAAGGCTGGCTTCCTCCAATTCGTTTTCTCCCAGACTTGGCGAGTCAATTTCCAAAATTTCCTTGTTCTTGTTTACTCTATAGCGAATGGGATAAACCCCTGTGGGCCATGCCGAAAAGACTTTATTCTCGTTAGCAATTTGTGACAGGCGATTATAAATTGCCTCATTATCCTTTAAAGTATCACCGTCTATGGTAATCTTTCCATTCAATTTATATATTACAACATTTTTTTTATTATCCAAGATTCTCAAAGATACTGCTCTGTCTACGCCATTCTCATCCTTAGCCATACCTGTAACCAGCCCGAACACATAATCACCGGCATATGAAAAATCGATATCCGCCACATTGCCAAAGCAGGTTAAGCCCAATGTTACACCTTGAGAAACAGAAGGAATATCTGTGATGAAGCTCAAAATGCGGTATGTTACTTCACTGTCATCATCCAGTCTAATCATTTGATAACCATTGTTGTCGGTTTCCAGTGTATTAACTGTTCCGCTTACTGTTACAGTATTAACAATTGCATCAACCACTCTTTTGTCAGCCTCCGGACTATTTGCGGCTACCGATAATATTGTGCCGGGAATAAAATCTTCTAAAACTATTTGTTCGCCTGCACTTGTCTTAAGGCTGAATACGTCATATTCACTCTTGTCTAAACAGATGGTGTCTTTTCGGTTCTTTGCATGAACCATTCCGGTTGTGAGTACCACACTGCTAACAACATAGGTTTCATAGGCTTTAATATCAAACACATCATAAACACCATCGGTATTATTATCAATTGCCGTAATGCTGCCTTCTAACCCCTCCAAGTTTCGCAGTCTAAAATCCGCACCCGCATAATAGGTCCCGTTGTATAGAATAGCGGTTTCTTTATCATAACGCAGCTCGTTAGAATTCCCTCTACTATCCATATATTCAAGCTTATTACCTGTTGTATTACTGTAGTCTACGTCAAAAAGAGAAATTTCCACAATGTCATTTTTTCGTTCTGATACGGCATAGCTGATTACAACCGCCTCACTGTTTTTAGTCTCACTTTTGTAATAAAGCTCCACATATCTGCCTATGGCAGAATCAATATCCGTTGCACCAATGTCGATAACAAATTTGCCGTCTTTCGTATCAACCGCAACCTGATTCATTTTGAGGTCAGAATCGGCATATAATCCTGTCAAACCGTTTTCGATAATAACTCCTTCCGCCTTATACACACCAAAAACATCATTCAAAACGGTGGTATCCGTGTCCACTTTGAGATGTTGAATCCCATCGCCTGTTATGGCTTCCGCATAGAGCACATCCAGCATAAGAGTATTATAAAGCATATTCACAAGATCTGCATAGGTGAGATTTCCGGAAGTCCTTACACCCTTGAACATGGCACTTTCCGGCAGTCTTGCGTTTAATTCCTCGGTGTAGCCCACACAGCGAAACAAAATTCTTGACATTTCCCAAGGAGTTATGTATCTGTCCGGCTCAAACCTTCTGTCCCCTACACCCTTTACATATCCTCGCTGTACTGCTGTTTCAATGGCAAAAGCATATTCATCCTCTGCCGAAACGTCATAAAATAAATTTCCGGCCGCATTAGCATTGGTATCCGTTCCGGTCAACCGTACAACCACCTCAGCCGCAAACGCTCTTGTTACCTCAACCGATGGCTGATATTCATCCTCCGTGACAAGCCCCAACGCGTGAATCAGATTAAGTGTGGACAAGGACACGTTTGTCTGTTGGACTGTTCCACTCTCCTCTGCAAAAGTAAGCATCGAACAAAGCATCAATAATGACATGAAAACTGCAATAAATCTTAATCTCAAATTCAATTTGAAGCCCCCTCACCAATATATTGAATGCAACTATAAATCAGCTTCGCCGCTTCGGCTCTGTTGGTATAGGCCATAGGACGAAACGCGCCGGTGTTATCGCCGTTAAGAATTCCAAGACTTTTCAGCGAATACACAGCCTCTTTCGCATAATCTGAAATGTCTTCATCATCGGTGAAACTTCCTTCTGCATTTCCACCGTCTTTTCCCATATAAGCAATCATTCTACTGATAATCACCGCAGCGTCCTGACGGGAAATATTGCTTTCTGCCATAAAACTGTTGTCATTAGCACCATTGACAATCCCACACTGATAGGCTTGCATAACCGTCTTGTAATACCATTTATCGGTTGTAACATCATCAAAAACAACCTCTTCACCCGTATATTCCGGCAGATATTTTCGCGCAAGCATTGTGATAAACTCCGCGCGAGTCACATTATTGGACGGTTTAAAACTGCCGTCTGCATATCCGACAATAATGCCTCCTGCTTGCAGAGCATCAATCGCTGTTTGCGCCCACTCAAAACCAATCATTTCCGACCGTTCCGGTTCCTTCTCCAGTTCTGTCTTGGGCTCGATTGTTTCAATCGGTGTTGTCGGTATGGAAATCATACCCGTGACCCCTTTTTGTCTGCCTGATGAACCGCCACCTCCGGTTTTCTTCCCACCTGGTGTTCCGGACGAGATATCGTTGCAAAGAGCATCCAATTCCGTCTGCATGTCAGAAATGGTTTCCGCATCCTTCGCCGCAAGCTTTGTAATAACAGTGGTTTTCTCATTGGATGTCAAATTGTTATATTTTGTCAGATTTAATCCAACTTTCTCCGCATACGTATTGAAAAAGGCTCTCTTATCTGCGCTGCTCAATCCTTCGCTGTCATTGATTACACCAATGAAAATGCTTTCGGAAAGCACTTCCCCGTATTCCGCTACAGTAGTAAATTCCTTCCGCAACATCTTCTGGACCACTTGTGGAAGTTTATCAGAAGCAATTTTTGCCTCGCTCAGAGGTATCTCCATGGGTACTCCCGCAGTCTTGTTCCTTACATCCTCAAAATCCACAGCGTACCCTTCATTGAGAGCCTGAATCAAAACTGCTGTATCTATGGCATTTCCTAACTTCTCAACCGATGCCTCATCCTCGGTAAGAGTCGCATCTTTCAAAAGCTCTAGCACGAAATTGCTTGCTTTTGTCGGGTTGCTTAACACCCCATACATCTTTGCATCACAAAGATACACGGCATTTTCCGTCAAAAAGCTCTCCATATTTCCTTCATTCAACGCCGTTTTTGCTTCGGAAACCAAAGCTGGCTTTTCTCCTTCTGCTATATAGCCAATGGTATAAATTTCATCGCCAAAAGCAAGCATGTATTTTCTTTTTGCGCTGTCCTTCAAAGGAATCATCGCATTCACTTTACCATCATTCGCCTGAATATATCCGAAATAGATAATCTTTTCCAAAATCTCGTTGTTGCCGCTTAATAAAGCAGTATTCAGCTCATCCACCGTCACACCGCTATCCGATATCAGCACAGCAACTTCGTCATCATCCGTTTCTCCGGTACAAGCTACCAATGGAGCATCTCCACTAACTATGCCGCCAAGTGATTCTAATAAAAGATTCAGATCTTTTGTTTCATCGTACATGGTAATCTGCCAGTCGCTAATGTTGATTTGCGCACCTGCTTTAGCATAAATTTTCATGTCACTGAAAGAATTTCCGCTTTCATCTTGATACAAGCCCACGAACTTCCCGTCAACCCAGTAGTAATTTGTATGGTTATCCAGGTCGTATAGCATATCCACCTTCACTTTTTCAGACGCAGCTTTCTCTAAAAGGGTCGTTTTACCGGCCACAACGGCTTCCAGAATCTGATTTGTATTACTGAAGCTTAACCCCAGCTCATCATTCCCGCCGTAATTTGTTCTGTATTGCAGCTGACCATCCCCAAAATTTTCGATCTTCTGGTTAAACGAAACAAGGATTTTGCTTACCCCCTCAGGGAAATCTTCGTCATCCGGATAGAATGCATCGAACATACGAGCTGCATATTGCGGCGCATCACCCGCAGCACCGGCCTTAATGACCGCTGTATCCTGATCGGTGTAGCTGATATTCACACCGGAACCATGATATTGATTGTTTGTTTGCCGTTTAAAGTTTTGATCCTTCATAAACATTTTCAGGTTAGAAGATTTTATCAAAACAGAGGCATCGTATGCATCCGACTCCAAAATGCCCAGGTCACGCATGATGTCCCATAAGGTGCAGTCGCTGTAAAGAGTATGACCCGGAAGATTCTCGTCAAACCCGGCCCAGAGAATGTCCCCTGCCGAAAAATGATTGTTTTTGAGCTGTATAAAATGACCGCCCAATCTCCATGTTCCACCATCAAGTACGTTAAACTTGTTTACAATTGCCAATTGTCCGTTTACAAATATCCAGCTCATGGCTTGCCCTGTCTTATTTTCCGCAACGATATCAATCTTATTAAATCGGGGATTGGCTTCGTCGGTAGTAAAAACAAAATCTACGGCCCGTAGAGCTCCGACGGTATTCCACGCAGTTGATCCTGAAGTATAGCCTCTTTCCACTTCGGCATACTCCCCTTTTCTAATTTTCAGATATCCAAGTTCATAACTACCCACATTTCCGGTTGTTGCGTTATATCGATATCCTCTAAGGTCTAGGAACATACTGTTTCCGGTGTTAGGGTTTGCAGGCTTTAGCGCAACCATAGTACGATAATGGACAAAGTCTCCATCCTCCGGTTTTATGCAATTATTATAAGCTTCAAGATTACCATTGCCGTAGCTGCCGGCAGGCTCATACTGCCAGATATTATTGTTTCCGGAAACAGGCTTGCTCAATTTCAGCCGTACCATATCCACACTATTATCTTCCCCATACTCTCTGTACCAGTCAGCAGCACTAGGATAATCCGCTATAAAGTCCCCGCTATCTATGCCTCCACCGCTTCTGCCCATTCTTTCTGTCTTTTTGTTAATTTCACGCTCAACCGGCGTTTCTTCTCCCCCTGTACCAGGAGTGTACACTGCCACCGGTGTCAACAACCTTCCTCCAAAGCGCTCTACAACGCTTGCTGTTATTCGGCTATACCCACTACTCACCGATGCCGTAAGTGTCTCCATGCCACTCTCGTTTTTCGTATCAACATCAATTGCCATAAGCTGACCGTTTACATTATACCCACTCACAACCAGCATTCTGCCTTTTGCCCCGCCTACGTCAACGGTTGCCATAACACTGCCATCCTGTGCCGTAAATCGAATATTGCCCACTGCACCGTCTTTTATCTGAGCCGCTACAGCCCTTCCCGTTCCGGATATGTCAACAAACAGTGCACTGCAAAACATCGCGGCGGCAAGTACTGCCGCCAGAAGTTTTCTCGTACTCCTCATGTAAAATCCCCCTTCTTAGTCCTTCTTAATTCTAATTTCCTGTACTGCGTTCCAGGTACTTATATTACTTCCCAAACCGATGTATCTGACGTATTTAATGTTGCTCTGTGGTTTCTCAAATTCGAAATATTCCCATGTGCCAGGATCAACACTGCCATCACCTGCACCGGTATACACTTCTCTAAAGTTTACGCCATCCTCCGACACTTCCACTGCAAATTTGGCATTACGTCCCTGATTCGGGTTGAAAATGATTTCAATTCCACGGATGGTGCTGGCCTTTTCCAGCGTCATCGTCACATATCTTCCAACCCCCTGCGCAGACCATATGGTGGAGGTATTCTCGTCAATAATATTTCCCGCCACATTATTTCCGTCTACATCGCCATCATCAGGTGTAACCTTCTCAATTCTTGCATAACCTTCCGGAAGCGACAAATCACGAGGTGGACGAGTGATAAACACCGTGTTGGACAATGGGTTCCACTCGGTCTGACCATTCAGAACCTCTATAACCAGATCCACCGGAACATACCAGATACCATTCTCCACATAAGCTGCCTGCGAAAGCTCTTTTGTTTCCCCATTAACCATGGCATTAGAGCTGCCCGCCGTGAAAGTAACGCTCCCAAATCGATTAGAAACCGTGAGGATTTCTCCTTCTTTCTTCATCTCTGCACCTAGATACTTCGGAAGAATATCCGGATTAATCATAATGGTATCTTTCACCATCTTTGCAGAGCCAGGAACATAAACAAATTCATCATCGATGCGTACACACACCTTGTCGGTGTCCGAAGGAACAATCTCCGATATCAGTTGGTTCGCTGACCGGCTGACTTCACCTATTTCACCGGTTTTCGTCACTGAAACGGTTCCGGCCGGCGCAGTGAAAGAAAGAACACCGCCCTCTTCTGTTACCGTCGCCGTCAATGTCTTACCACCGGCATTTACGGAATATGAACCGGCTTCCACATCGCATATGGTATACTGATATTCGCCGCTGCCGCCAATGCTCAGTGTAAAACCACCTTTCACTTTCTCACCGCTTTTGGAGAAGGCAACCACTCTGTCGCTGATTTTTGCACCGTAAAAATCTTTGCTCTCTACCATTTCCACGGGCAAATAATAATCCTTGTCATTATCGCTCACCTGGAGAACATTCAGGAAATAATCGCTCTTTGAAGCCACAGATGGTGATATCTCCAACCGCCATGTATAACCCTCGTCAAGCTCTGTGTTTAACTTCGTACCGGGATAATTCTTTCCATTCACCATAGCCCATGCACCGTCGCCGCCAACCTTGTCAAATTTACTGTTCACAGGCAGAAGGGTATCCACCGTTAGCTTGCCGTTGTATGCATGACCCTTCAGGGAACTTTTATAGGTTCTTGAGAAGATGGTCCTTGTTCCATTTATCACCGGTTCCTCGATTCCATGCAGCAGCCATGTTTTCTTAAAGGATGCATTACTGGAATCAATCTTGTCGAAAACAATCAATGCCGCCGGAACCTCCTCATTGTCAAGGTTCAGGAACATAAAGGAACGTTTGTAATCCGTCACCTTATCCGAATAGGCATTGGTCAAATCACCCTTCAAATAGCTATAAGCCGGTTTCTTCGGATTTTGGGGATCAATCTCAACGCCATCCACCTTGGCGACCTGCCACTCATCCCCATCCTTTAACATTACATCAATGTTGACCGGTTCCGCACTGGTGTTTTTGGGGAATCGCTGTCCGCCGTCATTGATCGCATTTCTGGAGGTGGATGAAGGATTCGCCTCGCTGGGGTCATATACAAGCATACAATTGTGCGCAATGGTCTTGGTCTGATATTGGTTAAAGTGCACCGATCCATAAGCCGTACCGTTTGTTTGGGTATTATTCTGAGCTCCCTGGTATACACCGGAATCCGAAGCCAGAATTCCTTTATAATAAATCTGAAAATGCCCTGCATCAAGATGACGATGGCCATTGGTCATCCACTCGCCTATCTTCATGGTTGCGATAACATCCGGGGAATCCACACCGTCATTCCAACCGGTACGCGCTACCATATAGCCATTTGGAGAACCCAAATAATAGCTCAGGGGCAAATCCTCAAAAGTTTTTGCCGGTTCCAACGTTGGGTCATTAAAGATAATGTTCTCAACGGGAGATTGATAAATCTCGGCATTTGACCAGTCGTTAAAGTCCTTTGCCGTACGGGCACGCTCCAACTTGTAATACGGATTGCCGGTAATATAGGAAAGCAGCGTCAAAGGCCTGGGCATGAAAAAGGAAACATATTCCCACATTTGTTGTCTGTCTATTGCACTGATATCACCGTCTCTAATGATCTGTCCGTCCGGTCTTCTTAAATATAGCATCCAAAGGTTGGCGTGATTAATGATTTCCGGGTCAATAGGATATTCCGCGCCCATGCCCTTCATCAGCGCATAGGAATAAAGTGACCACATTTCGCGGTAGATACCGTAATCGCTACCTTGATGCAATGAAGTTTGGAGCATCTGACGAGCCGGAACATACTCTTCAAAATATCTGCCGCCTACCAGGTTCCATAGATCCGGGCGTTCATCATAGACTGCAATGGCCAGCGCCAGATAATCTCTTAAAATCTGGCTTTCTGCACCGTGACCTGACACTACACCCTGTCCGATGGGAGGCCAGCCTACCTCCATTGTCCCGCCAAATTTCTGGCACAGAAGCAGCAGCTTGTCTCTTTCCGCCTTGGTAAACAGATCATAACACCAATCGTAAACCTTGGCTGCCGTGTAAAGCATCATACCGCCCTGACGGTATTTATTGTCTGAACTGGCATTGTCCATTGAAACGTACTCCATCTGACGCAGAATGGTTTTTTTGGCGTCCATTCCATGTTCCCTGTTGCCGTTTATTACATAGTCAAATGCAAATGCTTCAATCATATGCATATCGCTGGCCGGAAAACTGTCAGGACTGGACCTCAGTCCCGGTAACTCATCCATAGAAAGAAACTCCTGAATCTTTGCCATCACCGCAGCATTCTGAGGATGAGACATATTTTCACGAATTTTTGGTATGTCCTTCTTTGTAAAAAGAACACGGGGATGCTCACCCTTCGGCGGTGTGATTTTCGGAATTTCATATTTGCCAACCGGCATCCTGCTTGCCTCGGTAGGCATAACCTCCGGAATATTTCCGTATCTTCCTGAAGGCGTTGTAACCATTGGCGTTATTAAAAAATTATCGATAATGTTGTTGTCTTCTCTGACTCTCAGCCGCAGGGTATAAACCACACCCGGCGTCAACTGCCGTCTTGCCAGTCGAATCCATGTATATGCCCCTGTACTCATGGACGGAGACTGGCTGAAGTTGTTGTCTTCGCCGTCTTCGCCAAAGCTGAAATGAAATGAGTCATTGCTGGCGCTGCTGGCAAAAGTACGCACCCATACGTTATAGTAAGACGCCGTATCTACTGTAAACCGCAGACGCAGATCCGCAAGGGAACCGGCTACCGGTGTATCTTTAACACCGCCGCTGCCTTTCAGCATTTTTAGGTCGGCAGCATTGCGATCCATTCCAAGTGTGTAGTTTGACGAGTAATCGCATAAGTCTGCTTCAATCGTCATCCCTGTACCTGTCACATGAAAAATTTCTTTCTGCTTGTGAACCCAAGCACCTCCCTGAGCAATGAGAGTCGAAGCGGTTTCCATGGTTTTACGAACACTTTGGCTGACAGCAAAAGTGGAAAGCCCCGCATCCTTCAGTACATCATCCAGGGTAACCTTATACGTCTCCGTATCCTTATAAATTCTGTGTCCCGGACGTTCCGGATCGAAGGCTACGGAAAAAATATCGTCACGATCCCAGCCGTCCTCATATATACCAATGTCAAATCCATAGAATTTACCGTCTCTTGCTGCATCCGTAGCAATGGCGGCTAACTTATCGTTATAGAACAGCAGCATGTCACCATTTTCACAGTCAAAAATGACATCTGTCTTAACCTCTTGATTTCCCCACACAAGTTCGCCTTCCTCTAAGTATGCAAATCCACGGCTAATGTCATCATTATGATAGATGGAGATAACACTACTGGGTACAATATCCGTGTTAATTCGTAGAGTATCATATTCATCGCTTTTATAGTGCGACCATCGGAAGCCGTTAGCACGATCAACACCGGCCAGACTTGGTGACTTAGAGGCTATTGCCGCCAGCTTAAGACGAATATGTACAAACTTTGCTTCTGTCCCCTGAGGATCCAGATAGGTAAACAGTTTCTTTCTCTTACCGGTATGATCAAGAAAAGTAAACTTAAGTCCTTCTGTATAGTCTCCTGTCCCGCTCTTCTTCTCCTCCACGGTAGCAACCTCAGCATGTTCGCTGTGGACTGCCAGTTGATACATTCCGTATGAGATATTGTCTGCGGATAGCTTTGTTACTTCGTTAGCATACCCCGGAACGGCAATCAAAGGTAGTACCATGAACACCGCCGTAAGCAAACTAATGATTCTTTTTAGCATGTTTCTGTCCCCCCTAATGCGGCTGGTACCGCAAAAATCACTTAAAATTATTTGAAATATCTTGCTTATTTTTTTATAATCCTGTATCACAACCTTTATCCAAAAGCTCACTTATTGAAAATATCTTTGATATTCATAAGCAACTTCTGTATCGGTCAATGCTGTTGCAAACAGCTTAATCATTTCATAATCCACACTTCCACCGTCAGAAACCAGTCGTATACGTTCTGAAATGCTGCCGGTGTCATTGTACGGCCTGCTTTCCACCAATTGGCCGTTAATGTACCAATGAAGTATACCCTTTTTCCTGTCGACACTGATGATGTTGTGTGAACCATCAACATATTCGGTTAAAGCATAAGGTCTTTTTAAAACAGTATACCATCCTGGCATCTTTATGTAAACTTTATTATATCCGATTATCTTATAAATAGCAAAACTGTTTTTGGTATTTCCAAAAAGTGACACACATTGTTTCATATCCGTATTAACAATGTTGTGAACAACAAATTCCAACGTAAATTGGTCATGATTCATGGTATCTGTAAAAATCTGCGGCAAAATTATATTTTTTTCACTTCCACCGGTTACGTGCAATCCCTTTCCTGACCAATAATTATTACTGTCAATGTGCAGAGGAATATCATATCCATTTCCGCTTAAATCCACCCAGGTTGTTGCATGATCATCCGTAATGCCTTGATTGGTATTATTTTTCAACTCATATTGTGCCACTAACTGTTCATAGAACCCCGGAAAACGGGAATAACTCAACGTATAACTTCCGGCAGGTCCGCTGAACACAATGGTTCCGCCTTCCGATGTAGCACTTGGAGTGGCAATGACATTTCCATTACATTTCACCGTCCATTGCCCTTCTTTGACACCAAAAACAGTAAAATGAAGGTTTTCTTCGTTCCCTGCAACAGTAAAGTTTGCAGTTTTACTGATCCTGTCCTTGCTATTGGAAAACATCACAACCTTGTCAAGTGCCTTTGCACCAACCACATTGGTTCCGTTTATAAGGGTTGATGTAAATGAAGCGGTAGACCCTCCGTCTGATACTGCCAAAACATTTAAAAATTCGGTGGTTGTCCCTTCGGTTGAGGCACTTATCTCAACCCTCCCCCAACCTGCCTCATCATAGGAATTTGCTGTACTTGTAGGAGGATAATTGGTGCCATTCACCCAATATTCCCTGCCGCTTCCACCAATTTTGGTTATGGTGGGATTTGCAGGCAAAAGTGTGTGGACAGTGAGCCTTCCGTTATTGACAGCCGTTGCACCGGTTGACCATGTGATGGTATTATCATTCACCACATGAATGGTGGAACCGCTAATTGTTGGCTCCGTTTGGGTATGCAAAAGGAATTTTTTAATTTGGGAGCTTTTCTTCGATGTCACCTTATCATAGATAACCATAATTGCAGGGAAAGTGGAATCGGCAGTGGGAATAAAGCTCATGCTTCTTATAACCTCCGATGCCTTACTTTCGTTATATGCCGGCGTTATATCTCCTTTTATATAGGAATAGGAATTGTCTTCCGCAATTTCATGGTCCAATACGGTTGCTCTATGATATTTCCCACTTGTCCAGGTCTGGAAGGTTCCTGCTTCATCCTGCCAAAGCTGTCCGCCATCGTTGGAAGCTGAACCACTAAGCACATTAAACGTTTCATTGGGATCATAGATTGTAATTGCATTATGCGCGATGGTTCTTTTATAGTACTGCTTATCATGGGAAGATGCATACCCTTTATAGATTCCGGAATCACTTGCAAGGATTCCTTTATAAAACAATTGGAATGTGCCGGCATCAAGATGGTCATGGTTACTTCCGTAGTGCTCGCCGATTTTCATCATAGCAGCAACCACATTACTGTTTTTCGGTGTCTTTGTATCATACGACCATCCTGTCCTTGCCATAATAACACCATTGGGTGAGCCAAAATATCTGCTAAGGGGCAAATCACTTCTGTCGGTTTTAAACGAAATCCTTGGATTATTCATGATTAACCATAAAACCGAATTGAAGGATTTTTCATCTTTAAAATTGGTATTTTCAAAATCATCTGCTCCTCTTTGCATCCTGTACTCGCCTTTTAGGTATGGATCATCAAATAAATCCCCTGCCATTTTTGCAGCTTGAAAGCTAAAGCCGTTGTAATACTGCCAGCTGAGTGTGGCATCGTCACCCTGGATAAACATCCTTCCGTCCGGGCGCCGGCTGTAAATCATATAATAGCCAACCTGATGGAAGTCCGGTGAAAACAGACTCACCGTATGCTTTGTCATTGCTGACACCAGCTGCGTGGCATATAGCTCCCAATAATACCTGTACCAGCCATAGCTGGTTCCCTGATAAGTAGAATGTGACTGATAAAAATAATTCCTTGAAGGTACGATCTGATTTTCGATACGTCCCATAACATGGTTATAAATATCCGGACGTTCATCATAAACCGCAATTCCAAAAGCCAATAAATCCCGAAGAAGCTGTGCCTCTGACCCATGTCCGGTTATGCTGCTCTGACCGGTAACCGGATAGCCAATCTCCATTCCACAGATAATCCCTTCCACATTTTCAATAATGGTCTGCTTTTCGGAATCCGTAAGCAAATCATAACACCAGTCATAAACCTCCGCTGCCTTAAAAACAGTGCAGCCCATAAATCGTGTTATATCCGACTCTCTTTCATCATACCGTACAGTCTTTAAATAATTGATAAGCTCGTCTACTGCCTTCCGCCCCTTGGTAATACCACCATAAACAGCATAATAAAAGGCATTTGCTTCGATATAATTTTCAATGGTTATACTGTAATTGCTTGTCCCGGAACTTCCTCTACGAGTTCCTGAAAATGTTTTTTGAACAAGAGAATCAAGATGCGATTTTGCCCCACTGTTTTGTGATTTTGCAGAATTTGAAATAATGGTAGGAATATCATCCTGAGTAAACATTACACGTGGATGTTCATTAGGAGGTATGATTGTCGGCATACCGTATGTTGCCGGTAAACTTAAGTTTACAATAGTAGAAACATCCTTAACAATACCACTAGGCTCATAGGTAGATTTATTGGTAAAGATAAACTCATCAATGCAATGACCTGAATCACGCGGATAAAGCCGGATACTAAACGTCTCACCGGCATTCAGATAATACCCTCCAACAAGTTTTTTCCACGTCCACTGATTGCTTGTGTTTAATTCTATGCTGGTAAAACCTTTGTTATTGTAGTCAAACCAGGTCCTCTTTGATGATGAACTTGCCTTGGACCTTATCCAAAGGTTGTACCTGCCGGCTTGATCAGCAGTCACGCTAAAACTGAGCATGCTGCCGGTGGGTGTGCTGCTGGTGCCTTTTTTAGCCAAAAGGTACTGTCCTGTGGTTTCTGCCGTTGCCGATTCCAGAGAATATCCGTCTGTCGACCCCGATAAAGAGGTTGTATAATCTGTATTTCTTGCGTAAATAATGGCACTTCCGTTTGTAGTGGTAACAACTGTAGCTCCAACAGCAATTTGGTAAGGAAACAGCATCCCAATCATCGCCATGCAAAGCATAATACCTATTGCTCTCACCATAAATCCCCCTCCTTCCTCTATAATAGGGGTTGTTTCATAAGCGGGCAGATATGGAAATTAATGTGGTTAACTTAAGATACTAATATTTAATGATTTTATGGGCGATTCTTGAATCGCCCCTACAATGAATACGGATCCATATATGGATAAATCATTATTCTGAGTTTATGTTTTATGTAACCGCACATGGGCGAACACTGTTCGCCCCTACAAAGATTGATGTCATATTTGTGATGAATGGATATAGGATGCTCATATGACAACGTTTATGCTGCATTTGTAGGGACGCCATATATGGCGTCCGCCTATGAATGTACTGTTTTCGGACACCATATATGGTGTCCCTACAGTAAATACAGATTTAGGAATATATGAACCGTATCCATGATATGGCATATTAATAATTATTTTGCCGTTTATACGCCGTATTATAGATTTCAGTAACCTCATCAATTCCCATATCTTTAAGTGTTTTAATATAGGTATCCCAAACTGCATCAATATCTTCAATGCCTAATACACATTTTTGCTCTATTTCAGATATATATGTGGTAATATTATTCCATTTATCTTTTTTTGCATCATTTTCCGCTTCTGTAAAAGTTGGTGCGTTGAATTGCTTCCTGACAAATCCACCTTCGTCATATGCAAGAAATCCTTTTCTTGCAATCTCATTCATCCCTGCAAGCTCAGCATCTATACTACCTACCGAACCGATTTCTACCTGTCCCTGATTGCGCATATAGGTTGGCACACCGTCTTTTGCATTAAGAACTTCATCGGTAAATACCTTTTCGCCGTTTACCACCTTATGATGTACACCCTCAATACCGTATGCAAGAAGTTCTCTTCCCTGTTCAGACATCCAAAAGTCAAAGTATTTCATGGTTTCTTCTATCTTTTTGTTATCCTTGGATATTCCCCATCCTAAACCATGAAGGATACTTCTTGAGGCTACTTCCTTCACTACGCCGTTAATGTCTGCAGGCGGCAAAATCGCCTCCCATTTAAACCCATTAATATTTTTAGCGTATGTATCAGCATATTTTCCGGTAGATGAAAACCAATCGTGGGTCATTCCACCGGTATTTGATGAAAGCAACTGTTCACGAGCCTGCTGGCCACGGCTGTAAATTTCAGAGTCAATAAGACCTTCTTTAAACCATTTTGAAATTTGCCTTATTGCATTTCGAAACTCTTCTTCCGTTTTTCCATATACAAGGTTTCCGTTTTTATCCTCGTGCCAGGTATATTCTGCACCAAACAATTGATACAGGTCCTGTATTCCCTCTTGACGTGCAAAATATGGAATTTCATCTTGTAACCCATTGCCATTCGGGTCTTTTGTTTTAAATGCTTTAAGCACATTGTACATCTCATCAACATTTTTAGGTGCTTCTAAATGAAGCTTTTCAAGCCAATCTGTTCGGATGAACCATCCTTTGGAAGGAAGCGCATCTCGATCAATTCCGGAAAGTGACCCGGGTATAAAGTATATATGACCATCATCAGCAGTTGCATCTCTCTTGGCTTCCGGACACTCCTCAAAGAATTTTGCAACATTGGGTGCATATTTTTCAATTAAGTCCTCAAGCGGAATCAGCCCCCCCATATCAGCAAGATCACTCAAATTACTATAGGTTGAATGAATAATATCCGGGAGAACCTTTGAAGCAATCATGGTATTCCATGCCTGGCTCGAATCAGAGATACTTTCCGATGCCGTGCCAATAATTTTCACACCTGTAAGCTCGGATGCCTTTTTGAAAATGGGCCAATCCTCATCATACACACAGTATCCGAAAAAGTGCATGAACATGGTTAGTTCATTCTCTTTGGAGCCTGTTTGTTTTGTTGCTGAACATCCACTTAGCATTACTGCTACAAGAAGCATAGCTAAAATTCTCTTTTTCATTGTAAACCCTCTTTCTTTTTATTTTAATTTTAATAATTACCCTTTTACTGCACCAAGCATTACTCCCTTTACAAAGAACTTTTGTACAAAAGGATATATGAAAAGCATAGGTGCAACAGCGATGACCATGGTGGCATAAACAACCGTTTCACGTGATACAACCGTATAATCCATATTGGCCTTTTCACTATACATTCCGTTCATTTGCACAACAAGTTTTTTAAGTACAACCTGAAGAGGAATCTTCGTTTCATCCTGAAGCAGTACCATCGGCCAAAAATAACTGTTCCAATGACCAACAAAGTAATAAAGCGATATGGTCATAAGAGCTGCTTTAGAAAGCGGAAGATATATTTTAAATAAAATTTTAAAATCCGTTGCACCGTCAATTAAGGCTGATTCTTCCATAGCATCCGGTATGGATTCAAAAAATGACCGCATTAATATGACGTTATAGGTAGATACCGCTCCAATCAAAAGTATAGCCCATCGATTATTGATCATCCCTAAATCGCGATAATTAATATACGATGCCATCATGCCCGGAGAGAACCACATACTTACCATAATAAAAATGGTAAAAAACCTTCTTCCTTTCAGCCACTTTTTTGAAAGGGCATAAGCACCAAGCACTGTTAATATCATATTAACAAGTGTTCCAAATACCGAATAAAATACGGTGTTCCCATAAGATATCCAGATATTTTTCGTATTAATAACATTTTTATATGCTTCCAGTGAAAAATCTTTAACCCAAAACACCACTTTTCCTGTGGAAACCGCATCACTTGAACTAAAAGAAGCTACAGTAATATACCAAACAGGATAGATTGAAATAATAACAACTATGGCCAAAATTAAATAAACAACTGCATTGATTACATGATCCTTTTTTGTAACTACAACCATCTATTTCACCCCCCTACCAAACCGCAATATCTGACACTTTACGAGATATTCTGTTTGCCAACGTAACCAGGATTAGTCCAACAAATCCGTTAAACAAACCTACAGCCGTTGCAAACGAAAAATCCGAGTCGATCATGCCTCGCCTGTAAACAAAGGTACTAATTACATCTGCTGTTTCATAGGTACTCGGCTGATACAATAGAATGATGGCTTCATAACCTACAGACAGGATATTTCCGAGTCTCATAATAAACATTAATGTAATCGTCGGAAGGATCCCCGGAAGCGTTACATGCCACATTTGTCTAAATCTTCCGGCACCATCAATTCTTGCCGCCTCGTATAAAGTATCGTCAATACTGCTGATTGCTGATGTATATATTATTGACCCAAAACCTATATTTTGCCAGCCACCCATAGCAACAAAAATCGGCTTAAAATACTCGGGCTTTATTAAAAAATACTGCTTTTCAAAGCCTAATTTTGATAATAACACGTTTATTATTCCCGCCGAAGGCGAAAGGAAGGATACAACAAGTCCTGCCACAATAACCGTTGAAATAAAATGCGGAAGATATGAAGCTGTCTGCACAAATGATTTAATGCGCTTGTGTGGAACTTCATTTAATATCAAAGCAAATATAACCGTTAAAGGAAACACTGTACACATACTCATAATATTAATGGTAAACGTATTGCGGATAATACGCCATGCATAAGGACTTGTGAAAAATGCCTTAAAGTGTTTAAGACCTACCCATGGACTGTTGCTTATGCCTTGAATGGGATTATAATCCTTAAATGCGATTTGCAGGCCATATAGAGGCTTATAGAAAAACAAAATATACCACAGCACAAACGGTACAAGCATAATATAAAGCTGCTTGCATCGAATAAGATCTGTTTTAAGTCGATGTTTCTTGATATATTTGTTGTTTTTTTCTAATGGTTCAATCACTACTTCTGAAGATGTTTTCATATTTTTTCCTCCTTAATACCTTAACTTCCGTCTCTATTCTGACACATCTAAATTGGACTTTCAACGGTAGATCATTGACATAACAGTTCTATTCTTTACTTCTTTTTTTGTTCTGGGTATTATTCCTTGATTTTTATCATTCCATCTGCTAAAATTATATTATGTCAATTATTTTTGTTTGAGGTGTCTACATGAATAGCTATAGAAAACTTCTTCTCAAAAATACTTTAATTGTTTGCCTTATTTTTTCATCTTTGTTCACCATTACTTTTTACATAGAAGGATATCATAATACAAAGAAAACATATATATCCAATTCACAAATATATCTCAAAAATGTTGCTGAGAATATCGAAAAAACTTTTTACAAGATTCAAGATTTAATGGTTTTGTTTCATTCAAACGATACTTTTAAAGAATACATAGAAAGCTCTTCACCGTCACCATATTCTCGAAAAATGGTAAGTAAATATCTGTTTTCAACGATAACTTCCATGCCAAGTTCTAACTTTATTATTAATATTTATCATGCAAAGGATGCCTTTATGGTTTCCAATGATTCAGTCATGCCACTAAGCTATTTTATTAAATCCTATGGACTTCCTTATTATGAAATCAATGAAATCATTAATACCATGACTGAAATTTCTACACCGGTACCGCATATTTTTTTTACATCAGCTAACGACACCGACTATTTTATTGTTGTACTTAACAACAACTCCTCTTTTACAAATCCTTACTTAATATTTTCAGTATATAATGTTGACCAACTATTTGGTGAGCTTCCTTTTGATGCGTCCATTTTAATCAGTCTGGATAATAAACCGGTATATTGCATCAACAATAATTTTAAAGATGAAATTCTCCAAAAAATTTCAAACGGAGAATCTGTTTTTGGTTACAACACCATTGCAGAATACTCCAAAATTTCCACAATTGCGGGCAATCTCAAATATACGATCATATTACCACAAGCGCAATACCTTTCATATATTAATCAGCATGTAGTATTTGTTATTTTATCATTTTGTTTACTTTTTGTTATGTCGTTTATCATTTCTCAGAAAATTTCAAACAAGACATACAGTCCAATCAGAAGATTGGTGAATCAAATCAGCAATATTGATATGGATATCCTTGAAAATGAAATTGATACCATTTCATCCGCTATCTCCATACTCAGTAAACGTAACACTGCCTTGTCAACCTTAGTGAAACGCAATCAGGAATCACTGAAGGAAAAATTTATCAATGACCTTTTACAAGGCAATCTATCATCCGAACAAATAAATTATGGAGTGGAAACATATCTTCCAAAAATGGAAGGAATTTTACCTCTTTCCATTATTATAACTGATGCTCAGGACGATATGTCCCAAATTTCATTCGAAGACCATCAAGATACATATTCATTCAACAAAATTATTCAAACGGTATTTGAAAAAGAGTTCAGTGATTCTACATTCTTTCACTTTACAACCATTTCACCGTCTATTTACTGTATTGTGGTTTCAAATAGTGATATGCAAACTCTGAAAAATCGTCTGAAGGTTATGCTGCTTGGTCTGGAAAGTGATTTGAATATTAGTATGAGTTCAAGCATTAGTAATCCCATTTCTTCATGGGAAGAACTACCCTTTGCATACCTTTCCACATACTTTACCCATGCCAATATGAAATCACGGAAAATATCAAGAACGGTTTCCACAAGAGATGAGCTTAACATACCAATATTATATTCACCTGAACTTGACAATGAAATTTTTTCACATTGCATTCGTCAAGAAAAGGATAAGTTATACCAGTCGCTCAATTATTTGCTGGCCGAAAACTTTACTTCTGAAGAAACTTTCTCTAACAATCAATCTCAAATATCGGTACTAATATATTCTCTTTGCTTACGTATATTTGCTTACACAGGCATTGAATCATCAGTACTTTTCGGCGACGAGTATAATATTTATCTTGAATTAAAATTATGTAAAACCATTCAAGAGTTTAAGAATAAATTGAACTTTATCTTTAGTAACATTATGGAACAAATACAGCAGTCTCAAACACTGGACGAAAAAGAATATTGTGACAAAATGCTTAATTTTATACACAACAATTATCAAAAGGATATATCCCTCCAAGATCTTGCTGAATATATGAATATGTCTCAAGCCTATGTCAGCAGATTGTTTAAAAAACTTGTAAACTGCAATTTTAAAGACTATCTTGCAAAAATACGGATAGATAAGGCTACAAAGTTACTGATAGAAAATCCTAAGAAGACGGTAAAAGAAATATCCGAATTAGTCGGATTTAATAACGTAAAACCATTTACCAACTTATTTACTAAATCTGTCGGTATGACACCAAGTGAATATCGAAGACTTCATGACAAATAGACATAAAAAGGGGCGACCACAGGTCGCCTCTACAACAATAAGGTCATCGATCAACTTAATTTATATGCATTTATCCCTATACTCTCATTCCTTCCTTCAAACTTTATTGTTTTTATTTCCCCGGGTTTCATCATAAAAAAGTTATCGCTAAATATACAATCACCAAAAAGCTCAACGGAATGAATATAATGTTTAGCATGCAAAGTAATGGAATTTTCATCCATACGTAAAATATCTGGAGGATCGGTTAATTCCATTTTACATCCGCCTCTTTTATAATATGCAATAGAATCAAAGTAATTGGCTAAAACAAGTTTATGATTATTCAAATCAATTCCTTGTATTTTTTCGCAAATGGTTTTGCCTGCCGGTGCTATCATATTCATTTCAAATACTTGTTCTATGCTTTCCGTTTGAATATTCAGCTCTTCAATCCTTATTTTTACACTTAATTCTTCCAACCCGTCGTTACACAAATACAAAAATAGCTGTCCTTCCTGTTCATCCATACTAACTATAAAATCACGGGCATATTTTTTGAATGCATAATAACCGGACTTAGGTCTTGTGTAATAATCAATCATTGACCACCCTGCCGCAGACGGCCAACAGTCATTTAACATCCAATAAATGATACCATTGCAAAAGCCTCTGTTTCTGCGAGCGTTTTCCAAAGAAACCCGTATCCATTCATATTGCAAATACTGCAGCTTAAAAAGCCGGTCCTGACCGTTTTGAAATCTGCCAAAAACCTTTTCCGCAAACCGATAAAAATAATGAAATAATTCGTCATTTAATGCAGGATTTCCTTTGGTATGATAAAGCCACATACCATTGCTATTAAAAATATCATTATTCGTCATAAATTCTTTAAGGCTATATAAAGAGGCCGCGCCAAAACAAGGCTCCTCTGCAATAAATCGTGCCGTATATTCCTTAAGATACTGCAAATAATCGTCACCATACCTGTCGCTGTCTATATAGGAAAACAAAAAGCGCAAAAACTGTGTATGATGAGTGGTACCGACGGTTTTGGACGCATTAGTTTTTCCGCCCCATGGACTTGAAATAAAAAACGATCTGGTAAAATCATTTTTTAATATAGCAGGCATAGATCCAAAAAGGGATGCATTTCTTCCTATATAGTCACCATCTTCATCACTTCCGTTTATTGCATTCTCATTATCACCATTCCACCATATAAGGGACGGATGATTTCTAAGCTTTTTTGCAGCAAATTCCGCTTCCTTATTTAAATGTTCTATAAACCATTCCTCTTCCTCCGGATATTGACCGCATGCCATCAAAAAATCCTGAACCACCATAAGTCCCAAGCGGTCACACTCATTGTAAAAATGCTCCCGTTCAAACAATCCGCCGCCCCAAACTCGAATGATATTCATTCCTGCCTCTTTTGCCATCGTAAGGATCTTGGTTATCTTTTCATCCGTTTCTTCAGAAGGGAATGGTTCACAAGGAACCCAGTTGGCCCCTTTACACATCACCGATCTGCCGTTTAAAATAACCTCAAAGGAGGAAAACTCCGTATTCCGGTCATATTTTTCTCCACTGGGTGTTTGCTGAAGTTTTTGGCACAGACTGTATTCCTTGCTGCCTATTTCATCTTTTCTCTGCAGGATCCTTACCGTCCTAATTCCGAAATTCTCCTCAAAAACCTCCCCTCCCACATTAATCCGTAACGTATATATAGGATTGTCCTTGTTAAGGATATCCCATAATTCAGGATTTTCAATATCAATCATTAACCGAAACTGTGGAGTATTTATATACACATTTTTTTTATAAATCACTTTATGCTCCGGACTTATTACCTCAAATGATACCAAGGCACCTTGATGATAATTTAAAAAATCAGCCAAAACACATACCTGTGCACCAAATTGATCTACATGAGTGGTATAAATGTAAACATTCTCGCAGTACATAATATTGTTATACGTGATATAAATCGGCCGATATATACCACAAGTTACAAATCGTTCAACCCAATCCCATCCATAAGTGCATTGAACCCGCCTTGTATAAAGCCTTTCCGTGGTGAAAGCACCCTGACGCTTTTCTCTGTCTTTCACTGTAAGAGCAGGCGGGTAAAATATAACCCTAATATGATTCTGTCCATAAACAAGGTATTCTTCAATCTCAAAACGGTGTTCAATAAACATATTTTCACATTTGCCAACTTTTTTTCCGTTAATTTCAATATCACAGTAAGTATCCAACCCCTCAAAAACAAGAATTGCATCTTTTGTTTCCGTTATTTCAAAGGAACGTTCATATACCCATGTTTTATTTTCTATCCACTGTATTTTCCGTGCATTATCACGATAAAAAATATCTTTTATGATACCACATCTGATTAAATCGCTGTGTACACATCCCGGTACAATAGCAGATAGTTGATAATTATTCTCTAAATCATGAAGCAACCATTCACCATTAAGAAATATTTTTTCCATCAAACCCAATCCCCTTTATATAATTATTTCAATCCTATAAAACATTTGTAAACCATCAAAAAACAACTACCTCCTATGACGAATATAATAGGAGGCAGCTTCATATGTAAAATTCTATTTATTCGCCCGCCGGAATTAAAATGACATTAGGAAGGGCAAGCGGTTCAACAAGCAGTTCATTATTAGTACGTTTCCAAGCAAACAACTTGACATAGGCAGCTCTTTTATCGGACGAAATTAAAACAGGATGAATGATTTCATCAGATATTGTCACACCACTTATATAATCAAGACAATCCATATCTAATAACGTATTGTTTTCATCAAAAATTCCGACACACAGCACTACATCTTTACTATCCATCGTTCTGCCAAAGGTTGTTGTCGGCGTTGCATATACTGCAAAATAACCATTGTCTACTTCCACGCCGTTATTCCCTTCCGACTTATCCCACCAAATAGGATAACCACAAACTTCCGCATAAATTTCATCATATTGTTTGTTGCTGTTATAAAGTTTCATACTCCAGTTCTCTATTACAACTTCTGCATCACCCTTTGTATGCATATACATATTTCTAAGATTGGTCTTATGATATCCTGCGGAGCCAACAAATGTACCGTTTACAAAATAATATCCAATTTGTTTATCAAGGTCAAGAACCATATCCACATGCACCTTATCATTATATGCCACATTAAGAGGATATGAATTTGAAGTAAAATTGTTGGTGTCAGACTCCGCAGAGCCCCTTATGTATGCTACCATTTTATCATTTTCCGAAAGAAATTTAATCAAACTCATAGGATTATTTGCATCTGAATCGTTCGCATAATATTCTACATAATCTCCCTTATTAATTGTCTGGTCAAAAGAAAACCTTGCCCAGCTACCTCCAACCTTTCCGTCACCGTTTCTATAAAATCCCTTAAGCATTGTTGCCGCTCTTGCATCTTCTGTTGTATTTTGTGAAATGGTTGCAACGGTAAGATCCACATTAAATTTAACATTTTGGTTATAAGCATTTGCAATAAAATTAGAAGAAGTCTGATCTTGCGATTTTCCTTGAGAAAATGCATAACTATCAATGCCCGGCATATATCTTTCCAAATCGCTTGTTGACATAATTAGCTGAGGATCAGATGATTCTGTAATCGGATCTGCCAAACCTGCCTCCGTGATCACATCTTCAATGGCCACTTCATAATCAGCCGTATCATAATACTCTGCATGACCTATACGATCCAAATCAAATTTTGCTTCTATATAACAATTGGCGCGTTCTTTACTATCTTTCAAAATTCTAAATTCATAACCATAAAATTGTTTAACGCTTGATAAATTAGAAACATAAAAATGTCCGTTAAACCTACCGTCTATGAATACATAAGTTGTTCCCGGCTTTGATCCATTTACATCAAATATGAAATCCAAGGTATGAAAATAAGGCGTATCCTCGGTTCCTAATGTCCATGCCCCCGGAAAATACCTATATATTTCACTGGCATCATTATCATATACTGCATAAGCAGATGAAACATCACCTTTTAAAACATAGAATTCATTGGAAGCGCCACTGGCATCTTTATATCTGCGAATTTGTATTGTTTTCATGGCAGTCCGATATTCATCTGAAAAAGCAGCAACCTGCACCCTTGAGTGAACATATTTAGGTTCCGTACTGGTATTTACCTTATACATTACCACGTTTTTGTTCGAAGGAACCGTTCTCGTTTGTGTAGGATTAACTTTTGTATAGGTATAAACATCCCCTGTTTTTTCCCCTACAACTGTATAACCTGAATCGTTCATCAGCGTAAATCCATAGTTGAATCTTTCATAATTGGCCTCAGAAAATTTTCCCCCTCCACTGGCATTAACAGGCACGAAAGACACTATGATAACTATTGCCGCTGCCATTAAGATACCAAGAGCTTTTTTAAACATTTTAATTCCTCCTTGTAAATTTCATAGAAAATAAGCGAATAAAGATTTTTTGTTCAAATGACGCTTTAACATCCTTTACAAATCCATTATTGCACGCAGCCATATTCTTTTTCAAGGTCAAGTCTTTGACATTACAGACGTATTTTTGACCCAAAAGCGGCTACTCATAGAAAGCAAATATTAGTATGTAAAATCAATAAAAAACTGTATAATGAAATTGCTGATTATATGCAATAATAAAGTGTTTTGCTCAAAAGAACAGAGAAAGGAACAGGAGATGACTCCTGCCCCTTTCACAAAGTATAAAAGGCGAATGTATTTTACTCGCTAAGATATTCTTCAATTTCTTCTAATGACAGCTGGGTAGGACAGAGGACGGTTATTTGTCCCCTGGCCCATTTATTTCATAACATACTAATTTCCACAAAACAATAATCTTCATCCCACTCATCTTCCGCATGAAAATTCCAAACGCAATTTTCCTTATAAAAACTATGAGGACCTGCAACATACGTTTCCCCTTCTTTAAGGTGATGGGGACCCATCAGGTTTCTAAGATTATTGACTATGGTTAGTTCAATTTCGTTTTCACCAACTACCAAATAATCACTTAAATCAAATGCCTGCGGCTCCCACATAATAAGCTTCTCTGTCGAACCGTTTACTCGTATCTTGACAGCATTCACGCCTTTTTTGCTAAAGCGAATACCATAATGCGTTTTGTCAAGATTAAACTTTTTCTTAACAGTAAGTCTTCCTGCAAAGAACATAAAGCCTTGCCTTTCAATATTTTTCAAGGCCACTTCTTTTGAGGGACTTGAAATAGTAAATCCTCCGCTGTATCGAAATGCATTTTTATCCAATTCTTCATAATTTCCATTTGCCTTTACGGCAAAATCTCCCACAAGATAAATAGGCTCCACTTCCATATCATAAGTCAGCTTATTCTTCTCGCTTTCAAACACAAATGCTTTTTCCAGATTTTCATATACTTCATCCGATTGTTTAAGCAACGTTTCAAAAACGATTGAGTTTTTACCAAGTGACAGATATTTCGAGATTTCTATTCTTCTAAATGCAGTATCGACGAAATACCCGCAATCCGTTTTATCAATTTTTTGCTCGTTAACATAGATATCAAAAACCTCAGGTGTTTCCGTGACCAAATACAGCTTATCCGGAATATATTCTATATTAACAAAATACTCACATTTTAACTGTACCGGTCTTTTTAACTTTAGCGCCCTGTTTAATATATTTAAGACATATCCGTTTTTTTCAATCAGTTGGCCGTCAAAATAGTAGTCACAAAAATCAAGGGTCAAGCTGTTTTCCGTGCTTGAAACCACTTCCCATGTCCCGTCCAACGGCAATGTTTCAAGATTTTTTTCTTCCTTAAAACAAACCTCACTGCCATCGTCTATTACAACCAAACTTTCAAATTTGCCAAAAGTATGCTCGCCGTAAAATGGAACCAAATCTCCTGTTTCAATGTCCAAAACTTTTCCTTTGCATCCAAATTTAGCCTTTTGCACTTCTTCGGTTGTATTTACAAAATAGTGCACGGCATATTCTTCAAAAATACGTTTTGTATATGTGATATTTCCATTATCCACAATATTGTTGGTTGGCGCTTGATCAATCTCATGATGGCTTAAGACAATACCGCCATTGGCTTTAAACTCATCCAACAAAGTCTTCGTTGAATCAAACAAAACTTCATGTCTTGGAAGAACAACAGTGGTATAGCTTTGTGTTCCAATAATAAGCCTACTTCCTTCCACTCTAGCATGACGGGCCATCATGGTTTCATCACCCAAATGGAACAAAACGTGCTTTCTTTCAAGTTCTCCTAAAAGTTTTATAAAGTCATCATGCAGTTCATTGAGTCCTGCATTTTCGTTATCGTCATAATAAATCCAAGCCGTTGATTGTGGATGAATCACAAGGGTGTCAAACTCTACTCTGCCTTCTGCTAAAAGCATCCCAATCCTTGTCATGGCATCAATGAACTTTTCATATTCCGGCCACCATGGCTGTTGATAATACATGGCAGGCGGATAGTCACGCTTTCTTATGCCACGCAGTGAATATCCCTGAAGATGTGGGCATAAAAGATTAATGCCTCGAACCATTTGCCACTCTAATATTCTTTTAAGCTCATCAAATCCAACATTATGGCCGCAAAGTGCAAAACTTTCGGTTAAAATTTGTTTACGCCCAAGCTGGTGGGCAACCGATGAAACTTGATGGTGAGTCAGGCAAGGGAAAACATTTCGTGTCAGCCAGTCCACACCGGGTATGTGGAAATATTCATAATGAGGCATACAAGCACCGTTTGAAACCAATTGAATATACAAATCTTCCTCCAAAACAAGATGGCCTGTTAGTTTTAGCCCATGTTCTTCACACCAGTCATAAATTGGTTTCATAAAGTTTTTGGAAAATAAATCGGTTACTAATTTCCAAAACTTAAAACGTGTCTCTTTATAATTCCCAACCGGCTGAAACAGTTCAATTAACGAATCTAAAAGATTTTCCCCATAGACCTTTTCATATTCTTCCGGCAAAATAAAGCTCCACGGAATGCCGTTTCTGGATATTTGCGGCTCATCGGTAAAAAAGCCTTCTATATCATTTTTATATTGATCATAGTATGGCTGATATATCTTTTCAATAAATGCCAAGGTAGCCTTCTTATATAATGTATCCACATAAAACGGATTTACGTCATAATAAAAGTGCATGCCATCTTTATTACAAATGGTAAATTCCGTTGTCTTTTCGCCATACTCCATACGAAGATATTTTTGCTGGTATTCAAGCCCCATACCGTTAATTAGGCCATTGCCAAAACCACTCGGCCAGCCGTTTTCATCATAAGCCCAAGCCGACATTCCATGTTTTTTACCTTCAACAACGCCAACATCAACATTGTCAAACCATTCGTCACCCATGTACGGCGTTTGCAGTCCACCGCGAGCATGCATGAAATACCCGCCCATTCCTATATCATTCATCATTTCAATTTGACGTTTGGTTTCAGCAACATTCAATCTTTCATTCCATGACCAAAAAGGTACGGGACGATATTTTTTCTCTGGATTTTTTAAATTCATATAAACTCTCCTTTAAATATACTTCATCCAAACACACATATCAGTTTCTCCACGATTGGCAAAATAATGATATGGTATAAATTATGGGATACGAAATGCAATTTTGTTAACTCCAACAATATCCGAGTATTTCGAATCCATATCTCATTCTAACATTCTTGGTGCAAAAAATGCAAGTAAAATAGCGGCATAAGTTTTAAAAGGGGCTGTCGCACAAGCGGGCAGGCATGGAAACCTGCCCCTACATATTGCGTTTATACCATTTTGATTAGCAATATATTGTAGGGGCGAACAGTGTTCGCCTGTTTGTGCGACAGCCTCATCACTGATAATGGTAAATGTCAATGATATATAAAGAGTGTGCTAAAACAGCACACTCTTTATATATCAACGTGAATGGATGAGTTTTCAATTTCCGATTGGAATGCAGCTTCCATTATTTTCATCACTCGCATAACCTCGTGATGTTTGACAATCAGTTCCTGTTTGCCTTCTATAACCGCCACAAAATTCTCATAGTATTCTTTCCATTCATTTGTTGTTATTTTCGGCAAAGGAAGCTCAATAGTTGACTCTTCTCCTCTGGGCGCCATGGTTTTCGTCAATCCTGCTCCTGCTTGTATGGGAGTTGCGTCAACATTTTCCTTGCCTCGTATAGGTTTGATTATTTTGCCGTTACAACTCCAATCTTCAATAATGGCAGTACCGGCATCTCCGGAAATATGCCAGCGTGGCAAACGTATATAAGCCGCAGTACATACCTCGATGAAATAAACCAAACCACTTTCAAAAGTTAAAAATAACTGGAAACCATCATCAACTTCGGTATGGTGGACATGCTTCATTCTAACATAAACATCTGTGACCTTTTCCTTGACCATATCCAAGGCTTGGTCAATAAGATGTACTCCCCAATCTAAAACCATTCCGCCGCCATGAACCTTCTTTACTCTCCAATCACCAGGGATACCTCTTGAACCCATTACCCTTGATTGTATAGAGAAAATCTTACCCAACTCATGATTATCATAAATATGCTTAATAATTCTATAATCATTGTCCCATCTACGATTTTGATGCACTGAAAAAACCTTGTTGTGAACATTGGCACTGTCAATCATTTTTTGCAACTCTTCACTATTTAAAGCAACAGGTTTTTCACTAATCACATGCTTGCCTGCCTCAAAAGCTTTGATTGCATAAGGACAATGAAACTCATTAGGCGTAGCTATTACTATAATGTCAATTTCATCATCTGCCAATATTTCTTCTAAAGTACAATAGGTCCTAAGACCATGTTCTGCAGCTCTTTGCCTAGCTTCCTCCGCAATATCATAAACAGCCACCGTTTTTATAAAACCCAATTTATCGGTATTAATATGGTGCCATTTTCCCATGCCGCCATACCCAATGATTCCCAGTTTATAGACATTCTGCATTGTTCCTCAC